>Ga0316227_1000409_pt1 | contig 63134 bp, 70 predicted proteins | sample TBH18019metaG_FD_206012 | JGI IMG/M metagenome (GOLD analysis project Ga0316227, IMG submission 206012) | Freshwater microbial communities from Trout Bog Lake, Wisconsin, USA - TBH18019 | ecosystem: Environmental > Aquatic > Freshwater > Lake > Hypolimnion/Profundal zone | place: USA: Wisconsin... | reverse complement strand
GCTGATTTAACGTCTGATAACGTAGGGTTTAATGATCAATGACCAGTGCAATAATGGCGTTAATGATTATTTACTCTGTAAACATTGACTTAAACCCATTGTTTCTTTTGTATGTTATCTGAAGTTACCAAAAGAAAAATCGGCGAGACCCGCGAAGACGGCTGGCGCTTCCGGGGGTATGTGAAACGTTCCAACCTTCAGGTGTTGCCCGCCGCAATCAACCTTAGAAAAGGGTGTAAGTTATGCTAAAGCCGGCCGTCGCAAAACTTGTTGCTATCGCAGAAAAAATTCGAGCCGAAGCCGACCGGGACGAGGAGCGGGGCATCCTGTACGCTGCCCACTGGATCCTCACGCACCTCACCGCAAACCCCCCGCAATCGCTCGAGATTAGGCCAGAAATCGCTCGGAACGTGGTTTGGGGGTATGTGGACACCCTCCTGCAGGGAGACCAGTTTGAGGCGGCTGCAACGATCCTGTGGGGAGGGGAAACCTACAACTGGAGACCAGAAAGCTCCCGTGAGGTGTGGAGATGCTTGTTTCAGCATGACAAGTTACTGGTGCAAGGAGCCGGCGCTATGGGTAAGTCGTTTGGTGCGGCAGCTTTTTTCTACCTGAGCTGGCTGCAGGATCCGTGCAACACGTCGATCAAGGTCATCTCGCTCACGGCCGAGCACGCGGAGCGCAACATCTTTGCGTCGATCAAGAACTTCCACCGCACGGCACTGGTCAAACCTCCGATGGATAACTCAGAAGATCTGGTGAAGAGCATCCAAGCGAATAGCGACAGCAAGCAGGGCATCCACCTTGTGGCGATCCCCAAGGGTGAGTCAGGTTTCGGCGTGCTACGCGGATTTCACCCGTCACCTCGTCATGGCAAAGCGCACAACCGATTCGGCAAGTTGACCCGGAACTTCGTCATCCTCGACGAGGCGGAGGAAATCCCAGCCGGCGTATGGGAAGGATGTTACAATTTGCTTTCAACCGCAGACACTAAGAACGCCGGTCACATCAAGGTCTTCGCGGCATCCAACCCGAAAGACCGCACCAGCCACTTTGGCCGGCTGTGCGAACCGAAGCGGGGCTGGGGCTCGATCGACTGCGAGGAGGACTACGAGTGGCGTAGCCGAGACGGATGGCACGTCCTGCGACTGGACGCGGCGCGATCGGAGAACGTGATGGAGAAGAGGGTCGTGTACCCCGGTCTCCAGACCTACGAGGGCTTCATGAACTACGAGAGCCGCGGGCGTACCGGCGAGTATTTCACGATGGCACGCGGATGGTTCCCGCAGGAGGGTGTGTCGATGGCGATCATAACGCCGGCCATGATGGACAACGCGGTCGGCATCGTACGCTTCGTCGGCAACGTCGTGCCGCTGGCCAGCTTTGACTTGGCGCTCGAGGGCAACGACCAGCTCATGTGCACGTACGGAAGATTCGGTCTGAGCGACGGATGGACGCCACTGAGCGGCAAGTTCCAAGCATTCGACAAGCCGCGGGTCGTCGTGCAAGTGGACAGCCAGATGCCATTCCCGAAGGGCGACACCGTAAAGCAGACGCAGGCGATCATGCGGTTCTGCAACCAGATGAAGATCGGAGCGGGCTGGGTATGCGTGGATCGAACCGGCAACGGGTCAGGCGTGCACGACAACCTGAAGAACATCTTTGGCCCCGAGGTCATGGGCGTCAACTACTCGGAGGCCGCCACCGACACGCACGTGCTGGGCGACGACACGCAGAAGGCAAACGAGATGTACAACGGGGTTGTGACCGAGCTGATCTTCGGACTCGGCAAGTTCATTGAGTTCGGCTACCTGAAGATCTCACCGGGCTTCCGGCACGAGGAGCTGGTCAAGCAGGCGACGGGTCGCCGGTACAAGCAGAAGGGTCGGGGGCTGGTACGCGTCGAGGCCAAGGCCGAGTATTGCAAGCGGACACGCCAGCCGTCACCGGATGCACTTGACTCACTGAGCTTACTCGTGTTCTTGTTCCGCCAGCGCAGCGGAAGCGTACCGACGATGACGACCCCCAAACCAACTCGGGAGTTTCAAGGTAAACAGTTTTCCCAAACCTTAATTGACAAAGCAGGGTTTATAGATTTTAGTCAAGATTGATGAAACTAAAAAACGGAACAATAGACCCCCTAACAGGGAAAATCTTTTGGGCGGTCATCCACGGTAAAGAACTGTGGCTCACGCCTGATAAATTTTTAGCCAAAAAGCAAAAGCTAAAAGAGACAACCCAACGGCGACGCATTTTGTTTAGTGACCGAACCCCAAGAAAAGTGGGAGAAGTCAACCCAGTAAGCGGAAAAATTTTTTGGAGGTATGCGCCCAACTGCAAGGATGGAGAATGGTGGGTATCTCCAGAAAAATACGAAGAGCTAAAGAACCAAAGCTTGCAATCGGTTAAGCGTTGGCAAAGTAAAAATCCCGAGAAGGTCAGGAAAAATCTTGTGGCATGGAAAAGAAAGAATTATTCAGTCGTCCTGTCACAAAACCGTTATCGAAGATCCCTTCGTAAAGAATCCATCGACCCAAATCATGATATAAAGATTGAAACCTGCCTCACCGAATGTTGCAGACGGCTTGAAAGTTGTTTAGGGAATCCTTGGGAGGTAGACCATATCGTTCCCCTTTCTAAAAACGGCAAACACCATCACACGAACCTTCAAATCCTTCCGGCATATTGGAATTGCCGGAAGTACAACAAAAAAGATTTTGCTTTGCCGAAATGAAAACTCATTGCCGTGTGGAGGAATTGGTAGACTCACCGCTCTTTGAAAGCGGCTTTTCTAGGTTCAAGTCCTAGCGCGGCAGCCAAAATACCTGTTGACAACGGCATGCAAATAACATATTCCCCCTCCGTGGCTAAACCTATCAGAGGGATGGTTCCGCCTAGTGGTTTCCACTACTACCAAGGCGACGTCCGCATAAATGCAGATACGATTGACGACCTGTACAAAAAGGTCGAGCACTTCCGTGCCGAAAATTCTATACCTAATACCGCGACCAAGGAAGACGTAGCCGATTACATTTGCGGTCAGTGGCCGGACTTCTGCCATCACGTTGAAGACGTGGTAGTGACCCGGGTGCCGGCGAATTGGAACATCCAAGAATTGCTGAGCGACATCCAGACATGGGCAAAGAATCTGCTCTCGGCTCAGCGCGAGCACCCACTGGTTGGGGATGAGCTGGCAGAGGCACGGGCAAAGATCTGCGGGGGCTGCGTGTACAATGTTAACTGGCGCGGGGGATGCGGATCTTGCATTACGGCAACTGATCGCTTGTCAGCGAGCGTAAGACAGGCTAGAGAAACAGACTCGACAAAAGTTCTTGGAGGATGTTCGATACTTCGGCACGACAACCGTTCCGCAGTGTTCCTGAACACTGAGGACTTGGCGCAATCTTCCGACACACCAAAACACTGCTGGGTAAACAACTAATTTTATGGCCGACGTACTCAAGCCTTTAGATCCAAAGATCAGCGACGCCTATGCTCCACGGGCGCCGAAGATCAAGGACGCGCATGATCGTCCTCAGATGCTGCAGCTTGACATCGTCAACCCTACCAACGCTGACATTGACACGGTTGATAAGGACACGCTTCAGGTTCGCCGTACGTTCAAGGATGCTTCTGGTGCATGGGCTGCCTATCGCCGGTTGAAGCAGCAGAACGTCGAGCGCAACAAGAAAAATCAGCTCATCCAGCGCAAGCTCAACAACGAGACCCCGTACAAGCCGAAGTATCTTGAGAGCATGGGTCAGGATTGGAGGAGCAACCGTCCGACGGGATTCCTTTCAACGATGGTCAGCCGTATCCAGCCTCCCTTCCGTCAGGTTGTGGAGCAGGCGACGTACCTGACCTACTCGGCATATCCGATTGAGTCGGTTGATGCGGAGAACAAGACCAAGGTTTTCCGTGAGGAGATTACTTCCACCGTCCGTTCTTGGAGGGGATGGGATGATTTGATTGCCCAGACGACGCACGAGAATACCTGCTTCGGTTATTGCGGCTGGGTTTGGGACGACCTGCGTGATTGGAAGCCTGAGTTCATGCGTCAGGATTACACGTTCTTCTCAATTGAGACGCCGCAGGAGACAAGCCAGACCCAGATCTTTGGTCGCAAAAGGCGCTATCAGATTGCAGACCTGCTTCCAGTGCTTGAGAACCCACCGCTCTCGGCAGCGGCTGGCTGGCACATCAACAATCTCGTCAAGTCGATCAACAATGCGATCCCTGCAGGACGCACGCTTGACGCGGATGATGACGCCAGAAGGTACGAGGATTGGTTCCGCGAGGGAAGCTACGGCGCCAGCTACGAGAACGACGCAAAGTATGTCGAGCTAGGTGAGCTGTTCATCCGCGAGCCTCACGGCAAGGTTTCTAGATTCCTGTTTGACGACAAGTCCGGCGATGAGATTTGCACTCAGCTGGATCGCTTTAACAGCATGAACGAGTGCTTGGCACTATTTGCCGTTGAGGTTGGATCCGGCGGGCTGATGTCCAGCCGCGGTGCCGGTCGTGACCTATACAACACGCACGTGGCGATTGACAAAGCACGTAACTTGGTGGTGGACAACGTTTACCTGAAGGGAATGCTGCTGCTCAAGAAGGGACCGAACGCCAAGCCCGGGGTCCCTCCCCTGACCGTCACCCACCCCGTTGCCTACGTCTCCGAAGGTTACGAAGTGATTCCGACCCAGCTGCCAGCTGACGTCGATGACTTCCTCAGACTGGATCAATTCATCAGCGGACTGGCTGAGATTCAGATCGGAACGTTCTTGCCCGGCGAGCCTCTCGGTGAGAAGCAAGGCAAGCGTACGGCTTCTGAAGTCAACCGCGTTGCAGCGATTGAGAATCAGCTGCGCGAGGGAGTTCTGATGCGCTGGAGCAAGCAAATCTCCCGCGGTGTCGAGCGCATTCAGCGCGGCATCTGTCACCCAGAGCACGTGAAGGCTGCAGCTGATCTCAAGGGTCTGCTTGATCAGGCACGTCAATCGGGCATTCAAGAAGCTGTCTGGGCACGCCGTGAGGTTGTTGATGCCTTTGATCGCAGCTTCATGCCGCTGCCTTCCTTTATGATCCCCTTTGAGGTTCCGCCTCACTTGGACGAGGATGCAATCTCCTGCTGCCTGAACATGCTGGAGCGCAATCTTGCCCCCTCGGATATTCTCTTGCTTGCCTACAGCTCCGCTGTTGAGCTCATGCCTGACACGACGGCTCAGGATGCCCAGATGCTTGATCTCACGATCCAGCGCTACGCCGGCAACCCGAACGTCAATCAAGATGAGCTGATGAAACTGGACATCAGCCGCAAGCTTGGAGAAGAGATCGCCAACACGTTGATTCTGCCGAAGGATCAGGTCGAGGCAATCCAGATCGAGGCTACGCGTCAGCAAGTCATTGAGCTGCAGTCGATCATGGCCGGTCAGGAAGTCCCTGTCAGCCCACGCGACAACGACATCGTTCATATCCAGACGATGGCTCAGAAGCTCTTCCCTGTGATTTCCAAGGCACCTCAGGGTTCTCTGACCCCAGAGCTCGTGCAGCCTCTGACCGAGGCCATCAAGCACTTTGCAGGTCACTTGAAGCAGGCGGAGCAGAAGGGTACGCCGCACAAGATGCTGGCACCTTATTACGACGCCATGCACGAAGCCGTCAAACATCTTTCAGGCGGAATCGTCCCAAAGGTTCCCGACAACGTGGCACCCGCTGCGGCTATGAAGCCACACGGAGCTCCACGCGGTCACGGACGTGCTCCGCATGCACCACACGCACCGACGGCGCAGGCTGTTGGATCTGCGATGCAGAGCCCGGGACAAGAGAATATCATCACCAACGTAGCAAACCCACCTAAGCCTTCAACGGCTGCAAATTAACCAAACCTATGGGCGGATCTCCCACCAACATCGCTAAACCTACCATCCCAACTTCTCCCGCTCTACGGGATGAGAAAGGAAACCTCGCTGAGTTTTCTCCGGAGGCAACGAAAGCCTATCAGGCCGAAGAGCTTGCAAACCAACAGACGGCAAAAGCACAGCAGGACAAAGTCGAGAGTGGCTTGAAGCAGTTCCAAGGTCAGCAGCAAGAACAGTTTTCCACGGCCTTTGCCAACAAAAATTCTGGCACGGGTAATTTCTACAAGCGCGATGCCAGCAAGCCCGCGTCTGCAGAGGATCAGATTGAACAAGCCCTGACTGCCGCAGAAAACCAATAATCTTTTGTCGGTATAAAATAATTTATGGAATGGACAAATACGGACTCCGTACATCTTCGGAAGTACGATCAGTCAACAAACAGTAGGCTCCGTGCCTACCTCAGGACACGTGTTCCCCAGCTACGGGGTGACACGATCGAAGCCGTGGCACTCTCTTCCAAAGAGAAAGCCGGGGCAGAATATATCATCAACGTTATTGATGAACTTTTAGCGGAACAAAAAACACAAACAGACGGATCCGGTACCGGATTCACAACCATGTAAAATATGAACAACGACATCGACAACGAAAACATAGTACCAGACAGCGGCGTGGTAGGCTTTGATGCCCCACGTCTTGATCCAGATCCCGTAAACCCAAGCTTCTTGGACGAGTTTGATAAGCTCGACGACGCGGCTATTGCCGAGGAAGCCTCCACCCTTGCAGCTCCGGTTGAACCAGAGCCTGCGGTAGATCCATCTGAAGATGAAAATTTTCTAAACCAAGATCTCAACGAAACCCAAACAAATGAAACTCCTGCAACACCTCCTGAGGATCCTTCTGCCCCGGGGGATCAAACTCCACAACCTGAACAACCCGTTCAAGTCGCAGAAGAAATCGACCCAGAGATTGCGGCTATCGAACAGCCACGCAACCTCAGCGAATCGAATCAAAGTAATTGGAAAAAATTACAAGAGACGGCTTCGCGGTACAAAAAAGAAGCAGTCGAGGCGGAGCAGCTGCGTCAAAGGCTGGTAGAGCTTGAGCAGCGCCCGACGCAGACCCCTGCGGATTACGAAGAGCTACGCAAGTTCAAGCAGATCTTTGATCTTAAAAATGATCCTGATCTCAAGAGCAAGTATGAGACCCCGATCTCCGAGGCAAAGGAAAGTATATATTCCATCCTCAAGAAGAATGGCGCCTCTGAGGAAACTATAGCTTCCATTGACAAGGCCGGCGGACCTGACAAGGTTTCCGGTGCTTGGTGGAAACAGAACGTGCTCGACAAGATAGAGCTTCTGGACTCCAAAAAGGTTGAGCAGAACCTGCTAAAGGTTGCCGAGCTGCGTGAGCAGCAGGAGAAAGAATACAATGACCTTGCCACCCGCGGGGAAGAAATCCTCGAGGCCAAGAAGAACGAGCGAGTCGAGTGGTTCAAGCAGGAGAACGAGACCGCATACAAGGCACTTGATGAGATGACCAAAGAAGTTCCTTGGGCTCGGTACAAGGAAGTGCCAAAGAACGCTTCCGAGGAAGACATCAAGCAGATCCAGACCCACAACGCCCGCGTGCAAGACCTGCAGCAGAAATTTAATTCCGCTCTTTGGCCTAACGACGCCAAGACTCGTACTGAGATTGCTGCCGCGGCCACGCTGTCACACGTACTTGCTGACCAGCTGCGCTTTGAGCAGTCGTCAAAAGCACAGATGGAAGCCCGTCTCAAGCAGCTCGAGGCAGAGAACAGCCAATTAAAGATGGCTGGACGTACACCTAAAGCTTCTGCAAACTCAACGTCTTCAAAGACTAATGCCAATACCAACGACCGCTGGAAGATGAATGCCGGCGACGCCATTGACATGGGTCTTGACGAAGCTGGAGTCTAATCCTAACCCATACAGTCTATGAACAGAGATGAAGTAAATACCGTACGTTACACCGCGTCCACAAATCCGTTTGCAGCTCAGGGTCCCGCGACTCAGATGCTGCGTAATGGGGTGCCGGTGCAGCCGGAGGCCCGTAAGTTCGACGCAAAATGGGACGAAACCTCCGCTAAACCGACCTCAGAAGCCCCGTTAACTCCAGAAAATGTCGATTCTGAAGCAAAAAGTGATGTTCCACAGCGTTCCACAGACGATTTGGAGGCACCAAAGCCCACTCGCAATCTCAAGACTCTGAAGCCACCCAAGGCTAAGAAGGAAGAGAAGGCACCAAATCCGATTACCGAGTCACGCAGCCCGGAGGGACTCCCCTCTTACCGCTGTGAGTTTGAGGGGCGCGACATTATGATCGGCTTCCCTTGCTACAAGACCACCAACCCAGTCACGGCATTTGCTTTGATTGCGATGGCTCTGGACTTTGGTCGCGAGAAGATCCGGTACGAGATGTCAATCGGCGACGCGATGGTGTATCACTCCCGCAACCGTTTGGCCAAGCAGTTCCTTGAGACTGACGCCAAGTGGCTGCTCATGGTTGACGACGACATCATCCCTTCAATCGGTCGCCCGGGCTGGATGCGTGCATGGGTACCGACCAAGACTCGTACAATGACCGACGTACCTCTGCAGCGCCACGTGTTGCACCGGTTGATCGGATCCGGCAAGAGCTTGATCGGCGGTGCATACTTTGGCCGTCAGGAAAACGGAGCGCTCATGTGTAGCGATCTCTCGTTGGCACCGCGGGCAAAGGCTTACGAGGATGCAATTATCCCTGTAGATTGGGTAGCAACCGGCTGCATGCTCATTCACCGCACGGTGTTTGAAGACATCCAGAAGAGGCACCCAGAGCTCAAATCAACCAAGCCAGACGGCGCCTTCAATTTCTTCCAGCCTAAAGATGACGGCAGCGGAGAAGATGTTTCTTTCTGCCGCAGGGCAAAAGAGGCTGGACATCAGCCACACATTGACTTAGGTCTCCCCGTGTTCCACGTGGGATACGGAATTTATTGATATGAGAAAAAAAGTATACGCCTTCTACCGGTCAATCCTGACAGTTCCTCAGGCAGAGGAATTTGCACAGGCTAATCTCTGGAAAAAAAGCTGGGAGCTTCACGGCTGGGAATGCGTGATGCTCAACACAAGCCACGTCTCTATCTCACCTTGGGCTAACGCAATCATGTCCCGTATCATGGGGCTGCGTCAGTTTAACGCTGGGATTGACAACGAGGTCTTGGAGAAAATGATTGCCCGTTTCGTTCGCTGGGGCGGTCTTCACGTTGGCAATGGAGGATGGCTTACCGATTACGACGTACTCAACCTCGGATTCACTCCTGCAATGGCTGAGGAAATTGAGAAGGAAGCTGATATTGCTGTGCCCAAAGACGGACCCGCTTGGATAGTCTACGCAAATGCACAGGCGGTTGCCGGCGCTTTGAGAGACTTTACCTTTGGCGAGATGTTTGTGCCGCCAGATTGGGTAAAAACTTTGCCTGAGTGTGAGATCCTGAAAATCGAAAAAGATTTCTTTACCGACCTTCCTTTGGTTCACGTCGGCAAGACCGTGGACGGGGAAGCTAAGTCGGATGCGATGGCTAGAATCTTTTCTGATTTTATGAAGCCCGCTCCGGTTGTGGCACCTAAGAAAAAGTCCAACCGCAAGGGTAAATGAAGATTGTCCATACCGGACATATCGGAGACATCATAGCCTTCCTGCCGCTGTATAAGCATGTAGGTGGGGAGGCTTTGCTTATCCGTGACGACCCCGGTATGGCTCCGATGAGCGGATTCAAGTATGATACTCTGAAACCGCTTTTGGAGTCGCAGGGAATACGGGTGTTCTTCATGAATGGCTGTATCCGAGGGGCTATTCATATTGACATGGGGGACTGGAGGCAGTGTTACCAGCACCATATATCCTTGACGGATTGTCAGGCCAGATACATGGGGATCGTTGACCGGCACACCGGGCATTTCAAGATTGATAAGCCTTGGCTCAAGGTTGAAGCGGATCCGTTAACAAAAGGGCGTGTTATTTTTAACAGAACCCCTCGTTACAGGAACCTTGCATTCCCTTGGAAAAAAGTTGCAGCGCACTTTGGAGACCGTGCTTTGTTTGTGGGAACCCCTGAGGAACACGAGCTGTATCAGAAAGAAGTTGCACCTATTGAACGCTACGAGACTGCGGATTGTTTAGCGGTTGCCAAAGCAATTGAGGGCGCCGATTTCTTTGTCGGCAATCAGTCGAGCGCTTTCTGGATTGCCGCGGGGCTTCGTAAGCCTTTGCTTCAGGAAGTGGACTGCGTGGTAACCAATAGCATTGTTCCCTACGAAGGAGCACAGTATGCCGTAGGTGGTCAGGTTGATTTTTCAAAGCTGTGAGGACATTACTTTTCTGCACCGCTTACGCTGAGTCGCCGGAGGTCTGGGAAAACCGTTACCTCCCTTGGCACCAGCACTACTTCAACTCTTCCCTAAAGGTGAATAATTTGTTGATTGTTGACGACGCAAGCCCTACGCGGCCTGATTTTCTCAGCGAGAATGAGTATCATCGGTTTGAGAATAGACTTGGGCGTCAGGCAGCCCACGTGTACCCGGGATGGTATCGCAGCTTCAGCTACGGGGTTCTCAGCGGGTTTGACAAAGGGTTTGACAAGATTATCCACGCCGAGTCAGATGCCTTTCTCTTGTCAGATCGGATCATTGAGTTTGTAAACTCAATTGAGTCAGGATGGCACACTTTCTGGGCTCCTCAGCATAACCTACACGAATCGGCACTTCAGGTTATCTGCAGAGACCAATACAACAGCGCAAAGAATTTTCTAAACGTCATCTACGACAGCTATTCGGGAATCTGCATGGACAGCATTTTGCCGTATACCCATGTCCATAAACACTTTACCGGCGATCGCTACGGCGATTATCTCGATCACATACCGCAAGACGTTGATTATTCTTGTCAGACAAGACCCGGATGGATTACTAGATTCAAAGCCAATGAGAAAGCCCTCCTTCAAAAACTTCAAACTGAAGATCCGCGGTAGGTGGTGGAAAGTATTGAGGAAGGCGCCCCCAAACGCTCCTGACGCGGTTGGGCTCTGTGACTTTGACGAGCACACGATTTACATCCGCCCGGGCGCAGAGATGCCGGCCACAATAATTCACGAGTGCATCCATGCCGCAATTCCCGACGTGGACGAGCACGCTGTCGAGGCAGCTGAGATGGCAATCCTTGAAGGCATAATCAAATGCAATTGTATGGCCGAGGCAGAAATAATTGAAAAAAAGAATTGACGAGTGCGTCAATTTGTCCTACAAGAGCTCATAACTCGGCGTGCCTTCTCCGTATGAGGGTGGCTTTGTGAGAGCCAAAAAGACTCACTGAACAGGCCGCAATAAAGCTCTCAGCGTGCCGGAGAGTGACACAGAACCAACCTTCGTATCGTGACCGCACGCGGTCGCCGTACACCCTTGGGTCGTCACTCTAACCAAACAAAACGAGGGGTGGCTTGAGGAAAAAACAACCACTACAATGGCAACAGCAAATGTCAGTTTGGATGCGGTACAAAACTTCGCCTCGAAGGATGTAAACCGTATCATTGGGCAGATCGCCCGCGTTCTGGCTCGTAAGAGCCCGTTCATCAACTCAATCGACGGCGGTACCCTCCCCAACAGCTCGGACGTCGTTCGTTCGATCGTTGAGGAAATGGCCGTTCCCCGCGCTTCGCTTGCAGCTCCCGCTTTCGTTAACGACAGCGACCTGAGCTTCCTCGCGTCCTCCAGCTGGGGCAACGCTAACACCCCAGTTTGGGGCCAAGCCAACCCTGTCACGGATCCTAACGTTCCTTCTGATCCTTATCAGGGAACGACCCCCAACTCCGTTGGTGGCGGATCCTACAGCCAGAGCACAGTGTTCCCTCTCGGTTCCACCGCAATCACCGGTGACCGCGTTGGTACGACTGAGTACCTCTATCAGCTCCAGACCCTCCGCGGTGCTGGTCCTCGCGTTAACGTCAAGACCGCACGTGCCGCCTTCAAGGGCAGCTACCTGCAAGCTCAAGTGGCTCTCGAGAAGACGATCCTCCAGATCATCAACTCGGACATCCGCTATCAGCTGCTCGTTCAGTCCGGTATCAAGTATGTCTCCAACAGCACCCAGAGCTTCACGGCCAACCTGACTGGTGACATGCAGCAGATCAACACCAAGTTCGCGGTGATCAATCCTGATTCTCCGATGAACTTCAAGACGCTGTACAAGATCGGTACCTTCCTCCGCGAGGAGATGCTTGCCGAGCCTTTCGCCAGCAAGGACGGAGAGTTCTTCCAAGTTCTCGCCTCCGCTGATCAGATCGAAGTCTTCCGTAACGACGCTGACGTCAAGGAAGACCTCCTCTATCTCACCGCCGGAAGCTTCAAGCTCGGTGAGGACAGCATCACTGGCTATCAGTTCATGGGCTACCGCGGCTTCGCCTTCGGTATCGACCAGCAGCCTATCCGCACCGCCGGTGTCAACGTTGATGGTACGATCACCCCGATCGAGCCGATCGTTGCTCAGGCAGTCACCAACGGTTACGGCCAGCGCCGCAATCCAGCTTGGGTTAACGCCAACTACGAAGTTCTCTTCGTCATGGCCGGCGAGAGCTTCAAGCGTTTGGTCCCCGAGACCTACGTCGGAGAAGGCACCTTCCGTTTCGCTCCTCAGCTTGCTATGGGCGAACTCGAGTGGACCTACTACCGCGACAACTATGAGAACCAATTCGGTGATTATGGACAGCACATCTACCAGATTAGCCGTGCATTCCAGCCGATTCGTCCTCAGAACGTCTGCGCGGTTCTCTACAAGCGCTGCCCGTTTGACGGTCTCGCGCTCGCTTGCGCGACCAGCACAACCGGTCTGTAAGAAGTAGTTTGACACAGGTGGGGTTAGGTGAATAGCCTAGCCCCACTCAGTCAGACCACATCAACATGACCCCACAAGAATACACTCTTTTAACCCGTCTGGTGCAGGGATGCGCCACGTGGAAGAATTATGCGGTTTCGTTAATCAATAATCCTCAGATTGTAAACATTAGCAACTACGGAGCTTTTTACGATCTGACTACTCAGACAAATGCAGGGGCAACTAGCTCAAACCTTGTAAAGTTTGGGAACCAAGGGGTTACTAACGGAATATCTGTACAAAACGGAAGCCAGATTACTTTTACAAACGGGGGTAGCTATCTTGTAAATTTTCTTGGTCAGTTTGTTACCACTGGAGGTGGTAGCAATTATCTAGTTGAGGTTTGGTATGCCGTAAATGGCAATATTGTACCTAATTCTTCTTATACGTTCACCACTTCAGGGGTTAACAATCAAGTGTTGGCAAACGTTGAAACGGTCTATACTTTTAATCCTGGGGATTATATTCAGTTCTTTTGGTGGTCTCAAAATACCTACATGGAACTTTTGCCAACTTCAGCCGGCACTAATCCAACCCGACCTGCATCTCCTTCCGCAAACGTAACAATCGCTCAGCTAAACTAAAATCCTATGGCCCTCCCTGCAATTCCTTCAATCGTAGCAACTAATCAATATTATCAGCTTGCGCTGCAAGCTCTGTATGCCCTGTCCGGGCAGGGGCCAAACCCCGCTGGGTTAAGCCTTTCGGTCGGAGGGTCTCCGGTCTCAGCAACTTTTGGGCTTCCAATTGTTGATGCATACACCAACCCAATTGTGGCTACTTGGACTTCAGCTACTCCGCAGAATACTGCAACGCAGGTTTCTACTTCTGGCATGGACACAGTTGTCGTAACCTTGGTCACCCAGGGGTCTCATAGTGGTGGCACGGTTGCCTTTGAAGTATATGATGGGGCTGCTTGGATTCCGGTCAAAGCTGCTTCTGTTAGCGATTACACAACAACCTCAACTTCTACGCTGGGAGCTAATTTCAACAAAGGTTATCAGATTCCTGTTGCTGGATTCCCTGCCTATCGTTCACGCCTTGCTAGTAGCATCAGTTCTGGGACTTTGACGATCACAACCGTGGTTAGCAGCGCCCCGGATACTAGTATTGTGACGGTTGGCGTTGATCCTTCCTCAACGCTTCCCTACATTGCCGCACCTAGCGGTCCTATTAACGGGCAGCAAGCAACCACTTCTTCTGCCGCGGCGCTTCCTTCTAACACGGTGACCACGGGTGTAATTGTCACTAATACTGGGGCAACTAACGCCGTTTATATTGGGAATAGCGGGTTGACTTCCGGAAACGGGTATTCGCTTGCTGCCGGCGCTTCAGTCGGGCTTGTGGTCTCCAATACCAATTCAATCTATATCTTGAATGGTTCCGGAGGATCCTCCACCGTTTCGTTTATCGGAAGCTGACGATGAGCCTTGCCTACGCAAGTCAGATTTTAAATAGGAAGTTTGGGGCTTATCAAAAGCCATCATCTTCTGTTCCATTTGACCCATCTCAAGTCCCAAACTTGGTTGCTTGGTACGATGCGAGTTCCTTGGCAAACATTATTGACGATAATGGCAACAATGCCACAAGCGGATCTTTTGACGGCAATATAGCTAAATGGAAAAACCGATATGCTGGCACAGGAACGCTTGGTGATCTTAATACTGTTTCTGGCGTTTCAATGCCAACTTTGGCAGATCCAAGAAATGGAACAGGAGTTCAGTATGAGTGGGCATCCCAAACATCCCTTAATAGCCCTAACGGGGATTATTATTTAGGCTCACAATACGGAATTTATACATCATCGGGATCGCCGCAAGGATTGGTTTCTTCAGGTTGGACTCCTCAATCTTTATGGATTTTTGTTGCGGCTACTTGTTATGGAATGTCCCAATTTGGGGCTTCACAAGTTACTTTTGGATATACTCATAATCTACAAAGTGGGGAATATTCTGGCAATTATGCTGTAACCTTAGATGAAGCGCAAAACATTGGATCTTCCATACAACTTGGAACAGGAGCTTTTACCTATGGAACTACTGGAGGAGGATGGAATGACAATAGCACTTCAGCAAGAAATTCAAGCGCACAAAAAGGTTACGTTTTGACTGGTACGCTAAATTATGGCAGTTCATATACCTCAACGCTTAATTTATCAAATGGTTCAAACGCAAGTGTTACTTCCTCAACAGCAGCACATAATGATGCACATACTTTAACGTCATTTAGCGTTGGAATTTCAAATAACCCCAGTTCTTATTTTGCAAATTCAAGCCCCCCAATAGGCGAGGTAATTATGTATAATGCCGCACCTACATCGGCACAAATTACTGCATTGCAATCCTACCTTTCAACAAAATGGGCTTAATTTATCTTAAAATTCCGCAAGCTAATTATGAGCCGCTTCGTGCATCTCTTGACGCAGAATTGGGGTATCCTTCGGAATTTGTGCCAACTTCTTTGATACCTAATAAGCCAGTTAATGCTGATGGGGATGTATATGTGGCAGTACCTAGTAAATGGCCTACCGATTTGATTTCTCAATATGTTGTGGATCAGGCTATTTGGAAAGCGGCTATTGAAGCGGATAAGCCAAAGTTCGTTGAAACTACAACCCAAGTTGCTACTACAACATAATGCACTCACAACCAGGCAATCTTTTTTTTGGATCTGCTACTAGTTTTGTGCTTTTTTTGGCTTCGCTAGTGCCAGAAGTCCCCCCAGCGGCTCAATGGATTTGTTTGCTTCTTTCCGCTGCCGCCTCAATCCTCACCATCATAAAAAACTCAAAAAAATGAAAAAATTAGAAGCATTGTTGCCTTTGCTAGGATCAATTTTGTTAATTTTAAACGGTTGTGCTACTGCCCATAAACCTGCCGAGGTGGATCTTTCCCCGGCAATCGCTGAAGTTCAGGAGATCAACAGATTTTTGGACAAAGCAATTGCTTCAAAAGACCTCCAAACTGCCAAACCGGCGCTTGTTGAGGCTAAAAAAGAAGTTGTTGAGACCCAAGAAAAGCTGATCGTTCAGGAAACTGCTTCAAAACAACTAGAAGGTCAGCGAGATTGGTGGAAAAACGATTCTCAAAACAAAGACATCAAGATTACCTCGCTTGAAAACCGAGTGGAACATCTCCAGCATCTACTTTTTCTCTGCTCGGCCTTGATTTCTATTGTTGCGGGAGGAATTGGCTGGGCATTGTTCAAGAATATTCCTTACGGAGCCTGGATAACTGGCGGAATCGTAATCATCACCTTTACCTCTGCATGGTTCGCCCTAGGTCATCTGCTGTAAAACAAGGTACCGTTCGGGAAGACGGCTTAGTTTTTTGGTCCCGTAAAAAAACGGGAAAGGAATGGTGGGTTTCTAAAGAGCATTTTGAAAAAATGCGACAAAAGGCTAGGGAAAGTTGCCGACGCCACCTTAAAAATAACCCCGAAAAAATTAAGGATCGGAATAAACGTTATTATGCCAATAACCGAGAGCGGGAGATCAACCGAGTCAAAGCACAATACCGTGCGGCTCCTGAAAAGTTTAGAGAGAAAGATTTGCTGCGTCGGTTTGGACTAACCCTAGCTCAATATAACGAAATTCTAGATTCTCAAAAAGGGGTTTGCGCTATCTGCGAAAATCTTTGCTTTTCCGGAAAAAATTTAGCAGTAGATCATTGCCACAAAACGGGAAAAGTTCGAGGGTTGCTTTGTGTTGACTGCAACCTTGGGATAGCTAATCTGAAAGAATCGTCCCAGATTATGCAAAGGGCTTCTGATTATGTTGAACGCCACAAAAACTCAACTGATTTCTGAAAAGCTTACTCAGAAGCCAAAAGACAGCAAAAAAGCTCTTTATGCCTTTGTTGCGGCTGCTTCTGTGCTTTTGGTTTTTGCGGTTAGCGCAGTTTTGATCCTGTTCCATTCGGAGGTTTCCAAGGACATCGTTGAGCTGGCCAATCTTGTGGTTTTGTTTTTCGGAGCTTTGGCCACAACGCTAATTACCGGGCAAAGTACGCTGGACTGGAAAGCAATGAGCGTGCTGGGCCACATGGATTCTAGCGAGGATGCTCACGACGACGTGAACAGCAATCAGCCAATAGGGGAAGTAGATATTTCACACGGCAGGAGCCCAAAAGATTTTTTACGTGACTCCACGTTTTAACGCTTTCATACCGTTCATCCTGAACCATGAGACGGCCTATAAAAAAGGTCACTGGGGCGACGACCGATATGTTGTGACCGAACGAGATCCGAATGATCCGGGCGGTACGACACGTTACGGAATTGATCTCGGAGAGCATCGCGAAGCCCCGTGGAATATGACCGACGCCATGATTGATCAACTCTCGAAGTCTCAAGCAGTCAGCATCTATTGGCGTCACTGGCAAATTGACGGGATCGAGAACATGCCAAAACAAGTTGGGGAGTGCTATTTTAATTGCGCTACGATGAGCGGAAGGGCTCAGGCAAATTTGATCTGGCACCGGACTGTCGGGGCAAAACAATTCATGGAAGACGAGATTAACGTATTCAAAAAAATTGTAGAAAAACGACCTGCCTCGAAAATATATCTTGACGGATGGACTAATCGTATTGTAGATGAAGCGCGATTCTTCGGCATCAACCTCAACACATAAAACCATGAAAAACCTAAAGCAACTGGCAGAAGACCTCATCCGTAGATTCCCCAACAGCCCCTCACTCACGCTTGCAAGGCGTTTGTTTTCCGACCATCCCGAAAGCTTTATGACTCTTGAGTCCGCTCGAGCAGTTGTGCGATATGTTCGCGGAGCTTGTGGGAAAGAACATGCAAAGAGAGCTACGATCCCTCGTGAGAACCAAAAACCAAACAATCCGCTTGGCCTTCCAGAAAGCGATGAGTCTATCTGGGAGCCGTTTATTATTGAAGGATCCGGCACAGCTGGAATTTTCGGGGATGTCCACATTCCCTATCACAGCATTGCCGGCTGCACGGCTTATTTTCAGTGGCTCAAAAAGCGTAACCCCGATTTGATCCTCATCAACGGAGACCTCGTTGACTACCATAGTCTGTCCCGGTTTGTACGTGACCCAAAAGCCCGTAGCCTAGCCGGCGAGCGCAATGCTACGATTGAGTTCTTCAAAGTTCTTCGCAAGCTGTTCCCGAAAGCACGGATTATCTGGAAATTGGGGAATCACGAGGAGCGTCAAGACATCTATTTGGCCTTGAAAGCTCCAGAGCTGCTGGACTTAGATGAGCTTGGGTATGAAAGCATCTTCAAGCTTGCTAATTTTGGTATCGAGCTTGTGAAGGACAAGCGGATCATTAAGTTGGGCGGGAAATCCGGTCTGTCGGTCATCCACGGACATGAATACCCAACTCCTGTGCTCGGTCCGGTCAATGCTGCCCGCGGTTTGTTCCTCCGCACCAAGGAGACAGCCCTTGTCAATCACCATCACCAAGTATCCGAGCATACCGAGAGCACGCTCTCAGGGGAGATGATCACCTGCTGGTCACTTGGGTGCCTCTGTGAGCTTCACCCGGCCTACGCCCGACTGAATAAATGGTCGCACGGAGGAGCCGCGGTTGAGTTTTCTGGGGATGGAAGCTTCCATGTACACAATAAACGAATCCTCGACGGGAAGCTGTTGTAGAAATTGCTTTACAACGGCTGACAAACAAAGCACTTTAGTCCAAACTTTTACTGCCTATGTCTTGCGGATGCAATAACTCTTACTCTGACGGAAATGCTTACTACGGAGCTTGCTGCCCCGATGTTCCATACCCTCAGGTATCCCACGAGTCTGTTCCTTCGCTGATTGACAACCTGACGACTGCTCTCTATGGGGCGTTTTACAATCCCTCGACTCAGACCGGTTTTATTACCAAGACTGTTGTCAATGGCCGTATCGTTTGGAATATCGCTTGCGATCCTAACAACACTGCACAGATTACAGGGTTACCCAGAAACACGGGCGAAGGTCTTCTTTGCTACCTAATCCGTGCCTTTAATTATCTCGAGGGAACCCAGATTCCTACTTTTGTAACTTTGACAGGTACACAGACCCTGACAAACAAAACTTTAACTGCCCCTACCCTTACGGGTATCACTACGTTCCCAAGCGGAACTATTGACGCCAGCGGAAATATCACGACGACAGGCAATCTTTCGGGCACAAACCTTACGGCTACCGGAACGGTTACCCTACCAACCGGATCAGTTTCAAATGCCGCCCTTGCCGGAGCCCCCGCAACGGCTAATACGGCTTCCACGATTGTGCTGAGAGACGCATCGGGCAATTTCTCAGCCGGAACCATTACGGCTGCGCTTTCTGGCAATGCTTCCTCCGCCACGACTGCAGCAGCTTGCTCGGGTAATGCAGCGACTGCTACAACTGCAGCAGCTTGCTCTGGTAATTCAGCTACGGCCTCAGCGGCTTATGCAGGATCTGCACTTGCTTCAATCTTACCAAAAGCTTTTGCCAACGTTTCCGCCGCAGGCGTCGTTTCAAATAACGTCGGGCTTACAATTACCGGGGGATCTCCTTCAAGCGGTGTTTTCACGCTGACCTGCACTGGAGTTTCTGCTTCTAACGTTATTCTTGTGACCCCACAGGGTCCGACGACAAGCGGATATGCTGCTACCGAGGTTCCTACGACGAACACGATTACGGTTAGAACGTTCAGCGGATCCGCTGCAACCGCAGAACCTTTTAGTATTGTAATTTTCTAAAAACCAACTACAACTACCGCCACTTATGGGATACGAAACCGAAAATCAAGAAGTTCCCGAGGGCTTTACGCACCTCGGCGAGGACATGCACAAAATGCACGGAATGCACGCCGTTGACGCTTCCGCTGCAGCTCACAAGAATCACGAAGAGCCTAAGGTTTATTATCCTGAGCTTCACTTCGAGGGCGAGCACGCTGAGCACTTGATCAAGCATCTCCCTAAGCACGGTACCGCTCACATCCACTTCAAGAAAGTTTCTGAGAGCACCCATCACGAGACCCGTCATGGAAAGCACGAGACCCGTCACCGCGTCGGCATTCAGATTCACGGAATCAAGCCCATCACTGAAGCACAGAGCGAGGAGAAAATGACCCGCGACGTGGCAAAGGAAAACCCAGAAGACTCAATCGAGAAGGGACTTCTCGCCGCAGAATCCGAAACCCCAGAAGACAAAGCATAATTTTATGGCAAACGACCCTACCATGCCTCCTTCCGAGCGGGCTGCAACCACCCCTACCGATAACAGCCCCGCTATGTCTCCTGACATGGCCGCTCCTGCTGCCCCTGCCGGCGGACAAGACGGTTCGGTTATGGTTAACATGCCCAAGGCTGCCTTCGACGCAATTCATCAGCTCGTGACTCAGCTCGCCCAAGGTCTTGACCAGCTCAAGCAAGGTGTCGAGGCTCAGGCTCAAGGGGGCGCCGCTCCTGCACCTGCAGCAGCGCCCGCTGCAGCACCTGAGGCTTCCGAGGGTCCTAGCGACGATGATTTCCTAAAAGGTATTGCCGAGGAAGGAAATAAGAGGTAAAAACACCTCATGTTCGTCTCGCAGATATTTGACGAGGCTTCTGAAATCCTTGGGACGACTGACCAGAGCAAGGTTTTTCGTAAGCTTACGCAAGCAGTACAGGCTCTTATGGAGTCTGGTCACTGGTTTCATACCCAAGCTGAAGTCGATGTCTGCACTGGCTGGGACGGCTGCACAATAACTCTGCCTCGAGGAATCGAAGTTCCTCTTGCCGTCAACATTGACGGATCTCCCCTGTACTTCCGCGGACGTCTGTTCCAATACAACGTCAACAAGGGTGGTATGTACAACACCGTTGGATGGTGCTGGGACGACCGCGGGTTTGTTGCCACCCAGATGGACATCCGCCAGCCAGCTCAGGTTATTGCGGTTGCAGAATCTGACGCTGACGTAGGAAAGACGCTTCGTTTGGTGGGTACGGATAACAACAATCGAGAACTTCGTACACAGCTTCCAGATGGAACCGGTGTTGATGGTCTGCTTGTTCAGGTACATAGCCAGTCTGATTTCCAACTCGGAACAATCGTTCCAGACGGAAACACAATCGTAACCCGGGACGTAGCAATTACCCCGTTCAACGAGTTTTCTTCTTCCTCTGCTCACAAATTGAGCTCTGGTCAGGCAATGATCTTGAGTTCGGCTACCGGCACGGTGCCAACGGGGCTTACCGTTTCTGATCAATACTACGTCGGCGTTGTCAACCCTACCACTATCCAGCTATACAACGATCCTCTGTACGCTCAGAGCGGGGAGTACCCAATCAATTTGATTAGCATTGCCGGCGCAGGGACATTGACCCTTACCGACCAGCGAAACGCTAGTTTGGTAACCGCGGTTCAATTATCTTCGGCGCCTACCATCACGCTTAACTCCGGTAACGAAGTTGTTTTCTCAGGGAGCCCACTTCCATCGCCTTTAGTATCCGGGGTTACGTATTTTGCAAACGTTCTTGACTCAACACATCTCCAAATTTTTTCAACAGTTGCAGACGCTCAAAGCCAAACCAACCCAATTTATTTAACGGGCAGTACCTCTACTTTTAACATACAGCTGCGTAAAACAATCGCCCCAATTACGGAAATTAAATTTAATCTACCCCATCTTTTTGCGACCGGTGATGTAGTTCAGGCTTACACAAACGGCGGAACCCTCCCACAGCCTTTGGTAGAAGCTCAGAATTATTACGTGCAAGTCATCGACTCGCTGACCATTGTTTTGCATACCTCAGCCGCCGATGCAACCAGCGGTAATAATCCAATTATCCTGACCACTTCGGGCTCTGGACAGAATACACTTAACAAGTTAATCCCCGCAACGGCACAGACCGGCAAGACTAGCCAGATTACAGCTCCCGGATTTTCTTTGCCTACCGCTACCGGTTCGGGGGCTACAATAAATGCCGTTGTCTCAGGTCCGGTTATTTCTTTAACTATTTCCAATGTTGGAAGTGGTTACACATCCGCCCCTTCGGTTACCATTACCGGTGGGGGTGGTTACGGAGCAACCGCACATGCTATTGTCGGAACAGTTTCTGGTACTTCTCAATACCAGACCGTTATTGCAGTAGTTCTTGATCAGCCCGGGCAAGGGTATACTTCTAACCCAACGGTAGTTTTTTCAGGTGGGGGAGGTTCTAATGCCGCGGCTACCGCAAGCATTACGACTTCTTTTGTAACTCAGTACAACATCGTAAATGGAGGCAGCGGATATACGGTACCCCCTTCGATTTCGTTCCCAACCGTATCCCCGGGCCAAACCGTTCCAGTGGCCACTACGGGAATTTCTGACGGAGCGGTAAACCAGATCACCGTTTCTAACGGTGGAACCGGATATACAACCGCCCCTACAATTTCTTTCACAAATGGTGGAGGTGGAACCGGAGCTTCGGCAACGGCCTCAGTTTCTGGGGGAGTTGTTACGGCAATTTATATTACAAATGGAGGTTCTGGATATACCTCGGCACCAACCGTTAACTTTGCTGGGGGAGGCGGAGCTAATGCCGCCGCGTATTGCACAATTGCAAATGGAGTAGTCAGCTCGGTTACAATAGTTTCCGAGGGAACCGGATACAACGTTGCTCCCGTAGTGACGGTAACCCCTTCGACAGGTATTCTCGTTTCTTTCTCTACGACAGGAACTCTTCCCGCTCCCCTTCAGGATGGAGTGACTTATAGGGCAGAAGCGCCTAGTGGAACAAACTCGTTCACGTTGGTTAATGATGATTACAGCCCCATAAATTTAACAAGCGTAGGAAGCGGGCAGCTTTATCTTACAATCAGCCGTACTTTCTACATCGGATTTACCAACGTTTGGGCAGGAGATTTTCTTGGGGTATCCAGCGGAACGGGAATTTATTTTGGTACCGATTATTTGTTGCCTATTACCTCCCCGACGATCGACAACGGTATTACTGAATTTTATATCAAACCTCTTACCAATACTACGGCTCAAATTTATTCAGACGCAGGTTTGACTACTTTGGTTACCATTAGCCAGCTTGGTACGGGACAATCTTATTACGCGATCCAAGAAAGCGCCACTGCTGTAAGCTACAACAATTTAGTTTCTTTGAGCTCTCTGCAATATCTGCAGAATGGGGAGACGGTTCAGTTTACTACTACGGGAACATTACCGGCTCCGCTCACTGCTTCTACAAATTACACAATTCAAATCAACGGATCGTATGTTCAGGTGTATGACTCCACGGGGACTACCTTGCAGGCATTCACTAGTTTAGGTGTGGGGCAGTTATCCTTGGAAGTAATTCGTCAGTTTACCCCAGTGGCGCCGAATACGATTACCTTAACAAACGCATTTTTCTCAACGGGAACAGCCGTTGTGCCCCGTCCCGTTACCGGAGACATCCTTGATCCGAATTTAACCGCCGGTACTACATATTACGTTCGATTGTTGGATCCTCAGACAATCCAATTGTTTGACACGTTGGCGCACGCAAACAATATCGTAAACCACGTACCAAACAACACGGGGTTAATTACCTTCACGACGGTAGGAAATACCAGCGCCAGCACTTTCATTCTCGATGCGGTTGAAGACCCAACTTTTGTAAAAGCTGTCTATCACGTGGATAAGCCCGTCACCCAAGGTTATGTCAGCCTTTACGCGTACGATTACGGTCGCAGCAACGACATGGCGTTGATCGGTCAATATCACCCAAGTGAAACCAATCCTATGTATCGCCGCATCCGCGTCGGCCAAAAGTGCGCTTGGGCTCGAATCATTTACCGGGTAAAACACCCGACCATTACTAGTATTTACGACTACATTCCCGTCGAACAGGAACGTGCAATTTTGGCAGCGGTACACGCAATCGACCTCGAGGATAAAGATTTTAGCGATCAGGCCATGAAATACTGGCAGCTGGCTTTTGGTTACCTGCGTAACCAGCAGACCAGCATGGACGGGCACGCAATCGAGCCTATTCAGGTAAATAATCTGGTATACGGTGACAAATCCGACCCAGTCATTGAGTCTGGATGGGGAGCCTACGACTATTACGATACGTATTAAGAATGAAATCCCCCAACATAACTGCGGGACGGCAAGAAAAAATTACAGCGGGTTGGCTACACGGGATAAACTCGGTACGCAACCCTTGGAATCTTCCTGCCGAGCAACTCAAGTGGGGTGTCAACGTAGCCATCCGAGGAGGTATTGTTCAGACCCGTCCCGGTCAAGGAATGAAACTTTCTTTGCCTCCGGGAAATCTGCAGGGCGGCATTTTTTTCTCTGCCAACCGTCAATACAAAGCTTCTTCGACTACGGTAACTTCCGGGGGTACTTCCACAAACCAAGCCACAATCTACAATTACGACGGGACTCCTTCTTTTGCCAGTGAGCTTCCCTATATTGTTTTTGCTGTCGGAGGTTCTGTTTATTTTGCCCCATTCCCGCTGACCCAACCCGACAATTGGGAAAATTACAAGCTCTCCGGCATACAGTTAGACCCTAGTGCCTCCGAGGTTGTGTTTACAATTGCTACTCAGACGGCTTCTTTAAGTGCTGGCGGGGACGTAACGGTCACCCCAGCAAATCGTCTTTTGGTTGTTCAAGATGGGGTTAGCAAGCCGGGATATTGGGATGGAAGCGACAAATTAGGAGGACAATCCCCCGACATGCCAATTGGTTATTGGATGGCTTTCTCAGGAAACCGGCTCTGGGTATCAAGTGGAAACATTGTATACGCTTCTGACCTTGGGAATCCTCTTGGGTGGTCCGAAAGAAAGTCTGGCTCAGGCCGCGGAGATTTTACCTTCCCCCGCCCTGTGACTGGCATGGTAGATTATGTAGGGCAGAACAATGACACACGCCTTGTAGTGTTTTCGGATAGGGCTACCTACTCGCTTGCCAGTGGAGTTTTAGACCGGGCGCAATGGATTTCTACTTCCAATTTCCAAAATACCTTTTTTCCAACGGTTGGGTGCATTGCCGGTAAATCAATTACCTTTCAAGCGGGGCTATTGTGGTGGTACTCTCAAGGCGGTTTAGTAAATGCCAACGTAGCAGCTACTTCTTATCTCTCATCCCAAGTTCTTTATAAAGATGTCGAAATGGCAAAAGTCAAACGTTTTACTCCTAGTAATCTTACTAGCGTATGTTCTGCTGCTTTTGAAAATTATCTGCTAGTTTCTGTTCCGTATCTCGAGCCTATTCCAAGCGCCACAATGGTGCTCGATTATGCCCCTGCCAGTGAACTTTCACAGGGTCAAATCCCGGCGTGGTCTGGCGTCTGGAACGGAACAAGGCCGATCGAGTGGATCAGTGGGATCGTTGATAAACAGCCACGAATTTTTCACCTGTCGGTTGATTATGTCTCTACCAACGACGGATCCTTTAACCATCTGTGGGAATCTTTCTTGCCTGACCGCGTTGATAGCTATTTGCAGATCAACCCCGATGGCACGACAACGACAAAGTATAGCAGGATTTATTGCCAAGCGGAGACCGGTCTTTTGGGAGATGGGATGGACGTCAAACAGCTAAAGTATGCCGAAGTGGAATGCACACAGCTTGGCGGAACTTGCGACGTCCGTGTTTCCTACAAAGGAAGCAAAGGGGCATATCAACAGATCCTAAACACCCGACTGCTTGCGGTTACTGATGCCTATCAATACGAAAACACCCCACTCTCGGGGCAGATTTCAAATTACGGAATACTTCGTACCCAATACCGTCGATTGATCACGGAAGAAATCCAACGCAAAGCTAACGTTTCCTCGTGCGAGTCAACTTATTCCCCCGACATCGACAAAGCGTTTGGGTTCCTAATTGAGTGGTGCGGAGAATTAGGTATTGAAGCTGTGCGTTGCTTCATGGATCCGTATCAAGAAAAGTCAACGGGTAAGCCAGAGGCTAACGAAACAGTACCCTGTGTGATTGCTGAGGATGGCAGTAGCGATTCTGTTGATTTGCTCCCGAGCCCATACGATCAGCCTGACTATAATAAACAATCTTGGTACGCCACTGAAACTAGGACAATTACCAGTTCCTGCGGAGCTGGGAGTAGCGTTTTTGATGTGTCCGCAACCGCAACAGCTTCTGCTCAATCCTTTGTTTCTTTTGCTAACGCCCAAGAGCAGGCAGCTACTTTGGCTAGCCAAGCCGCTTCGGCTGCGGTAACGAAATATCGTCAGGCTAACCCTTGTTAAGCTATGCCTACAATAGCGGACGCCAGTGTTGCGGTAACAAACTACCCCAACAAATTTGTAAGCCCGTACGGAAATGACGGGATTACCCCTTTGTACTCGTCGATGCCTTTGAAAAGCCCGGTTGAGGGATGCCTTGATTGTATTGTATGCGGTGATTCGATTGTACGGAATCAAGTAATTGTAGATTCTAGCAACCTTCAATTTGGGCTTATGGCAAGCAAAACGGTCATAATTCTTACCTAAACACATGCCATCCATATCCACAGCTTCTATCTCAGTTCCGTATTACCCAAACGAGTATTCTTCTCCGTATGGAAATGATCAAATTGTGCCGCTGTATTCTTCGGTTCCGCTTAAAAGCCCCGTGGCTGGGTGTTTGCCTTGTGTTGTTTGTGGTAACTCTATAGATAGGCAAAAGGTTGTCCCTAATTCTTTACAACCTAAGTCTTCTCAAGGTAATATACAAACTTCTGTTGCGACGTACTATCCCGTGGCCGCTAGGTTATTGGTTGTTGGCGGAGGGGGAGCTTCTACCAATCCAAACGGATGGGATTTTTTAATCATAGGTGGGGGTGGGGGAGGACAAGTTTATGAAAATTTATCGTTTGGGTTATTTTCTGGAGTAACTTATTCGGCTTATGTAGGTAGGGGTGGGTTTAATTGGTATACCCCACAGCAGATACCAATAATGTCGGGGGAGGCTAGTACGTTTGGCGAGTTGAATAAGACCCCAACTATAGTTTGTGCCGGAGGTAATAGCTCTGGTTGTATTTCTGTTACCGGAACAAATCAATGCGGTCCGTCAAATTTAGTTATCCCGTATAACGGAGGAGGTGGTACAGCTGGGGCACTTAAATATGGTCCAAGTATTGGGGGTACTGTTGTTGATGGAAACTTTGTCGAATTAAATTCTGGAGGCAATTCTTTTTTTGGTTCAAATAATTATTACGTCTATACGATTGGGGGTGGGGGAGGTGGAGTAGGTGCTAGTGGTACAACCCCAACAAGTGCACTCGGATTTTATCCTCCTCCTCCGTATCCAGCCACGGGAGGATTTATTACAGGTGGCGATGGGTCAGATGGATTTTACTCGTTAATGAAAGATAGATATTTTGCGGGTGGAGGGGGCGGTTCCGCATACGCATCAGCATACTATGGTTTGCCTAGTAAATTTGTCTTAACCTACGGTAAAGGGGGTAAAGGCGGTGGAGGAAGCGGCAATACACAGATATTAAACAACCAAGGTCAACCTATTATTCCGGATTGTAAAACTGTCCACCCTGCAACAAATCAATGTTGCCCAGAGGACAATTCTGGGAGCGGGGCTGGGGGGTTAGCGGGAAATCAAACCCAAAGTGTTTGGGGGGCAGATGGTGTCATTTATCTTCAAATACCAATCGAACTATACACAGGGCAAATTTCTGGGCCTGTCACAGAAAGCACGATAGTTGACCAATTAACGAATAGAACTTATGTTGAGTTGAAATTTACAGGACCCGGAACCTACACTGCATAATGTAAAATTTTATGAAACCAACCATAACCTACAAATACGTCACCCCAAACACACAAGAGTTCCAGCAACTCCAGACGTTTGCGGAATCGTTTGACCACAAAATCCAAGCACACCCGAGTATCAACGTATATGCCCACTATCGGGACGATACCTGCTTCGGGTACTCGGATCATGTCTTTGTGCCCACAATCTACCCAGCCTTTCACCCCGCGCTCACAAGGCCGCAGGATGTTTTGCAGGTAATGAACGACTGGCGTGCCCATTGCCAATTATCCGGAAAACCCGGGTATATTGGCGTGCCTCTCGAGTCAAATCCCCACCGGCAGAATTTCCCGGACAAGATCATGCAAAAACTAGGTCTTGCCAGACATTACAGAGAGCTGTATACGTTGGCTTAATTCTATGGGCGGATCAGCACCTCAACCAGCACAAGTACAAGCACCTAGTCCGTTGCCGATGATTGCGGGATTGGAGGGACAGACCCAAGCCATCGGTAATGCCGAGCAGGCTAGGGCTGAGATGCTAAAAAACATGGCGGCTATTACGCCATACACGTATTCCCCTGACATCTGGGGGCAGGCCGGCGCCTACAATACTGCAAAGGATACCGCCTATCTGAACGCCCAGAACTCGAAGATTCTGCAGCAACAGGTCGATCCCCTCGGTGCACAGATCCGTCAGAACACTGAGCAGATGACGGCCAACCTCACGGATCCTGAGACGTTAAAGAAAGCCTCTCAGCAAGAATTTGCTCAGCGCACGCTTCCCGGAATGTACGGAACTGGGCTCAACCCCAGCAGCACGATTTACGGAAGTGCCCTATTTGACAAGAATACGCTTGCCGGCCTTCAGCTTCAGCAATCTTTGGCTCAGCTCGGTCAGCCTTACCAAAACTTGCCACAGACCGGAATTAGCCCCGGGATGGCTGCCTCCATCCCGATGCAAGCTGGTGCTCAGGCCGCGGCGCAAGGAAATGCCTTCCTGCAGGGAATTTTTGGTGAAGCAAACAACCTGCAGCAGAGCGTTGAGCAGGGGGCAAATAATCTCTACAATACGATGGGTCAGGACGCACAAACGATTCAGGCGAACCAACTTGCAGCCCAAAATGCTAACCAAGCTTACAACGCTCAGAATGCCGGAGCACTGTATTCCGGACTGGGTGCCTTAGGCGGTGGGTTGCTCGGCAGCTTCGGAGGCCCTGCCGGTACGGCAGTAGGATCCTCTCTGGGAGGACTCGTGGGCAGCTTGTTCAGGTAATTTTACTCTTGATAAACAAAATTTTTTACCTTACAAGTCCACACAACTTTAACCAACAAACCAAACTTTAACACACTAAACTTATGGGCGGAATCGGATCAGGAGGCGTATTCAACGCATTTCAAGGAGTGCAAGGCGGAGGGCAGAGCTCTACCGACCAAGCTCTTATGGCAATGATTCAGCAACAGAATGCTGCCATTGCTGCCCAACAGGCCGCTGCTCTCCAAGCTCAGCGTGATGCCGCTGCTACCGCACAATCCAACACTGCCCAACAGCAATCCACTGCCGGAAATACCGCCGCTCAGCAATCTCTCGCCCAGCAGTCACAGGTACAAGCTGCCAAGGATCTCGCAGCCGCACAGGCCGCCTCTCAGGCCGCTACCTCTGGTGGAAACGCCGCGGCAGGTGGATTTAATCTAGCCGGCGCCAAGCAGCAGGCAGCCTCGAACCTTGGTGCAGCTTACGGACTGCCAAGCACCGGATCGAATGTTGTCCCCGGAGCTGCAGGCTCAAGCATGAACCCTGCAAATACAACCGCGGCTTCAGCTCTCAACAAGACGACCTCCGGTACCAATCAGTACATGCCTTCGACGCAGGGAATCACTTTCGGAGGCTACTAAACCCCGAAAGTAGATGGCCTTTGACACTTCCGGATTCAACCTAACGGTGCCTCAGGCGCCGATAGTGACGCCCTCGCTGGCAAACCTAGCGCCATTAAATATCGGTGCACCGGGACTTGCTTGGAAGCCCGCTGAGATCAAGACCCCAAGTTCAGCCGTAGCTGAGGGAATCGCCGTAGGGCTCGGGGCTCTGGGCAAAGGTATTACTGCCGCTTACCAAAGCAAACGGGAAGACGAGCGGTTCAAAGCTGAACAGGCACTCAAACAGCAAGAAATCGCTGCCACACAGGCTCAGCGACAAGCTACCCTTGGTATGGAGCAATCCAGACTTGGTATGGAGCAATCGCGTTTGGGTATTGAAGCTCAAAAAGCTCAGGACGAAAAAGCTTACCGAGAAGGTTTGCTTAGGGTCAAAGAAGCTGGTGGTAACAAAGGTACTCCGTTCGTAGATGCGCCTACGCAAACGACTCCTCCGCTTTCCGGAATTACTGCACCTACTTCAGATAGCGGATCCTCAGATTTAGATGAAGAAGTCTATCGTCAATTCCCTTCAATGCGCCCCGTTCCCGGGGAAGAACCTGATATTACACAGCCTCTGAACTCTCCGGATAAGCCGATGGATATTGGCGTACCCGCAGGAAAACTTGAAGCCCAACCCTCTCCGTTGAGCAATTTATCCGCTCCGGTGAGCCCAACGGCCATGAATGCCCTCGGACCTGCCGTTGCGATCCCAGACCTAAGCAGCGTTTCTGCAACCTATCTCTCCGCCGGTGGCGCCGCTCCTACGTCTCCCCTTGCCGGTATTCCCCCACTCAGCGCTACCTCAGCGATGCTTCAAAAAGCTAAGGGATTTGGTGCTGAAAGTATTCCTGAGCAATATGCCGTGGAAAAGCAATTGGCCGCATTACCTAGTGAGCAAGAATCCGCGGCTATTTCTTCCGGACCAATGCCCGGGCCTTTCAAATCCTTGGCCTCTGCACAAGCCGAAGCTTCCAAGAGCTACAACGGTTACGAGCCCAATGGAACAATCAAATACGACCACACAATCGGAGGTTACGTAGTCGAACGCCCTGCCTTGAAGCAAGAGACCATTGAGTCTCAGGCAAACCGCAAGCAACAGGCCGAAGAGAGAATCGGTCTCACTCGTCAACGTCTTCTCGACTCCGAGGGTTCTAAATTCTATCAGCACCCTGCCGTCAAAGCCTTTACGGCACCCAACGGCATGCAGCAATCCTTTGCCCGATTTGTCAAAGATTACGAGGCCATCCGCAAAAACCCAGAGGCTTCGGGTATCTCCGACATCGGACTTCTTGACATGTTTGGTCGCGCCGAAGGTGGCGGTCGTATTACGGAAGGTCAGGCAGCGCTGGCATTGCAATCTGCCGGTATCCGAGACAAACCCGAGCTCTTGTTACAAAAGCTTCAGGGCGGTGCCCGTTTGACTCAAAATCAGCGCGATCAGATGCTGCGGGTTATCTCAGAGGATCATGCTGCACAGGCAAAGATTGCCAACCAAGCGGTTACTTTCTATCGCAACAAGTTGGGCAAACAAGGTATCACCAACGAGGAAGACCTCCCTCAGTATTTCATCACCCCCGTATCAAAAGAAGATGCGATGGCAAATCTCAACGAGATGCGCTCAGAGGCACTTAAAATCAAAGCCCAGAAAGATGCGGCGGCTCAGAAAGGCGATGAAAAATCTGTCTCTGAATTGACGTCAAAGCTTGAAGATTTGGGTAAACAAGCCAAAGATCTCAGCGGTAAATTACACGCCGCTAAAGGAACAATTATCAACATGGACGAAATAGAAAACATGCCCCAAGGTTGGGGAGGTGGCGCGATGATGAGTATCCCTACGGCTCCCGCAGCGCAATAATTCCCAATGGATTCAATTACGGATGATCCCAATTCCTTTTTCGACAATTTGACAAAAGCTCCGGAGCCTAAAGCTCCCGAGAAAAAAGTCGAACAGCCAGAGGAAAAGAAAGAGGAAACCAAGGCACCTTCGGTGACCGAGGATCCGTCTGCATTTTTTGATTCGCTGACCCCAAAGCCTCAGGAACAAGAAAAGCCTGTCAGCGCAGTCGATCAGTTTGCCACCGCAACGCAAGGATTAGAGCCGGAGAATTTCGACAAAGATTATCTGGGGATGATGAGCACTTGGTCTCCCCAAGAGTGGCACGACTTCAAAAAGATTCGTCCTGATTACCCAATCCCTGCCGACAAACAGCGCGAAGTATTTGATGCCGAGCGTGCAGGGTTGATTAAGAAAGAGCAATCGGGCGGCAGTCTCTGGGATGAAACAAAGCGCCTGTTACGTGGTGCCGGAAAGTTTGCAGGTCAAATGTTTGAAGAGCCTGCAGAGGATGCGTCTGAGGAAGACATCAAGGCGCACGCCGTAAATACCCTCAATGCCCTGAAGTCTTTCAATGCCCCCGTGATGGAGCTGCCGGGGGAACTTGCCACTACCGCTGCTAAAATAGGGCTAGGGGGAACCAAGTACACGGATCAGCTGAGCGAAAAATATGGGTTTTCTACCCCAGAGGATTCTTTCCGCCGGTACCAAGCAAGAGAGTCGGTTGATACCGCAAATGCTTTGCTTAACCGCACCAGCCCTACGGTGTATTCCAAAATGTTGTTTCATCCCTACGTGCAGGAGGGATTGAAGAGCCTGATTAAGCTGAATGCCCCGGGGATTGACGACGAGACCGCCTACAAAGGGGCACAGGAAGTTGCTCAGGATGTCGCTAAGTCTCAGGCACCCATCGACGAAGACATCAAGACCGCAGGAAGCTGGCTAAGCCCCGCGGGTCTTGGTTTTGGCGAGATGGGATTTGCGGGTAATGTAATTGGTGCAGGTGCCGGCATTCCGGGTCTTGTACGCGGACTCAGCATGTCAAAGGCTGCCCAGCAAGCCCTCGAACAGGCAGCCACCGCGGCTCGCGTAGAGAAAGCAAGCAAAATTGGATTGCTAGGGTCGGCGGCTAAAAAGTTTGCGGATACGACCGAAGGATTGCAGCAGGCAGCAGCTGAATTTGCACAAAATCGACCCATATTGGCAGCTGTTGGTACGGCAGCTTTGAAAGATTTGCCCGGTGCCGTTATCGGATACGGTGAAGACAAAGAACACCCTCTGCGCGGTGCTTTGCTGGGAGCAATCGTAGAACATACCGCTCTCGGCGCTCTGGGTAAGCTCAAGGGACTCGAAGCGGTAACGCAGATCCCACGTACGCTGGCTGATCTTGCCGAAGCAAAAGCCGTATCTGCCGGCGGTCGCAAGGGAATGTTTGAACTTGCCGGAGCTAATCCGGAAGCCTCTCAGCTGACCCAGACCCTGTTTAAGAACGGTAAAATCTACGACAAACTGGGTAACCTGATTAAAGATTACGGTCGCGAGGGCGTAAACATGGGAGCCTTGGGCGTAGCAACCGGAGCCCTCAATTCTCAGGATGCCGATGAGCTGGCCGATAGCTTGAAAAGCGGTATTGGCTTTGGTGTGTTTGCTAAAGCTTTGCACGGGGCTCTTCGTCAAGATCCCTCAGCACATCAGCGTGAAATACGCCAGACCGATGCCGACATTTACAAGACGATGCAGCAGCTTTCTCCGGAGACGCAGGAAAACATCCGCCAGCTGCAGGATTGGACAAATGTTGTCCGCACGCACCCAGAGCTTGCAAATGCCGACGTTGCCACCCGTCAGGCGTATGCTCGGGAAATTGGAAAGATGATCAATACCATGCACGAAACGACTAATGGTCCGTTCCGCGCAGGTCAGAAGAATATCGGAGTCGAAATCCTTTCCACTCCTCAGATCGTTGACCGGATGGTTGCCCAGAATCCCGACAAGACTCCTGCAGAGCTGCAGCAGATTGCTGAGACTGGAGCTGGATTGTATTTCCCTACGGGGGGTCGTGAGTTTGTGCCGGGTGAGTCTGTTCCAACAGCGCTGCAGGCTCCGATGACACGTGTGACCTTTGATCCGATGAAGCCAACCGCGGTTGTCAACATTGACAAGGTTGCTGACTTTGCAAAGGCTCAAAACGTATCCTTTGCCGATGCTCTTCGGCACGAGTTCGGTCACGCACTGGATGACATTCCTGAGTTCCGTGAGCTCAATGCTCAGACCGACAAACTTCTGTTTGACTTCGAAGACCGAGGTCTCGATGGCAAAGTTTATCAAAGCACCAAAGGACTGTTCAGCAACAAGGATCTCGTTGATCGGTTCTTTAACGAATATCTGTCCGGTGAAGGCGACAAGGCCGCTAAAGAACAGTGGGCTAAGGGCAATCAGCTCTGGGATACGGTGAACGATCGCCCTAACGAAAAGGCTATCGTTGACTACATGAAGAAAGAGGTACGTGCCGATCTCAATGCCTCTTCGTTCACGGGACACAATCTCAAGAGCCTTGATTCTGTGCAGCAGCACCTACTTGATTGGGCAACTTTGAACCGGCAGAACAGCATTGTCGCACGTGCCGTAGATAAGTACATGGGCAACGGCGGTCGTGACCCCTTTGCCGCAACCCCTTCGGTCGCAACCGGTGCCCAATTTACCCCTGAGGTACTTTCCGCTCACCGTAATGCCGTCCGCCAGCTGCAGAAGCTGAACGGAATGATTTCAACTCCTACTGCCGGGGAGTCTGTGGCACCGATGATTACCAAAGCCAAGCTGATTGGTAACAAGGCGCTCCGTGAGCGCTATGGCCGTGACTCAGGTCTATTTAAGACCGAGTTCCGCGCAACCGTATTTGATGCCAACGGAAACGTAGTCGGTCAAACGGTATTGACCGATCCGATGGCAAAGGAAGGTCTCTGGGGCAACGAAAACGGTACGCTAAATCAGCGCAGCGGATACGGAGAAGCACCGGCAGGGGTGCAAGTTCCTGAGGGCGGATCGCTCAAGGTTTCCCGGGAAATTGTCATGGGTCCGGACGGCGAAACGCCGCAGATGCTTTCCCCTAAGGAAATCAAGCAGCTTGTTAAGACTCGTGCCGATTTGATTCGTGATGCTCTGGATACTGCCTATCAAGGGGAACCCGAGGGGTTCCGTCCTGTATCTGAAGATCGTCTGTCCTACCGCGGTACCTTTACGCCTGCTCAGATTGCAGCTATACGAGCCCTTCCCGAGCAAATTGTGCCGGCTAAGGTCAAGGAATCAATCCTCCGGTTCAATGATTTGCTGGCTCGCGGCGATGGTAATCGCATGCTGATTGATTACGCTGCCCGTGTTGATGACCGCGGCAAGGCAGTATCCTTTAGCCCTAAAATCTACGATCTCGTGCCGATTGGCATGCACTTCTCAAAGGATGGCAACTTCTTGATCACTACGGTCTCGGTCACTCGTCTGCTCAACAAGCTTGACCTGTGGGCGGATCGTCTGCCCGGGCGTCTGGCACCTTGGGGCGGTAATCGTGAGGCTTTCTTCCGCGAGTTTGCCGGAAAGTATCTGCAGAATCACTTGACCGGTAAGCCGGGCGAGACTGGGCTAGATCCAGACCCTAAAGTTGCTCTGGAGAAGAAAAATATCTTCAATGATTTTCTTAATCTTACAAATAATGACGCTCGCAGCGCCAATCCTGATCGTACCGTCATACCGCGCAAGAAAGGCGATCCTAAGGGCAAATACGCAGATCGTACGATCATGTCGGTGCGTGCAGATTCGATTGCTGACATGCTTGAGAGCACAGCTCCGCCGCTTCCGGTAGACTACGGCAAGCAGCTGATGAACTTCTTGCCTGCAAGGGAAGGCAAAGCTACCGAGGAGCCTAATGAGGAAAATAACCCGATTCTAAAGGCTCTGAATGCAGTCAAGGCTACCTATGTCGCCCCCGATCAGCGCACCCCCTATGCCCAGCCTGCAAAGAACGCTAACCAAGACGTCCAACGTATTTCCGAAGATTACGTAAAAAATGCCGGCATGGAATACCGCCCGCATGGTCAGGCTGTCCCCGTAAACGAAGAGCTTGCCAAGCGTATTGCCGATCATTACGAGGAAGCCAAGAACGATCCGAGTCATCCTGAGGTCAAGAAGGCTTACACGGCGCTTGCAAATGAAGTTGTCGATCAGTGGAAGGCATTCGAGAAGGCCGGCTATACGGCCACTCCTTGGACTGGCGAAGGTCAGCCATACGCCAACTCGGCTGAGATGATGAAGGACGTGCGGGACAATAAGCACCTGTATTACTTCCAGACCAAGGAAGGGTACGGAGAATCTGGCATAACGGACAAGATGCGTGCCGAGAACCCGATGCTGCAGGACTCAGGGGTCAATTTCAACGGTGCAGAGAACGTACCGGTCAACGACGTGTTCCGCGTTGTGCACGACATTGTGGGTCACGGGGCAAATGGGTACGAGTTTGGGCCGAGGGGTGAGTTCAATGCCTATCTTGAGCACAGCCGCATGTTCTCAGATGCCGCCAAGCCGGCGCTGGCCGGAGAAACTCTGGCGCAGAACAGCTGGGTCAACTTTGGTCCGCACCTGCGTGACGAAGAGGGCAACATCGCCAAGAAGGGCGAGAAAGGTTACGTGCCTGTCACCGAACGTCCGTTTGCTGAGCAGAAAAACATAGCACTTCCTCAGGAGTTCATTGACGCAGCCGAGAAAGAGGCTCAAGCCGGGACTAAGTCGGGACCAAGTTTCTTACCAGCCAAAAAGCTTACCGTACAGCACCCTTCCAAGGAAAAAGAAGGCAGCGTCGGTGGAGAGCTCGATCTCGTGCATTTCGGTGCCCACGGCCTCAAGTCGGCAGATCCTAGCAAATTCGGCAAAGGCGCTGCCACTCCGGGCGATCTCCGCGGTGCCCCCAAGACCTACTTCTACCTGAACAACGACCGCAATTATGAGGGAATCATGCGCGGTCGTACCCCGTACGTGGCCAAGGTTGACGGAAATAGCATCTACGACCTCGAAAAGGATCCTCTTGGTGTCGCCGGCATGTTGAACCGCGAGAAGATGGACAACATGATCGAGGACGCTGGCTATGCCGGATACTTCAGCCCCAAGTCATACAACGGCGCCTTCGATGCCGTGGCAATGTTCAAGAAAACCAAGCTCACCGAAGTACAGCAGGGTCGCGAGATCTTCAAGACGCCCAAGACCTCAAAGTATTTTGGGGTGAATTATCTGCCAGCAGAAAAAGGCGTTGACGAGGGAACCCAAACCAACGAATCTTTATCCACTGATGAACAACAAACTGAAAGTGACACCCAAGCTGAAAGAGCTGGCATCCAAGCTGGAGGCCAAAGCCAAGACGACCGGAATCGACTTCTCGGCGGGTTCGCGTCTGTCGCCAGAGGAGCGCAAGGCTCAGGTGCAGAAGGTGTACAGGGAGCCTCGGGAAGCGCTTCTCGGAAAGAGGTAGAAGAGACCGCTCTCCGCAGGCATGCGGAAGAGAATGGGCTCATGCGGGATCCAGAGCCATTCCACAAGCAATGGCAGCTCGATGGCTCTGAAGCCGGTGGCGAGCACCAAGTTTCGTTCCCTCCCGGGCCTGACGTCGTAAAGCGCACCCCGAACCCTTACTACCCGACGTGGGCGGACTATTTTGACTCGCTGCAGATCCACAACACGCTGTTCCCTAAAGCTGCGCTGACCTTCCGCGGCCTACAGAACGTAGAGGGCAGCGGTGGCGTAGACATTGATGGCAACAAGTGGCCTGCCGGACTTTACTCCGAGGTGTCGCAGCCGTTCCTCAAGATCAAGCGTGGCCTGAGCGTTCCTGAGACCGATGCAATGATGAAAGAAATTGGCTTCCGCCGCACCCTGCCGATGGAATACGTCAACGACGATCTCGGTATCAAGATCAAGGATCTCCACGGCATGAACGCCGTCATGCTCGAGGACGAGAACGGCCACGAGTTCCCCTACGTGATCGACTCGACGATTGTGCCTACGAAGGCCAAGGAAGAGCAGCCACGGGTCAGGCTGGATGGACATGTTGTTGTCACCAACCCGGAGGCCGACTTTGTCGCTAAGCCTAAGATTCTTGTCAACTTCCTGCCGGCCTCACAGCGAATAAATCTCGAGGATTATGCCGACAGACCGATGTTTGCCTTGCCCGCCGACCGCATGGGCGTAGGAACCAAGTATGTAGGGCCGACAGGTGACAAGAAAAAGCTGAGCGTAGAGGCACAGGGCGGCCCTGAGCACATGACCTTGCTCAACAATGGCGTCTGGGCATTTACCAACGATGGACCTGCCTCTACCTTTGTCAACCGCGTCAACAAGCTGGCTGAAAAGCATGGCACCGACAGCGTACTGGTCGCCGTCACCCTGCAGAGCCCGATCAATCACCTAAAGAACCCCACCGGTCAGCTCGGATACGTGGAGGCTATGGAGCAAGCCCGCGACACCAAGCATGTCACCCAGAAACAGCTGGATGCCCAGATCAAAGAGATGTCCAGTGCCATTGTAAATAGCACAAAGAAAGACATGGACGAAAACGTCCGGGCTAAATGGAAGCAAATCACTTCTTTCAGCAAATTCGCAGACGCTGTCCGCGGCAAGAAGCTTAACTTCGGTGACATGGAGCCATTCCTCGGTCAAATGCAGCGAAGCAAGCTCCCGATCAGCTCCAAAGAGCTGGCAGCAATGGGTCTTTTGCCCCACGATATCGCCCGCGACCTATCCACCGATTGGATCTTTGACCTGCCAAACGACACGGTCGTCGGCTTGTTCGAGGTGAAAAAAGGCACCCGTCCAACTCAGGACAACACCCACTATTCTTATCCTTGGAGCGTTGCCGGAAAGCCGATCGGATTTTTGAAGGACATTTACCATGTCAAGGGTCTGACCACGCACGAAGGCATCCAGAAGTCTACCAGCCTTGCATGGCCTCTCCAGAGGGCTCTCCCTGAGCTGGACAACCTAAAGAAAGCCCTAGCTGATCTACCGCCGGTCGTCACATATCGCTAAATCACTTGTCACACAAGGTAAAATAACCTACATTTCCGCCCATGCCTCTCAAAACATCGACGTCGAAGGAAGCTTTCAAGTCAAACATAAAGACTGAGATCGCTGCCGGTAAACCCCCAAAACAAGCCGTAGCTATTGCCTACGCACAGAAACGCAAAGCAAACATGCTACACGGCATGCGCGGAAAGAAAAAGTAAGATTTATGACAAAAGAAATACCTCGTAAAGAAGACCTGAAAGACATCAGCGATGCGGTCTGCATGTTTGTAGACCACGGGCTTTTTATTTCCCAAGCCTTGCGATTAGCTCAGGATTTCAAGAAAGTCTATGTTTACACGCCTTGGGAATCTGGGTTTCCAAATATGACGTCTTTGATTGGCACGGGATATGATGAGATTGAAGTTGTCCTGAGCCCCTTTCCTTATATGGATGAGGTTGACGTTTGGGTGTTCCCTGACGTAAACCACGGACCTCTCCAGCAATACCTAGCAGATCAAGGGAAAGCCGTTTGGGGATGCAAAACCGGAGAATGCGCTGAATTGGATCGGGAAGGAATGAAGCTTATCCTTAAAGCACTTGACCTTCCGGTTGGTAAATTTACGCACATCGTAGGTTTGGACAACCTTAGGGTCTTCTTGCAAGAAAATGACGGGAAAACCTTTTACTGCAAGGTGAGCCGGTGGAGGGGAACCTTTGAGACGTTTGCCTGCAAACATTACCGGGACGTTGAACCAAAAATCAATCAGATTGAGCACAAGATTGGGCCCCTCAAAGATGTCATTGAATTTACGGTTGAAGAAGAGCTTGCTGACCGTGTTGAGGTTGGAACTGATGGGTTTGTAATTGACGGAAAGCAACCTTCTCAGCTCATGGCAGGTATTGAGGTTAAAGACCTTTGCTATGTCGGAAAATTTTTGAAATACAAGGATCTTCCAGAACCTGTTCGTCGTTTCAACGACCGAATGGAACCCGTTTTTAAAGCATGGGAATATCGCGGATGGATGTCATCTGAAGTCAGAATTGGTAAGGATTTATCTCCATTTATGATTGATGCCTGCACCAGAAGTCCTTCTCCACCAAATGAATGCTGGCAGTTAATTTACAAAAATTTCTCCGAAATTATATATTATGGTGCTCACGGTATTGTGGTGGATCCAGAACCCGCTGCAACTTATGGGGCAGAAATTCTAATCCATAGTTCTTGGGCTCCGGGAAATTGGCAACCAGTCAACATTGATCCCGAGGTTCGGGAATTTGTTAAACTCCGCAACTCCATGAAATTTGGGGATCGGGAGTATATTTCACCCATCCAAGGAGAGCTACCTGAAATTGGGGCCGTTGTTGGGCTTTCAGATGAGTCTATTGAGGACGCCATTGAACAAGCTTTTGCCAATGCTGAAGGGGTCAGTGGGTATTATATTGACATTCCCAAGGCATCCACAGAAACCGCCCTTGAACAAATCAAAAAGCTTGATGAGCTAGGATTGAATTATTTCAAAGACTAGCTATTTTAATTCAGTGGCGGAAGAGTTAGACTACCTACCGAGCAAAGGGAACCCCCGTCAAAAACGGGGGGAACTTTTTCCTGACGGTACAGTAAGAAAATATCTTCGTGGCGACATTCGTATCTCAGATGGTTTTTTGTTTTCTACTTATGTAAAGCAATACCGAAAGCGTAAGGGGGAATACGTCATGCGAGAAATTTGGGCATCCCCCAAGGTTTTCAGTAATCAATTAGAAGCAGCTAAAAAAAGGGCAAATCAATTCAGATTAGAGAATCCTGAAGAGCACAGAAAACGGAAAAAAGCTTCCGACACTAGGTGCAGCGCTAGGAGGATTGAGTATTCTCGAAAGTGGCAAGAAAACAATCGGGAAAAAAGTCGAGCAATAAAAACAAAATGGAGGTTGGCTAACCCTGACCAAACCAACAAGCTTGCTGCTAAACGCCGAAGCAGAAAAAGAAACGCCATTTTAATGCTTCATCGGGGTCAGGAAAACATCATAACTACGATATACGATTGTAGTCGCAGGGTTTCCGATTGCTTAAATATCCCCCATGAAGTAGATCACATTGTACCTATCTCTAGGGGAGGGTATCATATCCATACCAATATGCAGATAATACCCATGCGGATAAACCGTTCAAAATCCGACAAACTCCCACACGAACTCCAGCCTCTATGAAAATCACCCTCAAGACCCAAGCACCTGAGTGCTTGCGGTACCCCACCTGTGGAGATTGGCTGTTCAACGAGGACGGCCATCTCCACGTGACGGTGGCGGAGCATGAAAAGAACGACCGCAGTGCCTTCCTAGTTGCCCTGCACGAGATGGTCGAAGCCTTTCTCTGCAAAGAGGCCGGCATCGAGGAGGAGGCCGTATCCCAGTGGGATATTGACAACCCAAGCCTCGAGGAGCCCGGCGACCATCCAGATGCCCCTTACCACAAGCAGCATCTCATTGCCACTCAGGTAGAAAGGATAGTTGCTGAGGCCCTGAACCACGATTGGGATGATCACAATGATTGGGTACAGGCATCCGGAGATGCGGTAGAGGAAGCACTTTCTGATTGACGAGATAGCCTCGGTTGTCTTACGTTTCAACCATGCGCTACCGCCACGACTCATTTTTCTCCCCCGACACTCAGTATCGCCTCCAAAAGCGCATCCTGCAGCCTTACTCCATTGTCAATGGGGTTCAGGTCTACCAAGACACGCTGGCCAAGAAGTATTGCTTCTTCACCGACGAGCTAGGTCGCATTGAGCGTGGCTACTCCAAGTATGCCCAACTCGTAGTTGACGTAGTCACGTATCTTTCGCGTGCTGCAAACCATTACCCCGTGGGCGTTACTTATCTGAACTCGGATCACGCTGGTTCCAGCGCTTCTTAAGGGTTCTTTTTGATCCTCCAAATCTTGTTTCGGTTGCGGTAGTTGATGGTCTGTACAAACCCGTCGCCCTTGGCCTCGAGCTTTCCGAGCTGAATGCTCATCCAGCGGGCACGGTTGCTGCCGGCACCCCCGAGGAGTAGCTTGTTGGTGTCCTCGATGTAGAGCTGCTGCAATAGTTCAACCGCAGTGCCCTCAAAGTCGCGGGGATGATCCACAAGGAATTTCTGGATGATCTCGCGTACCGTAGACGCATCCTGAGACTCACCGGCGGCCTGCTTGAGGAACGGGTGATGATAGCGGGCGACTCCATAACGTGGGTCTGGATCCAGTACACGCTCAGGAGGGCTGTAGGACACCAGATAGGCGGCAAGGTGTGGAAGCTCCCGGCGTACGATTGCTTCCAGCTCGTGCTTTTCTGGGAAGTGCGAGACCCGAGGGGCTGCCTTGAATAGGAGCAGCTTGTCGAGGATCGAGGTATCGAGATCAGGGATGATACGCAGGGAGTCCGCATCGAGGTTACCGGTGACCATGACTCGGCCACTCCAAGCCACCTGACAGGCGTCGCGGAACTTGGCGTGGAACTCAAACATGTTGTTTGCGGTAACCCGCTTGATCATTGTACCGAATGCCTTGTGATCTTGGTTATTGTCGCCCGGCAAGGCATCGTCCACCGTCCAGAATGGCTTGTGGAAGAGATCCTTGTTGAAGTTGGTCTTGCCCATCAAATACTGCGAGGCATCGGCATGCCCGCCGACCAGAGCCCCGACAATACGGTTGGAGAAGAACGTCTTTCCGCGGCCTGTATCGCCGGCAAGGAATACCGCTTGACCCTGCAGCAGCTTTCCATCGCGGGCGCTGCAATAGAAACGCTTGAGCCAAGCGAGCATAAATTCAAGCTGACCATCCGGCTCAAATAGTTGCGTTAGGAAATTACCGACCCAAGGGAAATTCTCACCCCACTCACCGGCCTCATCCGCGGCAGGAAGTACCTTGACGTTCGAGATGTTGAGAATCCTCTCGCCCATGAAGTCGATGGGGCCGGGTGGCTGGAAGATAAACGGTGCTGCCCCTCCGACTCTGCAATTTTGACCAATCAGGTGCAGAGCCTCGTCCACCTCGCTAAAGGTCTTGCCCTCGATACGGTCGGCGGAGAGGCCGTTAAATACCTTGAGGTGACGCGACATCTCTCGCTCGGCATGCGGCTCCCACTTGCCCGTAGGGCTTTGGATCCAATAGTTGTCGCCGTCGTAATAAATGCCCTCGAGCATCTCCCCGAGCTTGCGGGAAGATACCTTCTCGACAAACCCGCGGCCAAAGATTGCAGACCACGGGACAAATGGCTCGAGCCCTGTAAAGCACTGCATTCCGGTCGGGCGTACGATGGCAGCCGTCGGATTGTCACCGGTTGGGTCCCAGAACCTGCAGCCGCGGGCACCCTCGACAAACTCTCCCTGCCAGCGCCCGGGGAACCGGTCGGCTACCTCGGCGGCAAGGATCTCGATAGGTACGGTATCGCCTGACCACTTGGCTTTCTCGGAGACCTTGACAAGCCAGCCGCAGGCATCGACCCAAGGTATCGGATCGCCTCCGGCTTCGAGCCACGAGTGACCGACATCGTAATAGAGATTAGGGTTCTCGAATGCCTGATCGTCATATCCGGCAAGTAGGCTCTTTGCGTGGAGATACTTTGCAGCAGCTTTTAAGAACCGCTTGGCTACGTCATAATTGGGTAGCAGGAGAGGTCTCTCAAGCAGCCAGATCAAACGGAAACCCCCGGAGGTAGGTGTCCGGTGAACGATTGTCGGAGTGTAATACTTGCTCGCCTGCTTGAGACCTTCGGTCAGCCCTTCGTCGCTGATCGGCGCGTCGTAGTCGGCAATGATGGCACGAATCTCGCGGGGTGGGTTATTCTCAGAGACCCTAATAGTAGGCGCCTGTCCGACGATTCCGCTGTAGAACAGGTGCTCGGTATTGGGCTGCTTGCGCCATGTTTTGTAGGCATTGGCATTTGCTGTTGAGAAAGGGTTTGCTTGATAAAGCCAAGGGCATTCTTCATGCGTGTCGGTCTGAGCTAGGTTCTTGAGGCAGGGAAAAAGGACTGCGTTCATCGGTTTATTTTTTATAGTAATCGGATTCTTCGGCTTCGCTATCGAGCGGAACGTCTGGCATCCAGTCTGGATTTATTTTGATGATGTCTTGAACTTCATGGGTTGTAACGGATCTATCCACCTCGAGGATCACCTCGTCGTGGACGGTAAAGATACTTTGTAGGCCGGCGGCTTCAAGTCTTAAAAGACACTCGCAGAAAACGTCCCGGGCAATAGCCTGAATGACATTCTCGGCAATCTTGGAGCCCCACGTAAAACCCCAGCGGCCTCCGCTCATGCGGGCTTTGACGTTAGTCTTTCCTGTCGAGGTCTTTGCATAATGGCAGTCGCGGTAAACCAAGTCTCGACCGGAGGGGAGAGGTACAACGTAATCCTCTTCCCTGCGGGCACTGAGCTTGAGGTCTTCGTCGAGCTGATTCCAGAAATCAACGACTCGATATTCTTTTGTACGAAAATCATTGACAGTCTTCTTGGCCTCCTGAGGTGTAAGATTTACGCCATAGATTTTAGCAAACTCGCGGAAGGTCGTAGGTCCGGAGCCATACCCGAGACCCAGAACACGTGCCTTTGCAAGGGCGTACATGTCGGGGTTCTCTTTCTTGAGAACACCGCCTTTCCACCCAAGCGTAAGACGTGCGTGTGCCTCGTATACGGATTGCGTACGGCAGATCTCGAGGAACGGCCAGTCGCCTACAACCCAAGCAAGTACCCGTGGCTCGATCTGGCTAAGATCGGCGATGATGAGCTTTTTCGAGGGGTCCTGCACGCAGATGACTCGGCGCTGATTAGCACCGTGAAGGGTCTCCTTGGTCAACCCCTGAACGTTGAGTTTCGTATCCCCAGACCAGCGACCGGTGTGAGCGCCAAAGTATTTGACGCCAAAATGGATCCGGCCATCGTCGCGTATACGATCCTTCATGGTCAGCAGCTTGGTACGCAGGAGATTTGCCCGCAGGTAGGTGCGGCGGTCAGCAATCCAGTTAATTTCCGGGTGCTGCTCTTCCCAGTCAAGTGCCTCGAGGCTTCCCTTGGCCTTACTGCGCGGGGGTTCAATGCCAAGCTTGCGGCACTCTGCGGCAAACAAGATGTCCGATAATGCCTTTTCCTCATCCCCATCTGCCCAAGGTAACCGGTGCACGGCCTCAAATGCAGCCACCGACAGGTTTTGAATGCTCGCGTTCAGATAATCCTGATCGCAAGGAAGGCCGCGGCGGACTTGGTACATGGTCAAGGCACTTAGTTCCTGCTCCCGGGCTGGCCACTGGTCTTTCTTCGCCATCCAGAGGGCATAGCAGACCTCGGCGTCACGCAGGGCATAGCTCTTCACCTCTTCGTGGAAAGCTTCGTCCCTGCGGATGTCGTCCCATGTCTTCTTGTTCATGGCATCACGCACGTCCTTGCTCAGGTCGAGACCCAAGTGCACGCGGGCAGCGTCAGCGAGATTGCGCTCGCTGGCACCAAAGAACGCCGTCATGTTGGCGCTGCAATGCCACTTGCGTGGCATCCAGTCAGGGGCTAACTCAAGTTCTTGAAGCCGGATGTAGACTTCTTGATCGAAAGCTGCATTGTGGGAAATCCACTCGCAATCACGTATGCTTTCAAAATCAAAATCAGCAGGGTGACCCACAAAAGTTCCAGCTTCCGTAAAAACAGAGACCATGTAAATGGTGCAGCGAGGATGGCGTAGGTAATGCCATACTCCCAGTGAACCAATGTCAACTTGGCCTTTGTGGTATGTAGTTTCAAAGTCGATTGCAGCATATTTTATAGTCGTTTGAGCACCCATTCCGGTGCCGGGGTCTTGGGTTGGTAGATTGTCTGATTGCATAGCGAGTAGCCTAGTAGCCTAGTTTCCGGGTATCCATTTTGGTTACAAAGTTCGTTCAATAATTCTTCAAATTTCTGTTCTGTGTTTTCAAATCGTAGGACAAATTCTATCTCCTGAAATGGCATCAGGAGTGTGTTGGCCATGCAAGGGGCGGCACCCATGAGGCGCAGCCACTCACCACGGTCCTTCATTTGCTCGAACGCCATGTCCCAACAGCGATCGGCTTCGTCCCGCAGGCTGCGTAGCCCGGGATGATCAGAATGAGTGGGCATCTCGACATCCAGAGGGGCATCCTTGACACCAGCAGGCCAAAATGATGGCCGATCAGTGTTTAGCTCTTCGTGGGTATAGTCAATCTGGCAGCGAGCTCGAGATAGGGCGGGAAAGGCCCAGAGGAGCGCCGGGGATAGGACCCGGCACTCCCAATAGCCTCTCACCTCCCCACGCACCGCTGATAGATGTGTGAGGGAGACTTCCATTTTACCAAGCGAGGTCGCTGACGGCCTTGACAAACTCCTCGGAATGCATGCCGGCGAACTTGATGACGGGAACCGTCACGGTGTTCACCTTGAGCTTTGCACGCTCGCAGGAGTAGTTCCACACACCGCGGTGCAGACCCTTGCCGAGGATGCCTGAGGCCGCCGTTAGGACGGTCTTGGCAGCGCGGCTGTAGGCAGCGCCATCCCAGCGTAACTCGGCGATCGCGTACAGGTTGCCCTGCACCTCGAGACCAAAGGCTTCGCATCCCTCGACGTAGTCTGGCTTCTGGATCAGAGCCACACAGGTCAAGCGTGGGAAGACTGGAGGCGGGGTGTTGTCGTACCACTCGGTGTGGAGACCGGCGGCCTTCACTTCCTGAGGAGAGTTGAAGATGCGCTGCTCCTGACCGCTGCCGTAGGGTACGTCCTCGATGAACTGCTTGCGCGAGGCGAGCAGGGTGATCTTGAGGGGATCGTATCCGTCAGCCCAGATGGCGTGCTCCTTGGCCAGAACGATCTGACCGGGGGCAAAGCCTGCTTCCATGAGCGGTCCCACAGACTGTGAGAGCTCGAGGCGTGGGCGGTAGATGTCGCTCTGGTCGATCGGACCGGACACCTGACCTAGCACAAAAGCGGGGGCAGCTGCAGAGGCTACGACTAGCGGGGCTTCCTCGCGGATTACGAGCTCAGTGCCGGCAGGGATGATTGCCTCGGCTACCTGAATCTTCTCGCCATCCTCGGTGACGGCCTCGATGTCATTGACAATGATCTCAGCTTCTACAAGTGGTTCGGGTGACTTCTTGAGAGGGGCTCCCAAGGGCTGGAGGCCAGTTTTAGCGACGGGCTTGACTTCCCCCAACTTGCGGGGTGCGGGTGCTGCCTCGGTGGAGGCTGCAGGGGTCTGGGGCTTGCCCAGTGGTTTTAGTTCTGTACGTGCCATATTACTATGTTTGTTTAGGTTCTACTTTGTTTTTGTTGCCTTGCGCTTCAAGTAGCTGCCGCCTTCCTGCCGGAGGATCAGGCCGCTGTCGGAGAGAGCCTCTACGACTGCCTCCGCATGTTTGGCCTTGTCACCTCGCGGCGCCTTGGAAGACACCAGCGTCTTGAGCTCAGTTAATGACGGCTTCATCGTCCCGATGATCTCGTTAGGGGTCAGGTCGAATTTCTCCGACACAACCTTGACGACATCAACGGGGCTGATGAGCTCGCTTTTCCCAGCCGTGGATACGACTGAAAATCCGGGTAGCTCGCCTACTTGGTTGTTAACCTCGAGGGCGAACTTCTTAAACTTGGAGAGGAATGCCTCGAAGGCCGGCACACAGGCTAAAAACTGTGCGACGCGGACAGGGTCAGCGCTTGTTACGTCCCAGCTCTGGTTGATCAGGTCGGGAATCATCCCGGGGATCAGCTGGTTCTTAGGCTCCTCGTACTTGGTGAGGCTGTTCTCGTTGACTACCTCGGCGGTAGCGATTCCGAGCTCATGCCACTTGGGGCAGCTGCCTTGATGGCGGCAGCGCTCGCAGTTGATGGGGTCAACGTTGAGCAGGCTCAGGTCTTTGGTGCGCTCGAAGGCAACAACCTCATCGTGCACCTGCTTGATGGACTCGTGCAGGAAGGGTACGTCAGCGCGGGTGAAGGTGTGCTGGTCAACGACGTTGAGCTTAGGCTGCACCATGTGGACGTTGATCGTCTGGACATCGGGCATGTTGGCGAAGAGACCGAGGGCGTAGATGATGAACTGATCATTGCCTTCGACGTCGTCAATCGCACCCCAGCCAAACTTGTAGTCAACCATGTGTATGGTATCGGAGCTCTGGATCTTGATCAGATCGGCGGTACCAAAGTCCATGCCCTCGAAACCTAGCGGAGTCAAGTTGACTTTGTACTCGGTCAGCTGTGCGCTTGAAGGAATGTTGCGGACATACTCGAGCGCGGTGTTAACCCACTCCCACTCCTCAGGGGTCAGGTCTACCCACTGCTTGCCCTTGTTCTTGAGGTATGAGGCTGCTGCTGCCTCCTCATCACCGTCGTGCTCGCATACAGCGTGCAGGCGGTCTCCCTGCTCGCTGGCTTCGCTGCTTCCGGGCATACCGCGGTGACCGCGGCAGATGCGCCGGTTCTTTGCCCCAGAGGGGCCGTATTTGGCGTGTGCTGTTTCCATTAGAATTTTAATGTCTGACCGCAAGCGGGATGCTGCCGAATGTGGCTATCGCAAAGATTGCGTATGGATAGGTCTAGGTTTTTCAACGACTCCGCGGATACGCGGGTGAAGGGGTGGCTTGGCCGAAGTGCTTTGGCTCGTTCAAGCAAATACTTCTTTACGGCGGCTTTGTTGATTAGTGAGCTCATTAGATCTTTTTCTCGAAGTCGATGTTGGCGCGGAAGTAGGTGCTGCCGCGCAGAGTGAAATTGTCGTCAGGCTCGGTAAGCGGGAAGCTCCAGTCAACGATCGGGTGGCAAGATCCGTCTTGATAAACGAGGCCCTCGTGGGTCAGCACGCACTCCTGCCCGTAGTGACGGGCAATCTGTGCTGCTAGCTGGCGGGTCACTTCGGCCTTGGGATAGAGGATGACGCCGTTCTCCTGCTTGCCGTCGTACTTGCCAAAGACTTCCTCGAAGTCGCAGCCGTGGATGGTCAGGTTGCGCTTGAGCTGGATGCGGAGGCAGGCATTCTCAACCTCGGTGAGGTGCTTGTTGTCCGGGTTCTCCGCGGTAAATATGACCCACGTAGGGCTCTTAAGAGTTTTTTCGAGTAGGGTGTTGCTCATAGATGTATGCGTTGTTTGACTGTCTGGGATGAATCTATGCCTAGCTGCTTGGGAGTACAAGAACTTTTTTCAAAAATCTTTCATCGCCCGCGGAGCCAGTGTTTATGCGGACTTAGCGCCTTTTTTCAAATTGTCTATAGCCCACAACGGGCGAAGATTTGTGTAGTGGTTGAGCCGAACAACGTCCTCCTCGGTTTTAGCCGTGGCAAGTGGGACAATGTGGTCAATGTGCCACTCTCCGCGGTTTTTCCACGTCATGCCGGGAAGGAATTGGGCTTCTAGGTGTTTTTGTAACTGTTCAAACGTACACCCCAATATCCTAAAAGCTGAAGACCTTTTGGTAAAATTTTTCTTTCGGAACTCCAACCCTACCCGACTTCTAAAACCTGAAGCCAAGGAAAACACAGGATCTTTTTTCTTTCGGAGGGCTACCTGTTCCCTCCGGGCAGCATTTATTTTATCTCGGTTTGCTGCGTACCATGCTTTTCTCCATCCTGCAACTTTCTCAGGAAATTTATTTTTATATCTCCTCAAGGTCTCCTTACTAGAGCTTGGGTTTTGTAATACCCAACGTCGTTGGGCTATCCTACGTTTTTCTTTTCGGGTTTGATACCTTTCGGGAGTAATCCAATACTCGCCATTTTTGCAGTCTTCGTTGTAAGACCAAAAAACCATACCGTCTCCCCGAATTTCCCCCTGTCGGTAACGCTTAGTTTGCATTTCTAAAAGCAGCATCCCAAACCCCGTCATTCAAAGCATTCACGTTCCTAGCTTTCTGCTCAACAACGCGAAAAACTTTTTCTTCGATTGTTCCTTCAGCAAAACAGATTCTCTGGATCACGGGGGTTTTGGCACCAAATCTAACAGCTCGTCCAAGCATTTGCAACATTACCTCCGATTGATAGTGGGGAGAAATAAACGTCATCCGGGGACGACCGCCGACAATGTCATGCAAATCAATACTGGCGCTGCCGGCAGCGCTCTGCAGGATCAACACTCGCAGCTCGCCCTTCATAAAGTCTTCCCGGTCCACCTCGCGCTTCCACTTGTCACGTCCGTCAAACACGCCAACGGAAATCTTTTCCGACTGCAGCATGATTTTGAGTGTGTCTACCGAAGCCGTGAAATTCAGGAACACCGGGCAATACATCCCGCCCTCGACCGCGGCTTTGATCTCAGCTACCAGCGGCACCAGCCTACGCAGCTCGGCCTCCTGCCGGTCACGCATCTGCTCGACCGCCCCGGGCGTTCCGTCCTCGTGCTTCAGCAAGTCTTCGTCTCGGGTATGCTCGAGGCGATCCAGCGCGTCCCGGACAAACTTGGTGGGAGATCCCACGTCCCAGAGCTCGATCTCTACGGTCTCTTGAGGCAGGTATTCACTCACCGTATCCCGGCAGACTCTCACACCATACGGCTCCAGAGCATCGCGCAGCTTCGGGATAACCCACTTGCTTTGATTCGGCTTGAAGTAGAGCTGATTGTATCCGAACGGAGATTTGCCGCAGCCGTGGTCCATTGCCCAGCCGTAGAAGTTGCTCAGGTTGTGGAGGCCGCACAGAAAGCCAAGGGCCTTGAGCTTCAAAGGGCTGTCGGCGACCGTGGCAGAGAGACATATAGCGTAGGTCTTGCTGGATCTACCGACGCCTATGAGCAGCTGGCTGTTGAGCGACGTCTGTCCACCAGCGTCCTGCACCTCGTCAAAAATAATAACCGTAGGGGCTGCAGGATTCCACGAATAAGACGTGGAGCGACCGGACGCCTGTCTTGTGACGATCTCCCGGTGATTACGTCCATTGGTAAACCGCTGCCACGAATCCACGGCCAAGCAGTTCTGGTGAAGATCGAAGTCCCGCACCGCCTGTTCCCATTTATGGCGCGACGAAGCGCGGCAGATGACCACGAAGGGCACGTCAAAGCTCTTAACAGCTGCGAGGGCATGGAACGTTTTCCCCAGTCCGGTGTCGCTCAGGTCAACGGCTACGCCGTGCTTTTGCAGGGCGTCCGCAAGCTTTCCCGCTGCCTCCGTTTGATACGGTCGCAGATTGATGATTCCAGACGATGTCGTCAAAATTTTTGTCATAGGTTGATTTATTGATTGGGCGCGGGTCGGAGCCTTTACCTCCGCCCCACGAGCCCTTCCATTTATTGGAGTCGATCTTTTTTTGCATCGTCTTCAGGTATTAGGCAGATGAATAAAAAAGCCGCGGCTGCCAAGCTGCAGAGCATGACGATGCCGAATAGTATTCGTAGGGTGATCCAGATCATACAAGGTTTACTTTAGCTCCTTTCTTTAGGTTATCTATTGCCCAAAGAGGGCGTAGGTTGGTGTAATGATTTAATTTCATAAGCTCTTCATCTGTACGGGCCGACGCTATCGGAATGATGTGATCAACGTGCCATTCTTCACGGTTTTCCCACGTCATCCCGGGGAGGAATTGATTTTCTATATGTTTTCGGAAATCGAAAATCGAGCAACCCAAGAGCGTTTCAGTTTTGCTGCGCTTCTTAAGCCCTTTGCGGCCAAAAGAAGTTCTTATCAAGGAACCGATTTGGTGAGATAGCTTTGCTAGGGGGTTTTGCTTGCGGCGAAGTGTTGAATACCTAGACGCCTTAATAACCCGCTCAGCCCTGTTTCGGTAATACCCGGCTAAATTTTTTGCTAAAGTTCGAGCTCGATAATCCTGATCCGTAGCATACCTAACGGTAAACCTAGCTTGAGCACGTTTTCTTTTTTTGTCTTGCCGGTCTAAAAATTTTTCACGGGATAGCCAAACAGGTTTTCCCCGTTGGTATTCCCAAAAAACTTTTCCATCGGGGTTAACCTCCCCCTGCCAAAAACGGTTAAGCGAGCCAAGATTTTCCATGTCGTACATGATTCCCTTTTATGGCTGCCATTCGGCGTGCAAGGGATCCAGCCCCACGCAGCCCCCCTAGCTCACTGGCTAGTTTGCGGCGCTCCGTAGGGTGGAGATCCTTTGACTTCATGGCCTTGGTTATTTCTTTGAGCCGGCTGGCTCGTGATTCAGGTGTGTGTTTTGTGCTCATAAAAAAGTTTCTAATTTCTCGCAGAGTTCGGTGATGGTCTCGTTGTTCAATAGCGTTGCATCGCAGGAAAAGTCAATTATCTCGGAGGTGTGTGAGCTCTCCGAAATTTGATTTTGTTGCGGCCTGAAGACTTCAAATACGTACCCATTGAGCTTCCAGATTGCCTCAACCTCATTACCAAAACGTATGTCATCGCATACGACTTTGCCTCCGGATTGCAGCACAGCGTTTGTGCGGCGGTACCAAGCGTCAATCCAGATCAGCGGGTACATCGTCTCCCTACCCCACTCGGTTCCCAGCGTCTGCATGGCGTACCGTGGAGTCTTTCCTCCAAGAAGATAGCAGGGCTTTTCTTTGCCTTCACCTTCGATTTCATGATCGGTAAGTCCGAGCACACGAAGCATGTCCTTGATGACATCCGCAAACTTCACAAGCGTGTACCCGTGATTATCCACGAGGTACTTTGACAGCGTGCTCTTACCCGAGCCGGCTTTACCTGCAAAGGCGATCAGCTTCATCAAAGATTTGGCTTTGCAAGCGTGTCGCGTTTCGGGATCCATTTCTTAATTTTCTTTTCGACCCCCCCGGTCTCTTCGCTGGCACCTTTAGGAGCTTTTTTCCCGTGGTGTTTCCGCGGTCCCTTTACGTGGTGCGCTTCAGGGTTCGGGGTGATCATGCTTTTAAGATGTACAGGAATTTTCATAGGGCTTTAAGTTACCGTCCCCCGGCAGAGGGGTCAATGTCCTCTACCGGGGTTAGGTTTACGAGGGGCGTATGTTTGTGTTGGCGATGGTTTGGGACCAATTAGCTGACTGCCTGATCGCTCGAGGCAGCGGGCTCGGGAGCTTCGGGGGCGGGAGCTTCGGGGGCGGGGATTACAACCTTAGCCTTGAGGATGGCATGCACTTCGTTGGTCACGGCCTCGTCGGCGTAGCGAAGGAAATCAAATGCTTCACCCTTGAGACCAAAGGAGTCGCGGATGATCATCTGCTCAAACAGCTTGGCAGAGAGAAGCAGCTTGAAAGCGTACTCCTGCGTGTTCTGAAAGAGCTCGTGAACGATGTCGTGATGGCTGACGGTGTTGATGTCAACGTTGCTTATCACATGGTTCACCGCATCCTGAATGTTGTTGATGGTGGGCAACCCTGTGGGTTCGGCAGCAGGGGTCGCTGACGCATCCGTAGAAGCAGCCTGTGGGTCGGGCGCGGTAGCTGAAGATGCCTCGGCTGCGGGGGCTGCTGGCGTCGTCTCCGAGGCTGGCGTAAAAGGGACTACGTTCTCCGGTGCCGAAGTTGCAGCCACTGTTGATGTTTCTGAGGTTGTTTGTGTTGTATCGTCGTCTGGCATGGTGTTGTGTTGTTGGTGGTTTACTAACGGAAGCAATAGATGGTAAAGGCAACCAAAGTGAAAACGGATAGCGAAGCGGAAAACCAAAGTTCTATATAATCCTCGGGCTTGGGCTTTTCTCCTTTAAGTTTGGCCAAAGTGAGGTAATCCCAGACATCAAAAAATTCTTTCGTCGAAAAAATAATGTTCAGAAAAAACGTTACGGCGAGTAGTGGGTGCATTATTTTACAAGGATTTCGCCAATCGTGGCTCCGTGCAGGGCGATAAGCGCTGCATCGGCTGCCCAACGTGGCAGGGTTTTTTTGTCGGAGAAAAATTCAGACATCGCCATTGCGTGGAGATATTTCTTGCGGGTGTTGTAGGTCATCACCTGCCAGTCTTTGGCAAGAAGACGATATGGCTTCATCCAGACCTGAGGCACTACCTGATGCACGGTAACCCCGCGGCCTTCGAGGTATCCCACGATATACCGGTAATTGGCGAACAACGTAGCTACGCTGGCACCGGACTGATTCTTTCCGGCAAACTTGGGGATCCTCTCAATCCAGACTTCGCTGCGGCTTTTGTTGTCAACAATCATGCTGAGCTCCGCGGCCAAATCTTCATCGGCCTCAGGCATCTTGACGACTTCCTTGAGCTTGGCCTTGCTGTCGATCAGGACGATCGCTCCAGACTTGCCGGGGTCAATTCCGTATACGTACATAACGTTGGTGGTTTTGGGTGCTTTCGGGACGAGCTTAAATTTTGGCTTAGGCTGTTCCGAAATGGTTTTCATTTATTGGCGTAGCGCTCCAAGCGCTCCTGCATGAGGTGCTCGGCGATGTCGTAGGCTTCCTCAGCAACTTGATGCGGTGGTATTTCGGATTGTGATAAGCCTACGGTTGCGACACCGGCAAAGAAATCAAGCATGGACATGCCTGAGTTACCGCGCACAGCTTTGTTGATCTGGTCCCCGGGGTGAGGGGTTACCGGGAATGCAGGGTGGTCTTTGATGGTTTTATTTGTGGGCATGGCGTTTAGATGTTTTAGAAAAAGGTGCACTAGGTTTTACCGTGCTATGGAATTTTGGAGCTTTATCAATAAAGTATGAATTGTCTGGGAAAAGCTTGGTCAAGAACAAAGGCCACCAGACAAGTGGCCGATCTCCGTAATAATTTCGTGCGTTCATTATGTATTTATGATGAATGTGCGGGGGCCGAGCATGAGCTCCCGACCCCCGCTTCACCCATTACTGACAATCTTTTTCTGGTGCCAAAGTTTTTTTTGTGGGTTTCTTGTGATCGCAGCACTTCTGGACTTGCTCATTTTTGCCGGCCTCAGAGGCTTTCCCCTTGGGCTGGTTGTCCTGATAGTTTTGGTTGATTTGCTTGCCGCCACCTTTGAGGTGGGCAACGGTCTGGATGTACTCCTTGGAAGCAGCGCTGGTGCGGTTCATTTGGATACTCCGCGGGTTGCGTTGATGCGCTCTTGGATTACCTGTTGGGGTGTCTTGGACGCAGCCTTCGTGGCAAGCTTCTTGGTGGTGTAGTTTCCGATTACGATTCCGTGTAGGTCTTTCATGGTAGTGGGTGTTGGGTTGGTTGTTGTATGTATGTCCTTTATGGACGGGTTGAGAAATAATCCCAAGCGCCTTGGGCGTCAAGAATTATTTTTGATAAATTCGTATTTGAGTTCGACAATTGGTTTTGCCTTCTCGTCAAACAGAAGGTAGCGAGCCCAAGCAGCACCGTGTAATACAAAGTGATGATTGATGGCTTCTGAAAAATCGACGAGTTCTTCATAGGTCTTCGGTACCGATCCGGGTTTGATGCTGATGTCAAGATTGACGTCAGAGGCCACCCAGACAGCGCCCGGCAGAGGGTCAAGGTTCACTGGGTATTCTCGTCACGAACGTAGCCCTTGAGCTCTTCGGACTTTCTTTTCTCCTCGGGTGGCGTGCAGCAGCCGTCGCAACCGTGGACGCCGCCGTAGGGGGTTCGGCAGCAACGGTCGTCCGGGTCCGGATGGCCTATGCCGTGGGGGCAAATCCGCTCGGTGATGCCGCGGTCGTTGCGGTAGTGCTGGGGCCAGTCGCGCATGTGGTGATCGCTCACGTTGTGAACGGGGCAGGGATCACCGGCACATGCCGAAGGGCTGTGGGCGATGAGGCGCTGGTTGGACTTGTGCGGAGTCCACTCGGTAGGGTCTTCAAGCTTCATTGATGCTTTCCTCGTAGCTTTTCAGGATGTCGCTGAGCAGGATGACCGAGCGAGTATGAAAGAAATGTTTGTCCTTGGTGACATCGCCATCATTGGCGGTGGACCAATTCTTGGTAAGCCTTGCTTGTCTTTCGTGGTAATCAATCAGGTCGAGTAGGTCGTGTTTCATGTTGTTTGGTTCAGGTGGTTGCGGAAGAAATTGTCTCTGCGGGTACGCTCCATCTCACGTTCGAGCTGTAATAGCTTTTCGTAAGCGTCGGTAGCGCCGGCGTTGTAGGCGGACTTCACGCGTTCTTCAATTGAAGGAATGTGATTGTCGTAATCAAGTAGAAGTCGAGCTCCTTCTTTGTCCCAGTATTCTTGTGCGTTCATATATTTATGGAGTGTCCTCGGCCCGCTTGCCCTATGCTTTTCCCCAGTCGTCATAACCGACACAGGGCTGACCTCACTCGAGGCCACGAGCCGAGAACAAAGTGGTTAGTTACAAAAGGTGATTGATAGCTGGAGGTTGGGATTGCCTTGTGGTTTGAGCAGGATCACGTTTCCGAGATCTTTGCTAGTCGTCTTGACGTTGTCCCATCCCAGCGCTTTTTTGGCGCTGCTGATGATCGTACGCAAGTGTGTATGCTCACCGATCTCGATCTCCACTGGCTTGTGGGTCGATACTGGATGCCCGCGGAACAGGCGTTTGGTTTCTATTCTGTATTTATATGTCATAACGCGTAACGTTATAGGTTATTCTTCGCTGAAGTATTCTTCGAGGCCGTAGTTCCGGATGATGTCGTTCTCAGCAGCCCCGAGGATGTCGAGGATGTGGTCAACAAGCTCGATGGGAAGAATCACGGCATCTAGGTTCTGCAGCTTTGCTGTCAACTTGGCAGACAGAGTAGGGATTGCAACCTTACGCAGGCCGTCAATGGCGCTCAGTGCAAGCTCTTTTCTTGTTGGGTCTTTCTGATTAAGCTTTTGCTTTACCGGTTTCTTGATCGGTGGCTTCGGCTTGAGGTCAGTGGGTTTTTTGGTTTTGGCGGTGGTTTTCTTTTTCATGTGTGTTGGGGTTAAAAGGGATTGCTGTAGACATCCTCGAGTATCTCGCGGACGTAGGGGTCAAGGTGATCGGCTGCGTGGTCTGCCAGCTCGTGCTGCTCGGCGCTGTAAAAGTCTGCAACGCTCAAGCTGAGGCAGAACAGATCGTCTTTGCGGTTGAGGCTGAGCTCAAGCGAGGGCACCTTCGAGGTACGCACGACGCTGATTACGTTTGCCACCTGATCGTTACTGATCTCAAACCAGTAGTCCGCGGGCTCAAAGTATTCGAGCTCACGATTGATGAGTGTCCGGATGCACTCGCAGATGACATCCCAGTGGTCTGGGCCGTGGAAAGTACGTTTGAAGTACCAGCTGCGAACGTTGTGGAATGGGATACCGATGTGTTTATTGTTGCTCATTGTTATAGGATGTTGTGGATGGCGTCTAGGCGGCTGTGGAATGGAGGAACCTTGGGTGTAGGCTTCTCCAGTGACTTGCGGGCGATCACGATCTCACGATGGATCTCGCGAACGCGGGCTGTGCTGATACGGATCTCACTGAGGCCGTGCCGGTCAGCCTGCTTCAAGCAGACATAGAGGAGTGGCTCGAGTGAATTGAATAGGATGGATTTGATTGATGTATTCATAGGTTGGTAGGTTACGTAGGTACTTGGGAATGTGTCAAGCGGCTTGTATGCGTTCGTATACTGACTCTCCGTTGCTGAAGGTTCCGACCTTGCGAAGAAACGAGTCAGGAAATGCTTGACGCAGGAGCTCATTGAAGTATGGCGCTGCGTGCTCGCATGCGTGGCGATGGGTTGGATCCTCCGGGTCAATAGGCGCGAGGCAGACGGCAGCGATGCCGGCGTACTCGCTGATGCTGATCTCGGTGAGCTCGCCAAGAAGAATCACGGTGACCTCGTTGTGGCGAGGATCATCTGACCACTCGTATCCGTCGAACCCGGTGAAGGGTTTGCCGTTTACGAGCAGCCTTGAGTCAACGCCGAACATGCCTGTCAAGACGTTGCGGATGTCGTCGATGAACTCAAGCCAGATTTGTTTCTCAAGCGAGTAATCGTACTCATCTTCGAGGTACTCAGGTGCGTACAGGTAGACGGTTGCGATTGCGTTACGGTGTGTTAATACGGAGCGGCTCATAGGAATAGTCTGAATAGGTTGATGGCTGATTGGCAGGTGTGTATATCAAGCTGGCCTAAGTCGTGCCGGTAAAGCAATACGCCTGTTGTGGCAGTGAATGCAATGCCTGCTAGGCAGAGTAATAAAAATTTTGTGTCCTTCATGTTACTTGGTCTTGATTGGCGGTGGGATGAGTGAATCTTTGACGGGGTCAGCGACCGGCTGCAGAGGGGTCTGTGCGTACTCGTCGTTCCAGTGGTAGCTGGTGATGCCCCAGCTGTTCACCTCGAAGTGAGCGGCGTGGTGGGTGATTGCAACGTGCTGCCAGTAGAGGCTGGTTGCGATGCTGTCGATGGCGCCGATGCTGAAGATGATTGCGGCGATGGTCAGGTTCTGGATGGTTTTGGTGTTCATGTATGTATGGGTTGTGGGTTAGGCTGCGATTGATTGAATGATGTTGTACTCGGGAGTGTCCTTGAGGAACACAGCGCGGTCCTGCTCGAAGTAATCGGTGCGGCTGTCGCTGTCGTTGATGGGTTGGAGGCCGGCGGGCAGGGGCTTGTAGTCACGGGCGTAGATGGTGACTGCTTCGTACGTGCTGCCGTCGGGGCGGATGCGGCTGCCGAAATTGTACCAGCAAGGAGTGTAGGCTCCGGTTGCGATGTCGCGCACGCCCTTCTTGAGGATTTTTGCGCCGTTGATGATGTTCTTGCTCATTGTATTTATGGGTTATATGTGTGGGTGTGGTTTCGACTGTCTGAAACGAAAATATGCCAAGTTGCTTGGGAGATCAACAACTTTTTTTAATTATTTTTTAGCCGCATAAACACTAGCTCCGCGGTCAATTTGTATTACTTCAGACCGCGCCGTCTGGCCCAGCACGAGGCAAAATGTGCGTACACTCGACCCCAGTAGGTTGGGCTCGCATGTACAGGAATCCTGTGCGTTTTACAGAATACTGCAAAGTCTTTCTTGCACTGGAGTTGGGAGACTAGGTTCATACGTAGCAATCGCAGTTGGGGCAGCGTTTCTTGTACCGGCACGCCGAACAGATGGGCTCGATGAGTCTGGCTTCTCGGGAGTTATTGCGCCTGCCTTTGCGCCCGCAGGCAATGCAGGTGTAGCGCCGGCTCGGTAGTGATTCTCCCGCGGCCTTTGCCACAGCCGGGTGCAGCTCGTATTCGTATTTGTCGATCATTCCTTTTCCTCCGCGTCCCAGTAGGGATTGGTTGGACGGGCGCAGCCCTCGGTGGCGAGCCAGCATTTGACGCGCATGTTGCAGCCGCAGTGCCTGCAGGCGCCGTCGATGAGGTCGGGGCACGTTTGGCAGATGTAGAACCTGCGGTCGTAGGTTGCTTGGTCCACGACAGGCATGCCGGCGAGGATCCACGTGTGCGCGGACTCAGCAAAGCCTTTGAGCTTGTCAAAGATGTTCATTTGTATTTAGGCACGTGTTTGCTGCAGGTGATTCGATACTTCGTTGGGTCTTTATCAGGTGATGGCGTTCCGCAATGAGGAAGCTCCCAGCAGTCGGGTTCGTCGCAAACTTGTTGGGTAGTATTGATCTCGAAGCATATCGGACATCCGAAGATAATGTATTCGGGGTCAAAGGGGTTTGGCGCAGTAAGGACTTGGGCTATTTTCCCATGCCATCCGCAGAACTCACACAACCTTTTGTTTCGGTCGAGGAGCTTTATTTCTTCGTTGGTGGAATGAGGGTTCATTTGCGGCTCCTCCACAACTCGGTGATGAAGCTGATCCAGAAGCCGGTTGCGGCGCCGAAAATTATCCAGTCGAGGAAGGTCATTTGGTTTTGAAGTCTACGAGTTGCTTGCAGAACAGGTCGAGTGCCTTGCGGTAATCTTCCTGACGTTCGTGGATCTTCTGGATCTCGTCGCGGAGGTAGCGGAGACAGTCCACGATCAAAACATGGTTGTGAATGTCGGATGCCCTTGATGCTTCGCGGGTAAGGTAGTCTAGCTCATCTTCCAGCGGCATCTCCACCTGCTTTGAACTCTTCGGAGATTCCGAAGTGTTCGGCAACGGTCGGCGGGTGCGGAAGCGGTAGTTCGTTAACTTTCTTGGTTTCAGCCCCGAATAAGTCTCTCCACACCTTTCCCACGATCTTCCATTAGGCTCGTAAAAAAGTTCGTCGTTCTCGCAGATCATCTCGTCAGGGCCAAGCTCTCGCCATTCAGTGTCCTTTTGAGAAGGACTGGTTTCGGTGGATGTGTCCTTTTCAGAAGTTTCCTCTGTCGTTGGGGTGAGTTGCTGAATCTGCGACCTGTAGTAACTTCTGCGGTCTGGATCTTCGATGTATTCGACTATGATTGAAGCGACCTCATGCAGTTGTTTGAACTTTGTATTGAGATTCCCCTCATGGGTGAATTTCGTTACATTTCCTATGCACTTATCAATATGTGCAGAGGTTTTGGGTTCCTCTGGCGCGGTGGCGAGTGCTTCCTTGGCAAGTAGCTCGCAAGCTCTCCTGTCTCTGTTGTATGTTCCATCAGGCCGCATGGGTGAAGCGATAAGCTCAAGAGCCTCACGGAGCCTTGCGACCTCGTTGTCGGGTGTGTGTTGGTTCATTTGGTTTGTTGGTTGAGTTGTTCGCGATACCTATCGGCCAGTCTGTGAGCTGTGAAGGCGGTCAGCTTTGGGTTCTGGAATGGAACTTTCTCTAGCTCAAAAAGGACTTTTTCCAGCAGCTCTTTGATTCTCTTAACTTCAGATTCGGCTTTCTCGGCACGATCCTTGAGCTTCAAAGCTTCATCGAATAATTCTTCGGGCCGTAGTGGTCGGCGTGGGGTGTCGGGGTTCATTTGGATGTATGGGTTTTGCTGGGTTTGGTTTTCTGGGCAAGGTGGAACTCTCTGCGGGCTGCGTAGAGTTCTCGCTTGCTGTCGATGTCTTTGATGGTGCGCTCGTACTGGTCGATGGGTACCCACCGCTCGCAGCGCTGGCCGGTCTTCTTGCTGACGTATGTCTGGTATTGGAGAAACCTCTTTGTCCCACAAGGACTCCGGTCTCCGCGTTTGTATTTATTCATGGTTGAGATGTAGCAGGTGCGTAGTTACTTGGCAAGTCTTTTTCTCGCGCCTGTCGTTCCAGCTTGGCAGCGACCGGGCCATACACTGCAAGTTTGTGCGGGCGACCGCGGCGTCCCGAGGTCTTCTCGTTGAAGTGCTCTGCGCGTTTCTTGAACCGCTTGATGTGAACCTGCTTCAAGAATGCCGGGTCCTCAGTGAGCGAACGGATCTCTTGGCCGAGGGTCGAGAAGTCTCTTGCGAGAATCTTCTTCTCGCGCTCAAGCAGGAAGCGCGAGGTCACGCTTTTTTCGTCACTCTCGTCGATCGGGAACTTGACGATATAGTGGACGCCGCGGACCTTGGAACGATATTTTTTCACCTCCCATTCCTTGGCCACAAGGTCAATGCCAGTTTCAGCGACCGCGTCAAGTATCCACTGCTTGTGGATGAGCAGGGTGCGTAGGCTAGTGTTGGTGATGGAAAGCGTGCCGACTCCGTTGCGCGGGTCTTGGACAACGCTCACCACGTTTGGGAACCGCAGGGAGAGAGCGAGCTTCAAGGCCACGTTTTGTTTCCTGCGTAGGGCCGCAAGCTTGGGCTTGTTGTTTTTTGAAGGTAGGGGTTCGGATACCTTGTGCGCCGGGAGCGCCAAGTCAAAGGTTTTTTTCTCAGGCCTTACAGTGAGGTTGGAGAGCCGAGAGGTAGGCAAGAAGATTCCCGTCGGCGGGCAGTAGCGGAAGGCTAGGGTGAAGCCGTCGGCTGCGGGTATCTTGCCAGACAGCCACACGATCAGCACGAGGCGCTGGGAAGAGGGGTTGTGGACGGCGACTTGGGAGAGTACCTGAACGCACAGGAAAGACCAAGGCCAGTAGGAGGTGAGGTTTTCGAGGTCTTCGATCTGGGTCTCCGGGTCCTTTGCGAATAGGAGAATCGCGTCGGACTCGGGTTGGTAGAGGACGCCGGCCAGCGGGATTTCCTTGTGAGAACGCTCGATGGCGGAGGCGAGTAGTCGGGGGATCGGTAGGCGGATGAAGGCTGTTTTCATAGGATGGGGAAGATTGCACGGCCCAAGAACTATGTCAAGCGCGAATTAGAACACATAGAAAAGTGCCCCTATTTGCACAATCGGTAAAAGAGGAAAGTATCAATTAGCTGTCCAAGAATGCCAATTTGAATTATCCTGACAAACCAACCAGTAAATCGCTATTGGGGTACCATAGTACCCCATAAAGGCCTTTTTTATCATATTTCTAGGTTTTATTATTATTACTATTCTTGGACAGATAATTGAAAGATATCTCTTTTAGAGAAATACAAATAGGGGGTACTTTTCAATCTGTTTCTATTTGCGCTTACCAAAAGGCCTTGAAATCGCCCAAAAAACAGACAGCCCCCAGCGTTGATCGCTGAGGGCTGTGGGGTAGGGAAGCCGACTTGGTTGTGGTAACTTGTCGGTGGGTCGGTTCCTACGGGTGAGAAGGTAAGGGGTTTTGGGTTGGGAGTCGAGATTAGAGTTTGTACTAAAATTCCCCCCATGGGTGATTATTTCTGCGCGAGTTAATCAAGCCACGCTTCATCTTTTTATTATAATCTAAACAATCGTGAGCTTGATTAGGCTATACGCTTAAAATGCACGATACACTTGCTGAATGTATCGTTCATGATAAGTGTAGCGTTCACGCTACCATGAACGGAGATATGTCTGTGAACTACTACAAAGGTCGGGGGAGGGTCAGGTCGCTATCTCTTCGGCATTTGCCTAACACAACGGTGGTTTGCCCGCGTACGCAAGACCCCTCACTGCCTCCCCCGATTTTGCAAAGCCCTCGCTTCTACGTCCATTGGCCGTAGACTGGTCAGGCGTTACAAACCCTACACATCTTTGCACAAAGGGCAAGGTTTTGTAACCCCGATCGGGTACCTTTGAGTCGTTTCGGTGGCGATTGTTACCGAGCGGGTATAGTTATTGTTTCCGCTCGTGAACTTTTATTGGATGTGCTCGATCGTGATCATTACCACCTATGGGAGGTAGATGCGTTGTACCACATTTGAATGGTAACTTTTGTCAGAAAAAACGTACAAAGTTTCTGACAGAAACACAAAACCCCCGACCAGCGCATCAGGATGCTGGCCGAGGGCTTTGCAGAGAACACCGCCAAGCACTGCGGAGACAGGGGCGACGTGGTGAACTATTCAGTATTGCTGATGAGTTGGCAAGGGGTTCGTGTGTCATAAGAAAATTCTCAGCGGAAGTTCTTATTTAGAATGATTCTAAATAAAACAGATTTGTGGTTGACAATGTGTCTCTGTAGAGACTATTTGTCCCACATCTCTGGCTCTACTCTGTAAACCAACCACGCATTCATGCCCGCTCTCTCCAACGCTCGTCACGAAAAATTTTGTCATCTGATCGCAGCCGGCAAAACGTACACAGAAGCCTATCGCATCCTGTACCCGAACAACTCTGCCCCCAACCAGTCTGGCTATAACCTACTGAACAAGACGGCTGGCGTGAAGGAACGGATCGAGGAGTTCAGAGAAGAGGTGGCGCTCCGCGCCGTCATGGACCTGTCGAGAAAGCGCGAGGTGTTAAGGCAGATGGCAGAGGGCATGATCCCGACGAAAGTTTACAACAAGGAGACCGGCGAGACGTTTGACGCACTGGCCGCACTTCTCGCTGACGCCAAGATCGCCGGCGAGTTCGCGCCTGAGAAGCTGCAGATCAACTCGGCCAGCGACTTAAAGCTGCTGTTCAACGTGCCGCATCGAGACGTGATCGACGCCGAGGTTGTGACTGTATCGCAAGAGGCGCTGACCGCGGGAGAACTTACGCAACCGGAGCCTATCGGCGAGGTGGTCGAAAATGACCAAAACGCTGATTTAACGTCTGATAACGTAGGGTTTAATGATCAATGACCAGTGCAATAATGGCGTTAATGATTATTTACTCTGTAAACATTGACTTAAACCCATTGTTTCTTTTGTATGTTATCTGAAGTTA
>Ga0316227_1000407_pt1 | contig 63293 bp, 45 predicted proteins | sample TBH18019metaG_FD_206012 | JGI IMG/M metagenome (GOLD analysis project Ga0316227, IMG submission 206012) | Freshwater microbial communities from Trout Bog Lake, Wisconsin, USA - TBH18019 | ecosystem: Environmental > Aquatic > Freshwater > Lake > Hypolimnion/Profundal zone | place: USA: Wisconsin... | reverse complement strand
CCACTTGCGTGCACAGAAAAGAAGGCCTGAGTATCGTTTAGCCGATCTTTCAGAAACGGAAGCGGACTTAGTTGAGGCGACAACCGTTAATGCTAACGCAGTAAGTCCAGACAATGCCTTAGCTTCGCGAGAATTACTTTTTAAACTTTTAGATCAACTCAACCCGAGTGACCGCATGGTCATTCAATTACTTGATCTGGATCAAAATTCGATCGCAGAGGTAAGTGAAATTACAGGATGGAACGGCTCACTGATTAAAGTCAGAGCCTTTAGAGCGAGAAGAAAATTACAAAAATTATTTACAGAACTTAAAAAAAAGGAAGGGTCATGAACGAAAAACAACTCAGATATAATCGATTAGTCGATGCAGCACGCTTAGCGCGTGATGATCGCTCAGATGCAGCACCGTATGGTTTTGCTGCACGGGTGGTTTCACTTGCTTATACTGTACCGCAGTCAGTATACGCCACCTATGAAGGTGTATCGTTTAAGGCGATGATTTTTGCTTGTTCAATTGCAGCGGTTGTTCTTGTTGCAAATACATCGAGCCTCATGCGCCTTATAAGTCACGATGATCCAACTACCGAACTTGTTGATTTAAGTTTAGATTAATAAAGTTAGGATTTTTAAATATGAACCAACGCGTCAAAATAGCTTTAGCCTTCTGTGTAGTCTTTGCAGCAGGCCTTGCTATTGGTTTTGTTACTACGTTGCGTTACACGCAACCGGTTCCAGTTAAAGGCGTAGATGGTCCACCAGAGAAATTTAGTGTTCAACTGCTTCAGCGCTGGATTAAATTAAATCGTCTCAATTTAACCTCCGTACAGTTGCAAAAGATTAATCCTGTTATTCGGGATACGGCTGAGGATCTTAGGCGTTTAAGAAGCGAGAATTTAAATAGCGAACAAATCATTTTAGAGCACATGCAAGATGAAGTCTCTGATCAGCTAGAACCTTCGCAAAAGAAGGTTTTTCAGGGTTTAATCGACAAACAACGCATAATGATGGATCAATTTATTGAAAAACAGAGACTTAAGGCCTTAGAGCAGAAGGCTAAGCTCGAGGCGGCTCACCCGGTTAGTTAAAAGATTTAGGATTGTTGTTGCGCGTTAGTAATAGGCCTTCATTTTTCTTCTTGGCCAGGTGCCATGCATGGGCAGGCGCGTGAACTCCGCCAGGGCCGGAAGGCAGCAACGGTAACGACGTTCTCCTAGTGCCGTGGAGTGCCTGGCCACCTTTTTACTTTGTCACAATCCTACCAAGTCATAGCTCGCAAATGGAGACCACAAACGTTTGAAGACGTTGTTGGGCAGGATCATGTTGTCACGACTTTAAAAAATGCGATTGCCCGTAATCGTATTGCTCATGCCTATCTGTTTGTAGGACCTCGTGGCACAGGAAAAACATCGACGGCTCGTATCTTTGCGAAGGCTTTAAATTGTACAGATGGTCCTAAAGTTGATTTTTCACTTACGGATCCTGCTGTTCAGTCGATTGCAGAAGGAACGCATCTAGATGTAATAGAAATCGACGGTGCTTCTAATAACGGTGTCGATCAAGTACGTGATTTAAGAGATACCGCACGCTATTCTCCAGCACAGGGAAAATATAAGATCTATATTATCGACGAAGTGCATATGCTTTCTACAGCTGCTTTTAATGCACTGCTAAAAACGTTAGAAGAACCACCACCGCACGTAAAATTTGTTTTTGCTACGACTGAAGTTCAGAAGGTTCTTCCTACCATTTTATCCCGCTGTCAGCGTTTTGATTTAAAACCTATTCCTACGCCGCTTATTGTTGAGCGACTCGCGAAGATAGCAAAAGCTGAGAAAATTAAAATTTCAGATGAAGCACTTGCTTCTATCGCACGTATGGCAGATGGCGGTATGCGTGATGCTCAGTCTATTTTTGATCAGATGATTTCATTTTGTGGAAATGAAATTTCTGAGCCAGATGTACTCGATGTATACGGTTTAGTTTCAGGAGAGAAAGTTTCTGAATTAGCTGCTGCTATTGCTAAAGGTGATGATAAAAGAATTATCTCTTTAGTGGATGAATGTGATGCAGCAGGTCGTGACCTGGTACGTTTACTTACGGACCTTCAAGCGTTAGTGAGAACTGCTTTACTAGATGCGATTTCACAAAGTGGACGCTCAAGTAAACTAGGAGCTCCTTTGTCTACCGAACAACTAACACGCTTACTTGATGCGCTTAGAGAAGGTGAAGGCAGTGTTAAATTAGGTTTAGCTGAGCGTATTAATTTTGAAGTCACGCTTTTAAAAGCAGTTGAGGCAAGCCGTTCGCGGGCTATTGATAGTTTAATCAAGGAACTTGCAGCGTTAACTCAAGAGGTGAGTGACGCATCTTCAGACTCAGCTTCAGTTCAAAAAAAAAAGACTTAATTGAGCGACTAGAGGCTAAGCTTAAAGAAGTTTTAAGCGCTCAAGCTGAAATTGATCCTACGCCTTACAAGGATGTTATTGCGCTCGCACCGGTTGTTTTAGCGCAGAAAAAAGAGCTGCCTAGTAAACCTCTAGAGCCAGTTGCACGTACGGAATCTGAGGTTGAAGTAACAGAATCAAATTGGCCATCGGAGGCGGAAGAAGCCGCGTTTCTTGCTAGTACGGATAAGTCGCAAGATGTTCTTCAAACGCAGTCACATGATTTGCCACTAGCTCCAGAACCAGTTGAAAGTGCGCCAGATCAGCCGCTTCCGCCGCTTGATGAATTAATTAAACGTATACCTGCGCCACTTCGGGATACAATCGAGGAATTATTTAGAGCAAAATACAGTAGAGCTACACGTATTAAGGAAACAAAAAACCCCGACCTAAATTAAAGATCGGGGTTTTTTAGAAAAGAAGCGGTTTACTTAAGGAGCATGTCCTTAACTGTTTTACCAGCCGGAATCATTGGAAGGACGTGTTCTGTGTAAGGGATAATAACATCTAAGAGGTATGGGCCATCACAATCTAACATCTCTTGAATAGCTTCACGAAGTTCGGAGCGCTTAATGACGCGGCGACCTTTCACGCCATAACCTTCAGCAATTTTAACGAAGTCAGGATAAAGTGCTGATGGATTGTCAGGACTACCGACATTATTTTCGTCACCTAAAATTGTATTACCACGAACACTTCCGTAGAAGCGATCTTCCCATTGAACAACCATGCCAAGGTGCTGATTGTTTAAGATGAGTGCTTTAGCACCGATCTTTTCAATGTGAGCGGTCGCAAGTTCTTGAATGTTCATCGCAAACGAGCCGTCACCGTCAATATCGATAACTTGCTTGTCTGGTCGTGCTACCTTTGCACCTAAAGCTGCAGGGTAACCGAAGCCCATTGCTCCAAGACCTAAGGAACTGATGTAGCGGCGTGGTTCATCAAAACGGTAGAACTGAGCAGCCCACATTTGGTGCTGACCAACGCCCGTTGTGATAATCGCATCACCTTTTGTGAGTTCGTATAAAACTTTAACAGCTTCCTGCGGCTGAATGTGATTACTTTCTTCGTAACTGAAAGGATGTTCTGTTTTCCAGGTTGTGATTTGCTTATGCCAAGCGCTGGTATCAGGAGCAGTAAATTGAGCTGAAGTAAGTAGATCGTTTAAGCGACCTAGAGCATATTTAACATCACTTAAAATATTTAATTGAACGTGAATGTTTTTGTTATGCTCAGATGCATCGATATCGATGTGAACAATCTTAGCGTTCTTAGCAAACTTGCTCGTATCACCCGTGATACGATCATCAAAACGTGCACCTAGAACGAGGAGTAAATCGGATTCATCTACTGCCCAGTTTCCGTAAGCACTGCCGTGCATACCAAACCACTGCATGGAAAGCGGATGCGTTTCAGGAAATGCACCAACGCCCATTAAGGTTGTCGCTACAGGAATATTTGTTTTTACAGCAAAGTTTTTTAATTCCTTACATGCATCAGCGGAAATAATACCACCACCTGCGTAAATAACAGGCTTACGTGCATGACCAATTAAAGAGATTACTTGTTTAAGTAGGTCGTCACTTGCTTTGTGGGTTACGCCAAGTAAAGGATTACGGAAGTGAACACTCGCTGGAAATTCTGGTTTGAATTTCGCTTGTTGAATATCTTTTGGAATATCAATTACGACTGGGCCTGGACGACCTGAGCGAGCGATCTCGAATGCTTCTTTAAAAATACGTGGAAGTTCAGTCACATCCATAACGAGGTATGAATGTTTAACGATTGGCAGCGTCATGCCGAAGAAATCGGTTTCTTGGAATGCCATCTTTCCAATGTACTTTGTGAATACTTGACCTGTGATTGCTACCATTGGAATTGAATCCATGTATGCATCAGCAATTGCAGAAACTAAATTGGTAGCACCAGGACCGCTGGTTGCCATACAGACACCTACTTTTCCGGAAACACGTGAATATGCTTCTGCTGCAAAAGAACCGCCTTGTTCGTGACGAGGTAAAATAACACGAATTTTATCCGAACGAGCAAACGCTTGGTGGAGTTCTTGGGACGCACCACCTGGATATGCAAAGATGACGTCTACGCCTTCACGGACCAAGGATTGGACAACGGCATCTGCACCTTTCATTTCAGGGCCAATGTCAGCCTTGGTATGAGGTGTTGTAGCTTGAGCGGAGGTATTCATAGGACGTAAGTAGAGGTAAATTCAAATACATACGATGCTAGTGAGGCAAGCTTTGAGGACAAAGACTGATAGATCGTAAAAATTACAATTTTCAGATGGCCTTACTCAGTAGCTAAGAGCAAGTTAGAGGTATGCTTAAGCTCCTTTTTGTAGGTGATATCGTGGGAAAACCGGGCCGCGATATTATTGCTGACCGTATGGGTCGGATTCGTAGTGAATACGGCGTTGATTTCGTTATCGCTAATGGAGAAAACGCAGCAGCAGGTGCTGGCATTAATGGATCTATAGCTAAGTCGTTGTTGGATAATGGTATAGATGCTATTACGCTTGGTGACCACGTATGGGATCAGCGTGGATTTGAGTCTGAAATTGGCCAAATTGAAAAAATATGTAGGCCTGCTAATTTACCACAGACATGTCCCGGTTGGGATCATCTCGTGATTGAATCACGCGGGTTTAAAATCGCCGTTTTCACAGTTCTTGGAAGACAGTTTATGAATATCAAAGCGGACTGCCCATTTTTATGTGCAGATCGCATGATTGAACGCCTTAAGGCGCAGGCGGATGCCATTATTGTAGAAATTCATGCGGAAGCTACCTCTGAAAAACAAGCATTAGGCTGGTATTTAGATGGAAGAGTAACTGCAGTTTTAGGAACGCATACCCATGTTCCTACAGCGGATTATTGTGTATTACCTAAGGGCACTGCTTTTATGAGTGATTTAGGTATGACGGGTCCGTATCAATCCGTTCTCGGTCGTGAAATAGCTCCCGTGATTTCAAAATTCCTAGATGGCATGCCAAAGCGCTTTGAAGTTGCTACGCAGGATGTAAGACTTTCCGGTGCACTCATTGAAATCGATGCTTCCAAAGCAATTGCTAAGAAAATCGAGCTTCTGACCGTTAGAGCTTAACCGAACCCCCCTAACCGCATGGCTTGACCGAGGCGGTGATAATGGTTCATTGTAAATAGATATAAACCTCTGATGGACACCTTTTTGATTGATGTTCCAATGCCTTCTATGGGCGCAACCGTGAATGAATTGACGGTGGTTAGTCTTAAACTAGAACCTGGTGCTACTTTATCTAAAGGCTTGGCAGTAGCTGAGTTAGAAAGCGATAAATCGGTGTTCGTATTTGAATCACCCTGCGATGGAGTACTCAAAGCAGTCCTAGCTAAAGCAGGTGATGTAAGACCAGCTGGAAGTCCTTTTCTAAGGATTGAGACAAGTGATGTATCCTTAAAGCATTTAACATCAAAGGGTGACGCTGCTTTTGGTGCTTCAGCAGCTCAAGCTGCAGATAAGCCAAAGCCGATTTGGACACCTAAAGCTACTAAACTTGCTCAAGAGGCAGGTTTAGATCCTACAACGATTAGTGATATAGAAGCTACAGGTCCTGGGGGACGTGTATCTGGAGATGATGTCACTCGTTATCTAGCAAAAATTAAAAAGTAATTTTTGCCACTAACTCCTTTCATTGAATGGCTTCTCTTTCAAGTAACTCTGTATGTATAGCTGGTGTAGGTTTTGCAGCACCTGCTACTGTTCGAGATAACAGTGAAATTTTAAAAGCATTTCCTAATCGCACTGAGGCAGAAATCGTTCGTCTCACAGGTATTAAAGAGAGGCGTTGTGCAACGAGTGGAGAGAGTGCAACTGAATTGGCTGCTGAAGCATGCCGAAATGCACTTTCTCAAGCAGGTGTAGATGTAAGTAAGATTGATGGAATCGTGATGGCGACCCTGATTCCTGATCAGCCTGTACCTTCCATGGCGAGTTCCTTAGCTAAACTCCTAGGAGTGCCGCATGCGTTTGCTTTCGATTTAAATGCAGCGTGTTCCGGTTGGTTGTATGCTTTAGAAGTTGGAAGATCTTTATTATTATCAGGTACTTCTAAGTGTATTCTTGTAGTTACTGCTGAACTACTTTCTCGAATCACTAATCCTAAGGATCATGACACGGCATTTTTATTCGGCGATGGAGCCGGAGCTGCTGTGCTTACATTAAGTGAAGGCGGACATAGACTACACCGATTTGGAATTTCCGGAGATGCTGAACAGTATGATTCAATTCAGCGTTTAGGTGGTGGTGCTCGAAATCCTGTTCCTGATGCGAGTGGAAAAGATATGGATAATTTTTACCTACAAATGAATGGTGCTGCTGTTTTTAAGCACGCTGTTGTAGGATTTGCTCAGCAAATAACCGATACGCTTGAGCGAGAAGGCTTAAAGCCTGAAGATGTTGCGTGGGTTGTGCCGCACCAAGCTAATGAACGTATTTTGCAGGCTGTGAGTAAGCGTGTAGGCATTCCTTACGATAAGTTTGTTATGACGATTGCTACCTACGGAAACGCAAGTGCGGCCAGTGTTGCCATTGCACTTGGGTGGGCTTCTGAAGAAGGACTTTTTTCAGAAGGAGATAAGATTATTTGCTGCAGTGTTGGTGCAGGTCTGACCTTTGCTGGCGGACTTATGGTTTGGTAATAATTTTACCTAACGCTTAGACTTGGTTTTGTAGTTCGTAACCAAGAATACTGATCGCTGAAATTGCGGCAGTTTCGCATCGTAACACAAGTGGTCCGAGCGTTACCGATTCAAATCCGTGTTGTTTGGCTAATGCGAATTCGCCAGGTGAAAAATCACCTTCTGGGCCTACAAGCCAAAGTACTGACTTAGGTGATCTTCCTGTTCTTTTCGTGAAGAGAGATAAGACCAGTTTGAGTGAAAGTGCTTCCGGCTCTAAACTTGCAATAAGTCTTAGATCATAACGAGAGGCATTTTCAACGACTGCTTTGAAAGACTGCACGGAAGAAATAGTAGGAAGCCACGGATTTCCGCATTGTTTAGCGGCTTCTAAACTTGCTGTATACCATTTCTCTAGTTTTTTCTCTGATCTGTCCAATTCTAGTTTTACTTGAGTACGCTCTGTTTGAAGAGGAATTATGTTTGTTACACCAAGTTCTGTTGCCTTGCGCACAATGTCATCCATGTGCGTTGCTTTAGGGAGTGCTTGAGCAAGCGTGATAGAGTAGGTGAGTGGATCATGATGCTTAATTGATAAGACATCTAAGTTTGCGGCTTTCTTATCCGACTTGCTTAACTTGCAATTCCATTCCGTGCCTTTCCCATTAAATACAACAACGGGGTCTCCTACTTCAGCTCGGTTAACAACAACCAAATGATGCGACTCATCAGCAGACAAAGTAAGCGTAGTGAGGTCTGCTTGGTTAGAATTATAAAAGGCGCGAAAGTCTGGCATAGATAATAAATAAGGGCGTCAGACATTACTGCCGGACGCCCTTATACAATAAAACACACAACACAGTATGAAAACCCTAAAAGAACACCTACTGACATAATGAAAGACGTGGGTTTCTTAAAAACGTTCAAAGTATTCAAAAATAGGGTGTTTTTCAAAAGCTTGCCTCCCAGCTTTCATTTTAGTGATATCGGAAACTGAGTAGTAAGCCCAGGTGGCGGAATTGGCAGACGCAGTAGACTCAAAATCTTCCGACGCAAGTCTTGTGGGTTCGATTCCCACCCTGGGCACCATCTCTATTAAATTGTAACCTATTGTTATACAGTTAATTAAGCATAGCTTCATTAATTGCTTACTTATCTTTGATAGCAAATGTTGTCCTCTTAAGATCTGTGTCTGCTTTGAAATAAGGGGATCTGCGGGAATGGATACTTATAATGTTATACTTGGCTACTAATCATTAAGGAGCGGATCCATGATGTTAGCTGGAAACTCACTCTGTATATTTTGTAGTGAGCATTTTTTAAACACTCCTGCATTAGAGGTGAGTTGGATTATATATGTATTGTTAAAATATAATCCGTTATCTAAAATTTTTTAATGCTCAAATTAAGATATAACGTTCTTACGGCGATTATTCTAGCAGGAGCGTTAGCTCGGATTTTACCTCATGCGCCAAATGTTACGCCTATTGGTGCCATGGCTTTATTTGCAGGAGCTCAATTCGCTAATAAGCGGCTAGCTTTTATTGTACCTATTTTAGCTATGATTTTAAGTGATGCCATTCTTGGTTTTCACGCAGGTATTATTTCTGTTTACGGATCTTTTTTACTTAGTGTAGGCCTTGGTTTGTGGCTAAGAAATCACCGCAGTGTTGGTTCAACAGTGTTGGTAAGTGTGATTAGTTCACTTTTGTTTTTCGTAATTACAAATTTCTCGGTATGGGTTTCTGGAGGAATGTATCCAGCTTCTCTGCAAGGGCTCATGAGTTGTTATGTCGCTGCACTACCGTTTCTAAGAAATACACTTTCCGGAGATCTACTCTATGTAGCAGTATTTTTTGGAGGACTTGCTTTGGCGGAAAAACGCTGGCCTATGCTTTCAGAGATTAAGACAGCTTAAGTCTGTGAGAGTGGGTTTGGTCCTGTTAAGTGGTCTTTCTTAGTTTCATCCTAAATTTAGTAAATGGTTAACTAAGCTAGATGTTGTAATTATTTCAGACGAATAGTAGATAATAAATATCCCCTTAATCCTATGTGTACTACGCTTGATCTAGGTATCAGGTTGGGTACGAATATTGCTTAAGCTTTCCTAAATTAATTATCCCACTTATGAGCGAATCATTTACTAGACGTACATTTCTTAGCAGTGCAGTTGGTGCTAGTTTAGCTTTAGGACTAAAATCTACTAAAGCAGAGCCGTCTCCATCTCAGCCTGTACATACAGCCAAGAAAAATGAATCGTTAGTGTGGCCAATTTGGAATCAGACAGATGAGGCCTCCCTTTTAAGTGCACTTAATAGTGGACACTGGGGTCGTGTTGATAATTTAGCAACGAAGGTACGTGAGTTTGAAGCATTGTACGCTTCTAAGATGAAGGCGAAATATTGCGTAGCGACATCCTCTGGAACTACTGCACTCATGACTGCTTTGGGCGCTCTTAATATTGGACCTGGCGATGAAGTTGTTGTTTCTCCTTATACGTTTGTTGCAACGTTTAATGCTATTACTAGTAACTTTGCTTTACCTGTTTTTGCTGATACCGATATCGAAAGTTTTCAGATAGATCCTAAATGTATCGATAAAGCGATAACTCCAGAAACAAAGCTAATCATTCCTGTTCATATTGGTGGCACTCCAGTAAATATTGATGCTATCGATGCTATTTCAAAAGCTAGGTCGGTACCTTACCTTGAAGACGCATGCCAAGCTCCATTTGCTGCATGGAGAGATCATCCGATTGGTACTTACGGCGTAGGTGGATGTTTTAGCTTTCAAGCAAGTAAGAACTTAACGGCAGGCGAGGGCGGAGCAGTGCTTACGAATAATGAGGAGTTTGCAAATCTGTGTTTTGATTATCACACACCAGGCGCTACTAAAAAAAGCATAAGTTCAGGTCGTGGTAGCAATTTTAGACTAACTGAATTCCAAGCAGCTATCTTATTAGCTCAAATGCAGCGTCTGGATGCACAGTATAAACAAAGAGAGAGTAACGCTCTATATTTAAGACAAATGATTAGTCAGATAGGTGGAATTACTCCTTCCTTTTTATATCCAGGAACTACGCATAGTGCATGGCACTTATTTAAATTCCGTTATAATTCAGCTGAATTTTCTGGATTAAGCCGTACACGTTTTGTTCAGGCTTTGGCAAAAGAAAAGATTATAGCTTCATATGGCTATACCGATCTGCCCACGTCTCCACATGTTGTGGCTCTTGCAAGTAATCCGCATTATCAAAAGATATATGGTAAACAGGCGATGACAGATTGGTTAAGTCGCATTCAATGTCCAGTAAACGTACGCTTAACTCAAGAAGCAGTTTGGTTCCCGCAATATACGTTATTAAAACCACGTTCGGAAATAGAACGTATTGCACAAGTTATCGCAGGGATTAAAAAACAATCTGCTCAATTAGCTAAAGCTTAGCCAAGTGTTGCATTCGTATCTTCTAGGCATTCAAAGACAATAGCTGTTACATTGTCTTTTCCGGAACTGCTTAATGCTTGATCTACAAGAAGCTGAGCAAGTTCAGTTGCTTGCTTACTGCGCATGAGTTCTTCGATCGTACTGTCCCAAAGTCCGTCAATTAGACCATCGCTACAAATAAGAAACTTATCGCCTTTCTTTAGTCCGACTGCACCTACTTGTGGTTCTAATTGTTGATAACCAGTGCCAAGAATCTGGTTTAATATGTTTTTCTTAGGATGAGAACGAGCATCCTTCTCTGTTATTAAGCCTTTTTTTCTTAAATCACCTACCGGGGTATGATCATACGTGAGCTGATTTAACTTACCTTTTTCAGGGAGTAGATAGATGCGACTATCACCAATATGGCCATAATATAACCAACCAGGAGTCAGCCAGCATAGGCTTAAGGTTGATCCCATACCTGAATATTCTTCAGAGCTGTAGCCTAAGCGTAATAATTCATCATGAATCTTCGTAAATATTTCGATGAGAATGTCGCTGAAGCTATCGCCTATTCCCGCTGCACGCAGTCTAAAACCAAGAGGCATGTACTGCTTGAGTTTCTCTGTAGCGATTTGGCTAGCGATTTCTCCTGATTGTGCACCACCAACTCCGTCGCTTACAGCTAGAATAAAATCAGAATTTTCTAATGCACCTTGTCCAAGGGACTCTAATTTAGTGATAGCTTGTCCCTCGGACTTAATAATCAAAAAGCTATCTTCATTATTTTCACGAATATTCCCCCGATGTGTAACGGCAGACCAATTTATCTTTAGTGGAGGAAATTCAAGAATTGTTGCTAGTTCAAAATCGATAATACAGAAACGTCCGTCTCCAACACGATAAGTGATATTGCGTAATTCTCTATCGTCATGACGAACGCCAAAAGGGGTAAGTTCGTCATAGAGTTGTCTCATCGATTCGGGATCAAGATGGTCAACTCGCTTACCGCAATTAGTAGTAACGATCTTTAAATCACCAGATTCGCTTGAAATTAATTTAGGTACAAAATCACATCCCTTTTCTTCGAGATATTTAAGGACACGAACTTCATTCTCAAAGCGCTCCCTTGCAAGATACCCACGGAACCATTTATGAACCGTGCCGTCGTAGCCGATACGAACGAGACTTCGTTGCGTATCTTTTACTTCATGCATGGGTATTTATGCTAAAAGCAGATGTATCTATTAACGAGTAAGTCTGTATATAAGAATTGCTGTGCGCTTTACTAAATCATTGAGGGATTTTTCATCAACGAATTCACCTGGACTGTGAGCTCCCATACCGCGTGCACCTAAACCATCAATTGAAGGAATGATTGGTGCTACAAACGATACATCTCCTGCACCTCGTTCATTAGGATCGGAAGCAGTTACTTTTCCTTGTCCTAGATCCATACTAACTTCATTAACTTTGCTAAGTAAGTCTAAACTTCCCTGATTTTCGATCATTGCTGGGTAGGAGTCTTCAAATGTTATAGTTGCATCTGTACGACGTAAATGACGAGCAACGATAGCTTTCATGGTTTTACGAGCTCTCTGTAGTTGCTCAGGATTTGAAAAACGTAAATCGCCATGAACGAGCGTGGAGCGGGCGACAACATTTCCTTTACCGCTAGCTGTTCCAGTTGATCCATTAAGTGTCACGTCAGTGCCACCAACGATTACAGATGGATTAAACGTCAGACCTTTTTCTTTACGTAATTCTACACGGAATTCATTTAGAATTCTTGCTGTTTCGTATATAGCTCCATCTCCAGCTGCCTCAGAGAAGATGATACTTGAGTGCGCCTGTACGCCCGTAACTTTTAGGCTCCATGAACTGGAACCTCTGCGAGCTGTAGTTACGGTATCTCTTACAGAGTTTTCAAATGCAAGGGTGGCGTCACTTCGTTTAGCGGCTTCAATAAGGTCGTGTCGTGATATTTCAATAGGATGACCTGCTGATTCTTCATCGCCTGTGAATGCGGCTATGAGTTGGGTATTATTTAAAGCACCGATACTATTCAAAGCGCGTAATGCCATGATTAATATTACATCACCGCCTTTCATATCACTCGATCCTGCTCCATAACCGCGGTCTCCTTTTTGTACAAAATTGCCACCTGGTAGAACGGTATCTAAATGACCAATCAGAAGGAGTCGTTTTCCTTGATTTCCTTTTCTCTCGGCAAAAAGATGTCCTGCGCGTTTTACCGATTCAGGCATCGGTATCCACTGGGAGGTGAAACCAAGTTGATCGAATTGAGTTTTAAAAAATGCTCCGGACTTTTTTACTCCCTCAATATTTTCGGTGGGGCTATTAATATTTACGCTATCACGAATCAGATCAACTGCGTCTGTAGAATGATTGTCTATATACTGAATTATCTGTTTTTCATCTGCACTCAGTTGCGCCGCGTTGCTTAGTTGCGAAAGAAAAGGTGTTACACCTATAATGATAGCAAGTGTTAGGGTATATTTACGTACGGAATTAAACATGACTAATAATTACCTCTATCTCGTATCTATCTCAATCAATAATATTAAGATATCTTCAAACTATTAGGGTTAGTACTTGCAACTTAACGTACGTGTTTCTCATAGTGGTTTTATGAGTGCTACAGTTACCCCTGAACTAGCAACGAAAAAAGGCCGGCTTGAATCTTTAGATGCACTTCGAGGGTTTGATATGTTTTGGATTACAGGAGCAGAATTCTTAGGGGAAGCGCTCAAGCATTATAATAATAGTTTTTTTGGTGGATTATTTTATACCCAATTAAGTCATGCAAATTGGATCGGTTTTCATTTTGAGGATTTAATATTCCCCCTTTTTGTTTTTATTGCCGGTGTATCGATTTGTTTTTCCGTTAGTTCACTTGTTGCAAAAGAAGGTGAATTTGCAGCAATTAAGCATATTTTGAAACGGACCGTCGTAATGTACGTAATTGGTCTATTATACTATGGTGGATTTTCTGGTGGAATTGAGCATATCCGGTTTTTAGGAGTACTTCAGCGCATTGCTCTTTGTTATATGGTAGCGAGTATTTGCTTCATATATTTAAAACCTAAAGCCCTTCTAGTGTTAACGGTTGGAATTCTGGTATCCTATTGGCTCATGATGAAATATATTCCTATTCCTGTCATTGGTGCAGGCAATTATGAGGAGGGTAAAAATTTAGCTAATTGGATTGATAAGCAGTATCTTCCAGGACGCTTATGGAATAAGGATCATGATCCTGAAGGCTTATTGAGTACATTTCCTGCTATTTCAAGCTGTCTATTAGGTGTTTTAGCTGGACTGTTTTTACGCTCTGATAAGTCCGCTTCATCGAAGGTCAAAACGCTTATTTTAAGCGGTATAGCTCTAGTGATCATTGGCTATTTATTCGGACTAGAGTTTCCAGTAATTAAAAAAATATGGTCTTCTTCTTTTGTTCTTGTAGCTGGAGGTTATAGCTTAATTTTACTTGGAGTCTTCTATCTCGTTATAGATGTATTACATATTAAGTCATGGGCAGCTCCATTTACTTGGATTGGAACGAACGCTCTGACTATATATTTAATCTATAACTTAGTTAATATTCCTGCGCTATGTGGCAGGCTTGTAGGAGGAGTTATTGCTCACTCATTAGATAACATTTCTATGGGCCTTGGAGATATAGTACTTGCCTGTGTAAATGCACTACTGTGCATAGCTATCGTTCGATTCTTGTATAAGAAAAATATATTTATACGTATCTAAATTCAGGACTTAGCTTTATCTTTAGTCTTTTGAAGATCCGCGGCACGCCAAAGATAGATAGTTACGTATGTTCGGTATGGTGCCCACCTCTTGCCGAATTCAAAAAGACTATCTGGTTCAGGTAATTCTTTTTTATTATAAACTACCTGAAAGCCTTTTCTTACACCAAGATCATTGACGGGAAGTACATCAAGTCGGCCCATATTGGAAATTAAAAACATTTCAGCGGTCCAACGACCAACACCATTGATGGTAGTTAAGCAGTCGATAATTTCTGTGTCAGGCATTACATCAAATTTTTTGAGAGAAGGAATTTCTCCAGCCAGTGCTTTGGTAGCTACTGCCTTAATATATTTTACCTTCATGCCTGAAAGTCCTGCTGATCTAAGAAGATCTTCTTTTGCTTCAGCTAAGAATTCTGCAGAAGGAAAAGGCGATTTGGGGGATAAAGCTATAAAACGCTTGAATATTGTTTCTGCAGCCTTACCGGCGAGTTGTTGATGAACTATTGCACGTATAATAGACTTATAGGGATCAACGCGTTTAGGTTCTAATGTAATAGGACCTATCTCTTTGATAACCTTAGCCAGCTTTTGATCTTTAGAGAGAGCTTTGATTGCAATGCGGTCCATGTATATTATTCGATTTGCTTTAATAGCTCTACTGCAGGTTGATAATCAGGAGAGTAACTTAGAAGCTTGTGGAGTTCGAGTACAGCCTCTTGTTTTGTGTCAGGATTCCTTAAAAGTAAAAGAGCTAGATTGAATCTAATGGTTAAGTAATGAGGGGCGATATTCACAGCATTTCTATAATGTAAAATTGCCTCCTGATCATGCCCACCTTGTCGTACTAAAAAGTTAGCCCAATTGTTTTCAGCTTCGGCATTTTTTGGATTTATGCGTAGAGCTTCTGAGAAATGAAATACAGCTTCATTCCCTTTGCCATCTATGCGAGAGAGTATACTCGCTAAATTTGTATGAGCTTGTGCTAAATTTGGATCTAATTTGATCGCTAATTTAAGGTGATCAATTGCTTCACTAATACGATCTGAATCCGTAGCTATAAGAGGAGCGATATTACAATGCGCTAATGCATACTTAGGATTTAACTCTAAAGCTTTGTTAAGGTGCTTGATTGCCTCTGATTTACCACCGGGTAACTGGGCTAGTATGATGGCTAGATTTGTGTGAGCCTCTATGTAATTTTGATTGAATGCTAAAGCAGTAGAGTACTCTGCTAATGCTTCATTTTGTTTATCGGAGTATTGGCTAAAATATAGACCGAGGTTATAGTGAGCTTCAGGGTAATTGGGTTCTAAACGAAGAGCCTCTGTGATGTGATTGTAAGCGTTCTCTTTTTCACTGGGAATTAAGAGGAGGAATGATCCATAAGTATTATGGATTGTTGCGCTGGATGGATCTTGTTTTAGCGCTAATTCAAAATGCTCAACTGCTTGATTATAGGTAGTGCGATTTTTGGAATAGATAGTACCTAAATTAGCGTGTGGTCCAACTAAGCTAGGATCTAAACGAAGCGCTTCTTGGTAGTGAAACGCTGCTTCGTCTAATTTATTTTCGTTTAGAAGAATGGTACCTAAATTGTTGTGAGCCATCCAGCACGTTGGATTAGTGCGTAACGTGCTTGTGTATAGAGTTTTTGCATCAGAGTAGTTGGAGCTTTGTTTATACGTTAGATATCCAAGCACAGTTATAATGATAGCAGTAGAACATATTGCCGCAGAGCGGCGGCTCAGGCTAGGTGATTTTATCTCAATCCATAAAAGACTACACAAAGGAGTAATGAGACCAAGGCTTGCAAGATACTGAAAATGATCTGCTACATAAGCGTATCTAAATGGATAGATATTAAAAAATCCTAATACAGGGAATAAAGTGAAAGAAAAATAGAGAAGAGCCGCTATAGGGGTTCTATTTTTTACGGACTTAATTTTTGATTCCAACGCGTAGAGTCCTATGCAAGCAACCAACAGGAACGCAGTTATAATTACATAATAATATGCACCGCTATCGAAAAGTGAGATTCGCCAGTGTTCGTAAATGAAACTTAGATTAAGCGGTAAGACTATTTTACCTAGGTAAAAACATAAAATACGTGTCGATAAGAGAAATTTCTCTGGAAATGTTAATAGGTATTCGCTGCCGTGTGCACCAACGAGATTTACTTCAACCCAAGCAGTAAATAGACCACTCAAAATACCGACGATAAACCAAGGGGTGAGTGGCTTTATATTTTCTTTCCATGTAATTTTACCTGTTTTCCACCAAGTAAGTAATATTAGTACCGCTGGAAGTGTAGCTGTAACTGACTTAGTTAATAGCGCTAGAACAAATAAACCTGTAGCAAGAGCATAGTATTTATTAATTTTGCTTTCACTGTATTTTATATAGGTATACGCAGCACTAAAATAGAATATAGCTGAAACAGTATTTTTTTCTTCAGATATCCAAGCAATAGATTCTACAAAGATTGGATGAATGATAAATAATATGCCGGTTAGCCATGCACCCGGGATAGATAACTTTCTTAACGTTGTTACTAATAAAAGAGCAGCAAGGGCATGTAGCAGTATGTTTGCTAAGTGGTAAAATAATGCGGTATCGCCCCAAAGTATATGTTCAAACCAAAAGAGTGAGTGTAGCAGGGGGTAGTATTGTTGTGTTGTACCAGGTTGCGTCCATATCTGGATCAAGCCATGCAGTGATTGTAGTGTGCTGCGTGTAATGTGCGCATCATCATCCCAGATGAATCCGCCATGTAGTGCGGGCCAATGAGATAAGATACCAAGTAGAGAAAAGCTTATATACCCGAAAATAAGCGTATACCACGAAGTGACTTTTGAAACAGATTGTTCAACTGCTTGCTTTGGAGGCATGGGCTACCGATATAACGCACTGAATAGTAGGTGAAGCTCTAGCATCACGCAACGGGTATATCCTTACAAGGATAAGATTAATATGTAACTTTAGATATCGTAGTTAACGACATCTTTGATTTCAGCAATTGCATCTAAGGTGTATTCGCGGGCTTTTTTAGAAGCAACTTTGCTGATATCGGTCCATACTTCTTTAAGCTTTTTGCCGGATCTACCTTTGTAATTGCCGCTTAGTTCTAAAAGTCCGCCATCAATAGCAGTAGCGATATCTAGAAGTGTAATTTCTGAAGGCGGACGAGCTAGTAAAAAGCCTCCATTAATGCCGCGTTTACTTTCAACTAAACGTGCAGACTTTAGCTCACCCATGATTTGAGCTAGAAAATTAGCAGGTATTTGCTCGTTATTAGATATACGATCTAAACGGACTGGTTCCTCAGAATGGTACTCACGTGCAAGCTCGCACAGAATACGGCAGGCATAGTCTAGTTTGATCGTTATTTTCACTTAATCTATAAGTATCTTTTTTGATGGTTCGCGCAATATTCTAAATTCAGTTTTTATATCAAAGTTTCGGTATGAAACGCATATAGCTTAAGTTTTTTATCCTAAATAGCTTATTGTCCAGAGCGTAGCTATACTGGTAATAATCTAGCTGTTATGGTTAATTTAAACGTATTCGTGTATAAAAACACATATAAAGCTGAATAATCGTATCTAAATATGGGTGTATCTCACTTTATCGATCTATCAGCCTTTCCTTTTGCTGGGGATAACCCACTATAGTGAGTATGGAAAAGAGACGTTTTAGTGAATTAGGTTTATCACCAGAAATTTTAAAAGCTGTAGACAAACTAGGCTATGAAGAGGCTTCGCCTATTCAAACAGCTGTTATACCTGTCATATTAGAAGGAAGAGATGTCGTAGGTTTATCCGCCACGGGTTCGGGAAAAACTGCGGGATTTGCGATACCGGCTATTGAGAAAATTGATTCTCATAAAAAAGCAGTACAGGTTTTGATTTTATGTCCTACGCGCGAGTTGGCTGTTCAAGTAGCTGAAGAGGTCGGTAAACTCACGTTATTTAAAAAAGGCATACACGCAGTGCCTATTTACGGTGGTCAGCCATATGAAAGACAATATCGTGCCTTACAGGCAGGGGTGCAGATTGTAATTGGTACACCTGGACGTGTGATGGATCACATGGAGCGAAGAACTCTCAAGCTAGATAATTTGAAACTCGTTATTTTAGACGAGGCCGATCGCATGCTTGATATGGGATTTAGGGATGATATCGAAAAAATCCTCTCTGAAGTACCCAAGCAAAGACAACTTCTGTTTTTCTCGGCTACTATGCCGCGTCAAATTCAGGAATTGATTAAGCGCTATTCAAATAATCCCGCTCATATCAAGATTGAGTCTGTTGCACAGAATGCTCCTAAAGTAGACCAGGTTTATTATGAAGTAGACCGCCGTTATAAAATTGAAGCTATAACTCGGTTAATTGATTTATACGATTTTAGATACGGAATTATTTTTTGTAGTACGAAAATCATGGTTGATGAGCTAGATGAACATTTACATTCACGAGGTTATGCAACAGATCGTTTGCATGGTGATATAAGCCAAGCACAACGTGATCGTGTTATGGATAAGTTCAGACGTAAGAGCTTCGAATTTTTAGTTGCTACAGATGTGGCGGCTAGAGGCCTTGATGTTGATGATTTAGAGGTCGTGTTTAATTATGACCTACCAAACGATGCTGAAGATTATACTCACCGTATAGGAAGAACAGGTCGTGCAGGTAAATCGGGTAGAGCTATAACATTCGTTTCCGGAAGAGAACTTTATCGTCTAGAAAGCATGGTTCGTTTTGCTCGTTTAAAAATTAGACGTGAAACGATCCCTTCGATGGATCAAGTAGAGGAAGCACGCGCTAAAGTGTTTTTTGATAAGTTACGTGTTACCCTTGATGCTAAAAAGTTTAAGACCTATGAGCCAATGATCGAACGTTTGCTGGATCAGGGTTATGATAGTACAGATATTTGCTCAGCTCTCATTCATTTACTTCAAGGCGGTACGCCTACGGGTGAAATAGAAAAGCCGCAAGCAAGTCTTCCTCCTCCAGTTTTTCAAAAACAAGCATCATCGCACTCAAGTCGTCGTACTGAGAATTCGATGGAGCGCCCCGAAGAGGATGATATATCTCTACAACCGGTTAAGCCTCTAAGAAAAGACAAGTTTGATCGTACACCGCGCACAGGTAAGGAAACGGGTATGACTACCTTGTTCTTTAATGTTGGAAGAAAACAATTAGTAACTGCTGCGGATCTAGTAGGAAAAATAGCAGGCGTCACACGTTTACCAGCTAAAGTCGTGGGTGCGATTGATATACATCAAAGACATAGCCTAGTTGATGTTAATTCAGATCACGCAAATGTAATCCTGAAAAAACTTCAAGGAATTCGTATTAGAGGTGAGGTCGTTAAGGCAGTTCTTGCCACAGACGAGCACAAGGAAGAACAAGAGTTTTAAGTTAATTAAAACCTAATCTTTGCAGTCCTGCTTTCGCAGGGCTGCACTGAGGATCTAGCTCTAGAGCTGATTTGTATTCTTGGGCTGCTTGTAATTGATAACCAGGCTGTGATTCAAGAAATCGTGCGTAGTTTAAATGAATAACGACTGAATTAGGCATAAGTTCTAAAGCCTTTATGAATTCAGATCGTGCCTGTGACTGTTTACCTTCTATAGTAGCAAGAAGTTGAGCAAAATTATTATGCGCTTCAGGATAATTAGGCAGTAAGGATAATGTTAATGTATATTCCTCAATAGCCTCATTTTGGTGATCTGGTAATGTAGCTAGTATGTTTGCTAGATTGTTATGTAGCTGCGCTGAATTTGGTTTAAGGCGTAATGCTATTCGGTAGTGATCAATTGCTTCTTTCTGTGTAGCTGTAGTATTACTAAGTAGTAGGCCTAGATTTCCATGTGCTTCTGCATTTGAAGAATCAAGAGAAAGAGCAATTCTGTATTCAGAAATTGCCTGAGAGGTTGTGTTGTCTGTACGGGATAAGAGATTAGCTAAATTTAAATGGAAAGCAGGATTGTTTGGATCCAGAGAAACAGCTGCTTTATAATGTATTAAGGCATCCTCTTGTTTATCACTATAGCGAGCGTAAAGATTGGCTAAATTATTATGTGCTGCAGCATAGTTCGATCGATATTTAATGGCATCAATAAAATGTTCAGCTGCTTCACGTTCACGACCATGTATTGTTTCTAATACTAGAGCGTAACCGTTGTTTGCTTCTGGAAAATGAGGATCTAGTTTTAATGCAATTTCGAATTCACGTATTGCATCCTCCATGTGGTTATCGAGCGTTGCGTAGAGTTCTCCTAAGTTGGTATGTGCTTCTGTGTAATCAGATTTGTACTGAATAGCATTTTGAAAGTACTTTAGCGCATCTGTATATAATCTGTCTTCTGCCGCTAATTTGCCTAAGTTGTTATACGCTTCTGCAAAATCAGGCTTAAGGGCTATTGTTTGTTTATATTCTTTAGTGGCGCCATCTCTATCACCTGAGTGCTCAAGGTACCATCCAGTATAGAAGTGAGCCCAGGGATTCGTTGGAAGTTTAGCTACGGTATCTTTCCATACCTTGACCGGACTAGCGTAAATCGTATTACGATTATATGTAGTATATATTAACAGACAGCAGATAACGGATAGAATTAACCAACTAATCTTATCACTTAGATAACGGTCTATTACTAATACAATAATTAGTATGCAAGGTATGAGAGGAAGATACATACGATGCTCAGCGATCGTTTCAGTGATGACAGGAATAAAACTCGAACTAGGAGCTAAGACTGCAAAGAAAATAAGTCCTAATAAGCTAAGACGATATTTTTTCGTAAAAGCCCATACTATAGATGAAATACATAAAATAAGACATATGGCTGGAAGTAGTACGGCATTAAGATGTGTTATTGTATCTCTTCCGTAATAGAAAATGAGTGGGCTCGGTAAGAAGACTAATTTAATATAGTGCGTTACTGCATAGCACTGCGTGAGTAAATAGGTGTAACTAGCTTCTAAAGAATTAAGTTGAACAGTACCGCCTCGGTTTTCACCTGTTGCTAATATACAAAGTAGAACAATCCAACTAGTGGCTAAGCCTATATAAAGGAGCTTAGATTCCTGGATAGCTTTTTTGAAGGTTCCAGAAAAAACGAGATAGTCGTAGCAAAGAATTATGATGGGTGCACTCACCATCACTTCTTTTGTTCCCATTCCTAAAAAGCATGCAATGACTGATAAGCATGCAAAAATATAGTTCTTAGGTCCGTTTGTTTTATACTTTATGAAACAATAAAGGCTCAGCAGATAGAAAAATCCCATTAAGGATTCTGCCCTTTGTATGATATAGGTTACGGACTCGGTGGTGAGTGGATGAACTGCCCAAATCAGTGTAGTATACGTTGCAATGCGTAATGCATTTTTATTCGAAAAATGATCAAGGGATGCCCTAATTATTCCAAAGAGTAGGCAGGCGCATCCAAGATGAATGAATAAATTAGTTAGATGGTAGCTCCATACGTTAATGCCACTGATAGCATAGTTGATAGCGAGAGAAAGGTTTAGGATAGGTCTTCCTTCGACTGTAATTCCCGATTGATGAGGAGGAGATAAGGCCGTTGTTAAATGCCGTATAGATGCATTTTGCTCAATAGATTCAATATCATCAAATACGAGTGCTCCTTTGAACGAATTTGAGTACGCTACAAGCGTAGCTAAAATAATAAAAATTAAAGCAATCGGTGTTTGGTAACGATTGTTTAATGATTTCATCAAATTTGGGGTGCTTGCCTCAGTAGTCACAATATTGGTTCCGTGAGGATTTATAATTCTTGCACGGTATTAGTCCTGATTCAATGCCAGGTTTAAGGTTTTTAGCTAACGTCTGCCTGTATTATCTTGTTGGTTAATCAATCGACCATAGTATAATTTCATTACACCCCAAAACGATATAGATTGTATTTAACGTAATGATGGCAAAGGCCTCTAATTATTTTAAGGTATTTATATATTTAGCTATAGGCTTATTTATCTATAGCCCAGCGTTGTTTGGTACTTGGATATGGGACGATACAGCTGAAATTTTAGAGAATGCAGAAATAAAAGGTACGTTAGGATCTCTTGTTTCTATTTGGTTTAATCCCAGTGCTGTAGATTATTATCCACTTAAAACCACGGTTCAGTGGATAGAGTGGCATGTATGGGGTCCGCATGTACTAGGATATCACCTTGTAAGTATATTTTTACATATCCTTAGTGCATTACTCGTTTGGAAGTGCCTACAAAAGTTAGGGCTTAAACTTGCTTGGTGGGGTGGATTATTTTTTTTAATACATCCCCTGGCCGTAGAATCTGTAGCGTGGATATCAGAATTAAAGAATACCTTATCGCTTCCCCTGCTCTTGCTGGCATGGAATTCTTTGCTCGATAATGATCCTGTTAGAGATGGTTCATTTTGGATAACTCCAAAGCTTCGCACTTCTCTAATATGGTTTACATTAGCTATGCTCGCTAAGGCATCGGTCATAATGTTTCCTTTTACTTATCTAGTATATGTATGGTGGAAAATGGGTCGCATCACTTGGGTTAATATAAAAACCACTATTCCATTTTTTGCCGTCGCACTTGTTTTAGGTTTAGTAACCATTTATTTCCAGCAATCCCGAGTTATCGTTGGATCGGATTTAGATAATGCAGATGTAGTGACCCGTATTATTGCTTCATCTTTGAGCATCTTGTTTTATTTTAATAAGATTATTCTACCTCAAGGACTCGAGCCTGTTTACACAAGATGGTCTATTGTACCGATTCGCTTAGAGATGATTTTTCTTTGGATTATATTTATAGGATTAATTTTATTTTTATATAAGAAAAAATCTCGTTGTAATCGGAGTGTTTTATTTGGAATTGGATTTTTCGGTCTCAATCTAGCGCCAGTTCTTGGAATAATTCCGATGTACTTCATGCGTTTTTCATGGGTATCGGACCATCTTGTTTATATATCACTCATTGGCATTGGTGCGCTTATAACGGCAGCTTTTGATGAGGCGTTGGTTAAGTATGCACGATACAAACTAGCTATAAATGGCGTATTAATTTTGATAGCTCTTATCGGTATCTACTTATCCTTTAACCAAGCTGAACTCTATAAAGGTGGTGAAACCTTCTGGAAGAGAGTTTGCCTTAATGACCCAAAATCATGGGCTGCGCATTATAACTTAGCAGTAGCTCTACAGTTTGAACCAGGTAGACAGGAAGATGCGCTTAAAGAATATAAACTAGCTTTAAATTTAACACCTGATGCTGGACAGGGTAAACCTGGCTCTGCATGGCATGCTAATTTGTACGCTAGAGTGCATACTAACATGGGAGGTATCCTGAGATCATTTCCAGGAACTACGCAGGAAGTCATGGAGCACTATCGTAAAGCAGTAGCTCTTGATCCTAAGAGTGCAGATACACATTTTAATCTAGCGGTACTATACCAAGACGATGTAACGCATAAGTTAGATGCAATCTATGAATACGAGCAGGCTCTCAGATATGATCCTAACTGGGTTGAGGTTTATTATAATTTAGGTAATTTATACTCAGAGTTAGGCGACCGTGATGATGAAGCAGAACGTGCATATCGGTCAGCAATTCGGATAAATCCGAATTTTATACAAGCACATTACAATTTAGGATCTTTATTCGCACGTAGTGGACATAATCTTGAACAGGCAGTGCATGAGTACGAACAAGTAACACGATTAAATCCACAATCATTTGATGCTTACTTAAGAGCAGCGTCCGTTTACCAAACTCTAGGAAATAGCGAACAGGCTATTCGTAATTATGAGTCTTCACTCAGGATTAACTATGCTTCGTTTCAAGCGCATTTTAATTTAGGTCTACTACTAGCTAAAACTCAAAATCGTCAACTCGATGCGATAACGCATTATCAACAAGCATTAACGATTGAACCACTTAATGCAGATACGCATTACAATCTAGCAAATTTACTTTCATCAATCCCAAGTAAGTCGTCTGAAGCTGTTGAGCATTACAAAGCAGCAATGCAAAGTAAGCCTGATTTTCCAGAAGCTCTCTATAATTTAGCTATTTTACTTTCTAAGGATGAGACGAAACTAAGTGAGGCTATTACATATCTGCAATCGGCGATAGAATTAAAACCAGACGTATATTTCATGCATTATCGTCTAGGTTTACTGTATGCCCGTAATCCTGCTTCGAGATCAGAGGCTATTAGAGAATTTCAGATAGCACTAAAACTTAATCCAAGCTATGGTCCTGCAAAAGAGGCCTTAAGTGGACTTAGGTAAAATTGATTAGTGCGTGCGTGACTTTAATGAATCGGCTATTCTGATTTCTTTATCTGCATCGATTTGTCTGCCTAGTGCTTGATAGGCATAACCTAGAACTAGGTGCGCATGATCAGATTCAGGATTTAGTTTTACGGCAGCTTCAAAATGTTCAATAGCATCTGCTATACGTTTATCTCGTGCTAATACTAGACCCCAATTGAGCTCTGCTTCACCATAAAGCGGTTTTAGTTTTAGTGCTTCTTTAAAATGAGAGATAGCTCCTGAAACATCACCTTGAAGTGAGAGAGCGATACCAAGATTATTATGCACTTCAGCATAGTCTGAATGCAGACGTAGTGCTTCTTCGTAATGGGATATACCTTCAGTTAAATTGCCCGAGTCAACAAGTGCTAAGCCTAAGTTATAATGTGCTTTTGCATAGTGCGGATTAATTTTTAGTACTTCGTTATATTCAGCTATAGCCTCAGGATAGTGCTTTGATTCATTAAAGATATTGCCAAGATTATCATGCGCCATCCAGCAGGACGGGTTATCGTTTATTATTTTTGAATAAAATGAAATATCATCATCGAAATCTTTCGCGTGCATGTAGCTTGTAAAAGCTAGTGCGCATAGAATACATAAGCCTAAAATAATTCCGCTATACTGAAGGGATTGATGTTTTGATTTAAGCCAATCAAGTAATCTACTAAATCCAAGTACCGTTAAGCTAATCAGGCCAATGATGGCTATGTATGCGAAATGATCAGAGACTAGTGCATATTTAGAGAACGACATGGGAATAATTCCGAGCACGGGAATAAGATTAATACTGAACCAGCCCAGTCCTAACATGATATGTTTTGCGAAAACTTTCTTTGATGAAACGAGATAAGCAATAAGTGCAATCAGTAGCGTCCATCCTAAAATATTGGAGAAAGTTATTAAGCCAATTGGCCACCTTGCATATATAGGTGTAACAAAAAAAGGTATAACAAAACTTTGCAGGTAAAATACTAATACTAGAATGGATGAGATAATCCTTTCAGACAATGTGCCCACGGCTGTTACTTCACCTGCTATTGCACGTGTGTGCTGAAAATAAATAGTTATAAGTCCTAGTATGAGTGAGGCTGCAAAAAAAGGTAAGGTCAGTGTTACGTCACGCTTAGAAATGCTAGATTTTTTCCACCATAGATATAAAAGCAGAAATACAGGTAGCATCACCACAGAACTTTTTGCCAAGAGCGCTAGAATAAAGACTATCACCGAAGCTAAGTATGTAAAACGACGTTTACTTAACTGGCCCTCATTGTCAGAGACGTAATCTATAAATAAATCAAAAGCTAAAAGTAATAAAGGGAGGGAAAGCGTATTTTTTAACTCAGATATCCAAGCGACTGACTCTACCGCGATTGGGTGTACAATAAAAAGTAAACCACCGAGCCATGCACGCGACATTCCGATTTTATGCAGAATGCGCCATATTAGAAAGCCGCTTATAATATGTAATACTACACTGACTAAATGATACCCTAGGGGATTTAATCCCCATAAATGCCATTCAAACCACTGAAGTGTACTTTTCAGTGGGAAGTAGTCTAGAGCTTGTGGGTTTGTCCAAATTGATAAGAGCGAATCTAAGGATCCGCGAATTTCATTATTAGATACTATTTCTATATAATCATCCCAAACCCAGCTAGCAGACCAACTAGGGATATAAATAAAAAGACCTAGGCTTATAAGCAGAGCGCTTTTTAAAGCATTCCAAAGATCTTTTTTATTATCCTTCATCATGTTCTTACTGCCTTAATCGCTCAATTTGTTCAATAGCTGGTTGATAATTAGGGATCAGGCTAAGAACAATTTGGAATTCATAGATCGCTTCTGCTTGTCGCCCTGGGATACGTCCTAAAAGTAGACCTAGGTTAAAATGAATTGTTGGTAAATTTGGAGCAAGCTTGGCTGCTGCTTTATAATGACTAATAGCTTCTTCGTCATGACCGCCTTGTTGTACAAGCATGTTGGCTAAATTATTTTCTGCCTCTGCGTAACGAGGATTTAGTTTCAAGGCCTGTTCGTAATGTGTAAAAGCTTCGGAGTATAGACCTTGTTTTTTTAGTAAATTAGCTAAATTATTATGAGCCTGTGCTAGATCTGGTTTTGCTTTAAGAGCGTAGCGGTAATGGCTGATAGCACTTTCTATTTGGCTAGGATCTTGGCTAAGGATCGCCGCTAGGTCGTTATGCGCTTCGGCATAATCAGGCCTTAAGCGTATAGCTTCTTCAAATTCATGGATAGAACTGATACGTGTTTCATAATTTTGACCTAGAAGTATTCCTAAATTATTGTGTGCTTCTGGATCGTTAGAATTTAATTCTATCGAGCGTTTGTAATGCTCGATGGCCTCTGAATGCCTTGAGCTATCAGGAGATATCACTTCAGCGTAATTGTAGTTAACAACCCATGAATCAGGATTTTTGCTTAAGTTATATGTCCAAAATATTTCAGGGTTAGCATAACGTGCAGCTTCGCTATGACTCATAGCTGCTACAGAACCTAGCAGGATTAATCCAAGTAGTTGGATTGCATAGTAGGATGGTTTTGATCTTATATAAATAAATTCAGTGAGTTTAATCCAAGCTAGGCACAGGATGATACTTGCAAACACAAGTGAGATATAGGCGAAGTGATCTGATACCCATGAATAGCTCAGATATGACATAGGAATTACACCGAGTGCTGGTATCAGGTTTAAAATAAAACAGGATATTAATAAAAAGAATCCATGTCCTAATTGTTTTCTAAAAATAATGGTTAGACCTATGCTTAGTATTAGCCCAGTAAGTGCAATCAATGCATAAGGCGTTGATAAACTTAAAGCCCACCTAGGATAGATAGAAGAGATGTCTCGAGGTAAGAATGCCTGCTTCAGATAGAACCAAAGGCTTAATGGAGTATTAAGTAACCTCTCTAGCCAGGTCCCAATTTGCAAATCTGCTCCTGATATAGCTCGTGCATGTTGAAAATAAATAGCTACTAAGCTTATTGCAGTGGAAGCAGTAAAGTAGGGTAGAAGCGTAGTGATATTTTTAATTTTAAATGTACGATGCTTCCAGACTAGATACAAAACAGCTGTAACTGGAAACATCACAACGGAGGATTTTGCCAGTAAGGCTAAACAGAAATAGATCAACGAAAGGGCGTGTCTTTTCTTAGAAATGTCCTCATCAATGAAGCTGTCCCATGTCAGTAAAAGGAGTGGTAAAGAAAGCGTGTTCTTAAGCTCAGAAATCCAAGCAACGGAATCTACACTTACGGGATGTGCGACAAAAATTAATCCTGCGAGCCATCCATATGCGAATCCAAGCCTCGCTAAAATTTTCCAAATCAAGAGTGCACTTATTATATGGAGTATAATGCTAATTAAGTGATATCCATATGGATCGGCTCCAAACGTATGCCACTCAAACCACTGTAGACTTGTTTTGAGTGGAAAGTAGTCTGCTCCTTCAGGAGCTATCCATATTCTTATAATACCACTAAGCGGTGTTTTAATTGCATTATTTCCTGTTACCTCGAGGCTATCGTCCCAAAGCCATGCTCCATGAAATGCGGGTGAGTAAATCCATAAACCCACTGCGGCAATTAGGAGCAGTTTAAGCGCAGTTATGAATCGTTGAGACATCGTGGGGTTTCGCTTTACACGTCTTAGGATGGATTAACTCTAAACTGTATCAACCTTAGTTTTAGGCCAAAAAAAAGCACCGATCATTTAAGATCGGTGCTCTGTGTGTTTGATCTATCTTACGCGAATTATGTAGTTGGTACGCTTTGGATCGTCTTGAGGATACGACCAGCAACCAAGTATGGATCTGCAGCTGAATTTGGACGACGGTCTTCGAGATATCCCTTATAAGCATTGTTAACAAAGCTATGTGGGATACGAATTGATGCACCGCGATCTGCAACTCCGTAGCTAAACTTGTGAATCGACTGTGTTTCGTGAAGACCTGTAAGACGTAGTTCGTTTTCTGGTCCGTAAACAGCGATGTGCTCAGCGCGATATTTATCGAATGCTGCCATAAGTTTTTCGAAGTATGCTTTACCACCAACTTCACGCATGTGTTTAGTCGAGAAGTTTGAGTGCATACCAGAACCGTTCCAGTCGAGAGGCTGATTGAATGCGCCAAGAATTGGCTTACAACGCCATTCGATATCGATTTCGTAGGATTCGCAAAGACGTGTTAAGATATAACGAGCAACCCACATTTGGTCTGCTGCGCTCTTTGAACCTTTACCGAAGATTTGGAATTCCCACTGGCCTTTAGCTACTTCAGCATTGATACCTTCAATGTTGATGCCTGCATCTAAGCAAAGATCGATATGCTTTTCTACGATTTCACGAGCTTTGGAACCTACATTCTTGTAGCCAACACCTGTGTAGTAAGGTCCTTGAGGAGCTGGGAAACCATCAACAGGGAAACCGTAAGGACGGCCGTTCTGGTAAAGGAAGTATTCCTGCTCAAAACCGAACCAGGTATCTGGATCATCAGGAATTGTAGCACGGGAATTGGAAGGAGTTGGAACGCCTGTGTGCTGGTAGGTTTCGCACATGACTAATACACCATTACGGCGTGTAGTGTCTGGGAATACAGCAACTGGTTTTAAGACGATATCTGAACTTTTACCTTCTGCTTGCTGAGTAGAACTTCCATCGAAGCCCCAATCAGGAAGGTCTCCGAGCTTAGGGAAGCTAGCGAATTCCTTAATTTGAGTTTTGCTACGTAGGTTAGCTAGAGGCGTGTAGCCATCGAGCCAGATGTATTCGAGTTTGTATTTAGCCATGTTAAGAGAAGTTGTGGGTTTTACGTCTTAATTGAGGTCTGTGGTCTTTTAGGCCGAGCCTAGAAGTTGCAGGCACTCATTCGTAAACTAGCATGCGTCATGCCATCGGCAATCAGAAGTTTTTGACATTTCAACTTTTTTTAAAACTAGGACGATTTGTCTCCTAGAATTTAATTCAGGTTGCTTTAGCATATTGAGCCGCATGCCTTTACGAAATTATCGAGTTTATTAGCCTACGCGGATAGGGAGTACAATGATAGGTAAATTCGCCAAGAAGAAGCGTCTTTGAAGCATCAAAGCCGTGTGGTTATGCAACCAGCGTGTTACGCGGGTTTCGTTCAAGAATAGCAATTGGCCGGCAAAGAAAATGTGATTCGGATATGCTTCTGAAGCTTCGATAGACAAACGCATCACTTCACCCATGATGTCAGAGCTTACGGTTGTAAATGCGGCTGCGCCATAACCATGTGATCTTGCCCAGGCTACATATTTTGCAGCGTCTTCTTCTGTATGTTTCTTTAGGGCTTCAATTTCTGCTTCACCTTTAAAGTTACCTGCATCAACAGCCCCAACTTGGATAAATACAAAGTTATCAAATGTATGACCAAACATACGTGGGATTTGTAATACCGTGTGTAAGCCTAATCCATTGTATCCATTTACAAGTACAATAGCTGTGCGTGCTTTAGGAGACATTTCCTTGCCTGAAGGTACATGATTTTCAGCTGATGCATTAGCTGCTTCAACAATTACATCTAGACGGCGTAATTGATCACTGACTCCATCGTAATGCTTTCTGATTGCAAAGGCAGCTAATACTAAAAGTCCGGTGATAACTACCGTTATCCAACCGCCTTCAAAGAATTTAACTGCTGTGAGGGAAATAAGAATAAACAGGGTAAGGATTAAACCAAAGCCGTTGATAGCGAGTTTACTTATCCATCCTTTTTCTGAGTGTCTTAATTGCCACCAGTGAATGACCATGCCTAACTGTGAAAGAGAGAAAGTAACGAAAACGTTGATACTATATAAAACGACGAGTAGGTCTACGCTTCCCTTTGAAAATATAAGCATCACGAGTGAGGTGATACCCATAAGCATGACACCATTTTGTGTAACAAAGCGGTCACTTAAGTTTGAAAAACGAGTTGGGAACCAACGATCAAGTGCCATGTTTGACATGACGCGTGGGCCATCAAGAAATCCTGTTTGAGCCGCAATAATAAGTAATGCGCCTTCAGAAAAGAGAGTAATAAGAACAAAGGTTGTAGCTACTTTAGGATTCCAGTGAGATGTCATGTTCTCAAATAGAACAGCATTCAGAGTTTTTCCTTCTACAGGACTTGAACCATACAGAAGATAAGCAATAAGTAATCCTGCAACGGTTGCTGCTAGGGAAACTCCCATATAAACCATTGTACGACGACCTGTTTTAACACGTGGCTCACGTAAAATAGGAAGACCATTACTGACAGCTTCAATACCCGTGTACGTACCAGCACCCATACTATACGACTTTAGGAGTAAAGCGAGTAAGCCAAACATGCCCAGTTGATGTATTACGGTATGCGTTTCTACAATAGTTTGGTGTGCAACATTACCTAGGACACTTCCATGGCTGATAAGGGCATACAGAATTGCGGCAGCATGCGTAAGTACGAATACGCCGAAGATTGGTAGCCAAACAGCGACGGATTCCTTAACGCCACGTAAGTTCATTAAGGTAAGTACTATAACTCCAGCGATTGAAAAAGGCAGTTTCCATGCCTGGTACTGTAAAGGCAGTAAGCTAAACAGAGCATCTGCACCACTCGCTATAGAAAGGGTTACAGTTAAGACATAGTCTACAAGTAGAGCACATCCCGAAACGACACCTACTTTGGGTGAAATAAGTTTACTTGCTACGACATAACCACCGCCGCCATTTGGAAATGCGGCAATAATTTGAGAGTAGCTAGCGCAAATTGCTGCGATTGTGATTACGCATGCAGTAGCGACATAGATACTAAGATGTGTATAAATGCCTAGGGCCTTGAAGGTTTCTTCAGGACCATAGCAAGAGGACGATAGTCCATCTGAGCCAAGGCCAACCCAAGCAAATAACGCCGTAAGCGTTAAAGCATGAACAAGGTTTTTATCTTCAATTGATTTAGCCTTACCCAGAATGAGGGACTTAATCGTGGTTTTAGGTTTCTGATCCATATGTGTTAACGAGTCTTTAGAACGAAGTTGATTGTTTATTATCTACTCGGGAAAAACTCGATACCAGTAAGCATTATTCATGCACACATATCGAGAAATCACCCTTCCCATTTGCTTGCGAGGTTAGCTGTCGGACGCGACCTTGGAAAGTGGTCGTGAAAGTGATTACTTTCATTAGCCCCTGCGCTACCTTTTTTAAGTGATAGCGCCTGATTGGGTCCCCCACGCACTTACTTTAGGAAACTATAAATGCTTCAGCGGTGAAAAGAACACCGCAACAATGTTTAATGCATAATGGGATGCAACTTACTTTAAGTAGTTTATTAACAAAGTGTTTAATTATGGGTATTTACGTATTTTTTCATGATTGGAACATTCCATCCCTTGACAGGTTATCCAGCTATAAGCTTACTTTAGACTTATATGGAGGCTGCATTGGATCAACCGGTCCTTGTGTTAAATCGCCTTTGGCAGGCGGTTAACGTTATCGGCGCTAAGCGCGCTTTTGCTCTTCTGTCTCGTGGTCACGCGCATGTAGTTCATCACTATGAAGACGATTTTAGAATGTTTTCTATGATGGATTGGATAGATTTTTCTGTATCGAATCCACCGAGTGCAGCTCTTGAAATGGTACATACCCCAACGCGTACCATACGTTTACCACGTGTAATTCTACTGACTTTCTTTGATAAGCTGCCTTGTAAGGAGCTTAAACTTACTCGTAACAATGTTTTTGAGCGCGATAAAAATACTTGTCAGTACTGCTCAAAAACACTGCCGCGTGATCAGCTCAATCTTGATCACGTAATCCCTCGAGATCATGGAGGAAAAACAACGTGGGAGAATATTGTTTGCTCCTGTATTAAGTGTAATACAAAGAAAGCTAATAGATTACCTCATGAGGCAAACATGCGACTGATTCGCAAGCCATCACGGCCAAAGTGGAGGCCTGTTATCTCTCTTGTGTTAGGTAAGCAAAATCGTGAAATCTGGAAGGATTTCCTAGATGTTGCCTATTGGAATGTAGAGCTAGAAGAGTAATCAACTCTTCTTTTGACGCGACATTAGCCACAAGACTGCAACGGCAATAATATTGCCTAGAGAAATGATTGCTCTCAAGACACGGGGAATTTTTGTCGGTAAAACTAGCACAAGTACTGCTTCTAAAATAAGTACAGCTGCAATAGCTATCAGTGTGTTTTTTTTATACATGGAGATTTATTTGACCAGAGGTAGCGTTATTAAAAAAGTAGTGCCTTCAGGGCCTGTTGATTCGAGTACAATGTCTCCATGATGGCTTTGAAGGACCCGTTTAGCGATTGCTAATCCTAGTCCAGTTCCGTCAGGTCTACCGGATAGAAAAGAATCGAAAATACGATCTTTAATTGCATCTGGAATGCCTGTGCCAGAATCACTAATTCGTATGTTGGCTACACCGCTAGAATCTTTTTTGTCTTCAGTTGTTGTAATAGTAATAACGCCACCTCTTGGCATAGCGTGCATCGAATTGATGATCAGATTAAGCAGTACCTGTTGAATTTGGCCTTTATGAACATCAACAATACTCTTTTTTTCAGATGATTTGAAATTTAGCTGCACATTACTTTGCGATAATTTAAGACGTATAAGTACAATCGTATCATCGATAATTTCAGACAGAGATGATCTTGCATGTACATTTGATGGCGCTTTACCAAAGTTAAGTACGCGTGTGACTATAGCTTCTAATTGATCAAGTTTTTCACTGATAACACGCATGTCACGGTGGCGAGGATCATCCTCAGAAAAATCAGAACCTAAGCCGCCGTGAAGTAGTTTTAGAACAGTTAATGGATTGCGAATTTCGTGTGCTATTTCTGCAGTTAGAAGACCCAGTGTTGTTAAGCGTTCATTTTTACGCAGGGATTCTTCACTTTGAAAGACGCGGTTGTAGAGACGTGCATTTTGTAAAGCAACGGCTCCTAGTCCAGCAAGGGATGAACAGATGCGTTTTTCATCGTTTGTAAAACGATGTACCTTATCGACAAATACAGAAAGAACGCCAAAAATTTCTTTTTCGTAAGCAACTGGCGTTATGAGTACTGATTGCAGGGACGTGTCACTTGGCAGGTCAGCAATATCTGTAAATTCTTTAGACTGAATATTAGTAAAAGATACTGGTTTTAGCGTATTAACAGCGCTAGCTACTAAACAGTTATTAATTGAAACCTGGTCACAGTGGGGAGCTGTATCTTCAGGACCAGTGTAAGCACATAGCGTTAAGGTATGATTACTATTTATAAGATAAAACGCACTGCTTCTTGCTCCCAACATGCGGCATGTGTCGCGGGTTAGGGTTTCAAATAAAGCATGTGGTTCTAATTTTGAAACTAGGGTTTGGCCTGCACTTAAGAGTGTTTCAAATTGTTTCGCTTTTAGTTTTAAACGTTCTAATTCCCAAGATCTAAGAAGTGCTTCGGAGGTGTCTTCTGCAATGAGATTTAGTTCTGAAACCTGACTCGTGCTGAAGCCTAAGATCGTGTTGGATTCAAGTAAGATTACTCCTAGCGATTGACCTTCTGATGCAAGTAATGGTGCTGCTAGTTGACACTGCGTTTCGTTTCTTAGAGCACGGTACCGAGCATCGAGCGAAACCTCAGGAACTAAAGCACTTTGTGCATGCCATACTACCCATCCAGGAATGCCTAAGCCTAAGGGGAGTGCTAATCTTTCGTTAGCCTGAAAATTAATCTGAGCTTCTACTTCGAGTAGGTTAGTATTTGCATTAACTAAAAAAATAGCTCCTGCATCAGCATGGAAGTGTTTAACTATTTTATTAATTATTTCTGATAAGCCTTCCGTCGTGTTGTTGGCTTTGTGAATACTGTGACTGATCTCTCGGCGTAGTTCCGAAAGTAAACGGGATGAATCGTTTTGAGCAGACTTCACTAGCACATACTTAAAAGCAAAGACTTATAGCTGCGAGCTTTCTGTTGCCTTATTTTTAAGCACTCGCAGATAAAAGTGCTGGTGAAATAACATCAGCCAGTGCGTCTTTTAGCGCTTGTAAACGTTCAGGAGTAGAGGTCGGAGTATTTTTGTCGTTTTCGATGTAAAACGTATCAATAGCTATGCCACGTTCTGTTCCTATGCGTGCAAAAGTAATGTCATATCCAAGATCTGAGATTGTTTTTGCAATACGATAGAGTAGGCCTAACTGATCCTTGGCTTGAACTTCTACGATCGTACGATCCATAGATAGTTCGTGGTATACTTCAACCGTTGGAGGGAAAGAAGCGTGCATGCTATCATTGTTTGAAGTCGACAGGTAACGAGTTGCTACAATCTTCTTAGCTTGGGCTACTATATCAGGATACAGGTCTTTATTTGTTACCAAGCTTGCTTCGATATTCTTAGCAAAAATTTCTTGAGCTGCTGTGTTTTGAACTACTCCGCGTCCTGGCTCGATTACATAGAAAGTGTCGATAGCAATGTGATCTGTTCGTGAGATAACTTTTGCTCCTAAGATATTCAGGCCTGCTACACCGAATGCACCAGCTAACTTGTAGAAAAGTCCTGCGCGGTCCCACGTCACAACATTTACAATAGTTACAGACCTATTTAAGTCATTTTTCCAATTAATGATTGGCTTTAAAGCGCCAACAGAATCAGCAGAAGAGATCGACGTGAAAAGTTTATTCACCATCTGAATATGCAGCGCTACTTCGTCGGCATCTGTATTAATAAAATAACGATCTGGCAGTAGGCTAAAATGTGCAGTTATTTCATCATCACTAACGCCAGGCATAGTTTTTGAAATGATTTCTTGGTGAGTCATTTTCTTTTGGGTTTCTGAGGATGCGTGAGTTAGATCTCCTGACTTTAAGCGCTCTAGCGTGAATTTATATAATTTAGTATGTAGGACATCTTTATAGCTATTCCATAAGTCTGCTGCCGTAGCCCTTGCGTCACAGTACGTATGAACGTAAAGGAGTCTGAGGTGTTCAGTTGTCCCAATAAATTCTGCGAAAGTACTAATAGTTTGTGGATCATCGACATCTCTCTTCTGCCAGAATCGTGCCATCGAAAGATGATTTTTTATAACAAATGAAATTATTTCTATTTTTTGTTCACTGACACCTAAGCGCTCAAGAATAGGTCTCGCAATGCGTACACCACTTTCTGAGTGACCCTTAATGCCTTCAGATTTGCCTATGTCATGGAGTAAAAGGGTTATGTAGATAAGGGATCTATCAGTTTCCTCATCAAGTGCCTCGCGGTATTGCTGTTTTGTCCTATCAGGATCTGTAAATACTAAATCTAGTTCCTTAATACAGTTAAGTGTATGAACATCAGCAGTATAGCGATGATAGTATTCATGCTGAACCAAGCAGTTTAAACCCTGAAATTCAGGTATAAAGAGCCCTAAAACACCCAGCTCATGCATGAGTTCGAGGGTAGGGTAAACACTGCCTACTTCCCCCATGATTGCCTTGAAGGCCTCAGCGGCGTCAGATGATGTAACTAGTTTATTGCCAAGATGTAATGAGTCTCTTATGAGTTCACTTAAGTGAAAACCAATTTTGCAACCTAGCTGTTGGCTATGCCTGAATACACGAATAAGACGCACGGGGTCTTCTTCGAAAACCTTGAATGAACTAGCTATCAGTTCTTCTCCACGAACAATGAAGCCATCGACATGCTGAAGTTTTCTAAAGCGGGTTGATTTGAGTGAATCTACAACTGATTCGGTCTCAGCTAAATCCTCAGCGTCTGTGGTAAGGGAAAGGCGACTTTCAATGAGTTTTGCGATTCTAAAGATAGCTTTAGCGGCGCGGTAATAGTCCTGCATGAAACGCTCAACACGGCGCAAGGTGTCGGCTTGTCTATAGCCTAAAGTCCAAGCCACTTTAGGTTGAGACTCTAGAGTAAGAATATCGGTGAGACGTGTATTTTGAAAATGGAGTTCATTTCTTACGCGTAACAGGGAATCGTAACTTTGGATAAATTCTTCTAAGTCTTTTTGTTTAAGGTATTTTTCACTGACAAGTTCTTCAATCTTTTCGATACCTAATTTAACTTTGGCCATCCAAAGTGTATTTTGAAAATCTCTTAAACCTCCAACGCCATTTTTAATATCTGGCTCTTGATTAAATACTGTATCTGCAAATTTAGCTCTACGATGAGCTTGGTCCTCTAATCTAGAAGCAATGTATGCTTTAGGTGCTTCTCCCGTGTAATAGGCTCTGTAAGCTTGATGGAATGAATCGTATAAGACGGAGGAGCCTGCAACGAGGCGTGATTCTAAAAGTGAAGTTTTTGTCTGAATGTTCTTCTTAGCTTCGGTAAAAACTTCATCTATACTGCGTGCAGAATGGCCAACTTTTAGACCACAATCCCAAAGTAAGTAGAGTGTTTCTTTGGCTAAGTACTCCGTAATAGGATTCATTACGGTTTTCTTTGTTTTGTCAGGGAAAAGAAACATGACATCTAAGTCACTCCATGGACAAAGTTCTCCACGGCCGTAACCTCCTAAAGCAACGAGAGCGACTTGAACGGATTTAGGATGGGTTTTTTCCCAGGATCTTAGAGCGCAGTCAAAAAGACGTTTTACCACTTGGTCTAAAACGTTGGAGCGGTCTTTAACCAGTGTCAGGCCAGGGGTTCCTTGCTCATGGCTCGTTTTTAGGTTGTTAGATTCGCTTCTAAGAAACTCCTTACAAAGCGCTAGTTTATCACTGCTTGAGGTATCTTCAGTGAAGGCTAATTGCCTAAGCGCTCGTTGTTCAAGAGTCTGCTGCATGGGAGGTTATGAGGTTAGATAGCCTCCTTGGGTTTCGCAAACCTTTGTGAAAAGATGTCTCTTAGGGCTATATAAAGGCTTAAAGTTTTGCTTAAACCACTTGCCACTCGGGGGTTGTGTAGATTTTCTGGTCTGTTCACGACGTAAATGCCTGAAATAACAAAGAGCTACGAACCATTAGAGGTTGAGAAACGCTGGTATGACACCTGGCTTAAAGCAGGTGCATTTACAGCTAAAGCGGATAGTGCCCAAGAGTCCTATTCGATTGTTATACCGCCTCCTAATGTAACCGGTGTTCTTACGATGGGGCATGTGCTTAACAACACACTCCAAGATATTTTAGTAAGACGCGCACGCCTTGAGGGTAAGTCGGTATTATGGCTTCCTGGTACCGATCATGCCGGTATTGCGACTCAAACGGTTGTTGAGCGTGAACTACGTAAGCAGAAGAAAACCCGTCACGACTTCGGTAGAGAAAAGTTTATCGAAAAAGTGTGGGAGTGGAGACAGGAAAAAGGGAATATTATTTTAGAGCAGTTGAGACGTTTGGGTGCTTCCTGCGATTGGCAGCGCACGCACTTCACGATGGATCCTGAGTATTCACGTGCCGTCTTAACTGTATTTGTGGAACTATTTAATCGCGGCCGTATTTACCGGGGTAAGCGCATGGTTAACTGGTGTCCTGCATCACAGACTGCGCTTTCAGATGAAGAAGTAATCATGAAACCTGTGAACGGACTCATATATGAGATTCGTTACGAGTTAGTTGATAGCCCTGGTACTTTTATCCAAGTAGCAACCACACGTCCTGAAACTATACCTGGAGACGTTGCGATTGCGGTTCATCCTGAGGATCCACGCTACACAGACTTGATTGGTAAAAAAGTCTGGAGACCACTTAATCGTACTCAGATTCCAATCATTGCTGATACTGCAGTTGATAAGGAATTCGGTTCAGGAGCACTTAAGATTACTCCTGCTCACGATAAAGTAGACTATGAGGTAGGATTAAGAAATCACTTACCGATTATTGATGTGCTTAATTCGGATGGTACACTCAATGAACTGAGTGGACCTGAATTACAAGGTCTAGACCGTGCGAGTGGTAGAAAGAAAGCAGCAGAACTTTTACGTGCAGTAGGTGCGTTGATTGCTGAAAAGCCTTACGCAAATAACGTTGGTTATTCTGAGCGCGCAGACGTACCGATAGAACCACGCTTAACGTGGCAGTGGTGGCTACGCTATCCTCAAGTAGAACAATCCAAAGCGGTTGTTCGTGATGGAGAAATTAAATTTTATCCAGAGCGCTGGTCAAAAGTGTATCTGCACTGGTTAGAAAATATTCAAGATTGGTGCATCAGTCGTCAGTTGTGGTGGGGACACCGCATTCCTGTTTGGTACGCAAAGGGACTCGACCGCGAAAAAATGACTGAAGCGGATCTTAAGGATCCAAAGAAGGTGCATATTTCTGTTGAAGGTCCAAAGGACCCAGAAAACTGGATACAAGAAGAAGACGTTTTAGATACGTGGGCATCTTCGTGGATATGGCCGTTTGCAACCATGGGTTGGCCAGATAAAGAGAAGATGAAAGCAGCTGGCTTTGATTCATTTTATCCGACTACGACCTTAGTTACAGGTCCTGATATTATTTTCTTCTGGGTAGCTCGTATGATAATGGCAGGGTTAGAATTTATTAGGCCAGAAGCTAGTATCGAGCAACGTATACCGTTTAAGAACGTATATTTCACAGGTATTATTCGTGATTCGCAGGGCAGAAAGATGTCCAAGTCACTGGGTAATTCTCCTGATCCGCTCGACTTGATTGCAAAGTATGGAGCAGACGGACTTCGCTTTGGTATCGTATCTATTGCGCCTCAAGGCCAAGATATTCGTTTCCAAGAAGATCGTATCGAAGCAGGAAAAAATTTCTGTAATAAATTATGGAACGCCTCTCGCTTTAGGCAGATGAGTGGTCCTTCAGAAGATAATTCATCTCTTGAAGTTATTTTAAGTCGTTTAAGTAAAGATAAGTTTGATGCAGATGATCATGCGATTCTGCACCGTCTTATTGAAACAACAGCGCAGATTGAAAAAGCTTTCCGTGAATTTGAATTCAGTGCTGCTGCTCAGGCGCTTTATGGATTTTTCTGGAATGATTTTTGTGATTGGTATGTCGAAGTATCAAAATCTAAATTGCAGGATCCAGTTACTAAAACTAACTGTTTAGCGATTCAGGACTTAGTACTTCGTCAGACGTTATTACTCTTACATCCTTTTATTCCGTTTATTACAGAAGAACTGTGGAGTCTATTGGGGTATGGTACACAAGGTTCGCTACTTATGCGTGATGCACGAGTTGAGCCTGTAGCATCTCTCACCGCAGTTTTAACAAAACGTAATCTCCAACCTGATGTTCTTGAGGCATCTAAAGTTGAATCGATCAAAGTATTTAGCTCACAAGCTCGAGCACTGAAATCCGAACATAATTTAGCAAGTCGTAAGGATGTTCGCTTTTTCGTGAGTACAACGAATGAGTCATGGAGTTTAATCGAAAGTAATCTCGCTAAGTTACTGCGCATGTCAGGTGCTTCTGAGATAACACTCAAAGAAGTAGTTGAAGGTGCGCCAGCGGTGGTTACTTCCTTGGGAACACTCTATCTTGATTTAGCAAGCACGGTTGATCCTGTGGCTGAAAAAGCAAGACTTACCAAGGAGCTCGAAAAGCTCTCATCGCATATAGCTGCGACTGAAGCACGTCTTTCTAATAGCACCTTTGTTGATAAAGCACCGCCAGCCGTTATTGAGGGTGCTCGTAAACAATTAGCTGATCAAAAAACCAAAAAAGCTGAACTGGAGCGCTTGTTAAAATCGCTCGGTTAACTAACCAGTCTTTTTAAGGTTTTATAATGATCTGTCATGTAAGCTGCTATTATAAGCGGTAACAGTCGTAGTGCTTAATTTAGTAACTACACGTTTAATTATAAAATTTAATCTTTAATCATTATGTCCGTTTGGGAATACAAAGTCATAACGAGTGGCAAGGGTGGTTTCGCTACCCCTGCGCTTATGGAATCATTTTTAAATCAGCTTGGTAAAGAAGAGTGGGAAATTATCTCTTTTGCTACACAAACTGATAATATGCTCGCTTTTACAGGTCTTGCGCGCCGCAGTACGCAGCGTGATTGGACCTTAGAAGATGCTGTTGCAAAAGCAGCTAAGGATGAGGCCGATAAATTAAGAGCCGAATTTGAAGCAAAATTTAAATCAGGCGCTACGCATGAAGCAGGCTATGATGAGAAAAGTGAAGCACCTGTATCTCATAATCCAGAAATGGATGATGGGCTTCGCCGTGTTCGTGACACCGAAAAAGATCAGGATCCAGAATCTCACGATGAAGGCGAAACAGATGAATGGGATAAGCTCAATAAACAAGATGAGCTACCAACGTTCTTTGAAGCGCTTGAGCCTCACATGCGTCGTAACCAGCGTGGAACAGGATTATCCGTTGGAGTCGATTTTCTAGCTAAGAAATGGAATATTGATGAAGACGATGTAATGGGAGCTTTGAAGGAGTGTGGATTTACAATTCCAAGTGATGAAGATGCAAAGCCAGCGTATGTGGAATACGATGGTGATTTGTACTGGGTAAATGTGAATCGTCGTGGTGAATTTTGGATCAATACTAAGGAAAAACCACGCCCCGTATTCCGAGTTGTGCAAGGAGTAGCGGTTCAGCCTGAACCTGAAGTAGAAAAAACAGAAGTTGCGGTTGTAAAAGAAACCTCTGAATCAAAACCCTCTGAAGAAGTAGTTACTAAAGATCAGGTAGAGGTGGTCGAGCATAAGCCAGAACACAAAAAAGTTCACGAACAGAAACCGTCAGGTAAGAAATTACCAGAAGGACAGGCTCTTATTGATGCGATTAAGCCGCATATGCGTCGAAATCGGGTAGGGCCAGGTTGGGGTGGCAGTTTCCAATTTTTAGCTCGTGCATTCCGTTGCAAAGAAGTGGATATCTTTGAAGCCGTTAAAGGGCTTAACTTAGTGCCTGCACAATCAGCAGACACAGCGCCTGTTGAAGTTGAAATGGACGGTCACTTATGGTGGCTCAGTAAAGATCAGCGCGGTGGCACATGGATTAATGCTAAAGAGGGCGTCAAAGCACCTGCTAGTACCGAAGTGCCTCAAGAAGTTAAACCAAGTGTAGAAAGCGAAAAGCCAAGTGACATGCCATCTACGGCTGTTCTCTCGGGGCTACGTTTACTCTTTAAGGTTACTAAGACTGGTTCTTACTCTGGTGAATTGGGACGTCTTGCCCAAAGTCTCTCAAAGTCTCCTGATGAATTAATTAATGCACTCAGTAACGTTGGGCTAAATTTACCACAGAAAGCTAAAGAGAAACCTGTCTTCATCGAGCATGCGGGTGAAATATTCTGGATTAACAAAAACGCTAAAGGTGAATTTTGGCTAAACGCAAAAGCAGTTAAGTCCAAGAAAGCATCTGTTAGTGCAGCAGCTACTAAATCAGCACCAGCAGCGGCTAAAGCAAAGAAAGCGAAGACTACAAAACGCTCTAAGGCGTAGTTCGTGCAGTTAACCTTATCCAAGCTTCTTTGAAGAAGCTTGGATTTTCTAAATCGAGTGTTAAATGAACTTCATTAAGACTTAGGTTAGGTATGAGCGATAGTGAATGAATATCATTGAGTATCGTTGGCCATGAATCAACGTGAGTGTCGATTAAGTAGAGATCTATGTGTTGTACAACAAATGTACTATATGAATCTTTTTTATGTGAATTAATAGTCCAATGGCTTTGTATTTCACTAAAAATTTTATTAAATGAATTGACCGAATTTAGGTGTAGTAACAGTTCGTTAACTTTTGATTCTATGTTTGTTGGTAGTGTAATTTGCGATTGAGAATGATAACCTTTAATTCTTAAAGCTGTATCTTGGTTAGGTTGAACTGAAAACGACCACTGGTTTTGGCTAGAATTGAGACTACTACAAAGATCTGTTAATTTTGCTCTAGGGGCAGAAGATTCATTCGAGTTTAAGATCATTTGAATCGAATCATTAACGATGTGAAGTGATTCAATCGTATATTTGTTAATGCAGGACTCTGCGATTGCTATTAAACCTTTATCGACTGCTTGAGACTCATTGATTAAAAGATTGTAGTCTCTTGTAAGAATCTCGTCTTTTGTTTTCATTTCCTTGGCGTGGTTTTCTTTAGATATTTGCTCTGTCTCAAAAGCTTCTTTTTTAGTTTTTTCTAAACGTAGGTTTTTTTCTAAAATTGCTGCTTTTTCAAAATAAATTCCTGCTATAATTATAGATGTAGTAAGTAATAAAAGCACTGTTCGTAGCGTGAAGATTGATGATCGATTTATATTTTCAAAACAGGTGTTTTCCCAAGCGGATACTGAAAGGTGGCGTGTGTTGTAGAGCACATGGGAAAGCATAATTTCATTTAGGCCTAAGTCTCTACAGTGGTAGATATAAGGATTATGTTCAGAACTTTGATCTGTTGCTAACCATCCGCTTGGTGGCATTTCTTCTTCGAAGCGAAGTCGTGCATTTTGTAGTCCAGAGAGTGTAACTGAATTATTAAGATGAATTGGAATGTTGTCACATTTCCAATCACCACTGATGCTTGTAGTAGTTATAAGTAATTGCTTATCAGTGCATGCTATACAAAAACTACCTGCATCTTCATTTTGTTTTTTAGGAAGTGCATGCATTAAAAAAGGAAGTGGCCAAACTCCTTCGATACTGTAGCCAATTTTTTTTAATCCCTTAATTAGTTCTATTAGATCTGGATCGTTAATTAATGCTAAACTAGAAAAGTGATTCGATAGTCTTAAATTATAAGTAAGTGACCATAGGCATGTGCTTTGAGCTAGTGCAGGAAAGTGACTGCGAAGCTTAAGCTCTAAGTCTGTGCGTTTGCGCTTAGAAGCTTTATCTTTAACTACAGGTAAGCGTAGTTCTTTAATTGAATTAAGACTTAATTTATCAGAATAATAAATAATACGTACCGATTTATTCTTAGGCTTCTCATTAATTAAGTGTGATAAGATGCTATCACTTGATTTTGAGTTTTCTGCTAATGAATGATGGTGAACTTCGCCTGAAGAAAACACCAAGCGAAGTTCGTTTCCCCACCAACATAATATCAAAGGCTCCATGCTCAGATACTCGTTAGGTAGTAGTATACATCTACATAACCTACACCTGCTCCATCTTTAGCATAAGCAACAGGTCCTTGAGCTTGATCGTTAGCTGCCGGACTGGTTTGTGTGTTTGCTGTTAGTACTGATCCGTCGACATCAAGTGCTAGTTGGTAGGCATCTGCAACAGGTACATTTTTAATGATTAAGTAAGCAACGCGTGCACCACTGGCTATTAAGTTGCCAGAACCAGTTACATTGAATGCACAGGCAGCTGAACCGGCAGATTGACCAGTAACACCAGGATTGCTTACTCCGTCACTCATAGAACATTCAGCTCGACTTATGTTTGCGTATGAAATGGTCGGTGCTGCAGATGCAGTAAAGGATTGGGTTGTGGGAGACCAGGCGAAGCTGTTCGAGTTACCTGTTACTGATGCACCTTGAGTTCCCATACGCATACTAATCACACGATCTAATTCGCCGTCCGAGAGTAACACATTATCTAATGTTGCTGCGTTAGATAGTGAAGTTGTTGTAGGAGTTCCTGTCCCTGTATATTCTGATGTAAGAACAGATGAAGTTCCCTCGGTTATAGGAATTGTTCCTGTTGCACCTGCTTTACTTAGGAACTGAGTAATTGCAGATTTTACTACGGTAGCAGTGCCCTCTACGTTTCTTATGCGACTACTTTGTAGAACACGTGCAATAGCAGGTACACCGATTGCTATGACAGCTGCAATTACAGCTAAGACAGCGAGAATTTCTATGAGAGTAAACCCGCGTGATTGATTACGTTTAAACTGAGCATCGTGATTAATAATTGTATTCATGGTCACTTTATAAAAGCAACTATCCGAGTTACCCCATATCTTTAGAATAATTCTACTGCTGCAATAACCTCTTCAATAGTGGTAAGACCACACGCGGCTTTAAGAATTCCATCTTCAAGCAGTGTGCAATATCCTTGGGACTTAACTTCACTTCTTAGTTCATCTAGAGTTTTATGGTTCGCTATTAAACGCTCGAGACCAATCAAAGAGTAAACTTCCATTATGGAAGTGCGTCCCACATACCCGCGGCCTGAGCAATGAGTACAAGATGTATTTAGATTTATTTGTTTAAATACAATTGGTGCATCAGGGGAACTGTATTTAGAAATTAATTTCTCATGCCTTTTTATTAACAGTTCATTGTTAGGATGTGTGCTCGAGCAATGGGGGCATGGTTTTCTTACGAGTCGTTGGGCTATCACACCGCGAAGTGCCGTTGAAACCATGAGTGGATCTAGACCTATATCTATTAAGCGAGTAATAGCGCTTAAAGCATCGTTTGTGTGTAACGTACTTAGACATAGTCGCCCAGTTAATGCTGCTCGTAAGGTAATTTCGGCTGTTGCTTTATCTCGGGTTTCTCCAATTAAAATAACATCAGGATCATGACGTAGCACATGACGAAGCAATTCGGAGAAACTGCGGCCAATTTTTTCATCAACGTCTATTTGCATGAAAAAGCGGCGGTGTCTTACCTCTACCGGTTCTTCTAGAGTAATCATCTTTAGCCCATTAATTTTGTCTGGAGCTAAATTATGTAGCATAGAGTAAAGTAAGGTTGTCTTTCCAGATCCCGTGGGTCCTGTAACATAAATTAAGCCATTGGGATGACGTAATAAACTTTGTATATGCTCTTGATCTTTGGTCCAGATACCCGCTTCAGCAAATGTTCTGAGTCCTGCGCGGTCATCTATGATGCGAACAACAATCGATTCACCGTGTATGGTCGGGATGCACGAGAAGCGTAAATGATAATCATGGTTTCCTATAGATATGTTGCCCTGTCCGTCTTGAGGCAGTCGTCTTTCGGTTATATCTATTTTGCCGGCTATCTTTGCTGCTTGAATGAGAGGTTCTCTGTAATCTTTCTCAAAGCATTTTCTATGTACGAGAATTCCATCAATACGTAGACGTATATCTATCCTGGATTCTCTAGGTTCTATATGTAGATCTGTTGCTCTTTCTGAAACGGCATCTCGTATTAACTCAGAAAATAGATCAGAGGCTCCATGGGGTAATTTTTCTTTCCAAGCTTCATCTAGTGCTCCCTGGATATCTTTACGAGAAGCAACTTCAATCTGAATTGTTGCATGTGGAAAATCAATTTGAGCTTGAGGAAGACCATACTGAGAGGGATCTTCTACTGCTAGGTGAAGTGTGTTTTCTGTTCGTTTAAAAGGAATAGCGCATCTAATACGTGCTGCATTTTGAGATATGAGTCGTATCGTATCTCTATCTACATGTTTAGGATCAAGTGTCGCTACAGATACGTGATGATGGAGTGCTACTAATTCAGTCAATTCACGAACATGAATAAGTCCTAGGGTTTCTAAAATTGTAGCAAATTTTATAGAAGGAGTTTTTCGCCAAACTTGCTTAGCGCTCGAGAGTTGCTCTGAAGTGATTGAGCCGCACTTGAGTAACTCTTCTCCAATCCAAAACGGATTCTCGGCAGATATACTTTGATTCATGGAAGTACATCTGCAGTTAGAAATATTACTAGCTCTGATTTTGTTTTAAGATGTGAAGCATTTTTAAATAAATTACCTATTCCAGGAAGTGCACTAAGGCCGGGTACTTTTCTTGTAGTAAGTGAATCAGTATTTTGAATTAAGCCGCCGATAATAATTGATTCATGGGGTTGTAGTTTCGCCATTGTTGATAGGGCCTTGATATCCATTCGAGGAGCTGTTTGTAATCCATCAGGAGAAGTGTCCACCCCTGTTAATTGTGTAATGGCTGGAAGTACATCTACTGTAACTGAGCCATCACTATTAATTTCTGGTGTTACATATAGTACAGTTCCTATGGTAATTGCGTTTTGCGTATAATTATTTTGAGTCGTTGCCGTTGGATTTGTACCTGCTTGTGCTACTAATCCGCTTATAGAGGTAGCATTTGTTAAGGAGAAAAATGTTTGTTCCGTTCCAACTTTTACAAATGCAGTCTGATTTCCTAGTGTTACAATAGATGGATTAGATTCTGACTTAACGCTTCCTTGTTCACTGAGGGCGCTAACTGCTGCTGAGATTTGGCTGGTACTTAAAGTCCCTGTTATGGTGCTATGACTTAGTGTCGGTGATAACAGGCCACTCAGTGATGAGGTTGTATTAAGATTAGAAAGGTTTATACCGCCAATTTTTTGTGCTGCTAAAGTCCAGTCTACGCCTAGTTGATGTTGATCATCTAAATTAACTTCTAGAATCTTAGCAGTAATTCTTACTTGGCGAGAAATGCGTTTATTTAAAAGCGCTATAAACTCTTTAAATATTTGCTGCCTTGGTTTTGGTACTGAAACTATAGCTAAACCAGCGAGCTTATTTAAGGACACGGTTTCTCCTGGTAGTACTAGGCCATTTAATTCACTGAGTACATCGCTCCAAAAGTTAGTTTGATTTTGCTGTTGAATAGAAAGATTTGTCTGATCGCTTTGTGTATTAGAAGCAGCTTGAGAGGCGGCTTGTTGTAGACTGTTTGTAGAGCCTACTTGACTAGATCCTGAATTAGCCTGGGCGCTTAGCACGACACTACTACTGCCTTGGGCAGATCGCGTCATCTGAGGATAATCTATTTCATAGAAACAGTGCTGGGTGTGGTAGAAATGAATTAGGTTTCCCTCTTTTTCCCACGACCCACCTTGCGATTCTGCAATAGCATCGAGAACGTCTTTGAGTGTCCCAGATTTAATTTCTAAAGAAACAAAACCTGTCATTAGTGGATCTGTAATTATCGTGATAGGGTAGGAGCGACTTAAACTTAATAGGGCAGTAACGATGGGTATATGGAAAGCTCGGTATGACTTTATAGGCGTAATAAGCGGGTCATTAGTAGAAGGAATATTTTTCGTTACGTGGTACTTTATTGGTATAGTATCTGCCCATAAATTAAGACTTAATAGGTATGTGCAGATATATAATCTCGTCCAGAGGCTCATGTGCTATAATAGCAACTATGCGCACTACGGCTTGTTTTGTTTGATTAATCTGAAAGACTAAAGACCATGAAATCCCATACGCTAATAATCTATGCTGCATTGTTTGGTGCTAGCGGCGTGATACTCGGAGCCTTTGGTGCACATGCACTTAAATTTGTATTAACTGAGCATGGTATGACTGAGGTTTGGGATACGGCTGTTCGTTATCAACTTATTCATGCAGCTGCTCTCTTAGCGCTAGGTGGTTTGTATGCTAACCCAAGTTGGGCATTACTGCGTCCAAAGCTTACCTGGGTTGTTAGGCTTTGGCTTGTAGGTATAATTTTGTTTTCAGCCTCGCTTTATTTATTGGCACTAGGTGGACCTCGTTGGCTTGGTCCTATTACCCCCTTGGGTGGAATTTCACTGATTGCCGGATGGCTAGTCTTAGGTTTAGTTGCAGTACGCAGTAATAATGACTGAAAATTTTCAGATACCTGATGATCTTAAAGCGATGCTAGATGCACTGCGTCGTGTAGGTCGGCCACGCCTTGTTGGGGGAGGAGTCAGGGATTGGTTACTTGGGTTAGTTCCAAAAGATTTTGATATTGAAGTAGCAGGGACAGATTTTGAATCAATGATCAGGACGCTTAGTCCTTATGGTGTTACCGATGTTGTTGGAAGAAGTTTTGGAGTATTAAAGGTTCGTAGCAAAACAACTCAGGCTGAATACGATTTCAGTTTACCTAGAAGAGAATCTAAAACGGGAGCTGGTCACCGTGGTTTTATAATCACACCTGATCCTACGCTTAGTGATCATGAAGCTGCCGCAAGACGCGACTTTACCCTTAATGCAATAAGTTATGATCCTTTTAATGCTACGTTAATTGATCCCTTTAACGGACAAGCGGATTTAAAGGCAGGCATTTTACGCCATACAAGTACAGCATTTGTAGAGGATCCACTGCGTGTGTTGCGAGCTATGCAATTGGCTTCTCGATTTAATTTTTCACTCGCAAACGAAACAGCGAAGTTATCCAAGTCAATCGCTGATACCTATAGGGAACTTCCTGTTGAACGTGTTTGGGGTGAATGGAATAAGTGGGCAATAAAGTCTAAGGTTCCATCAAAGGGCTTAGCTGTTCTTGAAGAGACAGGCTGGCTAATACACTTCCCAGAAATTGCTTGCTTGCGCGGTACGCAACAAGAGCCTGAGTGGCATCCCGAGGGAGATGTTTTTACTCACACCCAACACTGCTTAGATGCACTAGCTAAACTAGATGGATGGAGCTTAGCGAATGAAACTAAACGGCGTCTTTTAATGTTTGCTGTCTTATCGCATGACTTTGGTAAGCCCTCTACGACGTCATTTTCCGAAAGACGAGGTGTTATGCGCTGGATAAGTCCTGGCCATGAAGCTGCAGGAGGACCATTTGCTGATAGCTTCTTAACGCGTATAGGTGCTCCTTTGGATCTGCTACCACCCGTACGTGCCTTAGTTGTAAACCACTTGCTTCATCATAATGGTAACGCTTCTGAATTTAGTGAGACGCAGGTAAGACGTTTAGCTAGGAGACTTGTACCTGCAACCATTCATGAGCTGAGTTTAGTGATGATTGCAGATTCATATGGTCGTCCACCTAAAGAGTCTCCAGAAACAATTCGATTAATTGAAAAATTAATAAACTGTGCACAAGCACTTTCACTAAAAGATGAAGCACCTAAACCTATTATTTTAGGAAGGCATCTTCTTAGTCTTGGACTTACAGCTGGCCCTAACTTTAAGCCACTACTTGACTCTGCATTCGAAGCTCAAATGGACGGTGTTTTTAAGGATGAAGTAGGTGGTGTTGCCTGGCTTAAAAAACAGAAGTTAGTTAAAGAATTAGGTGCTTAATGAATTTAATAAAGCACCTACCTAGACGCGCTTTTCAGTGGGATTTAGCTCGGCAAACCGAGCGCATGGACTGGCTTTTGAAACAACTGCCTAAATATGCAAAGTGGGGATACCAAGAATTATATCTTCATTTAGAAGATGCTGTTGAGTTTCCTAGTTTACCCCTCGTTGCGAGAAAGAATGCATATTCATATAAGGCTTTTTCTAAGTTAGTAAAAAAAGCAACCGAGTGCGGTATAGCCGTAGTTCCTATTGTTAATCTACTAGGGCATACACAGTATTTAATTAAGGTACCTAAATTAAGACATCTAAATGAATGTCTCGATTCTCAGGGTAAGCCACTGGATGTTGGACAAGTGTGTCCTGTGATGCCACAGACACTTGATGTAGCTGAATTACTGATTCGGGATATGGCTCCCTTTTGCACAGCTGGTAAAATACATGTGGGACTTGATGAATCGTATCATTTAGGTAAGCACCCATTAAGTCGCCGAGATATTGAACGAGTAGGGCTTGAATCGCATTTTGTAGGGTATGTTGATAAGCTTAACTCAATCTGTAAGGATTATGGCCTGAAGTTGGGTATGTGGGCTGATATGTTAGCAATCCTACCTAAGGCAATTAAAGAGCTTCCCCCTTCTATCAGTGCTTACGATTGGTATTATTATCCTTTTGGTAAATTACCGAAAATAGAATTTAGAAATTTTGAGCCCTACGATATTTCGAAATCGTTAATAAAACAGGGTGTGGAGTATTGGGGTTGTGCGATGAGTGGGCCGTTTCGTTTTGAAGTGATGCCAATTTTTCGGGAGCGCTTACAAAACAGTATCGATTGGTGGAAGCGGTGTTTAGCTACCAAGGCAGCGGGATTTCTGGTTACCTCATGGGAAACTCAGCGTATGGGTGCAGAATTACCCCAACTTGTAGATGCTTGCATAGCAGGATTATGGCTAGATCAAGAAGAGGATCCTAGAAAATTATTTGAAGCAGGATGCAAGCGAGTGTTTGGAAAATCAGGCTCAAGTATAGCTCGTATCCTTTGGAGTGCAGATAAATACCCTTTTAGTGGTTACACACGCTGGATGGTTAATTCGGATTGGAAAAATCTGGTAGATGTTAAGTCTCTAAAACTTTTTAAAGAAGAAGCCCTCTATTTTAAACAGTTATCACAAGCTAAACATCTTCCAGGCTTTGTTGAATTAGCACTAAAATTACGTACGTATATAGCTAAAAGAGATTTTTGGGTTAGAGAATCTTCTGAGTTAAGTGATGAACTTCATAAGGCTTATTTGCTAGGAGATCTAAAACAAGTTGGTAATCTCATTAATCAGCTGCTTTTAAGTGCAACGGATATTGAAAAAGAGATCCATATAGCAAAATTAGTATCACGTCAGTTATGGACTAGAACTCGGTACCGTAATGAGGAAGGTCCTAATGATATTATTATTAAAGCTGATTTTGATCGGGTGAGGCAGTGGATTATGTGGCTAAAAAAAGCTAAGCGAAATCACGCACATATTAAATTACGTTCAGTTTTTAGCTCCACGAATAAATTAACTTTTAGAATCGAAAATAAATTCCCTGCACTTCAGCGTATTTCTCTTCAACAGTGGAATGAAAAGCAAAACACGTGGAATGAAGTATTCGGCACTTTTTTCATCGAATTTCGGGGAAGGGCAGCTCATAAGAAAACTTCGCTCAGATATGATCTGGCTGTTTCACTCGATTGTAATGTTACAGGTAAGAAGCCTGTGTTACGATTTGCCGTCCGAGGGTTTGGTAAACTATTTATCAGTTCTGTTAAGTTATCGAACGGCATTAAGCAGTGGTCACTTTCTCGGGGGGGTGTATCAGTGGGACAAGATGCCCCTCGTGTAGGCTTTCCTGCCTTTGATTGGACTAAGGATAAGGGGTATCTTTATCTAAAGTAAGTGCATACGCTTGCACTCGTGAAAAGAATGCTTAGCTTTAACAAGTATGCGTATGAGAGTAATTTTAGTTACACTACTTCTAGTTACTTCTGTAGCAATGAAAGCTGCAACCCCTCCTGAAGTAGAGAATGGATATCTGAAAATTGGTTTTGATCGTCTTGCTTCATTTAAATTTATAACGCCTGAATTTGATCCAGTTGCTACTCCTAACGCTGTTCCACCAACTGGGGAGGAACAAATTCCTGCAGAAGTTAAGGCTTGGAGTGGACGTAAGGCGGTAGTTACAGGTTTCATGCTGCCTACTAAATTAGATAATGGTAAGGCTACAGAATTTCTGATTATGGCGAATCAGATGGCGTGCTGCTTTGGTACAGTACCAAATATGAATGACTGGGTTGTCGTGAGAATGCCATCAGGTGTTCCTGTGGTTCAGGATATTCCCGTTTCATTCTATGGTGTACTTAAAGTAGGTGCTATGTATGAGAACGGCTACATGACGGGTATATACGCCATGGACGCTGAAAAAATGGGTGAAATTAAGAACTAAGAAAGTTCTTTTAGCGTGATATGTCAGACTGGCTAAGAACTTTATAACCACGATTGCTTAGAGCTTGGCTGGCAACTTCTTGGTCCTCAACACTCATTGCTAAAGCACCCTTAAACTGAGGACGTTTAATAAAGCTATAAATATAGTGAATATTAATTTCTGCTTCAAACAAAGCAGCGAGAACACCATTTAGTTCCGATTCATCCACAATTTCAACTGCTAGAATACTGCACTCTGCGTAAGCAAAATCATTATTAATCATTAACTCTCTGGCTTTGTCTGGGTCATCAACCACAAGTCTGACAATGGCACTATCAGTTGTATCTAAAATAGTGATGGCCATAACATGGACATTACTTCGCTTTAATAGGCCAGTTAAATCATGCAAGCGGCCAACTCTATTTTCTGTAAAAACGGAAAATTGAATAACGGGATCGAGGGGGCGACTTTTAGTTTCGTTAGCCATTGTGATAATAGTAGTAAAATAATATTCACTTGGTCAACGGTGTGACGCTTGCGTGTCATCAATTAAATCATCAATGTATACCTGTAATACCGGATGACACCTGAAACACCTGCTCATTTTGTAGCTGCTCAAGACCGTGCGAACGCAGGAGCTAAAATTGTGTTTCGAGGAATTCTTCTCAATGCTTTCTTGGCTCTCATTAAGTTTACTGGCGGAATTTTCGGTCACACCTATGCGATGATAGCAGACGGCACAGAGTCGTTGTTGGATGTACTCTCATCTTTTCTTGTTTGGACGGGTTTTAAAGTAGCATCAAGACCTCCTGATAAAGAACATCCCTTTGGTCATGGAAGAGCAGAGCCTTTAACTGCCCTGATGGTGGCAGTCTTTATTTTTGCGACAGCGGGTATTGTTGCGTGGCATGCCATACATTTTATTATTACGCCACATCAAGGGCCGCATTGGTTTACGCTTCCATTGTTATTAGGTATTATTTCCTTAAAAATTTGGTTTGCTCGTAAAACAAAACATGCAGGAGAAAAGTCTCAAAGTACCGCTCTAGGTATTGAGGCCTGGCATCATACCTCAGATGCGATTACTTCAGGTGCAGCTTTTATTGGAATATCGATTGCTGTTATTGGCGGCAAGGGTTGGGAGTCTGCCGATGACTGGGCTGCTTTATTTGCCTGTATAGTGGTTGGATTTAACGGAATTGGAATTTTAAAGAAAGCACTGGCTGAAATGATGGATGAGGCTGTAGATCCTATACTTGAAGCTAAGGTTAGATCGATTGCTCTAGCGGTTAAAGGAGTAGATGCTCTAGATAAGTGCCGTGTGCGTAAAAGCGGACTTATTCATATAGTTGATATTCAAATACGTGTTAATGGATCAATGAGTGTTCGGGAAGGTCATGATATTTCTCATCTTGTAAAAGATGCACTTATAGCCGCTTCACTAGGAATTACAGATGTATCGGTACATGTAGAGCCAATGCCTCATTAATAATACCTATGGTTAGTTTTTCTAATACAGTTATATTAGATATTTATGACTAGTCTTTAGGCCTTAAATGGAGTGTACTACTAACCTGATTAGAGTAGTTTAACATAAATAGCATGAGATCTGATTTATCTGCGCCCTTAAGTTCTAACGTACACCTTTTGCAATGGGTTAAAAAAATGGCAGACTTATGTCAGCCCAAAGCAATACACTGGGTCGATGGATCCCAAGAAGAGAATGATACACTCTGTGCAGAAATGGTGAAGTCTGGGACGTTTATTAAGTTAAACGAAAAATTATGGCCTGGATGTTTTTATGCTAAATCTGATCCAAATGACGTAGCACGTGTTGAGGATCGTACGTTTATCTGTTCACTTTCTAAAGAAGCTGCGGGTCCAACAAATAATTGGATTAATCCATACGACATGCGTCGTAAATTAAAGGGATTATTTAATGGCGTTATGAAAGGCCGTACTATGTACGTGCTAGCTTACAGCATGGGACCTGTTGGTTCTCCTATGTCAGAAATTGGTGTTCAATTAACTGATTCACCTTACGTTGTAGTTAATATGCGCATAATGGCGCGTATTGGCATTCCTGTATTTAAAGAAATTGATAAAGACCAAAAGCGCGTTGTTCCGTGTATGCATACTGTTGGTATGCCACTTGGTTCAGGCGTAAAGGATGTGCCATGGCCTTGTAATGCAGAAAAGTATATCGTCCATTTTCCGGAAACGCGTGAAATTTGGAGTTATGGCTCAGGATATGGCGGTAATGCCCTGTTGGGTAAAAAGTGTTTTGCGCTGCGTATTGCCTCAAATCTAGCACGAGATGCTGGATGGATGGCTGAGCACATGCTTATCCTTGGAGTAGAAGATCCTAAGGGCGAAAAAACATATGTTGCTGCAGCATTCCCAAGTGCTTGTGGTAAGACAAATTTCGCAATGATGATTCCACCTGATTCGTTTATTGAAAAAGGATGGAAGATATGGACTGTGGGTGATGATATCGCTTGGATTAAGCCAGATAGTGAAGGGCGCTTACGTGCTATCAATCCTGAGGCAGGATTCTTCGGTGTTGCACCAGGCACGTCTATAAAGACAAACCCCAACGCTATGGCTTCTTTAGCTAAGAATACAATTTTTACTAATGTAGCGCTTACTCCTGAGGGTGGTGTATGGTGGGAAGGAATGACAGATGAGCCACCAGCACAATGTCTTGATTGGCGAGGACAGCAGTGGACTCCACAAATTGCAAAAGAAACAGGCGCTAAAGCAGCACATCCTAATGCTCGTTTTACTGCTCCAGCATCACAGTGTCCTACGATAGATCCGCAATGGGAGGCCCCAAACGGAGTTCCGATTAGCGCAATCATTTTTGGTGGACGCCGCGCTACAACGATGCCGCTTGTTTACCAAGCCTTTAATTGGACTTCAGGTGTATATACAGGCGCAACCATGGGATCAGAAATGACAGCTGCAGCAGCTGGAACGATTGGTAAAGTGCGCCGCGATCCAATGGCTATGCTTCCATTCTGTGGTTATCACATGGGTGATTACTTCAGGCATTGGATAGTGATGCAAAGACGTCTTTCAGAAACGCCACGTATATTTCATGTAAACTGGTTTAGAAAAGATGACCAAGGTAAGTTTTTATGGCCAGGTTTCCGTGAAAATATGCGCGTACTAAAGTGGATCGTAGATCGTTCACGAGGCCGTGCTTTAGGTCGTGAAACGCCTATAGGATGGATACCACGCTACGAAGATATAGATTGGGATGGAATGCAGTTTTCGAAGGAAAACTTCGAACAACTACAGACTTTCGATAAAGCAGCCTGGAGGCGTGAAGTGATGGATCATGAGGAATTATTCCTCGATCTGCACGACCGCTTACCAAAAGAGTTAATCTACGAACGAGAACTGCTTATCTGCAGAATGGGTTAATACCCATTCTTTAGAACGTAGCAGTAAGTTCAACTTGGCTACCTGGCTCTAGCGGTGCGTGGTTTCGATTAGTTGATTCCACGTCATCGTTTTTATAGAGTTTGAAGTATACTGGTTTATCAGCATCCATTGTTTCCCAGCGCCATTTACCGATTGAGACAAATTGGAGTGGGATTCCTTTATCCCAACTTAAACCTGGACCCTCGCCGCGAATAAATAAACGATTACCAATGCCAATATAGGCTGTAACAGTAATGCGGGTAGCTCCATCTGCAGAGATACCAGTTACAGGCATTTGCTCATCAGGTGAAGCGTCAGAAAATTCTAAACTCAGTGCTGGTGCTTCCTCTTTAACCGGGTTTTCAATAGGGGTTTCAGATTCAGATTTTATTTCAACTTTAGGTTCAGCTTGCTTACGAGGAGCGCGCTTACGTTCTGGCTTTGGAGCAGTTGCTGTAGGTGCAATTTCTACTTCTGTAGAAATAATTTCAGTAATAAGCTCAGTTGGAGTTGTTGCTGGCGATGGGGCTTCTACATTTTCTGTTTTAATTTCTTCCGTAGCTACACGAGTAGTAACTTCTACTGGGCTTTGTATTACTTCAGTCAAGGGAGTTGGTGCTGGAGTAGGTTCTGTATGACTAACTTCAGGCTCTGCTTTATTTGGAGCAGCCGCTTTAGGTTTACTTACTTCAGTAGAAACCTTTGAGATCTTATCGTTTAAGAGAGTTATCTTTTTATCTAACTGTTCAACTAAGGATAAAGCAGACGAAATTTGTTTTTGAACTGCGGACTCTGCTTTTGTGCAGTCAGATGCAGCTTTTGCTACTTTATCAGCAATGGTTTCTAATTTTTCTAAATCTTTTTTACCAAGATCTGCCATTAAAGATGCACGTGCTTGGAATTCTGCAATCTTTTCTTGGAGTTTAAGGGGAAGTTGCTCGGCTTGTTTTAGATTTTTTTGAGCTAAATCGGAAATTTCATTAAATCCGTTTGCTGCTATACTAATTTGCTCAGCTGAAGAAGTAATTGTACGAGCTAGGGATTCAAGAGAACGCTGACGTTCATCAAGTGCCTCATCTTGTTTACAAGCATAGTCAGATATAAATGGGATAGCACCTATGATTGCAGCGCTTGCCACACAGCTAACTAAGCCAATGACTTCATTAGATGTAAGGTGACCAGTTGTGCTGCTTCCAATAAACCATGCGGTGAGTAAAAGTGCTGCATCACCAATTAAGAAGGGCCATTTAGGTAAACGAGGAGTTTGATCGGGGAGTGGCATATTAGTTATACTTAAGCGTTACTTACCTATCTCTTAATGTTTGGTCCTACTCCTTGAAGATTTCAATCTTAGAAAAGGAGATAATTCTATAAACCGAGAGTTAGGTATACCTAATTTGTTTGGCTCAGTACTAAATATTAGACTAAACAGTATGCCATGAGAAAACTATTCGCTAGTATTGCACTCGTGTTATGCCAAGGCGCCTGTTTAGTTAATGCGGAAAGTTCTGAAGCTAAGTTGCTTCATTTTCCTACAACAAATGGAAATCAGGTAGTATTTACCTATGCAGGCCAGCTTTATACGGTAGATGTCAATGGTGGGTTAGCTCGCCGACTAACTTCTACGCCTGGATATGCTGTTTTCCCGCGTTTCTCAGCAGACGGTAAACAAATCGCATTTACTGCTCAGTATGATGGAAATACCGAAGTATATGTGATGCCAAGTGAAGGGGGATCTCCAAAGAGACTTACAACGACCGCTACTTTATCTCGTGATGATATTAGTGACCGTATGGGACCTAATAATCTAGTTATGGCTTGGAAGCATTTGTCTTCGGAGATTGTTTTCAGATCACGTATGCAGTCTTTTAATGATTTTGTAGGTAAGCTGTATACAGTAGGTATGGATGGGGATATTCCAAAGCAGGTACCTGTTCCAGTTGGTGGTTTCGTTTCTTTTTCTCCCGATGATTCAAAGATAGCTTATAACCGCGTATTTAGAGAATTTCGTACCTGGAAAAATTACCGCGGTGGTATGGCCGACGATGTATGGATTTATGATTTTAAGACACAAGTATTAGAGAATATTACGAATGATAGTGAGCACTCACAGAATATCATACCTATGTGGGCTCCTAATAATAAGGTATATTTTATTTCAGACCGTGATGGTCATATGAATTTATATTCATACGACTTAAGCAATAAGCATATTTCTCAACATACTCATTTTAACGATTTTGATATTAAGTTTCCATCTATCGGAGGTGACTTAATTGTATTTGAAGAGGCCGGAGTTGTTTGGAAGTTTGATACAAAGAGTGAATCTGCAGCCCCAATCAAAGTTTCAATTAAAGAGGACTTTGCTGCATCTCGAGGTGGTTTAGTTAATGTGTCTCGTTTTGTTACATCTGTAAATCCAGCTTCAGATGGAAATAGAGTTGTAGTTGTCGCACGCGGGGATGTTTTTTCTGTTCCAGTTAAACATGGTCCAGTTCGAAACTTAACAGATACATCAGGAGCTCATGAAAAGGGTGCTACTTGGTCACCTGATGGTAAATGGATTGCTTATGTGTCCGACAAAACGGGTGAAACAGAATTATATATTCAGTCTCAAGATGGACGCTCTGCTCCAGTGCAGATTACCAGTGGAGCAGATACGGAATATTTCACGCCTGAATGGTCACCTGATAGTAAAAAAATACTTTGGGGTGATCGTAATCAGAGACTTCGTTATGTAGACATTCAAACTAAAGTAATCACTGAAATTAATAAGAATATCAGTGAAGAATATCATCAGTATGTTTGGTCCCCGGATTCTTTGTGGGTCGCTTATACCCAGGCAGAAGATTATGGTGAACCAACAATTCATTTATACTCCTTAACATCTAAACAAGATATTGAAGCTTCAGAAAAATGGTATGAAGCAAATAGTCCTTGTTTTAGTGACGATGGTAAGTACCTAAGTTTTGCATCAAGTCGTGATTTTCATCCACTATACAGTGAGACAGAATTTAATCATGCATATGAAGATATGCAGCGGGTTTATGTTGTGACTTTAGCAAATGATACGGTATCACCGCTTAAGCCACAAAGTGATGAAGTTGTTGTGTCGCAATCAACTCCTGCAGCGTCTAAAGAAGACAAGGCTACTAAGAAGCAAATCGTTGTTAAAGTAGATGCTGAAGGTATTCTAGACCGTGTTGTTGGGTTACCAATCGAACCAGCTAACTATGATGTTTTAAGAGTTAATTCTGAAAACGTTTATTACGTACGCATGAAAGCCAAGGCTCTTGGAAGCGGTCATGGTGAAGATGAAGAAGGGGATTCAGGATTAACGTTTGCAGCCTACAATTTTAAAGACAGAAAAGAAACTGTCTTTGGCGTAGTAGATGGAGTTAAGTTTACAGCAGACGGTAAGAAAATCTTAGTTAAGTCCACTCATGGTTATAGCATGGTTGAAACGCCAGCTTCTAAATTAGAACTTAAAGACCATATCGATCTTACAGGTTTAGAAAAGCATCTTGATGTGCATGCCGAGTGGAATGAGATCTATAATGAATCGTGGAGACGTATGCGTGATTATTTTTACGCGCCTAATATGCATGGACTTAACTGGACACAGATGCGTGAAAAATATGCAACCTTAGTTCCGTATGCCGAAGATCGTAATGATATTACATTTATCATTGGTGAACTTATTGGCGAATTACATATTGGTCATGCTTACGTGGGAGGCGGAGACCGTCCTCATGCGCCGCGAATTTTAACTGGCTTACTAGGAGCTCAGTTATCCCGTGATGTATCAAGTCGTGCATACCGCATAGATAAAATTCTCAAAGGTGAAAACTGGCAGGATGGATCTCGTTCCCCACTGACTGAAATTGGAGTAAACGTTCACGTTGGTGACTACATACTTGCTGTAGATGGTAAGCCAGTAAGTGAAATGAATAATATCTATACCGCCCTCATCGGTACTGTAGATAAACAGGTAAGTCTTAGAGTAAATAGTAAGCCTTTATTCGAAGGTTCACGTGAAGTTACGATTGTTCCAATTGGTGATGAACAAACACTTTATTACTATAACTGGGTACAACATAACATAGAATATGTATCAGAGAAAACGCATGGCCAGGTAGGCTATATTCATATTCCTGACATGGGGGTTCCTGGATTAAATGAATTCGCAAAGCACTTCTATCCACAGCTTGGTAAAAAAGCACTTATCATTGATGATCGTGGTAATGGCGGTGGAAATGTTTCACCAATGATTGCTGAGCGCCTACGCCGTGAACTTGTAATGATCGATGTTCATCGTAATGGTCAACCCGTTCCAAATCCTACAGGTATGCATGTCGGACCTAAGGTATTACTTACAAACAGATATTCGGCTTCTGATGGTGATATCTTCCCGTTCCGTTTTAAACAGTACAAATTAGGTAAGATTATTGGTGAGAGAACTTGGGGAGGTGTTGTCGGCATTCGTGGATTTATGCCTATCGATGTTGATGGAGGATTTCTCTCAACGCCTGAATTTGCTCCCTATAGTAAAGACGGCAAGGAGTGGGTGATTGAAGGTCATGGGGTTACTCCAGACATAGCAGTTGAAAATGAACCTGCTAAAGAGATGGCAGGCATTGATCAACAGTTGGACCGCGCAATTGAAGAGGTGATGAAAGACTTAAATGATTCGAAACAAACCTTACCATTGCCACCAGCACCTGCTTATCCTGATAAGCACTAAACAGTAAGGCACAAAAAAAGCGGCGCTAATAATGCGCCGCTTTTTTATTGGAAAAGAAAAGCTTAGTTCTTTGGGTTCTTTGATTGAAGCTCGCTTAAGCGTTGTTCGATATCGTTCATACGCTTTACTAAGTCTTGTTCGATCTTCTCTTTGTCACTGCTGTTAACGATGCTCATACTTGCAGCGTCTTTAACGACATTAGCAGGTAAGGAGAGTAAACGAGTAATAAGTCCCTGATCTTTAAATGAACTTAAATAAAGAGCTGTGAGTTCATGAGATAAAGCCATAGCGTCTTGAGCAACTGCCTGAGTTTGTTGCAGGTTGTTGTTTAGCTTTTGATTGCGTGCCATTTCGCTTGTGAGAGCGATGCTGACTTGATCAGAAATGCGCTGAGAGTACTTCATGATGGATTCGCGAGTGAGGTGCTGATCGTTAGCCATTTGATCAAGGATAGGCTTAACACGCTCTGCCATACGTGCAGAAACTTTATCAACTTGCTCATTTTGCATACGAGCTGCCTCTTCAGGACTCTTTGGAAGTGGATTGTAAGGTTGAACCTTCTTAGCGATTGCTTCTGCAAGCGCGTCCATACGTTGACCATTTAATTTTTGGATCTCTTCGTCGGTACGAAATAAATCTGCTTCACGTTTTGCGATCGCATCTTTGAGAAGCTTATTGGTTGCAGTAAGTTGCTGGCGATTTTCATCGGAAGCAGCTTTGAGTGCATCAGTTTGTTCACGTAGAGGAGCAAGCTTTGCTTCTTCCTGAGCGTTAATTACCTTAACGGTATGATCTTGAATCCATAAAGCTGCTGCAATGACAAGTACTGCAGTCAGGATAATTGTAGGAAGTTGGTCTTTTAGTTTTTGCCACATAGGAGGATGAGTTGTGAGGTAAGACTAATAATGCTTCGTTAGCACCCTGCCCAGAGTGTGAGATAATTGCAATACTGCACTAAAATGTATACCGCTTGGATTTTTAATATTGTTTCTTAAAGCAGAGCTTACAACGTCGCCTGTGTGAGTCTTAATTCATGTGAACAACGCGTATTCGATTACTTGGAACTCAAACCTGAGGAGAGAAACTACTGGTTTGAAAAAGTACGTCTTTTAAACGCTAAATCCGTGACGAAAGAGGTCAGTATCCAGCGATTAGACAGTGACTTATGGAATTACTATGTTGAGAGATGTAATGTCGTCTCCCACTTTAGAGAGGCTGCTCGCGTTGAAGGATTAAACCGTACGAGCATGCGTAATTTAGCAGAGCTTTTGACGCGTGTATGGGTAGAGCCAAGTATTAAAAAAAGTCCTCCAAGTAAGCATAAAAAATAACATAAGTTATTATATATTAGTTATATAGGATATATAATAAGCGCACTGGAACAAGCGTAACTTCCCTCGGTCATAGTTAATGTTCATTAGTATACTTTCTTTAGCGCTTAGCGCTGAAGATATTGGGGTATAATTAAAGCAATATAGCGGGTCACATAGGGGTATGTGGCCCGCACTTTTTTTACACGCATGGTGATGCATAGCTTCTTCACAAAGAAGCAGTGAAATTTTTTTACTATTAGTTTTTTAAATAAGATCAGCTCTCGCATTTAAAAATAAAAATAAGTCCGTGTTAGAAAATTCACTGTTTCTTAATCTTCACAAATCACGTGTGGACAAAACAGAAAATGCGTACATGTTTATTTACAACTTATTCACATGGAACAAACCCGTGGGGGCACAGCCCTTAGGCCAAGGATCAAAGTTTCGGCGAAGGTAAAAACATTCGTTCTCGATACAAATGTTCTGCTTCATGATCCACAATCGATTTTCAAATTTCAGGAAAACAATCTGGCTATTCCAGTCGAAGTTCTTGAAGAGCTAGATAAAATTAAGACTGAGCAAGAGAGTGAACGTGGTCGTAACGCTCGTCGCGTTCACCGCATTTTACAGGAACTACTTCCTGACTCACGCTCTATGCATGAAGGGGTTGAACTTCCAAATGGGGGAACGCTTTCAATTATTATTAATCCGTATTTAGAGGATGGACGCCACTCCGCTGCGATGGAGCGCTTAAAGCTGATTCTTCCTGATCTTACTAAAAAAGATAACCGTATTATTGCAGCAGCAGTATTTGTTCAGGACCAATTTCCACCTCCTACGATTCTTGTTTCTAAGGATGTTAATGTTCAGCTTAAAGCACGTGCTGTAGGCTTAGAATCAGAAGATTATCTCAACGATAAAGTACCTGAGGAATTTCAAGAGGATAACTACCGCGAAATTCGTTTATCTGTTTATGAACTTCAACGGTTCTCTTCTGAGGGAGAATTTACGATTGATGCGGATGATTATCCAGGACTTCAGGTTAATGATTACGTTCTACTTCGCACTGATAGCGGCAAAACGATGCCAGCTCGCTATTATGGCGATAATCTCGTTCGCCGTTTAAAAGTTCCTGAATATGTAAAAGCACCAGGCGGTATCCCAATTCGGGTACGTAATTTAGAGCAGCAATTCTTCATGGATTGTTTACTCGACGAAGACATTCAAATGATTACCTGCTTTGGTAAGGCAGGTACAGGTAAGACGCTACTTTCAACGGTGTGCGCCTTAAGCCAAATTTGCAGCGAATCATCTCTTTATGATGGTCTCTCAATCGCTCGTCCTGTGATTGCTTTAGGTAAAGACATTGGGTTCTTACCTGGAACGCTTGATGAAAAAATGAGGCCATGGCTTCAGCCGTACCACGATGCCTTAGAAGTACTCATCCCTTCTAAGCCACCTAAGGAGCCTCAGTTTGCTTCCAAAAAAGTTTCGAAGAAAAAGAGTAAAGATATGGGTAAGGCAGCTTACTCACTTGCAAGTCATTCGATTTCTCGTGACAGCTCCGTAGCAAGTCATAACGGACTTCCTGCCATTAAGCCTTACGAGCGTCTTTTAAAATCAGGGTTAGTAGAAATTGAAGCCCTCTGTTTTATTCGTGGACGTTCGATCGCACGCCGCTTCTTTATTTTGGATGAAGCACAGCAGCTAACGCCACACGAAGTTAAAACCGTGATCACCCGTATTTCGGAAGGCTCTAAAATAGTGCTCATTGGGGATCCATCCCAAATCGATAACCCCTATGTTGATTCTCGCAGTAACGGTTTAGTCTACTGTTACAACCGTATGCGTGGCCAAGCTTTAGCCGCTCACGTCAAATTAA
>Ga0316227_1000396_pt1 | contig 63752 bp, 62 predicted proteins | sample TBH18019metaG_FD_206012 | JGI IMG/M metagenome (GOLD analysis project Ga0316227, IMG submission 206012) | Freshwater microbial communities from Trout Bog Lake, Wisconsin, USA - TBH18019 | ecosystem: Environmental > Aquatic > Freshwater > Lake > Hypolimnion/Profundal zone | place: USA: Wisconsin... | reverse complement strand
TCATCGTGGAGCGGCCGATCCGAACACGTGAGGACCGCAGCGACGGTATCGGCGAAGCCAGCCGAGCCGACCGCCAGGGCGCCTCCTCGGACCTGAACGATCAGGGCGCTCGACCGGATGCCCCCCGGCGTTGGGGGCCGGTGGTGTCCTCGCGGCCATTCCGAAAAGAAAGTACGGCAACCCGAAGGGCATGGTCCGGTCCGCAGATCACGCTAAGGACGCGGTCTGGACCCATCGGCCCTATGATCGAGCCGGCATCGGGTTTGATGCCGGCCTCTGTTTCCAAGGGTTGGACCAGGCATCCGCGCCTGGGCATGTCGGGTCTAGGGAGCGAGGCGGATCACGTTCCCTACAAATCGGGATAAACTTAAATGAGACCGCCCCTCCAGAGGTAACAGAAATCAAGACAAATTCTCATGTTAGCGTGCACCAAGGCGGGTTGTCGGATCTGCTGCGGACTGTGCTGCGCAGATTCTTTTCCGGAACCAGGCTGTGGTACTGCCGCCTCAATCCGAAAAACCGTGACGGTGAGACGGTGAGACGGTGAGACGGTGAGACGAGGGCAATTTGTTATCCTCCGAGCCATCGCGGAAGCCGCAGTCGGTCGAGAACACGGAAACGCGAAGCTGAGCGGACGTGAGGGGCCGTTCGCGAACAAGGTCAAACTTCTCTGTAAGCACGGATCTGTATGGACAGAGTTCCGTGTGCTTTAGGCCAAGCTCATTTGAGAGCACTCCCTGTGGGGATTCCTCAAATCAGGACAAGCTTTGCCGAGAAATGACAAGCCGTGCAATTATTTGATGAAGATCGTCCTTAGGTCAGGATTTTCTGTCCTGGTTTACTGAGAAGCCTGGCGCTGGCGGCCGCGCGGCATACTGTCCACCGTCGCGGTTGCAGCTCGCACCGAGCCCTGCGGCCGCGACGTTCTCATGGCGTGCCGCATGAAGTTGACCCTGGCCCCGGAGCATCAACACGGTTTCCGGCATGGTCGGGGGACACGCACACATCCGCGTCTCGCGTCCGGAGCAGATATGCAGCGACAGCCTCGGGAGGCAGCTGAAGACGTGCTTCCAGCGATGCGCTCGCCGTAGGGCAACCTCGACCGGGTCGATCCAATCCGCGGTCGCGACGGAGACGACCGTCGCAAGGTGCTGGCCGCGCTCGATCCGCCGCCCCCTTTAAAGACTCAAGCGCAAGCGCCGGTCGGCCGACAAGCCGTTCGAGCGCGGCGATCCGCGCCTCATAGGCCTGGATCGTGTGGGCGGCGGCCGCATCGTCATCGAGCGCGCCGGACTCACGCGCCCGAGGTTGCGCGAGAGGTCGGCGCTTGGCCAAGCCGCAAAGCGTCTCGCCAGACAGGGACTCCTGCACGACCTGACGCTTGAACGCGATGCTGTGGGAACGAGGTCGGGCCATGGCCTTCATCCTCCGAAGACCCGGCGAACCGGTCAATCTGGCCCGGCCAATCCGTCCACCTTCATACGCCCGCTCCAAACGGACGCTCCATCCGGCCCCCCATGACCGCTGTGAAGCTCACCCGACTGCCTACTGCGATGTGGCTGTTAGCACATTCCGGGGTGCGCGCGTTCCAGGCGGTGCGGATGCGATCCACTCCCTGGACCTGCCGAACGCTGGAGCCATGCACTCAACACGGGGGCAGGACATTGCATCTTGACGTCAGAAGCAGCACACACGCGGCAGATTTTCGGACCGTTCGGTGCGCTGCCCTTGAGCGAGGTGCGCCGAAGAGCCGGCAGTTCGGCGCCGTTCGTGATCTCCCAGACAATAGGAAGACGTGATGAAGACGCGCGCCGCGGTCGCGTGGGAGGCTAAAAAGCCTCTTACGATCGAGACCATCGACATCGAGGGGCCCAAGGCCGGCGAGGTTCTGGTCGAGTTGATGGCCACCGGCATCTGCCACACCGATGCCTACACCCTCTCGGGTCTCGATTCTGAGGGCAAGTTCCCGGCGATCCTCGGCCATGAGGGCGCGGGCATAGTCCGCGAGGTCGGAGCCGGCGTCACCACGCTGAAGCCCGGCGACCATGTGATCCCGCTGTACACGCCGGAGTGTCGCAACTGTAAGTCGTGCCTCTCACAGCGCACCAACCTCTGCACGGCGATCCGAGCGACCCAGGGCCAGGGCGTGATGCCGGATGGTACGAGCCGCTTCTCCTGCGTTTCCACTGGCGGCAGCCCCGGCAGTTCGAGCACGGTGTTCCACTATATGGGCTGCTCGACCTTCTCGAACTTCACGGTCCTGCCGGCCATTGCGCTCGCTAAGATCCGCGAAGACGCCCCCTTCGATAAGATCTGCTATATCGGCTGTGGCGTGACCACCGGCATCGGCGCTGTAATTTACACGGCCAAGGTCTGGCCTGGTGCCAACGTCGTGGTGTTCGGTCTTGGTGGCATTGGTCTCAACGTCCTCCAGGCCGCCCGGATGGTCGGGGCCGACAAGATCATCGGCGTCGACATCAATCCGGAGAAGCAGGCTATGGCCCGCAAATTCGGCATGACCGATTTCATCAATCCGAGCGAGGTTGGAACCGACAAGGTGGTTCAGGCCATCGTCGATCTCACCGGCGGGGGCGCCGACTTTTCCTTCGATTGTACCGGCAACGTCCACGTGATGCGCCAGGCCCTCGAGTGCTGCCATCGCGGCTGGGGCGAGTCGATCGTCATCGGCGTGGCCGAGGCCGGCCGCGAGATCTCGACCCGTCCGTTCCAGCTCGTCACCGGTCGCGTCTGGAAGGGCTCGGCTTTCGGTGGCGCGCGCGGTCGCACGGACGTGCCGAAGATCGTGGACTGGTACATGGAGGGCAAGATCAACATCGATGATCTGATCACCCACACCATGCCGCTCGAAGAGATCAATCACGGCTTCGACCTGATGCACGAGGGTAAGTCGATCCGGTCCGTCGTCGTCTACTGAGAATGATGGACGCGGATCCTTTCCTCTGGGTCTGAGGATCCGTGTCCCATCAAATTGTGCCCCTCGCGGGGGACGCCGGCGGCCTGCCCTTCGCCCACGCGCGACACCGGCACGACGCGCGCGATCCAAACGTCGCCGGGCTCTGTCGAAGCCCGTCACATACCATCCAGCCCCGGAGCGGGGCTTTCGCCTCCCGAGCAGGAGAACAAAGCTCATGGACACCATCTCGAAGGCCCGCGCCCATGGCGGCACGCAGGGCGTCTACAAGCACGACGCGCAGACCACGGGATGCACGATGACGTTCGCGGTGTTCGTGCCGCCGCAAGCCGAGAACGGCCCGGTCCCGGTGCTGTGGTACCTGTCGGGACTGACCTGCACGCACGCCAACGTCATGGACAAGGGCGAATACCGGGCCGCAGCCGCCGAGCATGGCGTCATCATCGTGGCCCCCGATACCAGCCCGCGCGGCCCCGGCATCCCGGACGAGGACGGCAATTGGCAGTTCGGCTCCGGCGCCGGCTTCTACCTGGACGCCACGCAGGCGCCCTATGACACGAATTACCGGATGTGGAGCTACGTCACGGAAGAGCTGCCTGCGCTCATCGCGAAGGAATTCCCCGCCGACATGACCCGCCAGGGCATCTTTGGGCACTCCATGGGCGGCCACGGGGCGCTCACCATCGCGCTGACCTACGCGGAGCGCTTCAAGTCCTGCTCCGCCTTCGCGCCGATCGTGCAGCCCTCCACGGCCGGCTGGTCGAAGCCGGCCTTCGAGAAGTATCTCGGTTCCGACCCGGTCGCCTGGCGCGCCCACGACGCCACCGCGCTGATCGAAGACGGCAAGCGTTTCCCCGAGTTCCTGGTGGATCAGGGCACTGCCGACAGCTTCCTTCAGGACGGCCTTCGTCCCTGGCTGCTGGAAGAGGCCTGCAAGAAGGCCGGCATCGCCCTGACCCTCAACATGCGCGAGGGCTACGACCATTCCTACTTCTTCATCTCGACCTTTATGGCCGACCATATCGCCTGGGCTGCCGCGCGCCTGAAGTGATATTGTCAGCACCCTGAGCGGAGTCGGGGAGCAATGCCTCGCGACATCGGGGGCACGATGCCGTCCAGGGCGCTTTCCGGTGGGCGGCGATCCGACCGCTTTCGGGACGCCCTGGCGACTTTCAGCATGCCCGAGACAGATCGGTGGGGGCTCGTCCGCTTGTCCGGCAAGCTCTCTTGCCCTGCGCCGTCTGCCCCTCGATCTGGCGCAGGTTCAGCACGACCTGCTCCGCGCTCGTCTTCTGACCTCGCCACAGGTCCGACTTCTTAAATCCTTGGCTGATCCTCTCAAGCGGCCCGGTCCGAAGCCGGCCGGTCAGGCCGAGGGCAGATCCGGCAGGCGCATCAGGGGCTCGCCGACGCGCAGGAGCGTCCCCACGGAGAGCCCCGGCCAGAGTGTGAAGCCCGGCGGCGCCAGCACGACGATGGTGGAGCCGTGCTCGAACCAGCCCATCTCCGCGCCCTTCGTCATCCGCACCCCGCTCGGCAGGGTCCGCCCACCGGTCGCGCGCAGGGCGAGCCCTTCGGGCAGGAAGCCGAGGCGCAACCCCGCTACGAGGATGGCCGCCACGGGCACCAGCGTCACCGCGTGCCCACCCTCCGCGAGGCACAGGCGCAGAATCGCGCGCTCGTTCCGGCAGAACAGCGCCTCGACCCGTTTCAGGGCGATCGGGTTCACGTTCCAGGTGTCGCCCCAGATGTGCCGGACCGACTCGACGCGCAGGTCGTGCGGGGCGTGGAAGCGATGGTACATCCCGGCCGTCAGACGCAGGGTGGCGTAGCAGCCTCCCTCATGGGCGCGCGCCACGGCCTCATCCCCGCCAAGCAGATCGACGAGCGGATAGGACAGGCCCTTGATCTGGAACAGGCGTCCGGCCTCGATGCGACCATGCGCGCCGAGGATCGCGTCACTGGGACTCGTGAGCACGGCAGGATCGGCCGCGATCGGCCGGGCGCCGGGGCGCAGGGCCCGCACGAAGGCGGCGTGCAGGCTGGCAAAGCGCGTCTCCCGCGCGTCGCGGAGATCGACGTCACAGAACAGCCGCCAGGCCGCAATCGAGAGATCGCGCACCAAGGGCTGCTCGATACGGCTGAACCAGCCCATGAAGCGGGTGGCGAGCCGGCGCGGCAGGCGGTTCGTCAGGAGGAAGTTCAGATCCTCCTGTGCGCCGATCCGCGCCAAGGCTTGCCGCAGCGGCGACCCAGAAACCGTCATCATGCCGTGAATTGCCTCCGATAGGGCGCGGGGCCATGTCCGCCCTCCTCGTCGCCCTGTCCGCCACCACCGCCGCAGCGGTCCTCGCCCTGCCGCGGGCCGCGCAGCGTCTGCAATTGTCCCGGGCGAAACATCCCTCGCTCACCGGCCATGCCCGGATGGCGAGGCGCGTCGCCGGGCTGATTCCGCACTACGCCTATTCCGAGCGCGCATTCTTCCGCTCCGATAAGCCGGACGCGGCGGTGGCGACCCGGCGCGAGAACGGATTCGCCCGGCTCTCCGACCTGTTCCGGACGCGCTACCCGCGCAGCCGCGCCGAGACCGAAGCCGTGCGCGACGGTCTGTCGGATCTGCAGTTCACCGGCCTCTACCGGGTGCCGTTTCAGTACGCCCGCCACGTCCGCGCGCATCTCGGAACCGGCGCCTTCGCGGCCACGTCCCAGGGCGTGACCATCACGGATCTCGACGGCAACGTCCTCTACGATCTCGCCGGGTCCTACGGGGTGAACCTGTTCGGTGTCGATTTCTACCGCGGCTGCCTGGAGGAGGGCGCGGCGCGGGTCTCGGCGTTGGGCCCCGTGCTCGGGCCGCTGCACCCGGTCGTCACCGGCAATGTCGCGCGGCTGAAGGCAATCTCGGGCCTCGACGAGGTCTCGTTCCACATGTCCGGCACCGAGGCGGTGATGCAGGCAGTCCGGCTCGCCCGCTACCATACCGGCCGCCGCCGGATTGTGCGGTTCTGCGGCGCCTATCACGGCTGGTGGGGCGAGGTGCAGCCCGGGATCGGCAACCCTGTCCCGACCCGCGACACGCTCACCCTGGCCGAGATGTCCGAGCGGACGCTGCGGGTGCTCGCCTCCCGGCGGGACGTCGCCTGCGTTCTGGTCAACCCGCTTCAGGCCATGCACCCGAATGCCGGGGCGCCGGCCGATTCCGCGCTGGTCGACAGCGGCCGGCAGGCCTCCTTCGACCGCGCCGCCTACACGAAGTGGCTCCGCGATCTGCGGGCGGTGTGCAGCGCCCGGGGCATCGTGCTGATCCTCGACGAGGTCTTCCTGGGCTTCCGCCTCGCACGCGGCGGCGCGCAGGCGTATTTCGGCCTGCGCGCCGACATGGTCACCTACGGCAAGACACTCGGTGGCGGGCTGCCCGTCGGTGTCCTGTGCGGGCGCGCCGACCTGATGCGCCGCTACCGGGACGACCGTCCGGTCGACATCTGCTTCGCCCGCGGGACTTTCAACGCCCACCCCTACGTGATGGGCGCCATGAGCGCGTTCCTCGATCGGCTCGACACCCTTGCGGTCGCCGCCCTCTACGCCGATCTCGACGCGACCTGGGATGGACGCGCGCAGCGCCTCAACGCCGCTCTCGCGGAGGCTGACCTCCCGGTGCGCGTCGTCAACCTGTCGACGGTCTGGACGGTCCTGTACACGCGGCCGTCGCGTTACAACTGGATGCTGCAATTCTACCTGCGCGCGGAGGGGCTGGCCCTGTCATGGGTCGGGACCGGCCGGATGATCTTCAGCCTCGCCTACGACGATGCGGCCTTCGTGGCCGTCGCGACCCGCTTCGTGGCGGCGGCGCGGGCGATGCACGCGGATGGCTGGTGGGAGAGCGGTGCGCCGAGCGACAAGGCGATCCGCCGGTCGATCCTGCAGGAGGTCGCGGCGGTCCGCCTGGGCCGGCTCGGCAGGCTGCTGGGCCTGCGTGGTCCGGAACACGCCTGATCCGGCCAGCCGGCCCGGCGCGCGGGTCCGGCTCAGGCGCCGCGCTCGTGCGGCTCCTGCTCCTCGACCAGTTCACCGTGCAGCAGGGCAAGCGGCGCCTTGTGGTAGAGCTTGATGTCGTGGAACGGGTCCGTGAGGATCTTGGTGACCCAGACGAGTCCGGTCTGGACGTCGCGCTGGACGAAGAGCTGCACCATCCGGAACAGCAGGCCGGCCAGCGCCAGCCACAGCCAGATCCAGCCGACGTTGCGGATCAGGTCCGCGGTGCTCTGATGGGGCGAGATCAGGCCGAACAGGCTCGGATCGAAGTAGAGCGGCAGCGGCGACAGGGCCCAGATCGCCAGGAGGACGACCTTGCGCTGCAGGTTGTAGCCGACCTTGATCTCCTCCTTGTGCTCGTGCGTCGCGTCGTTGACGTGATCATAGCCCTTGGGCTCGAAAAACAGGTGTCCGGCCTGCCGGGATGTCATCGCCACGAGCCAGCCGATCAGCGCCGCCGTGGCCGGATCCTTGAACGCCAGCGTGTAAGCCATGAGGAAGCTGATCGCGCTCACCACGTGCAAGCTCTGGTTGATGCGGTTGTGATGGTAGTAGCGGTGATCGTCCCAGCGCTGCACGCGCAGCGCCTCCATAAAGCTCGCCATGATGTGCGTCCCCGATCGAAGGTTGTCGGCTGGTCGAAGATGATCCGCCCTCAGGCCGCCCGCTTGCGCAGGCGGAGGAGGGAGAAGTGGCCGAGGGGCGGCAGCGCCCGGCGCTCGACGATCTCCACGGGTGCGCCGGCCGCCCAGGCGGCATAGCGCGCCCAGGCGAATTCGGTCCGCCAGCCGAGGCGGCTCGTCACGGGCGCCAGGGCGTGCTCCACCGCGCGCCGCGGGCCGGACTCGGCACCGATCCGCGTTGTGATCACGATCTCGCCGCCGGGGCGCAGCACCCGGGCGAACTCGTCCAGCGCCCTCTCGGGATTGGGGACCGCCGTGACGACGTACTGGGCTACCACCACATCGAAGGAGGCGTCGGCGAAGTCGAGCTGCTCGGCGTCCATCACGGCGAGGCGCTCGACGTTGCGCAGCCGCAGCCGCGCCACGCGCTGGCGCGCCTTCTCCAGCATGGGCGCCGAGATGTCGATGCCGACGATGCTGCGGGCGCGCCGATAGGCGGGCAGGGACAGGCCTGTGCCGACCCCGACTTCCAGGATCCGCCCCCCGATCTGTTCGGCCGCCGCCGCCGCCAGGGTCCGGCCCTGTGCGAAGATCGGCCCGAAGACCAGATCGTAGACCGGAGCCCAGCGGCCATAGGCCTTGGCGACGCCGTCACGGTCGAGATCGGGGCCGAGTGTTCCCGCGCGCGAGGAACCGGCGTCGTGCATTCCGAGGGCCATGGGCGTCCTGTCTCGTTGACGGCAAGATCAGCGCAGCGGCGGCTTGGTCATGCCGCCATCTGCAGGGTTCGGTCAGACGGTCCGGATCGAATTCACATCAGCGGCGTACGAGCCGGACACGCCTTGGCCCGCCGGAGGGCGCGCTCACATGCGCACCGCGCACCCGAAGACCGGTGGCAGCCACCGCGCGATGCTGCGCGCCGATCAGGAGGGGCGAACATGCGGGCTGCGGGGTCTTGGTGCATGCCACGTGGCCCCGACCAACAACGACCCCACGTCGCCTCTCCGCAGAAGTCTTTCCGCCGGCAAAGCTATGTCCAGCATTTGACAAGGTTGTGACAGGACCGAAAATGCTACGATGGTGTATTCAGTTTGTTGGCAAACTACAGATGACCGGCGTGAAAGATCCTTCTCAGGGGTCGGTTATTCGATCGAATCCATCATCGCGTCCCGTCCGACTCGCCTGCGGACGATGGCGGCGGCGCCCGCCGCTCGCGCGGCGTTCACGATGCTCGGAACGCGTCGCCGTCGCGGCCTCGTCGCGGAACTCCGGATGCGCGATGATTTGAGCGGAGGAGGCCTCAAGGTCGCTCCTTCGACATCTTCTTGCCCTGATATCGACGAGATGTGACCCGGTATCCCCAGCTGGACAGGGCGCGACGACGCGCCGAAGGAGTGTTTCGCGTGATCGACAATTTGCGGCGTCAGACTATCGCGGTCGCGGCCATCGCCGGGATCGCCCTCAGTGCCGGACAGGCGCACGCCGCGCAGTGCGGCAACACTGCAGCCGGGTTCGAGGCGTGGAAGCGGCAATTCGCCGAGGAGGCGCGGGGGCGGGCCAGCGCGGCGAGCCTCGCGGCGCTCCAGAATACCACCTACTCGACAGCCACGATCTCGGCGGACCGTGGGCAGCACAGCTTCAAGCTGTCGCTGGAGCAGTTCCTTGCCAAGCGCGGCGGCCCGACGATCGTGTCGAAGGGCCGCGCGCTCAAGCGGCAGAACGCGGCCCTCTTCGACTCGATCGAGCAGCGCTACGGCGTTCCGCCGGGCCCGCTCCTGGCGATCTGGGGCATGGAGACCGGCTTCGGGGCCGTGCGCGGGAACGTCAACACGCTCTCGGCTGTGGCGACGCTCGCCTACGATTGCCGCCGGTCGGAATACTTCACCGACCAGCTCTACGCCGCCCTGACCCTCGTCGATCGCGGCCTGCTGACGCCGAGCACCCGCGGCGCAGCGCATGGCGAGGTCGGCCATACCCAGTTCCTGCCGAAGAACGTGCTCACCTACGGCACGGGTGACCTCAACAATGTCGGGGCGGCCCTGTCCTCCACCGCCAACTTCCTCAAGGCGCATGGCTGGCGGGCCGGTGCGGGCTACCAGCCCGGCGAGCCGAACTTCGCGGCGATCCAGGGCTGGAATGCGGCCCCGGTCTACGAGAAGGCGATCGCGCTGCTCGGGCGCCAGATCGACAACGACTGACTGGATGGTGGCCTGGAATAGGCCGCCTAAGCTTGTGAAGACTGGAGGCGATGCGCCCGAAAATGGTCTCGATCGATCCAAGATCGACCATCGCGTCGCCCCAGAAAAGCCGGCCCCGCCCCGCTGTCTCACGCTGAGCGGGGCCGGGCCGCCCGCCGCGATTCCTCCGCCTGACTCGGGGGGCGGCAGCCGGTGCGCCCCGTCTCGCCACGAGGAGCATGGGCAACCTGATGGCTGTCGATTCCGTGCCGCTGGACGGCCTTAAGACCCGCAACGCGCGCAACAACTGGCTGCCGCCTCTGACGGTTCTAACCGGCGTCGTGGCGATGGCCGCTCTGGGCGGCAGCATCCTGCACCGAGCCCCGATCACGGCGCCCGCCTTGGAGAGCGCCCGATCGGAAGCGCCGGCGCCCGCAGCGGACGCGTCGGGAAGAGCCGAAACCGCCACCGCGGAACCGGACGCCATCGCGGCGCCCGATCCGTCGCGCGAGGCCACCGGCGGCTCCCTGTCGCGCTGGGCCTGGAGCCAGATCGCGCTGCCCGCCCTGACGCCAGACCCCGCTCCCGAGGTTGGCTCCGAGCCGGGCCTGCCGGCCGCCGAGTCGCCGCTGAGCGCGATGGTGGTTCCGCTGCCGATCCCGCGCCCGCCCGAATTCCGCGCGCCCGCCGGCAGTGGCTTCGCCCGACGGTCCGAGCGGCGCATGGCGCGCCGGGAACTGCCGCCAGCGGCGCAGCCGCCGGTCCAGCCCGAGGAGCGCTCCTTCCTGGAGAAACTCTTCGGCATCGAGCGCGGTCCGGCTCTGGCCTACGCGGCGCTGGAGAGCAAGCCCGCCGACGTCGCGCCGCGGCAGCGCCTCTCGCCCCCGCTGAGCCTCTCGCGGGAGCCGAGCGCCACGGCCGGCATCGCCGTGTACAACATCGCCGCCAAGACCGTGACCCTTCCGAACGGCGAGCGCCTGGAGGCCCATTCCGGCCTCGGCGAGGGGCTGGACGATCCCCGCCTCGTCAACTTGCGGATGCGCGGGCCGACGCCGCCCGGCACCTACGACCTCACCGAGCGCGAGCGGCCGTTCCACGGTGTGCGGGCCATCCGCCTCACGCCGGTGGGCGGCACCGAGGCGGTCTACGGCCGCGTCGGATTGCTGGCGCATACCTACATGCTGGGCCCCCGCGGTGACTCGAACGGCTGCGTATCGTTCCGTGACTACGAGCGGTTCCTGCAGGCCTTCCTGCGCGGCGAAGTCCAACGGCTCGTGGTGGTCAGCGGCACGCAGGATCCGCTGCCGAGCCTCGCCGCCGGCAGTGGCACGACCCGGATGGCGCGCAACGGCGGCTGAGGCCGGATCGCCGGAAAGAGCGGCCGGCAGCGCGCTCAGCGTCTACCAGCTTTGCTCCCGCCGCGCTTGGAACGCGCCGCGACCGACCGCAGAACGCGGCGCGGCGCGATAATGCGCGCATCACGCGAGACCTGGGTGCAGACCATGCTTGCAAGACGATCGGCCGTCATGGCCCGCCGCGCCCTCGTTGCGCTCCCCCTCCTTCTGGCCGCCGATCAGACGATGGGCGCCTCGGCGCCGGATCATGGCGGAGCGGCCAGGGTCGACACGCGCTTGGAGGATCAGATCGTCGGAACCTGGGAACTCGTCTCGTACAAGGTCGAGGACAAGGAGACCGGCAAGCTCATCGACGCCATGGGCGGCACGCCCCGCGGACGGGTGATCTTCACCAAGGACGGCTGGGTCGCCTTCAACCTCGAGGGCAGCGAGCGCAAGCCTGCGACCACGGACGCGGAGCGGGCCGCTCTGATGAAGACCCTCGTCGCCTATATCGGCCGCTACCGGATCGAGGGAGACGAGTGGGTCACCAGCGTGCAGACGGCCTGGGCGCCCGAATGGGTCGGCACCGAGCAACGGCGCTCCATCCGGATCGACGGCGACTATGCCGACGTCACGACACCGTGGCGCAAGATGCCCAATTGGGATGACGGCCGCCTGTCGCGCAGCATCATCCGGTTCAGGCACCTTCCGTAGGACCAATTGCTCCCGCGGACACCGCTGGCGCCCTTGAGAACCCGTACAGGCGCAGGACGTCCACCGGAAAGTCTAGCGGCGCATCACGGCGGCAGCTCTCGGTCGTCGCCCGAACGGTCGTCCGAGTTGTCCGAGACGACGCGCGGGCGTGACAGGCAGACAGCAATTGCAACCTGCGCGGCGATTGTCCTTGCGAGCCTCGTCCTCTATGACGCCGCCATCAATCTGCTGAGCCAAGCCAGCCAGCGTCTTCCCTCTCCCTCGGCACGCGCGCCTTCGCGCGATCGCGATCTTGGACCGGAGTTCTGTGCTCCAACCGGATCGCGCGCCCGGAGGGGGGCAGACACGCGCGTCTCAGCGATGCGCACAGGCGCATGACCGTCGTGCCGGGTCGAGCGAGACCGCAGGCGTATCGCGACGGGAACGGGGAAACGATCCGGAAGGCCGGATGAGCGGGATTCGCGCTCGTCGCATCAGAACGTCTTCCGTACGCGGGGCGGCCGATCGGGCCAGTCCGGTACGCAACCAGCAGGATCTGCCCATGTGTGGCGACGACGAGAAGCAACATCCGCGTGACCGCCGGGCCGCTGTGCCGCTGCCCCTGAACCGCCGGCAGCTCCTCGGCACGGCCGCGGCCGGTCTGGCGGCGGCGACGCTGCCGGGCTCGCTGGTGCAGGCCGATGCAGCCGACAGCAAGGTCGACGTGCTGCTGATCGGCGGCGGGATCATGAGCGCGACGCTCGGCGTCTGGCTCAATGCCTTGGAGCCGAACTGGTCGATCCAGATGGTCGAGCGACTGGATCAGGTCGCCCTCGAAAGCTCGAACGGCTGGAACAATGCCGGCACCGGCCACTCGGCCCTGGCAGAGCTCAACTACACCCCCGAGACCAGGACCGGTCAGATCGAGATCGCCAAGGCTGTCGAGATCAACGAGGCGTTCCAGGTGACCCGGCAGTTCCTGGCCCACCAGGTCAAGACCGGTGTGATGACGGATCCGCGCTCTTTCATCAACTACACGCCCCACATGAGCTTCGTCTGGGGCGACGACAACATTGCCTATCTGAAGAAGCGCTGGGAGGCTCTCAAGGCGAGCCCGCTCTTCGCCGGCATGGAATATTCGGAGGATCCGGAGCAGCTTCGCAAGTGGGTGCCTCTGATGATGGAGGGCCGCGATCCGAAGCAGAAGGTCGCCGCGACCTGGTCGCCGCTCGGCACCGACTGCGAATGGGGCGAAGTGACCCGCCAGTACGTCGCCCATCTGCAGAAGCAGCCGAGCTTCAAGCTCGGGCTCTCGTCCGAGGTCGAGAGCATCACCAAGAACGCCGACGGCTCGTGGCGGGTGATCTCCAAGAATGTGAAGGACGGCACCCGCCTGACGGTCGACGCCAAATTCGTCTTCATCGGCGCGGGTGGCGGCTCCCTGCACCTCCTGCAGAAATCCGGCATCCCCGAAGGTGACGATTACGCCGGCTTTCCGGTGGGCGGCTCGTTCCTGATCAACGACAATCCTGACGTCGCCACACTCCATCTCGCCAAGGCCTACGGCAAGGCGTCGGTGGGTTCGCCGCCGATGTCGGTGCCGCATCTCGACACTCGCGTGCTGGGCGGCAAGCGCGTGATCCTGTTCGGCCCTTTTGCAACCTTCTCCACCAAGTTCCTAAAGGAAGGCTCCTACCTCGACCTCCTCAGCTCGACGACCACCAGCAACATCTGGCCGATGATGAAGGTCGGCGTCGACGAGTTCCCGCTGGTCGAATACCTCGCCGGGCAGCTCATGCTGTCGGACGACGACCGGATCGCGGCTTTGCGCGCGTATTTTCCGAAGGCCAGGAAGGAGGAATGGCGCCTCTGGCAGGCGGGTCAGCGCGTGCAGATCATCAAGCGCGACCCGAACAAGGGCGGCGTACTGAAGCTCGGCACCGAGATCGTCAACGCCAAGGATGGCAGCATCGCGGCCCTGCTCGGCGCCTCGCCCGGCGCGTCGACGGCGGCGCCGATCATGCTCCAGGTGCTGGAGAAAGTGTTCGCCCAGAAGGTCGCCACGCCGGAATGGCAGGCCAAGATCCGGGAGATGGTCCCGAGCTACGGCAGCAAGCTCAACGACGATCCCGAGCGCGTCGCGCGGGAATGGGCCGACACCAGCGCCCAGCTCCAGCTGCCGACGCCGCCGCAGATCGACCGAGCCGTACTGAAGCCGGTTCCGACCGGCAGCAGCGTGCTCAACAGCAGCGCTACCCCGGTTAAGGAGCCGGTCCACGACCTCGCGCCGTAGGTCGCGCCGGCGGCCGGTCGTCGCGGACCTTCGCGGCGGCCGGTCTTCCGGGCGCCGCTCAGATTCCCAGCCGACCCAGAGCCGGCAGCTTGATCCCGGGCCGTCGCAGATCGATCCCCGCGACGCCGCCGAACAGGTTCAGTTCGAGCCCCTCGACCCAGCCGAGCGTCAGCCCGACATAGCCGCCGAGGTTGATGCGGATGCCCGTCTGGGAGGGCGTCAGTCCGACCCAACGTCCATCATAGGGAAAATCCTTGCCGATCGCGGTCGCCGGCAGGCTGGCGCGGATTTCCGGCACCGCCGCCATGACGGCGGCCACGAAGGTGTTCGAGTTCGGGCCGGGCCAGACGACGTAGTCTCCGGGCCGGTTGTAACGGTACTCCGCCACGGCCTGCCGGATCCGCGGCAGCATCGCTTCGGCCTCCGGTCCGTCCGCGGCGAACACGACCATCGGCAGGTTTCCGAACCAGAACCCGTCGGGCACGAACCGGTCTACCCAGATCGGCTGCCCCCATGCGGTGTAGTCGAACCGGCTGTAGGCGCGTGCGCCGTGCTCCTTGATGACGATCCAGCTGTGGGTCGCGACGATGCCCCGCCAGCTGACGGTTCGTGCCGATAAGATGCGCAGCACGGCTTCGGGATGCGCGTCAGCCGGCGGCAGCAGGCCGGCGCTGGACCGGTCGGCCATGCGCCAATCGCCGCGTGCCCGCGTCGCATAGAGCAGGGCGGAAATCGCCACCGGGACGAGGAAGAGCACGGCGAGCGCGAGAAGGGCGATCCTGACGAGGGTCACGGGCGGTCCGGCGGGGAGAGCGGGGGAGCTGTCGGGATGTAAGCATCGACCGCGCCAGGAAAACTGCGGCCGAAGCGACCCGGGGCTGCCCACGGGTCAGGGCAACGACCCCAATGCGTCCAGCAGCAGCGTTGCGGCGAGGAGATCGGCACAGCCACCCGGACTGAGGCGCGCGGCCACGAAGGCGCGGTGGACCGCGGCCGCACGATCCCGCCAAGCCGGAGCCGCGACCCCGCCGGCATCGAGGAATGTCGCGGCGGCCGCGCGTGCCCCCAGGAGGCCGTCAGCCCCGCCGCGGTGCAGGAGGTTCGTGTCGTCGACCACCGCCAGGAGGGCGAAGAAACATTGCACGCGCGCTGCATCAGGGTCGTGCGCCGCGCAGGTTCGGCCGAAGCGCAAGGCGGGAAGGCCGACGGCGCGGACAGTCGGGAAGCCCGCCGCAGCCTCGGCGCTGGCGCCGCCGACACCGAAGCGGCGGGCCGCCCGGCCACCGTGGGTCACGGTCGAGACAGGCGCCCGGGCGATCGCGGCCCCCCAGAGATGTCCGACCGCCTCGGCATGGGCTTCGGCACTGGCGCCTCCTGCACCCCGTATCCCGGCGGCCGCACAGATCAGGCCCAGCGAGAAGATGGCGCCGCGATGCGCGTTGATACCGCCGGTCGCCCGCATCATCGCGGACTCGGCGCGGAGGCCGATGGCGCGCAGTTCCGCCATCTCCGGATTGCGGGCGCCCGCCGCGACCAGGTCGGCGAAGAACGGCCGGATTGCCGTCGCGCTCCGCCGGAGCGTGTCCGCATCCATATCGTCGTGGCTGCCGGAATCGACCAAGCTGACGAGGCCGGGCTTCGGCCAGGTCTCCAGTTCCGCGATGAGTGCCGCGTGCGCGAGATCCGCGACGAAGACGGCCCAGCGCAAGCCGGCGAGGCCGCGATCGGCGACCGATGCGGTGAGGCGGGGATCGTCGCGCAGGGTCGGGTCTCCTCAGACGGTACGCCGGCGCGGCGGCGGCGTCGGGCGGACCGACCTATACCGGAAGGCAGCGCCTGGGCATCAGGAGCGGACCGGGTGAATTCGACCTTTCAGCGGATGCGCGCTGTGTCGGCTGAAGAGATGAAGGCCGGCGTCCGACGCCTGACGCCGGCGGAGCTGCGATGGGAAGCCGTCACGCCTGCGATCTGGACGGCGCGCTCCGGTGCTCTCCCTGCAATGACCATCACGGATCACGACGCTCGATTTGTCCGAGCCACGACGAAACGGACCTGTCCCGTACTGAAGCTGAACCCTAAAACGATCCAACGAAACGATCGGGGAGTTGCCACAGATCCGGGGCCTGGATGGCGCTCTTGCGCTCGATGGCGTCGGCGAAGATCCGCTTCGTGGTTTCGAAGACCGCTTCACCCCGGCGCATCTGCACGGGACGTCGCGCGATCCGGCCGATATCCGCCTTCACGAAGGCCAGGAACTCCGTCGGATCGATGGCATGATGCGAGTTCGGGATGCCGATCGGCGCGGCTGCATTGCGCTTCTGCTGGCGTCTGAAAAGGACGTCGTGGTCCAGATACGCCAAATGAAACAGGAACAGGTCACGGAATTCCGGGCGATGATCCCGGATCAGGCAATGAAAGCCGACATGCCAGTCGACGCGTTCCGATACGATGGTGGCCTTGCACAAGGTCGAGATCGGGCGGATGAACCGTCTCTGACTGGAAATGGGTGCCGTGACATCGATGGGCGCCTCGTCCGCGACGTGCACGACATCGGACCCGAACAGATCGAGGATCGGCGGCAGCGCTCGCGCGGCGATATAGTCCGAGAGGTTCGGCGCCACCTCGGGGTCCGGAACGATCAGCTCGTCGGCATCCGCATAGAGAACATATTTGAAGCCGATGAAGAGGGATGCGCAGAAATCCCTGACTGTATGGGCGCGCTCCCATTCGTTCAGGGGCAAACGAGGCAGCCGGATGACGTTAGCGCGAAGTCCAGTTGTCGAGCCATCATCGGAGCCGTGGTCAAGAATATAGCAGTTTTCCGCACCGACCTGTTGCTCATAATGCTTCAGCCAAAGTGGCAACATGGTCGCTTCATTGTATGCCATGGTGACAGCGGCAAGCGGCTTCTTCTGCAACGAATTTCCTTCCCACCAACGCCGTATTCACGGCGCTTCTACAGCGCATTCGCGAAGCGTCTGTTCGGAGCTTAGATGCAATGGATCGTGCGCAGCAACTCCTAAGGTCACTGACCAGAGAGGCCCGTATCGTCGAGGTTGGCCCGAGCTTCAGTCCGCTCGCGCCGAAGCGCGATGGCTGGAACACGTTCGTCATCGATCACGCCCCACGCGCGGAGCTCATCAAGAAGTATCACGATCAGACCGTCGACCGGATCGAGGAGGTCGATTTCGTGTGGACGGGCGGCTCGATCGCAGATGCGGTACCGGTCGATCAGCACGGAACGTTCGATGCATTCATCGCCAGCCATGTGATCGAGCACACGACCGACATCGTGACCTTCCTGCGCGCCGCCGAGATCCTGCTACGACCCGATGGGGTCGTGATCCTGGCCGTGCCCGACAAGCGCAAATGCTTCGATTTCTACCGGTCCCTCACCGGGACGGCCGACGCCGTTGCGGCCTTCCTTGAGAAGCGGGACCGCCACACGGTGCGTACCCATATCGATTACGCCCTGAACATGGCGCTCAAGGAGAACGGGACGGTCGGCGCCTGGTCGGGCCGGGACACCCGGCCGGCCATCCCTGCCAATCCTCTGACCGACGAGGCGCAGTGGCTCAGCGCCGTGCAGATGCCATACTACACCGATGCGCATGCCTGGGTGTTCGTGCCGTCGAGCTTCAACCTGATGGTCCTGGAGCTGTCGCAGCTCGGCTATATCGATCTGCGCGTCGAGGACTCCCTCGAGATGGACGCCACGGAATTCTTCGTGTGGCTCCGCAAAGGGTGCCCGCGTCTGACGCCGGACGCACTCCGCGATGAGCGGACCGCACTGATGCAGCGTGTCATCGTCGAACTGGCGGAACAGGTGCAGCAACTGCCGGAGACTAGTTTCGCCCAGTCGGCCTCGGCGGGAGCCCTGCGGGACCAACTCCTCAAGGCAACCTATCGGACCGACGCCCTCCGCACGGTCCTCGTCGCGCTCCGAGCCAGCATCGGACGCTTCGGGCTGGATCGGGACAAGTTCAAGCGCCTCATCGGCACAGCCAGCCAGAAGGTCCCGGCCAATCTCTCGGCGGCAGTGCAGCACAAGATCCTGTTGACCGAGGCGACCAGGATTCTCGACGGCGTGACGGATTCCGCCGCAGAGGCGGATGATCGCGACCCGGCCGTCGTCGACGGTGCCGTCCTGGTCGCGCCTCTGGCTGCGACCCAGTTCGGGGATCCGCTGCTCGCCGCCGAACTCGAACGTGAGCGCCAGCGCGCCCGGGCCGTCCGCATGGTCTTGGACGCCGTTCTCGGAAGCCTGCGCGGCCGCGCCCTCGACAAGAAGCGGTTTCGCGATCTGGTCACGCGGGCGGCCGCGCAAACACCGAATGACGGCCCCGAAGCCGTGCGGCACGCGGTGCTGTCCGAGGAGTCGCGCAGAGTTCTCGGTCTGCCGGTCAGCTGAGACGGATCACCGCGACCGGCATCAACCGCGCGGCAGGGACGTCCGCGCTCAAGGCCGCCCGCAGCGCGGGCCTCCAACCGACCGCTCCTCAGGCCGCCGACGCGACCGCCGGCGAGATCCGCTTGCGGGCCTTCTTGTCCTCGGTGCTGCTGACGAAGGCCTGCGCCTCCTCTTTGCGCTCGAAGACGTGCGGCGCGACCCCGCGCTTGTTCAGGGCCTCCTCCATCTTCAGGCGCAGGAACGCGCTCGTCGCGTATCGGGTCGTGGTGGCATAGTAGTTCGCCTGCAGGTACTGGACCATGCCGGCATAATCATCGACGAGATTCTCGTTGAGCCGGAAACCGTCGTGGTTGATCACGGCGTTGACCCTCTGACCGGCCTTCCGGCAGGCCTCCACGATGGTCATGCGCAACTCGTCCATGTCGCCCTTCACGCGGCAATACCAGCCTTCCAGGTTGACGAATAGGATGTTGCGCTCGCCATCGTAGCTGACGCGGGATTTGAGATCGAGGTTGAGCAGATCCGAGATCAGCTCCATCGGCTCGTCACGGAAGATGCGCGGGTCCATCGGCACCGGATTGCGCACCACGGGCGCGAAATCCATGTGGGCAAGGATGTCGCGCTCGATATCGATCCCCGGCGCGACCTCGATCAGCTCCAGGCCGTCCGGCGTCAGCTGGAAGACGCAGCGCTCGGTGACGTAGAGGACAGGCTGGGAGCGCTCGACGGCGTAAGGCCCCGAGAAGGTGTTCTGCTGCACCTGGGTGACGAACTTGCGGGATTTCCCCTCGCTCACGACACGCACCTGGCCGTCGTTCACCGCGATCTCGAGACCGCCCGCCGTGAAGGTGCCGGCGAACACGACCGTCCGGGCATTCTGCGAGATGTTGATGAAGCCGCCGCAGCCGTTCAGCTTGCCGCCGAACTTCGACGTATTCACGTTGCCGGCCGCGTCGCACTCGGCCATGCCCAGGCAGGTCATGTCGAGGCCGCCGCCGTCGTAGAAGTCGAACATCTGGTTCTGGTCGATGATGCAGTCAGCGTTGGTCGCGGCGCCGAAGCTTGAACCCGAGGCCAGCACGCCGCCGACCGCCCCCGCTTCGGTGGTAAGGGTGATGTAGGGGGTGATCTTTTCCTCGTTGGCGACCGACGAGATGCCCTCCGGGGCACCGACGCCGAGATTGACCACACCGTTCGGCGGCAACTCGAATGCGGCGCGGCGCGCGATGATCTTGCGCTCGTTGAGCGGCATGCGCTTGATGCCGGTCACCGGGACCCGGATCTCGCCCGCGAGGGCGGCGTCGTGCATCACGCCGTAATTCATGCGGTGCATCTCGGGCTCGGCGACCACCACGCAGTCGACGAGAATGCCGGGCACGCGCACGTCCTTCGGCAGCAGGTAGCCGTCATCGACGATGCGCTCGACCTGCGCGATGACGATGCCGCCATTGTTGCGCGCCGCCATGGCCTGCGCGAGACAATCCAGGGTCAACGCCTCTTTCTCGTAGGAGAGATTGCCTGAGGGATCGGCCGAGGTCGCACGGATGAAGGCCACATCGATCTTGGTCGCCGTGTAGAACAGCCATTCCTCGCCGTCGACCTCGACGAGCTTGACAATGTCCTCGGTGGTGAGCTCGTTGACCTTGGCGCCACCATGGCGCGGATCGACGTAAGTCTTCAGGCCGACCTTGGAGAACAGGCCCGGCTGGCCCGCGGCGCAGGCCCGGTAGAGCTGCGAGATCACGCCCTGTGGCAGGTTGTAGCCGCGGATCAGGTTGTCCTGTGCGGCCTTGGCGACCTTCGGCATGCGGCCGAAATTGGCCGCGATGACCCGCGAGAGCAGGCCGTCATGGTGAAGCCGACCGGTACCGAGCCCTTTGCTGTCGCCGGCGCCCGCCGTCATGATCAGGGTGAGGCCGCGCGGCGATCCGGTGTCGACGAAACGCTTCTCGAGGGCGGCATGAAGGGCCTCCGGGATACAGCTCTGGACGAATCCCGTAGTCGTCACGACGTCGTTCTCGCGGATCAGCGCGATCGCCTCTTCCGCCGAGATGACCTTGTTCTTCCTCATGGAGCCCGTGATCCTCCCCGGCATTCGCAAGAGCGACCGGACGTGATGCCCGTCGTCCCCGGCTTTGCCATGCGTTGCCCCCGTGGTGCCGGCACATGTCGGCCCCGGGCGTCGACTGAATCTTGAATACGATCTTTATTGCACCGCATCAATATTTGCGGCACTGCATGATCCCGCGCGCCGGCTGCGCGACAGTACTCCAGGAATGCAGATCAGCGCTGCTGAAAAACTCTTCGATCCCTGCTCAGAAAAATTGCGCGGCGCCCCAGGCCGCCCTGGGCATGTGCTCCGCCGCACGGGGTTTGCGCGATCCGCGTGTGCCGGCTCACCGCGGCACGACCGGATCCGGTGTCTGTCTGTCACGGGACGACAGGGAGGCGATCATGAACCGAGATCCGAGAGCCTGGGGCGCTCAGGCCGATGGCACGGCGCGACCGGGTGAGTCGAACCGGAATTCCGATTCCAGGGCGCGCGACGCCGTGGTCGCCGCTTGGCGGCGCGCGCTTCGCAGGATGCGGGAGCGACGGGCTGCGCAGGGCCCCGCGGATGCGGGCCCCTGAAGCCGGCAGCGCTGGCCTTCGGGCCCAGCGCGGCGCCCGATCCCGGCGCAGGTCCGGGAGGCCGGTTCGGCCCCGACGTCGCCCGAATGGTGACGGGGACCGACCCATTTTCTCTAATTTACCTGGCGCGGCGACCGCGCGACAGCGTGAGCAGCGGACGGGAGTGGATGAGCCGATGGACGACGACGTCGTAGACGGCACGGACGGCGGCGACGCGAGCTCCGCGGCGGCCCAGGAGGCGAACGGGATCGCCTTCCTTCTGGCGAGCGCAGCCTACCTGACGCTCGCCGACGCGCATCTCCGGCGGGAAGGTCCGGAGGGACTTGCCCTGATGGACGAGATCGAGGACCGGATCACGGAGGCGCTGCAGAGCTTCGTCGAGGAGACGTCCTACGAGGATGCGCGACCGGACATCCTCCTCCACGCGACCCGCAAGGTCCGCGCCCTGCTCGAAGCGGGGCGCTCGCTGGCGCCGGAGATGCGGCGGTTCCAGTAGGCACCGGCCTGGACCGGGCCGAGCCGCGACGCGTTCCCGGCAGACGGGGCTCAGGCGCCCGGCCGCGACGGCCTCGCGAAGCCGATATCGGCCGCCACCCCGGCGAGCCGATCCGGATCACGCTCCTTGCGCTCGCTGTAACGATCCACGAGGTAATCGGCGCGTCCGCGGGTCAGCAGCGTGAACTTCATCAATTCCTCGCACACGTCGACGACCCGGTCGTAGAGCGGCCCCGGCTTCATCCGGCCAGCCTCGTCGAACTCCTTGTAGGCCATCGGCACCGAGGACTGGTTGGGGATGGTGATCATCCGCATCCAGCGGCCGAGGACGCGCAGCGCGTTCACGGCGTTGAAGCTCTGGGAGCCACCCGAGACCTGCATCACCGCGAGGGTCCTGCCCTGTGTCGGCCTCAGGCTACCCTCCGAGAGAGGCAGCCAGTCGATCTGGCTCTTCATCACGCCGGTCAAGGCGCCGTGCCGCTCGGGCGAGACCCACACCTGCCCCTCGGACCAGACCGAGAGGGTGCGGAGTTCCTGAACCTTCGGATGGTCCGCCGTCGTGTCGTCGGGCAGGGGTAGGCCGTCGGCGTCGTAGATGCGGACCTCACCGCCCATGGCCTCCAGCAGCCGGGCGGCCTCATAGGCCAGGAAACGGCTGAAGGACCGGTCGCGGAGCGATCCGTACAGGATCAGGAACCGCGGTGGGTGCGGGACCGGCACGGCCTGCGAAGCCTCCACGGCCTCCACACTCGGCGCAGCGAAATGTGCCGCGCTGAGGTTCGGCAGGCCGTCACGGACGGAGGGGGCAGGAAACGGGCTCTTGCTCAACGGCGCGCTTTCTCATACGTTCAAATTGTCTTTTGAAGATTGTAATGGAAATGGACGACGCGCAAGCCCTGGCGGCCTTCGCGGCACTCGCGCAGGAGCATCGCTTGCGGCTGGTGCGGGCGCTTGTGACGGCTGGTCCAGACGGCCTCGCCTCCGGCACCCTGGCCGACGCCGTCGGCGTGTCGGCCGCCACGGTCTCGCATCACCTCAAGGAGTTGAGCCGTGCCGGGCTGGTCGTCTCGCGGCGCGACGGCCGCTCGATCATCTACAGTGCCGCCTATCCGACGCTCTCCGATCTGATCGCGTTCCTGATGCGCGATTGCTGTCAGGGGCGCGCGGAGATCTGCATGCCGGCTGCGGAGACCCTGGCTGCCTGCCTCTGCCCACCCGGAGACAATCCCCATGCCTGAGCCGTTCGACGTCGTGATCTACCACAACCCGGCCTGCGGCACGTCGCGCAACACTCTGGCGATGATCCGCAACACTGGAATCGAGCCTCACGTCATCGAGTATCTCGAGACACCACCGGCCCGTCCGCTGCTGGAGCAGCTGCTCGCCCGCGCCGGGCTGTCGGTGCGCGACGTGCTACGGGAGAAGGGCACGCCCTACGCCGAGTTGAATCTCGGCGACCCGGCCCTGACGGACGGGCAGTTGCTCGATGCCATCGCGGCGCATCCGATCCTCCTCAACCGACCGCTCGTCGTGACACCCAAGGGGGTCCGTCTCTGCCGCCCCTCGGAAGTGGTGCTGGATCTCCTGCCGCCGCAGCAGGCCGAGTTCGTCAAGGAGGACGGGGAGCGGGTGGTCGACGAGCACGATCGCCGCGTCGCCACCGCCTGAACCGGACGCAGAAGCAGAAGAAGACACTGCCCGGATGCTCGCGCTCACCATTTTCCTGATCACACTCGTGTTCGTCATCTGGCAGCCGAGAGGGCTGGGGATCGGCTGGAGCGCCCTGGCCGGCGCGGCCGCGGCCCTCGCCACCGGCGTGATCCAGCCGGATGACATTCCGACAGTCTGGCACATCGTGTGGGACGCGACCTTCACCTTCGTCGCGCTGATCATCATCTCCCTGCTTCTCGACGAGGCCGGGTTCTTCCACTGGGCTGCGCTGCACGTCGCCCGCTGGGGTGGTGGCCGGGGCCGGCGGCTCTTTCCCCTCGTCGTGCTCCTCGGAGCGGCGATCGCGGCGGTGTTTGCCAATGACGGCGCGGCTCTCCTGCTGACGCCCATCGTGCTGGCGATCCTTCTTCGGCTCGACTTCCCGCCGCCGGCGGCCCTCGCCTTCATCATCGCCTGCGGCTTCGTGGCGGACAGCACCTCCCTGCCGCTGGTGATCTCCAATCTGGTCAACATCGTCTCGGCCAATTACTTCGCCGTGACGTTCGGCCGATACGCGGCGGTCATGGTTCCGGTGAACCTCGTCTCGCTCGCGGCGACGCTGGCGGTGCTGGGGGCGTATTTCCAGCACATCATCCCGCCGACCTATCCGATGACCGTCCTCGAGAGTCCGGCAAGCGCCATCCGTGACCGGCTCGTCTTCCGCGCGGCGTTCCCGCTGCTGCTGATTCTCCTGCTGGCCTATTTCATCACTGCGCCCTTCGACGTACCGGTGTCGGTGGTGACTTGTGCCGGCGCTGCGGTCCTGCTGCTGCTCGCGAGACGCGGGCGCGTCATCGGCGTCCGCGCGGTGCTCGCCGGCGCGCCCTGGCAGATCGTCCTGTTCAGCCTGGGCATGTACCTCGTGGTCTACGGCTTGCGGAACGCCGGCCTGACCCGGGAACTGGCTCTGGGCCTGACTTGGCTCGCTGGCCACGGTCCCTGGATCGCCACCCTCGGCACCGGTTTCGCCGCCGCCGTTCTGTCGTCGGTCATGAACAACATGCCGAGCGTGCTGATCGGCGCGCTCTCCATCCAACAGGCCCCGGACCTTTCGCCCCTGACCCGTGAGCTGATGGTCTACGCCAACGTCATCGGCTGCGATCTCGGACCCAAATTCACGCCGATCGGCAGCCTCGCGACCCTGCTCTGGCTGCACGTCCTCGCGGCCAAGGGACAGACGATCACCTGGGGTCAGTACATGAAGGTCGGCCTGATCATCACACCGCCCGTGCTTCTGATCACCCTGCTGGCGCTGGCAGCCTGGCTGCCGCTGATCAGCCCCCGCTAGATCCGGCATGGCCGCTGAAGGTCGGACCACTATCATGGCCACGCCAACAGCCCGCCGCTGGCCGGTAATCGCGGCCCTCGGCATCGTCGAGATCCTCGCCTGGGGCTCGTCGTTCTACCTGCCGGCGGTGATGGCCGGACCGATCGCTGAGAGCACCGGCTGGCCGCTCGCCTGGGTGGTCGGCGGACTGGCCGTCGGCCTCCTCGTCGCAGCTCTCGCCTCGCCGCATGTCGGGGCGGCAATCCACCGACGCGGCGGGCGGCCGGTCCTCGCTCTGGCCGCGCTGCTGCTCGCGGCGGGACTGACCGTCCTGGCCCTGGCGCCGATCTTACCGGTCTACCTCGCCGGCTGGCTGATCCTCGGCGCCGGAATGGCCTGCGGCCTGTACGACCCGGCCTTCGCGACCCTCGGACGCCTTTACGGCGCGACGGCGCGGCCGGCCATCACGACCCTGACCCTCTGGGGCGGGTTCGCCAGCACCGTATGCTGGCCCCTATCCGCATTCCTCGTCGCGCATGTCGGCTGGCGGGCCGCCTGCCTCACCTATGCCGCCCTGCACGTCGCGGTGACGCTGCCGCTCGTGCTGGTGATGATCCCGACGGCTCCGGCGCTTCTGGTGGCCGACGAGCGGCACGCCTCGGATTCCGGGCCCCTGTCAGCCCGGGAGCGCCGGGCCTTCCTGGTGTTCGCAGGCGTCCTGGTTCTCGGCGGCGCGATCATGTCCCAGGTGTCGGTTCACCTTCTCACCCTGCTTCAGGCCCGGGGCGTGTCGGTCGCCGCCGCCGTCTCCTTCGGAGCGCTGATCGGTCCGGCACAGGTCGGCGCGCGCGTCGCCGAGATCTCCCTGAAGGAGCGACATCACCCCCTTTGGACCCTGACGGCGGCCTTCGGCCTGATCGCCCTGGGGCTGTGGCTACTGGCGCTGGGACTACCGGGGGTGGCGCTCTGGCTGGTGCTCTATGCGGGCGGCAACGGGATCTACTCGATCGCGCGGGGGACGGTACCGCTCGCTCTGTTCGGTCCCCTGCGCTACCCGCTCGTCGTCGGCCGCCTCGCCCGACCGGCGCTGGCGGCCCAGGCGCTGGCGCCGCCGGCCGGAGCGGTGGTCTTGACCCATGCAGGGCCGGAAGCCTTGTGGTGGCTGCTGCTCGCGCTGGCGCTCGCCGCCATCGGCCTCATCGGCGCGCTGTGGCGGTTGCGATGAGGACGGAGCCCGGCCTCAAGCGGTGCCAGCCTTCGCCCATTAGCGTATGCCGCCGTCGCTCAGCCGGTACCAGGCGATGATCGCCGAGACGTACAGCCGGTGCAGGGCGTGCAGCGGCAGCGGCGCGATCGGCGTGAGCGGCAAGGGCAGGCTGTCGGCATTGCCGGTGGCGATGTAGGCGGCCATCGCCCGGCCCATCGCCGACTGGAGACCGACGCCGCGACCCTGGCAGCCGATATCGATGAGGAGTCCGGGCGCCGGCTCGTGGAGATGGGGCAGGTAGTCCCGGGTGATCGCGACGCGGCCGCACCAGCGATGGTCGAAGCCGATCCCGTCGAGCTGAGGGAAGAGCTTGCCGACAATCCGTTGGAGATGGGCCCAGTCGGCGGGACTGCGCGGCTCCCGGAACGGCCCGCGGCCACCCATCAGCAGGCGACCGGTATGGTCGAGCCGGAAGTAGAGCAGGAGCTTCCTCGTGTCCGAGGAGACGTGGCCTTCGGGCAGGATCGAGCGCCGCAGGTTGTCGGAGAGCGGTACCGTGGCGACCTGGAAGGAATTGGCCGCGATCACCGTCTCGGCGAGATCCGGCCAGAGGCCGCCGGTGTAGCCGTTGGTGCACAGCACGACCCGATCGGTGGTCAATTGTGCCCCCTGCGCCGTCGTGACCGTCCATCGAGATCCGGTCCGCGTGAGGGCGGTGACCGGCGATGCGCCGTGGATCGACGCTCCGGCCTTCAGGGCCGCCCGGGCGAGCCCGCGGGCGTAGCTCAGGGGCTGGATGGCGCCGCCGCGGCCGTCGAGCCAGCCGCCGAGATAGCGTTCGGTCCCGAGAAGCCGTTCGGTCTCGGCCTTGTCGAGGACGCGGGTCGGCGCGCCGAGATCGGCCCATTGGGCCGCGCGCCGCGCGACTTCGGCGAGACCGGCCTCGGTATGGGCGCCCTGGATCCAGCCGGCGCGCCGGTGCGGGACATCCATCCCGTGCCGCGCGATCAGGTCGAACACGACGTCGGCGGTCTCACCGGCGAAACGCGCGAGCCGCGCGCCGCGCTCACGCCCGAAGCGCGCGACGATGTCGGCGGGATCGTATTTCAGGCCCGGGATGACCTGGCCGCCGTTGCGGCCGGAGCCGCCGTAACCGACTTCCCGCGCCTCCAGAACAACCGGCCGGATTCCGCGCTCGGCCAGATGCAGGGCGGTGGACAGGCCGCAGAAGCCGCCGCCCACGATCACCACGTCGGCCGCACCGGATTCCGCAAGCGGCGGCGTGTCCGGCGCGGGCGCCGCCGTGGTGGCCCAGAGCGAGGGGGCGAGGGGGAACGGTTCGGCCACGGCGTGTCCTAGAGCGGGTGCAGCACGCGCTGCAGGAAGTCCTGGGTGCGGGGGTTCTGCGGGCGGTTCAGGACCTCGCTGGCCGGCCCCTGCTCGACGAGGCGGCCGCCGTCGAGGAACAGCACCCGGTCGGCGACCTCGCGGGCGAAGCCGATCTCGTGGGTCACGACGATCATCGTCATCCCCTCGTCGGCAAGGCCGCGCATGACCCGCAGGACGTCGCCGACCAGTTCGGGATCGAGGGCCGAGGTCGGCTCGTCGAACAGGATCGCCTCCGGTCGCATCGCCAGCGCCCGGGCGATCGCCACGCGCTGCTGCTGGCCGCCGGATAGCTCGTTCGGCCGGGCATCCTCCTTGCCCGAGAGCCCCACCCGCGCGAGCAGGGCGCGCGCCCGCTCCTCGGCCTCCCGACGGGGCTCGCCCTTCACGTGGAGCGGACCCTCGACGACGTTCTCCAGAGCGGTCCGGTTGGCGAACAGGTTGAACCGCTGGAAGACCATGGACACCCGGGTGCGGATCGCCTTGATGGCGCGCTTGTCCCGGTCGACCCGCTGGCCGCCGACGCGGATCTCCCCGCCGTCATAGGCCTCCAAGCCGTTGATGCAGCGGAGGAGGGTCGACTTTCCGGAGCCCGAAGGCCCGATGATGCAGACCACCTCGCCCTTGGCGACCTCGGCCGAGACGCCCTTGATCACTTCCAGGATACCGTAGTGCTTGCGGACATCCTCCAGGACGATCATCGATGCCGTCCCTTCGCCTCGAGATGTCGAACCAGCAGGATCAGCGGCAGGCTGAGCGCGAGGTACATCAGCGCGACCATCGTGTAGACGCTGGTGTTCTTGAAGGTCGACGACGCGATCAGCTTGCCCTGGAGCGCGAGTTCCGCGACCGTGATCGTCGAGGCCTGCGACGAATCCTTGAGCATCATGATCATGATGTTGCCGTAGGGCGGCAGCGCGATCCGGATCGCCTGCGGCAGGATCACCCGCCGCATGGTCAGCCCCCAGCCCATGCCGATCGACAGTGCCGCCTCGACCTGCCCGCGATCCACCGCCTCGATGCCGGCGCGGAAGTTTTCGGCCTGGTAGGCCGAGTAGGCGATGCCGAGCCCGATGATCGCCGCCTGGACCGCGGTGAGCGACAGGCCGAAATCGGGCATGACGAAGTAGATGTAGAACAGCTGCACGATGATCGGGATGCCGCGCAGGATGTTGATCATCACCGCGCTGAAGCCGGCCAGCACCGCGATGCCGGAAACACGCATCATCGCCCAGACCAGTCCGAGCAGGGTCGAGACCACCAGGGAGGCGAGGGTGATCAGGACCGTGAGCTGCACGCCCTGGAGCAGGATCGGCAGGTATTCATGGGCGTCGGCGAGGAACTCGCGCATGGAGTTGAGGGCCGAAGCTCAGGACTTGTCCGCCGAGGGCGGAAGGCCCCACTTGGTCAGGATCGCCTGAAGCGTCCCGTCGGACTTCAGCTTGGCGAGCGCCTTGTCGATCTTGGCCAGAAGCTCGGAATCGGTCTTGCGGACGCTCAGGCCAATCGAGGCGACGACGGTCGGCTTGAAGGTCTCGACCAGGCGGACGCCGGGAAACAGCCCCTGTTTGACGTAATAGGCGAGGATAGGGGCGTCGGCGAAGCCGGCCTTCAGGCGCCCGGAATTCACGTCCCGGATAATGTCGGGGATCGTGTCGTAGATCTTCACCTCGCCGAACAGGCCAGACTTCTTCAGCGGCTCGACAAAGGCGGTGCCGACCTGGGCGCCCACGGTCTCACCCTTCAGGTCGGCGAAGGATGTGTAATCCTTCGTGTCGGTCTTCGGGACGATCAGCCCCTCGCCATAGGTGTAGACAGGGGCCGAGAAGGCGACGACTTCCTTGCGCTGCGGCGTGATGAACATCGCCGCCGAGATGATGTCGATCTTCGAGGCGGTGAGTGCCGGGATCAGCGTCGAGAATTGCAGCGGCTCCACCGCGACCGTGAAACCCGCCTCCTTGCCGACTGCATTGACGAGGTCGACCATTACGCCCTGAATGGTATTCGTCTTGGTGTCGAGGAAGGTGAAGGGCAGGCCGGTTGGCGTCGCACCGACCTTCAGGGGCTGCGCGCTGACGGTACTCCCGAGAAATCCGAGAAGCAGCGCCGACGACAGACACAGCTTGGCCAACCGTCTTCTCATCATGCCGCTCCCATGAGGTGCCCGGATCGTACGGCGAAAGCCTGCGCCCGATTTCATTCTCGTGAAGAATACCGCACGTTTTCGATATCGACGCAAGCGACTTTCACGTGCATGAAGGGACACCCGAGAGGCAGAGTGGTGTGACGGTGAGCATCCCCCAAGGCGCAGCAACGGGTCCGGAACCGGTCGACCGGGCCGTGGGTCAGCGCCTGCGCAGCCTGCGACGGGCGCGGGGGCTCTCGCTCGAAGCGGTCGCATCCAGCACCGGCCTGTCGATCGGCTTCATCAGTCAGGTGGAGCGGGGCCTGTCGTCGCCCTCGCTCCGGGTGCTGGCGCTGCTCGCGGACATGCTGCAGATCGGGATCGGCGGCCTCTTCGAGCCCGGCCCGGACGCGCCCGATCCGGACCCGATCGTGGTGTTCCGGAAGGACCGGCCTGAACTTCAGCTCTGGCGCGCCGGCATCACCAAGCAGTTGCTGACCCCGCCCGGGGGCACGCAGGGGATGAGCCTGTTCCACATGGTGCTGAAGGCCGGGGCGAGCACCGGCGACGAGTTGTTCAGCCACGATGGCGAGGAAGCCGGTCTCGTCCTGGAGGGGCGCCTGACCCTCGTGGTCGAGGCACGCACGCTTCAGCTCGCGGAAGGAGACAGCTTCCGCTTCGAGAGCCGGCGGCCGCACCGCTTCAGCAATCCCGACCCGCGCGGCCGGACTGTCGTGCTGTGGGTCAACGTCCTCGGTCCAGCGTCGTCGGCGCAGAGCTGACCGGGTTTCGCCCGGTCATCGCGCTCCGAGAACAGCCGCCAGAGGGACCGGCGCCCTCGCTGTCGCGAAGCCTCTGGGGCCGGCCCTGTGGAGCGCGTCAGTTGCTCAGCCGGACAGAGGCGAGGGTGGTGCTGAACAGCTTGAGCATGGCTGCGGTGATGTCACCGCCCGACGCGACCGGGAAATACATATTGTCCGATGCGCAGGCCTGCAGCGCCGGGCCGATCTTCGATTCGTAGGGTTTGACGTATCGATTGTAGAAATCGTTGTCGTACAGCGGCAGATACTGCGTGTAAATGATACCGATTTTGACGTTCCTGTTCTTCAAAGCCGTACAGGTCGAAGGGCTCAGAGGACCGATGAAACGGTCGCTCTGGTATTGGAATCCGGCGCTTTGGTTGGTGACGCTGCCCCCCGTGTCCTCGACTCCGTCGGTGACGAGGAACAGGAAGCGGATCGGCTTGTCCGGCGTGAGACCGTTGCCGCTGTCCGGAATGGTGGTATTCATCTTGGCGATTGCGCGTTCGAAATCGGTCTGATTATCCGACTGATTGTAGTAAGCGTAGGCAATATCGATATTTGGGGTGGCGTTCTTGATGTTGTTCAGTGTTGGCGTCATCGTCTGGAGCCTCGTCTGAGACACAGAATCGTTGAACGTCCACATCTCCATCTGAAATTGCTGCGGCAGCAGCATACTTGCATTCGCCCGGTCGACGAGCGCCGAGACCGCATCCCGCAGAACTTGAATACGAAGCTTGATATTGTTCTTGAGAGCAATATGGTAATTATCGGATAGATTGTCGCCGGTGATGTTGCCCTTGCTATCGAAAGTATGCTGATGGCACGCGAAGGCACACCCGTTGGTGGCGAGCTTCATATTGCGCACATCCGCATCGGTCGCGGCGAGGCCCATCGACGGCGAATTGTCGAGCAAAAGATAGTAATTAATGTACTGTGAGATGTTCCGGGTCGCCGCAGATGTCCCGTTGATGGTCATGGCTGGGATCTGCATCATCGATGCCAGTCCCGTCTTGACGGTCGCCGTGTAGCTGGCGGTCAGACTGAGGCTGGACGCCGTGTTGACCGGTGTTCCCGGCGTGAACGAGGTCACCGTGACGCCCGGGACCTTCGCGGCCTCCGCGCGGAACTGCGTCTCCATGTTCTGCAACGTCGTCGTCGGGATCGTGTTGGTCTTCTGTGACATCACCGCCAGCACGGCGCCGTCGAGGGCCGTGTCGAGCTGGGTCTTCGCGGCGTTGCGCCGGCCGTAATCGACAGCCGCCGCCGCCGCGAACATCACCGGTAGCGTGACGAGCGCGAAGATCACCGCAACCTGACCGGAACGCGCCCGCGGAAACGCCGTCGCGGGCCGCTTAAGAATGCGCGTCAACCGGCTCTGGAACACCGACACGGGCCATCCCTCGAACATCAGTTGTAGACCGGGCAGGCCGCGCCGCCCGGCATGACGATCTCGTTGGGGGTACGTTCCGACCACGGGACCTGCCGCTTGAAGGTCAGCCCCTGACCACCGAAGATCCACCGGTAGAGCGCGCTTCCGATGATCGGTGTGTAAGTCATCGTGACCTCGGCCAGGATGTAGCGGGCGCCGTCGAACTGATAGGCCGCCGGCGTCGCGGGCAATCCGTTGGTTCCGCTGGCCTGTTTGGCCGGGCGCCCGGTCGCATTCTGAGGCCAGCTGGAACAGACGAAACCGTTGAGGGTGCCGTTCACGGATTCGACGCCCATGGCGTTGACCACGATCTGGAGGCCGGATGCGTCCAGCGGGCGCAGGATCGCGGTCGCAGCACCCGCGATCTTCGCCATGCCGTCCTGCGTGGTCAGGGCGTTGTCCATGCGCCCGGAGAGATCGCCCAAAGTGCGGGCGAACAGCGTCAGCTTGCGGCTTGTGTCGACGATGCGCGTCAGCTCCGTTGTCCCGAAATACAGGACGATCAGCAGAGGCAGGACCAAGGCGAACTCGACGGCGGCGACGCCACGCTCATCCTGTCGACAATGCCTCAGGCGCTCCAGCACACGATGCATCAGGAGCATCCTGACGGAGCCGGGTACGGCTCGACCTTGAACACCGTCGCGGCCTGGAGCACGCGGCGCTTGTTCGGCAGGTTGGGCACCGCCGCACCGAGCAGGGGGAAAAAGACCGGGATGTCCACGGCAGCCTGCACCACCACGATGGCTGAGGCCCCCGCGCAGGAATAGCCGGCGAAGTTTGCGTTCCAATCGCTCGCCCCGCTGGCATTGGTCGCCACCGGCGAGACCGGGGTCGCCGCGGTGTAGCTATCAGCCTTCGTGATGCTGACCCGAACGTTGGCGCAATTGAAGATCGTCACACGCGGGGTGCCGTTCGATTGCGTGCACATCGCCGTCCGGAAGCGGGCCATCAGCGTCGCGGTATCGGTGGTGCCTGCATTCGCCGTCTGAAAGGCGCCCGTGTAGATCTGCCGACCGGCATCGGCGACCGCCTGCTGGAGGATCTCCTGTTCCCAGAAGACGATACCGTTCTCCAGGCAAGCCCCGACCAGAGCGAAGAACGGCACTGCCACCAATGCGAATTCCACGGCCGTCGCGCCCGCACGCGCCTGCGTTAACCGTGCGACCTGCGTTCGGAGATCGAGCCAGCGACGCGCCGCTCGGAATGCCGTGCTCACATTTCAGCTCGACCTTGGGACCATGTGAGCAAAGGAACATCAAAAGCTTACTTTTCTCGGCGCATCACGGCTCAAAATCGACGATTTCCCCCGACACCCTCCTGTGCGGAGTGTCGCGGTCGCAACGGCGGTTTCGATCTGAGGCAGGACGGCCAGCCGACCGACCGACGCAGTCGGTTGAGCCGGCCTGCCGGAGCGCTGCCGTCTGAACCGGTAAACCAGCCCCGTGCGCGCCAGGCGGTGGCCTGCAAGTCGGTGGCCGCAGCCAGCACATCAATCGCGGCATCGATTAAATGACGTATTTTACAATCGTCGACTGCAGGTTACGCACCTTTCCGCGCCGAGATAAGCCGCATTAAGTGCAGCTTAAGACATCATCGTTATCGTTGCCGGCTGAAATTAAACCGCATGGCGATCCCCGCTCATGGCCCGTGCTCTACCCGACGTTGTCGCAATCGAAGAAGGTGTCGGGCTTCTGCGAAGCCAGCTCCTGTCGATTTCGGATGCGATCGCCCGGACCCGTCAGGAGATTGCCGATCTCCGGCAGGAGCAGGAGACCAGTCGCGCCTGCGATGAACTCCAGGCGGTCGTGCAGGGCACGGAAGACGCCACCAACACGATCCTGACCGCGTCGGAAACGGTCGACGCGCTCGCGCGCGGAATCGTCCGGCGGTCGGGCGAGGACACCAACCGGGCCGATGCCGAGGCGATCCGGGCCGAGATGCAAACCATCTTCGAAGCTTGCAACTTCCAGGATCTTACCGGGCAGCGGATCTCGAAGGTCGTACGCACCATCGTCCTCGTGGAGGACCGGATCGGCGAGATGCTGCGCGTCTGGTCGGCATCCGACGCCGCGCCAACGGCGCCGAATCCGCGGCCCGACAGGCGCAGCGGGGAGGCGGCCCTACTGAACGGCCCCGTCCTGCCCGGAGAGGCCTCGGTTTCGCAGGACACCGTCGACGCGATGTTCCCGTAAGGGGCAGCCCGGAAGGCGTGCCGATGGGCCGGATACTTCTGATCACGGACGATCCCGCCCGCAGCTTGGGTTTGGCGCAGGAGCTCTCCGACGGGCTGGCCTGCGAAATCCACGACCTCCGCGCCGCGGACGTCCCGGCCGGCCTCGCGACGGGGATCGTCGCCGATGTTCTCGATCTCGGCACCGCATCCATCGAACGCCTGCGCCGCCTTCTGGCCGAAATCCGGCATGGCGCCCCCTTGGTTGTCCTGCGTCATGCGGACAATCCGAGGACCCGGCTGCTCGGCATTTCGCTCAATGCGACGAACACGCTCGGCCCCCCATTCGACGCGGATCGTCTGCGAGAGGCGCTCGGTGCGCCGCGCGCGGCCGCGCTCGTCGCGCCCCACGATGAGGAGCCGGTACCTGCCGGCGCGGTAAAGACGGCCGCGGAACTGCGCGGATTCTACGCATCCGTCTTCGTACCCGACCAGCCGATCACACCGCGCGTGATCGACAACGGTACCCAGGCCATCGACCTCGCCATCCGGGATACCGGAATCCGCGATTGGGTCCGTGCGGTTCGCCAGTTTGACGACGCCACCCATCAGCACTGCCTGCTGGTCGCCGGACTGGCGGCAGCCTTCGCGGCCGCCCTGGGACTCGGCGAGCAGGAGCGTCATCGCGTCACGAAGGCAGCCCTGCTGCACGACGTCGGCAAGATTCATATCCCGGCCGCGATTCTGAACAAGCCGGGTCGGCTTGACGACACCGAGATGGCCGTCATGCGGCTGCATCCGGAGAAGGGATACAGCATGCTCGTCGATCAGGGCTTCGAGCAGCAGATGCTGCACGTCGTCCGCTCGCACCACGAGATGCTCGATGGGTCAGGCTATCCGGATCGCCTCAAGGCGCACGAGATCCCGGATCTCGTGCGGCTCATCACCGTCTGCGATATCCACGCGGCCTTGATCGAGCAGAGGCCCTACAAGCCGCCGATGCCCAGTGAGTCGGCCTACGCAATCCTGGAGAGCATGGTGGGGCGGCTCGATCCCGCGATCGTCGGTGCCTTCCGGCCCGTCGTCGCCGCGTTCGCGCCGCAGATCCTGGAACACGCGTAACGGCCGGGAACGACAGCCTTGACGGCGATGCTCGGAGGCGCGCATCGCCCGAGGACAATCCCGCCACGCCGTCCGGTGGTTCGCCGCACCGATGGAAAAGCCGCGCCGCCATAAAAACTGACGACGCGGCGCGATGGGGCCTGTGCTTCGCCGGATCGTCGCGGGCAGCGCGCGCCCCCCCCGGGGGGGGTCGGCGGGTGGGGGGGGGGCCGCCCCCCCCCCCCGCCACGACCAGGGCTCACTCGGCCGGCTGGAGAGCTGGCGCGGGTGCGAGCGGCGCCATGGTCTGGCCGGACAGGGCCGCAGCGAGCTTGGCCTCGTCGACCTCGTTCTCCCAGCGGGCCACCACGATGCAGGCCACCGCATTACCGATGAAGTTCGTCAGCGCCCGGCACTCGGACATGAAGCGGTCTACGCCGAGGATCAGCGCCATGCCGACCACCGGCACGGAGGGGACCACCGCGAGCGTCGCCGCCAGGGTGATGAAACCCGAACCGGTCACGCCCGCCGCACCCTTCGAGGACAGCATCGCCACCAGCAGCAGCAGCGCCTGCTCGCCGAGGCTCAGTGGCGTATCGGTCGCCTGAGCGATGAACAAAGCCGCCATGGTCATGTAGATGTTGGTGCCGTCCAGGTTGAACGAGTAGCCCGTGGGCACCACGAGGCCGACGACCGGCTTCGAGCAACCGGCCCGCTCCATCTTCTCCAGCAGCGAGGGCAGCGCGGACTCGGACGAGGACGTGCCGAGCACAAGCAGCAGCTCCTCCTTGATGTAGCGGATGAGCCGGATGATCGAGAACCCGTTGTAGCGCGCCACCGCACCGAGAACGACCAGCACGAAGATCGTCGAGGTCAAGTAGAAGGCGCCGACGAGGTAGGCGAGGTTGGCAAGCGAGCTGATCCCGTACTTGCCGATCGTGAACGCCATCGCGCCGAAGGCACCCACGGGTGCGACCTTCATGATGATGTTGACGACGCCGAACACCGCCTCGGACAGCACCTTGATGATGTCCAGCACCGGCTTGCCCCGGTCGCCCAGGAAGGCGAGACCGAAGCCGAACAGCACGGAGAAGAACAGCACCTGGAGGATCTCGCCGCCCGCGAAGGCGCCGACCGCCGTCGTCGGGATGATATTCATCAGGAAGTCGACGATGCTCTGCTCCTTGGCCTTGCCGGCGTAGGTGGCGATCGCCTTCGGATCGAGGGATTTCGGATCGATGTGCAGCCCGTTGCCCGGCTGGAGCACGTTGGCGACCACGAGGCCGACGATCAGCGCCAGCGTCGAGAATGTCAGGAAGTAGATCAGCGCCTTGCCGCCGACCCGGCCGACCTTCTCGAGATTGGTCATCCCGGCAATGCCGGAGACCACCGTGAGGAAGATCACCGGGGCGATGATCATCTTGACGAGCTTGATGAAAGCGTCCCCGAGCGGCTTCATCTCGGCGCCGAGCTGCGGATAAAAATGTCCGAGCAGGATACCGATCGCGACCGCGACCACGACCTGGAAGTACAGCGTCCGGTACAGCGGCTTCGGTTTGGCGGGCGGATGCGGGGCGGTGAGTGGTGACGGCACGGCAGCCATGGGGCGTTCTCCCTGTCGCGGGCTTCGGATGGGGCGGCTCGCGTCGGAGCGTCCCGACGATGTCCGCGCTTGCTGTTGGCCTTCCGGCACGCAGCCGTTCTCTGGTGACATGGCTGCGTTACGCATCGGGAATGGCAACCGGCATGCCACCCGAGCCCAGGCCACCTCATTTCTTTAACCATTTGTGGAGAATAGGTTTTTCCCAGATGATGTCGGACTGTGCGTCACGCCGGAGTGCGGATTTCCGCACGCCGCTGGCCGGAACGGTCCGGATCGCCGCACAGGCCGTCCGCCGTTGAACGGGCCCGCGACCTCCGGTGGTGGCACGCCCTCGCGCCGGGGCCTCGCCGTCGTGATCGGCGTCTGCGCGATCCTCGTGGCGGCGTGGCTCGCCGGCCGGGCCGCGGAGCGCTGGGCCTTGTCGGATCTGCGACGCGGCGCCCGCTCGGCGATCGGGCTCCAGGTCGGCGTCTTGCTCGCGGAGATGCAGAAGCAGGCGTCCCTGCCGCTGGCGCTCGCGGCCGACCCCGAGGTCGCCGCCGCGGTCGGCCCCGATCCCGGGCGCAACCTCTTGGATCGTGTCGACCGGCGGCTCGCCCAGGTCGCGGCCGCCACCGGTTCGGCAGTCATCTACGTCATCGGCGCCGACGGGCTCACGGTCGCGGCGAGCAACGCGGGCGAGGACCGCAGCTTCGTCGGCCGGGACTACGGTTTCCGCCCCTACTTCAAGCAGGCCCTGGCCGGTGGGGCCGGCTCCCAGTTCGCCCTCGGCACGGTCAGTGGTCGGCCTGGCCTGTACCTCGCGCGCCGGATCGGGGCGGGGACCGGGGTCGTGGTGGTGAAGGTCGAGTTCGACGCCGTCGAGGCCGCGTGGCGTGCCGCACGCGAGGCGACCTTCGTGACCGATGCCCGGGGCATCGTCCTCGTCACGAGCGAGCCCGGCTGGCGCTTCGACACGCTCAGCGCCGTCGACGCGGCCGAACGCGCCCGGATCGAGGCGGGGCAGGAATTCGGCGCCGCCCGCCTCGAGCAACTGCCGCTCCATCCGGTGGCGGGCGAGCCGGACATGGTGCGCGTCGGGCGCGGGTCGCTGCCGGCCTGGACCGCAATCCTGACACAGGCGCCCGTACCCGGCACGGATTGGCAGTTGCGGACGCTGACGCCGGTCGGCACCACGGTGGAGCGGGAACGGCTGCAGGCCTGGATCATCGCGGCCCTGGTCACGGCGCTCGCCGGGTACGGGATCTTCGCCCTGGCCGATCGCGGCCGCCGGACGCAGGCCCGGCTCGCCGAAGCCGCGGCGCGTCGGGCCGAGCTGGAATCCAGCGTCGAGGCGCGGACGCGGGCGCTGCGGGAGACCAATGCGCAGCTCCGCGCCGAGATCGCTGAGCGGCAGCGCGCCGAGGCCGAGCGCGAGCGCCTCGGCCGCGAGCTGGCGCAGGCCGGCCGGCTGGCGGCGCTCGGCCAGTTCGCGGCCAGCATGGCACACGAGATCAACCAGCCGCTGGCGGCGATCCGCTCCTACGCGGACAACACCGCGATCCTCATCGGGCGCGGGCGCACCGACGATGCGGCCGAGAATGCCGCCGCCATCGGCCGGCTCACCGATCGCATCGCCGGCCTCACCCGGCAGCTCAAGGGCTTCGCTCGGCGCGCCTCGCCGCGGCGGGAGCCGGTGGTTTTGCGCGATGTCGTGGCAAACGCGGTGGAACTCGTGTCGGCCCGTGCGGCCGCCCTGCACGTCCCCCTCGACGTAAACGAGCCTGACCCGGAGCTTCGCGTACTCGGGGACGGTCCGCGGTTGGAGCAGGTTCTGGTCAATCTGCTCCAGAACGCCGTCGACGCGGTGGCGGGGCGGGCCGACGCCCGCGTAAGCCTGCGCTGGTATGCCGACGGTAGCGAGCGCGTCATGGTTGAGGTGACCGATACCGGACCCGGCATACCCGAAGCGACGCGCGGCCAGGTCTTCGACGCGTTCTTCACCACCAAGGCGGACGGCCTCGGCCTCGGCCTCGCCATCGCCCGCGGGATCGTGGAGGATTGCGGCGGGAACCTGATCCTGGCCGACGGCAACGGCGCCGACACGGTCTTTCGGATGGCGCTGATCCGCGCGACGGAGGCGGCTCCGAAGGTGGACAAGACGGTGGGAGCGGAACCGTGAGTGGATCGGCAGACGCGCGGACGGCGGCCGAGCGCGTCGTGTTCATCGACGACGAGGCCGACGTGCGCCGCGCCAATGGCCAGAGTCTGGAGTTGGCGGGCTTCGCCGTGGAGGCCTTCGCCGCCGCCGAGCCGGCTTTGGCGGCGATCCTGGCCGCGGCCCCCGGCGCCGTGATCACGGATGTGCGGCTGCCGGGCCTCGACGGCGTCGGGCTGCTGGCCCGGTTGCACCGGGTCGATCCGGACCTTCCGGTCATTCTCATCACCGGGCACGGCGACATCGGCATGGCGGTGGCCGCCATGCAGGGCGGCGCCTACGACTTCCTGGCCAAACCCTATCCCGCCGAAGCGCTCATCACCTCGGTGCGTCGGGCCCTGGAGCGGCGGCGGCTCGTGATGGAAAATCGGACGCTGCGGGCTCGTCTCGATGCGGCAATCGAGGAGGATCCGGCCTTCCTCGGCGCCTCCCCGGAGATTGCAGGCCTTCGCGCCCTCGTGCGCGAGGTGGCGAAGGCCGATGTCGACGTGCTCGTCTTCGGCGAAACCGGTTCCGGCAAGGAGGTGGTGGCGGGCGCGCTGCACCGATGGAGCCGGCGCGCGGAGCGGAATCTCGTGGCGATGAATTGCGGCGCTTTGCCCGACAGCGTCGTCGAGAGTGAGCTGTTCGGCCACGAGGCCGGCGCCTTCACCGGGGCGCTCAAGCGCCGGGTCGGCCGCATCGAGCACGCACAGGGCGGCACGCTCTTCCTCGACGAAATCGAGAGCATGCCGCTGCCGCTGCAGGTCAAGCTCCTCCGGGTACTCCAGGAGCGCACCGTGGAACCGCTGGGCACCAATGAGGTGCGGCCGGTCGACATGCGGGTCGTGGCCGCCACGAAGGTCGATCTCGGGCAGGCCGCCGCGCAGGGCACTTTCCGCGACGATCTCTATCACCGCCTCAACGTCATCACGATCACGATCCCGCCCCTGCGCGATCGGGGCGACGACGTGCTGCTGCTCTTCCAGCACTTCCTGCGCCGCGCAGCCGAGAAGTTCGGGCGCCCGATGCCGCCCGTCACGCCGGCGATCCGCGACCATCTGCGCCGCCACACCTGGCCGGGCAATGTCCGCGAACTCGGCCATTTCGCCGAGCGTTGCGCCCTGGGCCTCGTCGCGCCGCCGCAGCCCGCCGCGGAGGCGGCCGGCGGCCTCACCGAGCAGGTAGATCGCTTCGAACGGCAACTGATCCGTGACGAATTGATCATGGCCGGCGGTGACGTACGCGCCGCCGCGGAAGCGCTCGGCCTGCCGCGCAAGACCCTCTACGACAAGATGGCCCGCCACGGATTGACGCCGGCCGATTACCGCTAGGACCAGCCCATCCAATTCCATACTGGCAGACTCAACCGGCGGTCGTGGCGCCTGGGCGATGGCGGCATGCCGAAAAGCGGTAGGCGGACCGGTGCGGAAACTGCTTAGCGTGGCCGACGCCCCAGCACCGCCGAGTCCCCATGCCCCGCTTCTTCATCGATCTGCACGACGGAACTGATATCGTCCGGGACAGGGACGGCTACGACCTGCCGAACCTCGAAGCCGCGCGCTCGCAGGCCGTGAAGATCATGACGCGGATCGCGCAGAGCCTTTCCGACGAACCCGGTCGGCAGGACTTTGTCGCCGCTGTCCGCGACGATGCCGGAGTTGTGCGGCTGCGCTTCCGTCTGTCCCTCGATGCGGGGCCGGTCGGATGACACTGGGCAAGGCCCGGCAAATCGGTGACCTCGGGCGCTCTTTGCTGGACTCTCGGTCAGTCTCCGTGGATCCCGGTTGAGCGTTGATCCAGCGCAAGGGGCCGCCGCTGAGACCGGCGCAAACGGAACGCGCAGCAATTGCGGGCGACCCCGACGATGACACCGGTAGCCTTGGGCTCAACCCAGACGGGATCGTCGGCGGTCGACGGATGGGTGCCGCGCCTTCGAGGATGGTTAGTCCTCCTGCCGTTTCTCGGCCTCTGCACCGGCTTGTCGGCACAGGCGCTCGCGCAGCCTGAGGCTGCCGCTTGGGCCTTCATGCTCCCGACGCTCGCGGTGCTCGCCATCCTGGCGATCCAGATCGTCACGAGTCTGGCGCGGGGCGATATCGGCCTCGATCTCGTCGCCCTGCTCTCGATGAGTGGCGCCCTTGCTCTCTCCCAGCCGCTGGCCGCCGTCGTCATCGCCATGATGTATGCCGGCGGCCAGGCGCTGGAAGCCTATGCGGCCGGCCGTGCCGGCAGGGCCATGACAGCGCTTATCGCGCGCCAGCCGCGCAGCGCCCTGCGCGAGGATGGCGGCGCGTTGACGGAGGTGCCGCTCGCGGCGCTGGTTCCGGGGGACCGCATCCTGGTGCGCGTCGGCGACGTCGTACCCGTCGACGGGCGGATCGCGGCCGGGCGCGCCGTGCTCGATCAGTCGAGCCTCACCGGCGAGGCGATGCCGGTCAGCATCGGTGCGAACGAGTCCGTGCTCAGCGGCACGGTCAACGCCGGCACGCCGTTCACCTTAGTGGCGGAGCGACCTGCGGCCGAGAGTACCTACGCAGGCATCGTCCGGCTGGTCGAGGCGGCGCGAGCTCGCAAGGCGCCGATGGCCCGCTTGGCCGACCGCTACGGGCTCGCCTTCCTCGGCCTCACGCTGCTGATGTCCGGCGGTGCCTGGATCGTCTCGGGCGATCCCCTGCGGGGCCTCGCCGTCCTGGTGGTCGCCACGCCGTGCCCGCTGATCCTGGCTGTGCCCGTCGCGCTCGTGTCCGGCCTCTCGCGCGCGGCCGGCATCGGCGTCCTCATCAAGGGGGGCGGGGCCCTGGAGATGCTGGCGAAGATCCGCGTCCTCATCGTCGACAAGACCGGCACCCTGACCCGCGGCATCGCCCGTCTGATTCGCGTCAGGACCCTCGCGGCGCCCGACGAGGCCGAGGTCCTGCGGCTCGCGGCATCCCTCGATCAGGCCTCCGGCCACCCGGTGGCGCGCGCATTGGTCGAGGAGGCGCGCCGACGTGGCCTGGCGCTGGCGCAGCCCGAGGAGGCCACGGAAACGGCGGGTGAAGGCGTGAGCGGCCTGGTGGAGAAGTTGCACGTCGTCGTCGGCGGGCCGCGCTTCATGACGAGGCTGGGAATCCACTTCGAGCCGGTGGACGGGGAACGAAGCCGCGCGACGGCCGTGGCGACGGTGCTGGTCGCCATCGACGGCACGCCTGCCGCCGTGCTGGAATTCGCCGATCCGCTGCGGACCGATGGCGGCAAGGCACTCGTGGCGCTGCGCGCTTGCGGGATCGAGCGGGTGGTGCTCGCGACCGGTGACCGGCACAACGTCGCCGAGACGCTCGTCGCCGGTCTCCCGATTGACGCCGTCGCGGCGGACCTCGACCCAGCCGACAAGTCCGGCATTGTGGGCGCCGAGCGCCGGAACGGTCCCGTGATGATGGTCGGCGACGGGGTCAACGACGCCCCCGCTCTGGCGGCAGCCGATCTCGGCGTGGCCCTCGGCGCCAAAGGCGCGGCGGCGGCCGCCGAGGCGGCGGACGTCGTACTGCTGGTCGACAGTCTCGCACCGCTGCCCCAGGCCATCCGCATCGCCAGGCGCGCCCGCTCGATCGCGCTCCAGAGCGTGTGGGCTGGCCTCGGGTTCTCGATCGCCGGCATGGTCGCCGCGGCCTTCGGCTACCTCTCACCCCTGCAGGGGGCGCTTCTGCAGGAAGTCATCGACGTCGCCGTGATCCTCAACGCCATGCGGGCCCTCGGCGGTTCGCCGGGCGAGCGCCTGCAAGCGGCGCAGGATGCCCCGTGCCGTCCTTGACGCCGGCCGCTTTCAGCGCTTGCGCTGGACAAAGGTGGGCCTCGCTGCCCTCGATAAGGCTGATCGACAACGGCATCGATGCCCGATGGAGGGGATTGTGGATTACGCAAACATCCTCGTTTCCGTCGACCTCGGCGCGGCGGCACCAGACCGCGTACGTCTCGCCGCCGGGCTGGCCCGGCGCTTCGCCGCCACCCTCATCGGCGCGGCTGCCCACAAGGCTCCGGTCCCTTTCCTGGCGCGCGACGTCTACGAGGCCTCCCAACACGAGGAACGCAACATACGGCAGCTTCGCGAGATCCTCGAACTCGCGCACGCCATGTTCGAGCGCAGCGCCGGCGAGGGGACCGGCACGGAATGGCACGCTGCCCTTGCCGACCCGATTACGCACTTCGTCGAGGAGGCGCGCGCTGCTGACCTCGTAGTGGTGGGCCGGCGCGGATCGAACGATGTTGATCCGGGCCCCCTCGGGGTGGCACCGGGTTCCGTGGCGATGGAGGCGGGCCGACCGGTGCTCGTCGTGCCGCCGCGGCTCTCGCAGCTGAAGGCGGCCCGCATCGTCGTCGCCTGGAAGGACAGCCCGGAAGCGCGGCGAGCCGTATCGGCGGTGCTGCCCCTCATCCGCGGCGCCGATGAGGTCTCCGTCGTGACCATCGGCGCGGAGGCCCGACACCGGGGAACGGAGGATGTGGCCCGTCACCTCGCCCGTCATGGCGCCCCTGTCACCGCGCATCGCCTGCCCGCGGCGGACGATGACAGCTCTGCAATCGTGCGTTTCGCCCTGCGTCAGGATGCCGATCTGGTCGTCCTGGGTGCCTACGGGCATTCCCGTTTGCGAGAGTGGATATTCGGCGGCGTCACGGGCGACCTCCTCGACGGCTCGCCGATCTGCAGCCTGATGTGTCACTGATGTTGGGCAGGCACCTCCTCCTCGGATCAGCGGTCCCACGCCATCTGCTCGCCGTGCCCGCCGCGGCGCAGGTTCGATCCGGATGACGCAATCGACTGCACGGCTTATCTCAAGGCGCTGCGGTGAGGCTCGTTTTCGGAGTGAGGGCGAAGTCGAGGACTCGATGAACCGGATTGGGAGACAGGGCCATGGAAGGGTCGCTACTCTACGTCAGCCGTAGCCTGGCGACGCCGGCCGACGTCCTGGACATCGTCGAGATGTCGCGGTCCAGGAACGCCCGGCTTCAGGTCACGGGAGCGCTCGTCGCATCGCGAAGCCGGTTCGCGCAGATTCTGGAGGGTCCACGCGCCGGCGTGGACGCGCTCATGGACAGCATTCGTCGCGACTCGCGGCATTCGGGGGTCGAGGTTCTGCTGTACGACGACATCGCGCAGCGGCGCTTCGCCGACTGGACGCTGGCCTATTCCGGCGCATCCGTTTTCATCGATGGGCTGATCGCGACGCTGACCGAACGGGTCCCGTCTCAACCGCATCCGGCCGACGTGCGCCGCTTGGTCCGTGGCATCGAGGAGCTTGCGCGAGCCCGGCTTTGATGCGCGGGGCTCACGAGGCGCCGAGACCGCGGCGGCTTGTCACTCGACGAAGCCCCAACCGGCCTCCAGGGCGGCGAGTTCCTCCTCGTTCAGCGGGCCGGGCCACGCGATGCTGTTCGGCGCGCGCACCTGAGGCGGCACCTCCGCGGCCTCAGGCTTCGCCGGTACGGATTGGCTCGGTCGGCGCGCGGAGGGGCGGGCCCGCACCGCTTGGCCAGCCACATCTTTTCGCGAAGATCTTCGCTTAAGCATGGACGATCTCCGAAACTCAGCGGGCGAGGAACAGCGGTGCCGGGCTGCCCCTCAGGAAGGACCGCGTCACGCCGCCGAAGAAGTATTCGCGCGCGGGAGAATGCCGGTAGGCGCCCATCACGATCATGTCGGCCCGGAACAGCCCGGCCTGGGCTCGAAGAGTGCCGGCGACGCTCTCCCCCCTCGGAAGGTCGTTGACGCTGACATTCACCCCGTGCCGCGCGAGGTGCGGCGCGAACTCGGCCCCTGGAACCGCCTCGTCGATCTCAGCCTCGATGCCGACCGAGACGATTTCCACGGCCTCGGCCGCGCGCAGGAACGGCAGGGCGTCGTTGGCGGCCCGGGCGGCCTGGGCGCTGCCGTCCCAGGCGACGATGATCCGCCGCGCCGCGAAGGCATCGTGCCCCGGCGGGACAGCGATGACCGGGCGACCGCTTTGGAACAGGGCCTTCTCGATCATCTCGCGGTCGAGGTCATAGGTCCGCGGGCCTATGTCCAGGATCGTCAGGTCGTGCAGGCGCGCGCGCCCGGCCAGCCGGTTCACGATCTCCGGATAGGGCAGGCTCGGCACCTCTGTCGTGCAGACCACCCCGGCCTGCACCGCGTCACCGGCCGAACGCTCCGCGATGGAGCGGGCGAGGGTGTCGAGGCGGCGGTCCATGACCGACACGCCTTCGCAGTCGAACTCGCCGAGCCACGCATCGTCGCCCGACAGGCGCCACGAGGCCGACTGGACGGTGAGGTGGGCGCCGGCGGCCTTGGCCAAGGTCAGGCCGTAGCCGATGGCCGAGGAGGCTTCTTCGCGCTCGCCCTCAACGGCGGTGCCGACGAGGACGTCGCGGATGCCGGCGAGCGAAGATGGGCTGGATCTGGACATGAGGCACCTCCGATTCGGGTCGGCCACATGGTTCGTCCCGTCGCGGTCGGTCGGCCTTGATCCACCTCAAGCGCCGTGTTCAGAACGTGATGCGCTTGTGCACCGATCCAGGCGTAGTGGGACGCCGGATGCGAGCGCCGTCCGACGGCTATTGCAGGTTGAAAAATCGCTGTAGTTTCGCGCTCGCCTGACGCGCGCGGTCCGAGACACGGCCACGGTCGGTTCCTGGCATCGCGGCTCGCCGGACGTTTTGGGGGCGAACGACGATGAACCCCGTCGAGACGGCCATCGGTGACCGGACCAAGGGCTGCCACCTGCTGGCGCGGCGGGATGCGGTCCCCATCGCCGGGACACTGGGCGCCCTCGGAAGAACCGCCGAGCGGGCGGTGCGAGCCGGCCGGATCATCCGTCGCCTGCACGAATTCGTCACCCGTGGCGAGACGGAACGGCGGCGCGAGTCGGGCGCGCGGTCGATCGAGGAAGCCAGCGCCCTGACGCTGGTCGAGGCCCGCGAGCGGGGCGTCGTCACGCGCCTCGTTGTGAATCGGGAGGTTGGTTCCATCCTGGCCGACCGCGTGCAGCTGCAGCAGGTGCCGGTGACGCTGACGCGCAATGGGCGCGCGCCGAGGCAGCCGGGCGACCGACGCGAAATGACGGTCGAAGCCGGGCCTGTCGAGCCGGCGACCGTCGAGATCCCCGTCTCCGACAAGGGTCCCGGCATCGCGGACGCGGTTGCCGACAGGCTGTTCCAGCCATTCGTCACGACCAAGCCGAACGGGATGGGCGGCGGGCTCTCGATCTGCCGTACCATCGTCGAGGTGCATGGCGGCCGCCTGAAGGTGGAACGCAACGGCGCCGGCGGGGTCACCTTCCGGCCGACCGTCCCGGCCGCGCATGACGGGGACGCGTCCCATGTCCACTGACCTCGTACACGTCGTCGACGACGAACCTGCCATTCTGGATTCGGTCGCCTTCCTGCTTGAGACGGCGGGCTTCGAGGTGCGGCTCTACGAGGCCGGTACGGAATTGCTCGATCGACTGGCGAAATCGGCCGCCGGATGCGTCCTGACCGATATCCGCATGCCCGGCATCGACGGGCTGGAGCTACTCCGCCGCTTGAGATCGGCAGGGCACCGGTTGCCGGTGATCATGATGACGGGACACGGAGACGTTCCGCTCGCGGTGGAAGCGATGAAGCTCGGCGCCTGCGACTTCCTCGAGAAGCCGTTCGACGATGAGCCGCTGCTCCAGGCCCTGCACACGGCTCTGGGATGCGACGGACCGGCCGAACCGGTTGAGCCGGCATTGCGGGACTTCGTCCGGCGTGTCGGCACGCTGAGCGAGCGCGAGCGTCAGGTGCTGGACCAATTGGTGGCCGGCGGCACAAGCAAGGAAATCGGGCGCACGCTCGACATCAGCCCGCGTACCGTCGAAATCTACCGCGCCAAGCTGATGGCCAAGACGCAGGCGGCCAACCTGCAGGAACTTGTGCGCTGGTCGGTGTTGGCCGGCTTGACCTGATCGCGATTGAGGCAAGTCAAGGCCGGTGCCGGCCCGCCCCGACAAAATCTCGGCCACGATCCAGACCTACCCAACGCCCATGTCGACTGTCATGCCATCTGCTGCTCCGGCCCTGATCTTCGTCGTCGACGACGACCCGGCCGTGCTGCACTCCACGCGCTTTCTCCTGGAAGGCGAAGGCCACGTGGTCCAGACCTTTGCCGACGGTCCCGAAGTGTTGGCCGCCTTTCCCGGCCGGAACCCCGCCTTCGTGTTGATCGACCACGTCATGCCCGGGATGGACGGCCTTGAAGTGTACGGCCGGTTGCGGATCCTCGATGCCCACGTGCCCGTGATCCTGATTACCGGACATCCCGCCCCGGCGATCCGGAGCCGTGCCCGCGCGGCCGGCGTGCCTCTGTTCGAGAAGCCGCTCGCCTTCGATGCCCTGCTTGGCATGATCGCCGCCCACAAAGTCGCCGGGGCCGGGATGCATCGGGTTTGAAGGGCTTAGCCGACGGTCGACCGGTGCGTGACTTCGCGAGCGCGGCGGCGAGCGCGGATCGGCTCATCGCGCAGATCGAGGAGCCTCATATGACGTCCCCGCACCGACGGATTTCCAGAGGGGCGGAGGCGGGGCGGACTGAACGTCGATCCGGCGCGCGTCACCAGGCAGCCCTCACGCCCAGCGGCGGGAATATCGCGGGGCCAGGGTCTCGCAGGGATGGTGGAACACGTAATAGCCCAATGTCTCGGTGGCCTCGCGCGCGGGGGCGGGCAGGAAGCCGAACGGAAGGCTGTCATCTTCGCGCACGGTCGCGCCGAAAATCCAATCGCCCGGTCGAACGAAGTTCGGGAGCGACATGGTCTCGCGCACGGCACAGCATAAGCCAGGCTGGCACCGGCGCTGGAACACCCTGTAGAGGGTCGGGGACACTGGCTTGGCCGGCATCAGGTCCGTCCTGGTGGTACCGCGTCGGACTGCGTCGAAGTGTGAGCGCCGGAGCCGCAGGTTGTCCCGGCGAGCCGTGTCAGGCCGCCTTCGCGGAGGCTGCCTCCGCGACCTCCTGAGAGAGCGTGATCGCCTCTGCTTGGTACGCGGCTACGCCCTGAGTCAGGAACGTCGTCTGAAGCGCGACGGCGGCCTTCAGCGAACCGCAGCCGCCCAGCGCCGCGAAATGATCCGCCTGAGCCTGGAGGCGGCGACTCGTGAAGCGTAGTGTCTCCGCGGCGATGCGCAGTGGCAGGTCGACCGCCAGGGTGCACCAGGTGCCGACGCCGGCTTCGATGGCCTCGGCGGGACCGGCGAATGCCGAGATCCGTATCGGCGTCGCGTGCTGCGAATGCATGGGGTTCTCCCTGATACTGGTTGGCGGCCACCAGAGAGCGCGCCCGGGGAGATGTCTTTGATTTAGGTCAAGCAAGCTTAGCCGCAAGCGGACTCTACACTTCCGAGATACATAAGATAGACTGTCAAGCTCTTGCGGTGCGATGGCTGGCCAAGCTATCCAGCATCCTGAGCCAGAGAAAGGCTCCGTTCGACGGATTCGCGAGCCGTGGTGCGACGGACCGCCTGCCGCCCGGGCGCCGGCGCTTCCGAGCGGAAGGCGATGACATGCCTCGGGAACAGGATGGAGGATATGATCCAGAGCCTGCTCGGAGAGCCCGCTCCCGCTTGCGCGCCCGTGGCGAAACGGCAGATCTGAGCCCGTCCTGTACCGCTACGTAGTTGCCCGTAAGCGGATCCCCTTAAGACACCGACCGGAATTTCGCCGATCTCCGATTGCCGCCACTCTCGCTGCTACCGACGCAGGTGAGGAGCGACGCGATGAGCACCGAGAATACGGCACGGACGACCACGCGGCTCCCGGCAGGTCATTCCGCTCGCGTTCCGTCCGTCACCGGAAGCGCCGTGTTCGCGGGTTGCCCTGAGCTCATCGGCACACCCTTCTCCTACGCTCGCGAGGAGGAGATCTATGGCGAGGGCGAGGAGGCCGAGTTCGTCTACAAAGTGGTTGAAGGCGCGGTGCGCACCCACAAGGTCCTGAGCGACGGGCGTCGCCAGATCACCGGCTTCCACCTCCCCGGCGACCTGTTCGGGTTCGGTCAAGGCGAGACCCACCGTCAAACCGCCGAGGCTCTCGCCGACACCCATGTGCTGATCTTCCGGCGGCGGCAAATCGAGCGCGCCGCCAGCGGAAGCGCCGCGGTCGCCTGCCAGCTCTGGACCATGGCCACGAACGACTTGCGGCACGCCCAGGATCTGACGCTCCTGCTCGGGCGGCGGTCGGCCACGGAGCGTGTCGCCTCGTTCCTGATGGAGGTGGACGAGCGCCTCGGCGCCACCGGCACCTTCACCCTGCCGATGACCCGGCGCGACATCGCAGACTACCTCGGGCTGACCATCGAGACCGTGTCGCGCACGCTCTCGCAATTGGAGGAGGAGGGGGCCCTGCTCCGCGCCGGCGGCCGCCAAGTCAGCCTGCGCCGCGCTCGGCTTCGCCGCGTCGTCGAAGACTGAGCGGGACGCCACATCGCACAGCGTATCGGTGCACCGTCCGACCATAGCTTCCCGGGTGCCGCGCCTCGCTTTCGGCCGGTGCGGGCCTGCGGTTTCCGAGGCCGTCAGAGACTGCGGCCTCCGCCCGCCAGGCAACACCTTGCCGCGACGTCCGCGCTTGATCTGCCTCAAGGCTGGCCGCGGCGGCCGGTCGGAGGATGGCTGATCCTCGGGCGGCACCGTCGGGCACCGCTCCGGCGATGGATCGACGCGCAGCACCGACCCGGGCCGGGCAACACGCGGGCGTTGCGCTGGATCAAGGCTCCTTCGTCTCAACCGCGCAGGATCTCCAAGCCCCCCACATCGCACGACGAGAACGGGAGAGACATCATGAGGAAGGACGCCATGACCGACAAGGACCTGCGCCGCGCCGTGCTCGACGAACTCGATTTCGACCCCAGCCTCGACGCCGGCGACATCGGCGTGGCCGTGGCGGACGGGGTGGTGACCCTCACGGGCCATGTCGGCAGCTACGCCGAGAAGGTTGAGGCGGAGCGCGCTGTGCGCCGCGTCAGGGGTGTGCGCGCCATCGCGCAGGACATCGAGGTCCGCTACGCCGACGACAAGAAGGTCGCCGACGATCAGATCGCGGCGCGCGCCCTGGCGATCATCGACTGGTCCGTGCACCTCCCGAAGCAGGCCATCCAGGTGAAGGTCGCGGGCGGCTGGGTCACGCTGACCGGCACGGTGGATTGGCAGTACCAGATGGCCGGTGTCGAGGCGGCCGTCCGGAAGCTGTCCGGCGTGCACGGGGTGACCAATCTCATCGAGGTGCGGCCGCAGGTTCCGCCGAAAGCGGTCAAAGACAAGATCCTGGAGGCGTTCAAGCGGGGTGCCCTGTTCGAGGCCGACCAGATCAAGGTCACCGTGTCGGGCGACAAGGTCACCCTGGAAGGCGCCGTGACGGCCTGGGCCGAGCGGGACGCGGCCGAGCGCGCGGCTTGGTCGGTGCCGGGCGTGCGCGCTGTCGAGGACCGAATCGTCGCCCTCAGCTGAGGAGAGCCACCATGTCCCACGGAACGCACGCGCCGGCGGTCTCTCACCGCCAGCCATCGTCTCCCATCAAGCCGGGCGCTCATGCCGGGCTTCACCAGGTCATCCTGACGCTGGCCCGCTGCCCGGAGCATCCGGACGGCAGCGCCGGCCGCGGCTACGAGATCGTCGCGCCGCTCGGGCCGGACGGTCGCCTCGACGCGGCGCTCTGGCACACAACGCGCGATTATTGCCGCGTTCGTCGCTTCTGGACGGGCGAGCCGGACCGCCACGGCCGACTCGCGCACCGGGCGGGCGGAGAGGGCGGCGCGACCTGGCTGATCGACTACGACGACCGCACCGATGCGGACGACGAGCCCGGCTATCGACTCGGGTCACACACCTTCATCGAGGGCGAGTACGTCTCCATCCGGGATGCGGAGGAGGACGTCGATCACACGTTCAGAATCGTGCAAATCAGAGCGACGAGCGCGGGACACTCTGACTGAGTCCGACGTCGCGCGCGGAGCCGGTGCGTACGTTCCGGTTCAAGATCCCGCGCGCGCCGGTCGGCGAGATGGTTCGATCGCTGTCCCGGCAGCCGGCGCCGGATGACGTTGCAGGTGGCTCATGAGGCCGCCTGCACGATCCGGCCTGTGAAGGACACACCGCGACCGGTCAGACGGCCTTTCCGACGAGATGCCCGATGCCGGCGGTGACGGCCATTGCGAGGGCACCCCAGAAAGCCACCCGCGCGGTCGGTCTCCAGATCTCCGCGCCTCCGACTTTCGCGGCCAGGGCGCCGAGCACGGCGAGGAAGAGCAAGGCGGCCGCCGACACCCAGTAGATCGCAAGGTGGGCCGGCGAGACGGCAGCCACGACCAGCGGTAGCGCCGCGCCCGAAGAAAAGGTCGCCGCGGAGGTCAGCGCCGCCTGGATCGGTCGTGCCGTGGTGAATTCCGAGATGCCGAGTTCGTCGCGGGCATGCGCGCCGAGGGCGTCCTTTGCCATCAGCTGCTCGGCGACCCGCACCGCAAGGTCACGGTCGAGGCCGCGGGCGATGTAGATCGCCGCGAGTTCCTCACGCTCGGCAGCGGGGTCCTGTTCGAGTTCACACCGTTCACGGGCGAGATCCGCGCGCTCGGTATCCGACTGGGAACTGACCGAGACGTACTCGCCCGCCGCCATCGACATCGCCCCGGCCACGAGACCGGCGCTGCCCGCGACCAGGATCTCGCCGGTGGACGCCGTGGACGCAGCGACGCCCACGATCAGGCTCGCGGTGGAGACAAGCCCGTCATTGGCACCGAGCACCGCTGCGCGGAGCCAGCCGATCCGTTCGATGAGGTGGTTCTCAGCATGGAGCCTGCGCACGGTCGTCATGGCTTCTCGAAGGGACGTTGCGCGGCGCGGCCGGGGAGGATGCGCCGCAGGATGCCGTCGTGCCAGAGGTAGTGGTGGACCAGGGCCGCCGCGGCATGGAACAGCGCCAATGCCATCAAGATGTTGGCGGCCAGCCCGTGCCAGTGGGTGAGCGGCCGGCGCCAGGCCGGGTCGCCAACGGCCGGCAACGCGAGGGGACCGACCAGGGTGACGCCGCGCACGAGGGCATTGGCGATGCCGAGCCCAGCGATCACGAAGAGCAGCAGGTACAGGGCGGCATGGGTCATCATTGCGAGCACATGCAGCGGGCCTGGATCATCGACGGGAAGCTGGCGCCCACCGGTATGGCGCCAGACCGGGAACGCGACGATGACGGCCGTCAGGACGAAGCCCAGGTCGAAGTGGACCGACCAGATCCCGGAGCGCATGGCACCCTTTGGGACGAGGTCTTCGAGAAAGGTACCGATCAGCCAGAGCACCAGCACGAGCCCTGCGGTCAGCCAGTGCAGGGCGATGGTGCCCCGGTCGTAGGTCGCGGTGCCCCGCCTGCCGGGCGTTGCGTCCACCGCCGTGTTCATGCGCATCGCGGCATCTCCGTTGCGGCCGTATCCAGAGCGGGTGGAGCCTCACGAGTCTCGAGCGTACCGGCTTCGACGGGCTGGCGCGGGAGAATGCTCCGGATCCTCACGCTCGGAATTCGCAGGGCCGGGGGCGCGCGGCCGGTCAGGCCGGGCAGCCCCGGCCTGACAAGCTCGCGTTCGAGTCGCGGCCGCATCGTGCGCCTGACGAAGCCCGAGAGCTTGGAGCGCCCGTCGCGCGCCGGGCGTCGCAACAGCGCCTGCCGTCCCGGGTTGAGCGCCTCCCACCGCAGCGAGATCTCGATATCGGACATCGTAGTTTGGAATTAATCTAAATTCATGCCGCCACGCAAGCGGTGGGATGTGGCGGAGCGCGACATCACCCGCCGGCTGCCGATCTCATGGCGGTCCAGGCGCGAGCCCGTCGCACGGAAGAGGAGGGGGTCGAGGGCTGAGATCGGCGCATTCCGGGGCGCCATCCTCGCGCCCTGAAGCCGCTCGGCGCATCAGGCCGGTCCCCTTGAGATGGATCAAAGCCCAGGCCATGGGCACGGGCGAGGATACCTCTGCCGGGCCGACAGCGCGGTGACGGGAGGCGGCCATGCGGATATCGAACATCTTGGTCTCGGTCGATCTCGGGGCAGCGGCCAAGGATCGCGTCCGGCTCGCCACCGACATCGCGGCGCGCTTCGACGCCACTCTGACCGGCATCGCCGCGCGGCAGCTCGTCACCATGATCCCGGTGGACAGTCCCGATGTGTCGGAGCGCATCGTCGAGATCGAGGAGACGCGGGCGAAGGAGGAACTGGCCGAGGCGCACGCGCTGTTCCTGCGCGAGACCGGCGATCGGGTCAGGACCGCCTGGCGGGGAGCGCTGGCCGAACCTCTGGCCTATTTGGTGGAGCAGGCCCGGGCCGCCGACCTCGTCGTGGTCGGCCGCCTGGGACCGGCGGACGGAGATCCCGGGCTCATGGGTGTCGCCCCGGGGAGCGTGTTGATGGAGGTGGGTCGTCCCGTCCTCGTCGCACCACCCGGCGTCGAGAGCCTTGCGGCCAAGCGGGTCGTCGTGGCCTGGAAGGATAATCGCGAGGCGCGCCGGGCCGTTCACGACGCCCTGCCGCTCCTGGTGCGAGCTGACCAGGTCCATGTCGCGGTGGCGGGACCGGAGGCGGGGCGGGAGGGTGCGGCCGACGTCGCCGCCTATCTGTCGGGTCACGGCGTCACTGTCACCACCCACCTGCTGAACAAACCCGAGATCGGCGCCGCCGACGAGATCCTCCGGTTCGCCCGACAGGAGGACGCGGACCTCATCGTCATGGGCGCCTACGGCCATTCCAGGTTGCGCGAGTGGATCTTCGGTGGCGCCACCCGCGACATGCTGCAGGGCACGTCCCTCTGCTGCCTCATGAGCCATTGACGCGCCCGGCAGCGATCCGGCGCTCCGGCGCTCGGGCTCGTCCTCACCGCCGCGCCCGCGGCCGCTCGGGAGGGCCATGGGCGACAAGGCGAAACCGTCGCCCGGACCGACTGCCTGCGATGCCACGCGGTCGGGTGCGGCGGGGAACGGCCCGCCACCGGCCGGCATGGCCGCGATCAGGCAGCCCATCGGATCGTATTCCGACCCGCCTCCTTCGCGTCGTACAGCGCGCGATCGGCGCGCTCCATCAACAATTCATAGGCTTCGCCCGGACGTGCCGAAGCCACCCCCATGCTCAGGCTGATGAACGCTACGGATCTGGCATCGATCGTGAGCGGCGAACCGTGGGCGCTGGCACGGATTCGCTCGCATACTGCTTTTACAAGTTCGAGATCGCTGTTCAGTAGAAGGATCACGAACTCGTCGCCGCCAAGACGTGCGACCAGATCTCCCGCACGGACATGGGATGTGAGCAGCGATGCCAGGTGCTGAAGCGCCCGATCACCGGCCAGGTGACCCCAACGGTCGTTGATCTGCTTGAAATGATCGAAGTCTATAGCGATCAGGCTGTGCCACGGCGGAGCCTGTCTCGGCAACAGCCTCCTGATTTCTACCTCGAAACCTCTCCGGTTCAGGATCCCCGTCAACGGATCCGTGAGAGCACGCGCCGTCATCTCGAGGTCATGGGCGGCGAGAGCCGCCGTTAGCCGGGCCCGGGCGGAGACTTCGGCAGCAACAGGCAGACAGGTCAGCAGTATCACGGCGAGGAAGACTTGAAAGGCCCGAGCCTGCGTGGCGGCATCCGCGGCAATCAACACCATCGGTCCCTGGCCATGCATCGTGGCGATGCCCCCGATAATCGCTACGACCATCACGGCAGCTTTCGCACCCAGCCGTCCGAGTCGGAAGCTGACGAGCATCAACGGCGGAAAGATCGCGAATAGCAGCGGACGATCTGTGCCGAAGAAAACGAAATACGTGACGGCGCCTGCGAGAACCAGCACGGCAACCGCCTCCACCCTCTCCAGCCAAGTCATCCCGGCGAAGCAGGTCACGAAGTCGCCGCGAAATGCGGCCGCGAGAAAGGGCGTAAAAACGACGAGGCCGAGCCCGTCGCTTGCGGCCCAGGCACCGAAAGACTTGAGCAGCGGCTCGCCGAAAACCAGGAAGGCGGTCGAAGCGCCGACGACGCCGCTTATCGCCGGCGCCAGCAACCCCGCGATGAAGAGGAAGCGGACGACGGACCGCGTGGATTGGAGAATGCCGTCCCTCCCACCCGATCTTCGCAAGAGGAATACCGCCAACGACACCTCTGCGAGATTCGCGAATCCGTAAAGAAGCGGACCGACGACGGTACCTCGCAGGATCAGGTTTGCTGAAACATTGGCAACGAAGCCGGCGCTCAGCACGGTGATCCATCGCGGTCGAGCATCCGCCAGCAGCAGGGCCACCAAGATCGCATTGGCTGGCCATATGCAGGCTATGTCTCGCCCATTGCTTGTTAGATAAATCGTCAAGGCAGCGGCACCGAAACAAAGTGACGCTGCTGTGAGCCACAAACGGCTATCTTCTTTCGCTTTGTTGTAACGGCCGAGACTGTCGCTGCTCATGACCATATCATGAACCGACGTCTGTAAATTAGTCGTTAACTGTAGTCAACTAATAGTTTGTAATATATATTGGAATCAGCCGCAGGTGAACGGCGCGTCGGCAACTACCGATTGAATACATACAACCAGCCGCACGCAAATGAGCGATGATGTGATCGAAATCGGCGCATCATTTTTCGCAGCTCATGGACCGCGCGGTGTCGAAGACCGCGCATCGACGTCAAAGCGAATCGACAAGAGCTCAATACCAATCCCAGAGGGCAGGCGGATGAACGCCAAAAATCCGGCCTGACCCAACCGGAAGGAATCGGACCTTCGGGCGGGTTGGAGCATGACTCTGTGCAGCGGCACGAGGCTGGGTAGCCTTGTCCGCGAGGCCAAGGATTTCAGCGTGGCCCTTCGTTGCGCAGGGCATCGTGAGCTTTGCCGCCGTCGAGAACAATCAGGGCGCGACCACGGGCCGCTGTGCTCGGGCATTCCAGGCTTTCGAGCAGGTCCGCAATGACATCGTCTAGCTCAGATGCAGCCGTACCGTAGAGCTCGAACGCGTATTGGTGGCATGCACGCTGTTTCGGGTCGGGCGTGGCCTCCATCGCGACCACCTCATCCGACCCTCTTCGGCGCAGGTCCGTCGCCAGTTTCCGATACTGTGCCAGGATGTCGGCGCCGACCTGCGCGGCTTTGGCTTCCACAGCCGCATCGGCCGCACCCATCAGGTGCGCAATGCCTGGTCCTTCCATCGTCAGCCTCCCGCAAGTTGATGTCCGCGATGTCGCGGGATGTGAGAGCCAGCGTTCGGTCAATGGCTCATCAGGCAGCAAACGGGACTGCCCGCGAGCAGCGCGCGGGTAACGCCGCCGAAGACCCACTCGCGCAGGCGGCCGTGGCCGTATGCGCCCGTGACGATCAGGTCGGCGCCGTGCTGCACGGCCGCCTCAACAAGCGCCTCGGCGGCCGCGATTCCCTGGGCTTCCGCCCGAACCGACGTTGCGCAGACGTCATGGGCCTGGAGAAAGGCGATGACGTCCCGTGTGTCGTCGGTGCCGTGTCCCGTATCGACGGTCACCACCACAGCCTCGGATGCCCGCTTCAGAAATGGCAGGGCATCCCGGACAGCACGGCGCGCCTCGCACGTATTCGTCCATCCGACGGCCACCCGTTTCGCTGCAAGACGGCCGACCTCGGGCGGGACGATCAGTGCCGGACGGCCGAGGCCCATCAGGATGTTACCGGGATCGACGCACAGACATGGGTTCCCGTCGCCGCCCCGACCAAGGATTACGAGGTCAGCGGCGGCGGCCTGTGACGCCAGAAACGCCGAGGGGAAATCGAGGTTCGAGCGCCATTCGACCCGGCGCTGTCCACCTGCAGCCGCCTGGAATACGGCCTGGGCGCGCTTGAGGTCGTCCAGCACGGCCTCCTGGATCGAAGGGATGCAATATGCACCGCCCGGCGTCGGTCCCACGGGGCAGCCACCGTAATCCGGCATCTCCGCCGCGACGCCGATGAGGCGGGCCCGGAAATCGTCGGCGAGCTGTGCGGCAAGACGGACGCGGTCGCGTGCAGGCTCGCCCAGGTCGACCGCAACCATGATGTTCGCGATGGTCATGGAGACACTCCGGAAAGCGGTGACGGAGCCGGGATGGGCGCGGGGCGGTGCCCGCCCCACGGCGGCAACCCGCTGCGCGCAGGCCCCGACAGACCCCGTGAGGGTGACGATGCCCTAGTCGACCGCGACGCCGATATGCGCCGCCTCCACGCTCGGCTCGAAGTCGAGTTCGTCGATGACGTTCTCGCGGATCAGCTTGTCACCCACCGTGGCACTCCCCGAAGGACCCAGGTCTCGCCAGGCCGAAGCCGACGCTAAAACCTGCAAGCGGCCCGACATTGATCCAGCGCAAACGGCGTCGGTGATCAGGCCGGGCCCGAGGACCCACAGCAGGCGCGGCTTCGACCTGCTGACGGCGGGGCTGGGAACCTCGGGGCCGCCATCATCCCCGAGGACCGAGAGAACCGGCCAGGGCCGTTCCCGGCGCCGGCCGCAACGAAGGCCCCCCCGGCATCGGGTCGGAGCGTGCGCGTGACCTTCAGGGCGGCGAGCAGATCCTCGCGGTCTGTCCCGTAGCCCTGGCGCAGGGCATCGAGCCGCGGTGAGGGTCCGTTGCCCGCGCTTCTGATCTCGAAGAACGGCACGTGGTAAATGCCATCCCGCGCCTCGATGGCGTGGCCGGTCACGGCCTATTGCCATCCCAGCCGGTGCACCGGCGGGGTCGGATGACGGCTCATCAAAATGTCCTCAGGCGACCAGTTCGGCGAGTTCGACGACCTCGCAGCTGTCGGCGCGCAATCGCCAGTCGATGATGCCGGCAGCCTCACAGAACATCGCCTTGGCGGCGAGCGCGGCCGAGCTTTCGCAGCCGGCGATGACGACGGCCTGCCGCTGCACCGCATCGTGTTCGTGCCCGCTGTCATCGGGAACGAGTTTGCGGAAGGTGACGAGGTACTTGCGCATCGCGTGCCTCCGTCTCTGCACCGTCGGACGATAAGGACCGTCAGAATCGGCAGCCTTGATCCAGCGCAACGAGGACTGCGCGTTCACGCGCCCGGCGCTGGCGGGTACAGGCGCGCCCGGCCCGGCTTGGCCGCGCGTCCTGGGCGAAGCTCGGCCGGCATGGGCGCCCGTGTGGTCCCATGGAGCGGCCAGTATCGTTCCATGGCGAGATAGGTGAACGAAGCCGACCATCCGATCAGGAGCAGGCCGTTCAGTGCCTCGACGCCGGCGAGCAGCCGGGTGTGCGAGGTCGGAAAGTGATCGCCGAAGCCGAGGGAGGTATAAGCCACCACCGAGAAGTACAGGCAATCCTCGAACGACGTCACCGGCGCGCCCGCGAAGGCGCCGACGCCGAGACGGAGCACGAGCAGCCAGTAGGCGCCGGCGTAGATCCAGACCGCGACGGTGTGGCCGACGAACGTCATGAGCACGACGGCCAGGATGCGGAAGCGCGGCGGGACCGGCAGCTCCGACAGGTGCTCGGAGGTCAGCCGCAGCGTCTCGTAGAGCACTAGGATGGTGGACATGACGAGGACGACGCTGGCCGTCATGGCGAGGATCATGGCGTTGTCCCGGATGGATGTTCCCGGGGGCGAGCCTGCCCGTTGGCGCGCATGTGTCATTGACCTGGCTCAAGACGCCGATCGCCCGGAGTGACCCGGATCATTGCGATCTCCGGCTCAGCTGGACCTGCCGCGGGGCGGTGGAGGACTCTTCCGTGACGGGTGAGCCTCCGGTTGCATGCGGGACGATCGGCCGGCATTCGCGGCCGGTGGACGCCGTTCGCGCCGCGCCGACTCCGCGGCGCCGGCGCGATCACCCGGATAGGAATCCGACCCTGGGGCTTCTCCGTTTCGGGAGTGCGCGACTCACACCGCAGCTCGCTTCTCGACCACGCTCGTATCGGCGATGTCCGCAGGCTCGTACAACCATCGGGCCAAGGCCCCCGCCGCCATGGCTCCCATGATCGGCGCGACCCAGAACAGCCAGAGCTGCGCCATGGAATCGCCGCCTGCGATCAGAGCCGGCCCGGTACTGCGGGCCGGATTGACCGAGGTGTTGGTCACCGGGATGGAGATCAGGTGGATCAGCACCAGGGCAAAGCCGATCGGGATGCCGGCAAACCCCACCGCGGCGCCCTTCGACGTGGTACCGATGATGATGAACAGGAAGAAGAACGTCGTCAGGCATTCGGTGATCAGACAGGCGGTCAGGCCGTACTTGCCGGGGCTGAGTTCGCCGTAGCCGTTCGAAGCGAAGCCGTTCGGCACCCAGCCCGGCTTCCCGGATGCGATGCTGTAGAGGACACCCGCCGCGAAGATGGCCCCGATCACCTGAGCGACGATGTAGGGCAGGACGTGCCGGTTCGCACAGCGATGGGCCGACCAGAGCCCGAGCGTGACAGCTGGGTTGAAGTGGCCACCCGAGATATGGCCCACGGCATAGGCCATTGTCAGCACGGTGAGACCGAAGGCGAACGCAACACCCAAAAAACCGATCCCGAGTTCGGGAAACGCGGCGGAGAGGACGGCGGCGCCGCAGCCGCCGAAGGTCAGCCAGAAGGTGCCGAAGAACTCGGCTGTCGCCCGGCGCATCGTATCGTGGTCCATATCGACACCTTACGTTGCTGGCCTCACGCGCCGTCCCGGGATGACGGTGAGGCGCCATCCTTGCGCACATCGTGAGACCGGATTGACTGCGTTAAGACAATAATACGGCGCCGAACCGCGCGCTAGCACTGAACATATCGGTTCGATAATCAACATTCGGCGCACAATAAATTCTGAATACGCCGGAGCAGGCTGGCCGAGCCGGTCCGAGGCTAGGATCGGTATGCGCCCGGGAATGGAGACAGCTTGGCCCTATCGGCGCCTGGCAGACGACGAGGTTGTGAGGAATGCTGACAGTGTTGAACTGACAAACAATCGCGAAGCGACGGGCTCAGACTGGCGGACAGCGACCGGTCCGTTTGCGAGCGACGAAGGCAGAACAGCGGGCCGTCGCTGTCGACCAGACGCAACCAGGCGGTGCGCGGGCGTCTCAACTGGATCGGCAACAAGCGAGCTCGCGCGAAAGAGCGCGCGACATCAGTTCATGAGCCCGGTCCCGGGCCTGACCGGCGAAACTCCAGGGGGAAATTGTTGAGGATTCGCCAGAGTTCATAGCCGGCCGATACCGTCTCCATCCGGATCCAGCCGCGCACTTTGGCCCCCAGCGGAACGAACGCGACGTCGGGCCATGCGGGTTTGCCTGGATCCTGCTCGACCAGGACCCGGAACAGGCCGCTCGTTTGCGCCGAGGGGTCGACCGTGCGCACGCGACCGTCGAACATGCCATGGGCCACCGACGGCCAGCCGCTGAACTGAATGGCGGGCCAAGCTTCGAAGGCGAGGCGCACGGGCTGGCCAGGGTGGATCAAAGCGACGTCGCGCCCATCGACCATCAATTCCACGACGCGGGCCGGTGCCAGGGGTGCGAGGGTGGCCAGGGTATCACCCGCATTCACCAGGGTGCCGCCGGCGGCCGCATTGATGTGCAGGATCCGGCCGTCGCGCGGAGCGCGTACGAGCTGCGCCGATTGGCGGTTCACGGTCACCTCGAGCCGGCTCAGCTTAGCCTTGGCCGCGGCCAAGCGCGCGCGCTTCTCCGCCACGCGGATCTGCGCGGCCTCGAAGTTACGCCGGGTCACGAAGCCTTTCTCGGCGGCCTCGCGGGTCTGGCTGACCTGACTTTCCGCAACCTTCACCGCCTGTTCGGCCGCCGCGATCTCGGCCTCGATCTGCTCGCGCTCGGCGGCGAGCCGCTGCAGCAGGAAGGGGTCGTTGTCGACGAGGCGCGCGATCGGATCTCCCGCACGAACCCGCTGGCCATCCTCGACATACCAATGCTCGACCCGGCCCTGGACAAGCGCCGTGATCGCCTGGACGCGATCGGCCGGGTTCGGTGCGATGACGCGCCCCGCGCCAGCCGCGGTCTGCACCCAGGGTACGTACAGGAGGATCAGCACGGCAAGGCATGTCCCGAGGCCGAGCATCCAACCGAGGGCGACCGCTGCCCGAGGCGGCCTGAGGGAGCGCAGCGTCGCAAAGTGATGCAGATGTTCAGGCTGCGACAGCATGATCCCTCTCCGGCTGCGTGGCTTGATCACGCCGGCCGTCGCGGTCGGCGGCGCGCACTTGCTCGTGCGGGTCGAGCCGGATCCGGCCCTCGTGGAGCGATTGCCCAGGTCGCCGCGTGAGATGCAGCACCGTCGTGCCCGCATCGCGGAGCCGTGCGAGCGCTGCCGCCACACGGTCTGGGGGCAGCAAATCGTAGAGCGGCGACAAGACGAGAAGCTTCGGCGGGTTCAGAAGGGCGGCGCCGAGCTTGAGAGCCATGATCTCGCCTGTCGAGAGCGGCCCACCGGATGACGAGAGCGGCGTGTCGAGCCCGAGGGGCAGGCGCAGGATGCGCTCGAACAGCCCGACACGCTCCAGGCTGTCGTGAATCGCCGCCGCGCTCTCGCCGCGGGCGGTCGACAGGTAAGTGCGGATCGCTATCTCGGGGAGCACCGGACGGTCCAGGATCAGGATTCCGGAACGCAGGCTGTCCGGATCGTACGCGGCAATCTCGGCTCCGCCGATCATCACCGATCCCCGCTGCGGCCGAAGCTCCTGCCGGAGCAGCGCGAGGATCGTCCGCTCGACCTCCACATCCGCGGTCGCGGCCAGGACTTCGCCGCTTCCGACCGCGAAGTCGAAGCGATAGCCCTCTGCCTCGATGTCGCGCAGGCGCAGGGCCCCATCGCCCAGAGGCGCACCGCCTCGTCGGCCCGGGTCCTCCTGCTCGATCCCGTCGAACAGCGACAATTCGTGGAGCGCTGCGACAAGCTTGTAGAAGGTCTCCGCGTGGGAGCCCAGTTGCGAAATGCCGTAGAACGCCCCGGACAGCACGAGCTCCGCCGCCACGAGCTGGCCGAGCGACAGCTGGCCCTGCAGGATCAACCATCCGCCCATCGCCAGCAGCGCGGCGCTCGCTACGGCGTAAACCAAGAGAAATCCGACGGTCTGCGCGAAGGTGTGGCGGAAGTGGCGGCGATGCGCCCGCACATAGGCCGCCGTCATCGTCTCGGAGCGCGCCATCGCGAACCCGAGGTGATGGCCGTCTCTGTAGAAGCCGTTCGCGCAACCGACGCTCTGGAGCCAGCAGGCAATCTCATGCTTGGCGTGGCTCAGCGCCGCGGCCGACCGGAGCGCCGGTCCAGCCCAGAGGAACCCGGTGCCGAGCAGCAGGAGGGCGACGGCGAGATTGAAGGCGAGAAAGAACGGGTGGTAGAAGCTCGTCAGGACAAGGCCGATCCCGGATTGCAGGAGGATTGCAAAACCGCCGATCAGGAGCTGCGGCACGGCCTTCTGTACGGTGACGAGATCGAAGAAGCGATTGAACAGAGCCCTTTGCTGAAGGTCGTCGACATGCCAATTCTTGGCGTGGACGGTGCGCACCGTGACGTCCGCGACGATCCTGGCGAAGACACGCCGTTCGAACAGCGCCAGCACGTGGATTCGGGCTGCGCTAAGGACCACCGCGCAGAGCAGGAGCCCGAGCAGCAGCCCGGACAGGACAAACAAGGGGGCCGGCAGCGCCGTATTCGCGACTGAATTGATCAGGATCTGGACCGAGACCGGGGTTGCAAGGCCCAGGAGCGCGACGACGCCTCCGTAGATGATCGCCAGCCAAAGGAAGCCGGCCTCCGGCTTCAGGAAGCGCGCGGTGAGCCTCCACGCTTCCGCGACGGTCAGGGGCTTGTGTCGAACCGCATTCATGGGTCGCAGGCTTTCCAAAGCAGGCTGAAGTTGCGCGCGCGGCATCTCGGCTTCGGCCGGCTGCGGTGCACCGCCCTCAGGAGACGGGTCGCATGTCGAAGTCCGGCAACCCGGATCGCGCCACGGATCGGCACTCCCGAGACGCAGGTCTCGGTCCGGTTGCGATCTGCCGCAGGGCGCAAAGTGGATGAAACGAACGATCCGCAGACGGCCCACTGCGGAGGCTGCAGGAACATGCCCGCCGCGGAGGGATCGGGAGGCCGGTCTGCCACGACGTCTTGGTGGGGCGGACCGGCCAGTTGTCGTCCTGTGCCGCGGAACCGGCCGGGGAAGCGGGTCGAGGGACTCGCTTCGCTCAGCAGCGGTAGCCGCCTGATGTCTGGCCGTATTGCTGCGTCGGGAAATGCTGCTGATCAGCATTGCCCTCCTGGGCCGAGCTTCTCCGGCAGCCACCCGCGGACAGAAGCGGTGCGTCCGGGAAGGCGACCGCACCGGTCGTCAACCCGTCCCAGGTCGTGTTCGGCAGCGGACGCGACCGGGACCCGACCCATTGATCGGCGAAGGCGGCGATCGGCGCAGTCGCGCAGAGGGCGGTTGCAAGGACCAGACGCGTTGTGTTCTTCGAAATGCTCATGGTTCGTCTCCGTTCCAATTCTTGGCGATATCGGTACGCGTGCGGATGAGACGAGTATGAACGCCGGATAGATCGACAAATCATTCCGGCTCATCCACGCAGAGGATCTGGCGACGGTCAGATCGGCGAACAACACCACGAACCCAATGGCGGTCATTGCCAAAATAAATAGGTATCCAGCAGATACCTGTTGCGAATACGCTTTAATCCCGAAGACCCGTGGTTCGACTGCTCAGAAATGTGCGCTTTCTCACGCGCTGGCATCGACCCGACCCTTAATGCATCAGGCGTACAGCTGGGGTACTTGCGGGACCACCGGCGAGATTTGATGTCTCGGCCATGCCGGGTCCGCTGCTCCCCTTCGACCTCGACTTGCTGCGCACGTTCGTCGCCATCGTCGACAACGGCAGCTTCACGCGTGCGGCCCAACGACTGAGCCTGACCCAATCGACCGTGTCGCTGCAGATCAAGCGCCTGGAGGACGGTCTCGCTCGCCGCCTTTTCGACCGGGACGGCCGGGAGTTGAGAGTGACACCCGATGGCGAGATTCTGCTCACCTATGCGCGGCAGATCCTCGGGCTCGGAGCCGAGGCGCTTGCACGCTTGGTCGGGTCGGAGGTGTCGGGCGTCGTCAGGCTCGGGACGCCCGAGGATTTCGCGACCACGCACCTGTCAGAGGTGCTGGCATGTTTCGCGAGGTCCCATCCCCAGGTCGCACT
>Ga0316227_1000386_pt1 | contig 64945 bp, 42 predicted proteins | sample TBH18019metaG_FD_206012 | JGI IMG/M metagenome (GOLD analysis project Ga0316227, IMG submission 206012) | Freshwater microbial communities from Trout Bog Lake, Wisconsin, USA - TBH18019 | ecosystem: Environmental > Aquatic > Freshwater > Lake > Hypolimnion/Profundal zone | place: USA: Wisconsin... | reverse complement strand
ACGCAGCCACATGCGGTATGATTCGCGAGCTTGCTTCCGAACATTAGGTGGAAGCTCGGAAAGGAACTTCCGGAACCGTCTAGTGGTTTGGGAAGTCACTCTCCAAGTCCATCGGTTGAGTCTCGCCGGCGTTGAACTCGCCAAGAGCTTCATCGGCCAGCGCGGACAGTTTGTCCTGGCTCGTCGCGAATGCCTCCGCCCAGCGCTGTTCCGAGTCTAACTCGGCAAGCAACAGAGATGCGAAGGCATCCTGTTCCGGTTCGGGGAGCTTGGAAGCCGCCGCAAAAGCTCGTTCAAGCAGTTGAGTCATGGCGCAATTTTAACGCCGGATCGGCCCAAAGCAACCGTTTGGACGGCTTGAGGTTAGCTGCGACGCTTCGTAGAACTCGTATGCGGCCTGGATATTGGCGTCGGCTGAGAAAAGGAAAACACTCACGATTGGGAGTCCTGCCGAGAATGCGTTGCTGAAGTCGGGTGAGCCGCCAAATCATCCCAAAGTTCACTGACCAGCAGGAGCTTTTCGGCTGCTGTCAACCGGTTCACGTCGGGAATCGGTTCGAGAATCATGGTTGCACATTATCGACGATAAGCCGTGGGGATTCAAGCTCCCGGCCATTGCCAATTTCGACGGGAGAGGTCATATTATTTTGACACCGATTTATGCAAACAGCCAACCAGACACCATCCCTCCCCGAATGGGCGAGGGAGATGATTGCGCTCTACGAAAGCAATGCCGCTTCGCAGTTCATCCTCTACGGCAACGTCAATGACCGGATGCTGCTGCCGGAGGACGGAGCGGGCAACGCCGCGAGGATGGGATCGCTCCTGGACTTCTGTCTGTCCACCCTCATGCAGCAGTTCGATGTCGTTTTCAGCTTCGACATCGGCAACGGCCTGCGCGTGGAGAAGGGGCGCGAGCAATTCGCCAGATGGCCGAGATTCAAGGAATACCCGGAACTGCCCAAGGCGCCCCAAAAAGCGATCGATCTGCTGACGCAGTATTTTCGCTATTGCTCCAATCTGCGCCGCGGCGGGGTGGAACGGATCGTTGTCGGTTGCTTTATCAAGGCGGCGCATCTGGTCGCGCCGCGTTTTGAGGGAGGCCTGAGCTACGACCTCAATGCCCTGGCGCTGCTGATGCGCGAATGGGCCGTCGATCCGTGGCTGACCGAACACCCGCTCGTCTCCTGCCTGCTCACCGAGAACCTGAACGACCTGCATCCGCTGCTGGTCAATAACGCGCGGGCGGCGCGGTTGAAGCTGTCGTTGCCGGACGCGCCGGAGATTGCGTCGGCTATCGCGCTGGAGGCGCCGCGGGTCGGAGCCGCGATGGGCGAGTTCCGGGAGAAGTTGCCCGAGCTGGCCGCGTCGCTGACCGGAGCCACGCTCAATTCGATTGACGCGCTGCTCAAGCTCAAGGAATACCGCAAGGAACCGCTGACCGGGCCGGACCTGGTGGCGCTGAAAAAGCAGATGGTCGAGGACGAATGCCAGGGGTTGATCGACTTCATCCAGTCCAAGCGGACGCTGGACGATTTGCACGGGCAGGATCGGCTCAAGAGCTGGCTGCGGCAGGACATCGCCCTCTGGCGGCAAGGCGACTTGCAGGCTCTGCCGATGGGCTATCTTATCTGCGGCCCGGTCGGCACGGGCAAGACTTTCATGGTCGAGTGTCTGGCCGGCGAAGCGGGCGTGCCCGTGGTCAAGATCCGCAATTTCCGGGACAAATGGGTGGGCAGCACCGAGGGCAACTTGGAGAAAATATTCCGGCTCCTGCAAGCGCTGGGCCGGTGCTACGTGTTCATCGACGAAGCCGATCAGGCCCTGGGAAAACGCGATGCCGGCTCCGGCGATTCCGGTCTTTCGGGGCGCATTTACTCGATGATCGCGGCGGAGATGAGCCGGCCCGAAAACCGCGGGCGCATTGTTTGGATTCTCGCTTCGAGCCGCCCGGACCTGATCGAGGTCGATCTGAAGCGGCCCGGTCGCGTGGACGTGAAGATTCCGATCTTTCCCACCGGCACGCCCGAGCAAAGCTGGGAGTTGATCCGGTCGCTGGCCAAAAAACAGGGGGTCGCGCTGACCGACGGCGACTTTGCGCCAGCGCGCGACCGGATTCCGCTCTGGTTGACCCCCGGGGCGGCGGAAACGCTGTCCGTCAAGCTCTACCGGACTCTGAAGACTGCTCCGGCGGAGGCGAAACTCACCCCCGGCGCGGCGTTGCGGCAGTGTTTGGAAGGCTACCGCAACCCGGTCTCAAGGGAGACGATGGAATTCCAGATCGGCCTGGCGGTGGCGGAAGCCAGCGACATGGAGTTCGTGCCGGAGGCGTTCCGAGCGCCGAACGGCACCGTCGGAAGCTGATCCGCGGAGAAGAAGAGGGTCCGCGGATTACGCGGATTTGCGCGGATTCAGAACACCTGAGGCGGAGGAACGACGGTCCCGGTGTCGCATTGGGCGAACTCACGCTTATCGGGGGCGGGATGTCCGAACCCAACTCAATCAAGACTGGGGTTGGCTGAGGACTGGCCCGAGGAACTTCTTGAGGGCGACCTCCAGATCGTCCAGGGAGAGCCAGCGGGAGCCGTATCCCTCCCTCATGGCGCTTTCAAACGGCATCCCCTGTGCAGCAGCGCGGAACATCTTGATGAAGCTTTGCTGGTTGCCGAAGTTATTGAGGTACCCGGCCAGCCAATTCGATTCGATGTAGAACGTTTCCACTTCCTGATCCGGGGGATACTCCGTCAGCGAACACAAGCGGGAGAGGGGAATGAATCCTCTCAGCATCGGCTTGACCGGTTTGCCGGTATAACCGCGGCGCCGGTAAAACGAGCCGTACGCGCAGAGGGACATATCCTCCGCGTAACCCTCTTCAAGCCACAGCGGCAGCCGGGTTCCGAGGAAGCGATGCACCACCAGGTGCGTCACCTCGTGAGCCAGGGTGTGCCCGTTGAACTTGGCTTTCGGATCGCGCGTGATGAACAGTTCGTTGCCGATAGTCACCCCTCCGGTCCACTTCTCCAACTGGGCGCTTTGCACGAAAGTCTGCCATGCCTGAGAGTCCTCGAAGATGTAGATATGGCACTTGGCGCCCGGCTCGGGGGTGATCCCCAAGTCCGCGGTGATATAGCGAAAGTAGGCTTCCGCTTCCAGGCCGACCGACTTGGCCACGTAATTGTGGATGAAGTGCAGGACGAAATTGTTGGTTTCGCCGTGTTTCCAGTTCTGCGGATCGATCGCCAGGGCGCGCCGCCCGTTGGCCGAAATGGTTTGGTCGGAAAGCTGCGAAAGCGGCACTTCCGGCATCTCGGCCATGAGTTGCGCGTAGGGAATCATCGGCGCCTGCCGGGGATCGACAGACGAGTCGGATTGAGCCCAGCCAATGGAAGCCATGCCAATGGCCGCACCCGCCAGAAGAAGGGACGTCTTTAACCGGACGGAAGCCGGCGTGTCACTCATTCTCTTCGGTCTCGTCGTTCTCTTCGTCTTCGTCGTGGTCATCTTCCTCGACGTCATTTTCGGCCAGCGAGAAGCGGCGTTTTCGCTTGGCGGCAGGCAGGGGGGAAAGAGTCATATTGATGCTCTTGCCGATCTGCTTGGGCTCCATTTCGACGACAGCCATGGTGGCGAGGTCCGCTTTGACCCGCCGCATGACGGCATCTCCGAGCTCCTTGTGCGCCATTTCGCGACCACGGAATTGGAGTTGGACCTTGAGCTTGTTTCCCTTGTCGAGGAACTGTTCGCCACGCCTGATCTTGGTGAGGTAATCGTGCTCGTCGATGTTGACGCGGAATTTCAGCTCCTTGAGTTTGCTGGTGTTCTGGCGCTTGTCCTTGTCCTGTTTGGACATCTCGTAGCGGAATTTTCCGAAATCGACGATGCGGCAAACCGGCGGTTGGGCGTTGGGGGCAACCTCGACAAGATCGATGCCGAGACTTTGAGCTTTGCGCAAGGCGTCCTGTAATTTCATGACGCCAAGCTGTTCATTGGTGGACGCGATGACGACCCGCACGTCCTTGGCGCGGATGCGTCCATTTACTCGAATCTGCTGGATTTGGATAACTCTGATCTCCTTGGGGGCGCCTCCCTCGGAGCAGTAGAAGAGGTGCCCAGTTTACTTTTTGGTCTTGGTTGCCGCACAAATGCGCAGGGCTTTCGCCAAACGCATGCTCCAGAATTACTCACGCATACGGCGGTGCGCGAGAAGTCGGCGCACGATGTACACACGCTAACTACCCTGAGCATTTATGCGAGTTTCCGAGCGCCGTCAACCCTGAAACGCTGGCTTTGGCAAATGTTGCGAAAGTTTACGTGCGCCGGGCGGTCAAACTCACCCTGGCGGCTGGCGCAGTCCGGCGACGCTTGCGATCGGCTCCCAGTTCTCGGCGTTTCACCCATAGAAAGAGCAGGCAGGGCCAGAACGACATCCCAAGCCATGCGTACACCCCGGGCAAATCCCCTCCTCGCAGCAGGGGAACAATTGCCGCCGCCATCACTCCGCGGATCGTCAACGATGCCATCGGATGCATGCGAATGCTGGCGCGGACGATTCTGCCGAAGATCGTGCCATAGATCACAGAAAAGATGAAAATGCCGAAGCCGGCGCCTTCTTGATAGAACGAGCCGAAGAGCGACGGTGAAATGCCGAGAGTGAACCCGATGTTGGCCCCGCTGAGGCCCAGTTTGTTCATGTAACCGCCAACCGGCTTGCCAGGCCACAGGGCGCGGGGGATCGGGCGCAGGAGAATTTCGACGTGTTCCATCCCGCAGCTGTGAGTGAGCAGCGCTGGGTACACGCGTTGGATGAGCACAAAGCCGTCGAGCATGTTGGCGTCGGATGCGGAGAACGCCCGAGTCAGGGCGTCTTCCTGGAGGGTTCCGTTCGACTTGACGTTATTCGACTCATCGACGACATCGCGCATCGCCCCAGCGAAGGCGACAATCGCCATGATGGCAACCGCGCCGCACGCGAAGATGAGGGAACGTTGCCGGCGTCCGAGGCCCGTGATGAGGATGACCAGTGCCGCCAGCATCCAGCCAATGAACTGATAGCGGCTGTGGGTTGAAAAGGTGCAGGCGAACAAAAGGAGCGCCAGGCACCCGGCAATCACCCTGTGCTTGCCCAGCCGCAACGCCCCCACTTTGAAGAGCACTGCAAGGAAGACGCCCACGCTGGAGAGCATCATCGGCGCCAGATAGAGATACCCGCTCATTTCGAACATCTGCACGCCTTGATCCCCAAGGAGGGTCATCCTGCCCGACACCAGTCCCGTGAGCAACATCGCGACTGCCGCGAAAACAAATGCCTTCGGTCGAAACCAGAGGGCCGGCTTCGGCGGCGCGTTGGGCGCTCTCCACACGACGCGCCGATTCTGTGCGAGCATGTAGGCCACGACGAAAACGCTCTCCCCGAAAACGATGTAGCCAAGCGCTTCGAGCCCCGAATCGGCCGTGATCGCTCCAAATCCAAAGTTGGCAAGATTGACCCAATCGCTTTTACCCGACAGGACGGCGTACATCCGGTAGGAAGCGATGTAGGTCAGGAATACGGCGGCGATCAACGGGATTTCGTCGCCCCGCTTCAACGACCACCAAATGCCCGCTCCGATCCACACCAGCTGAACGACGGCCAAGAATCCAAAAAGTGACTGGAAATCCGGGCTCATTGGGTGGAAACGGCTTTCACCAACGCTTGGGCGACTGAGGCAAGGCTGAAGCGCGTGGAAACCTTCGATTGTGCCGCAGCCAGGGTGAGAGCGCCGGGGTTTTCGAGGCACATGGTTAGCGCATCGGCAATGGCTTGAGCCGTGACCTCGGGCAGCAGCCATCCGTTTCGGTGATGCTCTACGACCTCGCCGCAGAAGCGCGAGGCGATGACGGGCAACCGCCACGCTTGCGCTTCGAGTTGCGTCAATCCGAAGCCGTCGCAGAAGCTCGGGAAAACAAAGACGTCCGCTTGGCGATAGTGCTTTCCGGTGGCGCTGCGCGGGACAGGGCCGATGAAGCGGACGTTCGCAAGATTGCGCCATCGGGGATCGGCGTCGAGATGCATCCGTCCGACGATCCGAATCTCGACCGGCTTGTCGGCCAGCAGGCGGGCCGCGTCGAGAAGGGCAGGGAGCCCTTTCAGTCTCGTTCCCGATCCGAGAAACAACACTCGTAAGGGGCGCCGCATTGAAAATTCAGCGGGGTAGCGGCGTTCGAACCCGAGCGTTTCCGCCGGCGGTTCGCAGGCGAGGGGAACAACCGCTATTTTTTCCGGGAGCACGCCTTCGGCCACGAGGCATTCCCGCGACCAGCTCGAGTTGCAAACGATACGGTCGGCAATTGCCCATTCTGCCCGCGCGTCGCGCCAGTACTCGGGAGGCGCACCGTGGTTTTCGAAGCGTTCGGTAATCGGTCCCGGGTCGATCTGGCCGAGCACCGTTGTCCAGCCACGGCTTTTTGCAAAGCGAAGCAGATCGAGAGCGGCGTAGCTGTAGGCGAAAAGCACGGGAGTTGAATCGCACAGCAGAGGCTCCGACGCCAGTGCCCGCACGGCGCGCTGCTGAAACCAGCGGTTTCGTTCGAGAATCAACGGCCATCCCCGAAGGCGCCGCAACCTGGCCGAGAATTCGAACGCCAGCAAAGGCGCAGTCCAGGAATGAACGAGCGACGCGGCGAGCTCCGGATGCCGGCGCTCGCGGAGCTTGCGGCTGAGCATGCCGAACGGGCTGCCGGGAGTCAGCCATGCGTCGGTGAGCAAAGCGCGAAGCACGCCCGACCGGCGCAGGGCACGCGGCACGGCGTAGTGCTCGCGGGCGCCGAGCTGGCAGCAGATCCAGGAGGTGGAAGGGGACGGCATCGTTGATGACAGACGCTCGCGCGCGGTGTTGGGTAGAAATATTGCGGACGAGGGGCTCGGGAACAAGGAGATAAGGAGGGTATGCCGCCAAGTCGGTGAGAAACAGCTTTTCGAAGAATGAGATGGGTCCCGCCAATGAACACAACCCACGGGGTCGCTGAATGGAAACGGCAGGGACGGCACTCCGTGCTGTCCGCCGGAGGTGTCGTTCGCACGCTTGCGTTTTCCCGTGGTCAGTGTATCCGATAGGCCTTCACCATGGTTCAACACCTCGCAGTCATTGGCGTGGCTCTTGTCTTCATTACCGTCGGGCTGAGTAACCGGGGGCGAGGGAAGGGGCCTTGGCGCGCGTTTCTTTTTGGCGGCCTGGCAATGGCTGTCTTGGAAGCGTTGGACTTGCTCGGCCTGGTGCATATGTAGCATGCTTATCCAGCCTCAAATCCTCACTACCGAACCGTCGGCGGATTACGAACTGCTCGACAGCGGCGACGGCGAAAAGCTGGAGCGCTACGGGCAGGTGCTCTTGCGCCGGCCCGATCCCCAGGCGCTCTGGCACATGACTGCTCCGGATATCTGGCACGATGCTCACGGGCGTTTCATCCGCGAGGGAAGGGACGGACGCTGGGCTTTTGCCAAGGTGGCTCCCGAGAAATGGACGATCGGACTGGCCGGTCTCCGGTTTTGCGTCCGCCCGACGGCCTTCAAGCACACCGGCGTCTTTCCAGAGCACGCGCCGAATTGGGACTGGATGCGCGGCGCCATCGCCGGCGCCGGGCGTCCGGTCTCCGTGTTGAACCTGTTCGGTTACACCGGCGGCGCCTCGCTGGCATGCGCGCAGGCCGGGGCGAATGTCTGCCATGTGGACGCCTCGAAACCGGCCATCGGCTGGGCCAAGGACAACGCCGCGGCTTCGCAACTGGCCGGTGCGCCGATCCGTTGGATTCTCGACGACGCCAAGGCGTTCGTGGAGCGCGAGTTGCGCCGCGGCAACCGGTACGACGGCATCGTGATGGACCCGCCGGCTTTCGGGCGCGGTCCGGAGGGGGACGTGTGGCGCATCGAAGAGGATTTCGTGCCGCTGGTGGACCGTTGCAAACGGCTGCTTGTGGATCGCCCGTTATTTTTTGGAATCAACGGCTATGCCTCCGGGTATTCGCAGTTGGCATATCTGTATAATCTGGCGGAGATGACCGGCAGGCACGGAGGCCGGCTGGAATGCGGCGAACTGGCCATCCGCGAATCCCGCGGAGGCCGGCTCTTGCCCTGCGGGATTTTCGCCCGGTGGACGGCTTCGATCTGAGGTGCTCCCAGCCTGGCGACGCTCAGGCGATAAGGCTGTGTTTACTGTGGCGTGAACATGCCGGCTTTCGTGAACACGTTGGCCTGGCTGGAGCCCATTCCGATGCCTGGAGAAGGTGCTTGGAAAGCGGGCCACTACTCGCTTAGGATCATGACAATGTCCGGATACACTTTGTAAACCCATGCAAGCCTTGTTTGACCTGATTGGCCGCTTTGCGCATCCCCTGCTTGTCATTGGCGGGCATGCGCTTGCGGCGCATGGCGTCGCGCGCCAGACTGTCGATGTGGACTGCTTGATTGCCGTCGAACATCGCCCGGCGTTGGACGAACACTTGTGCGGTGGCGGCTTTGAACGGGGTGCCGAGACGGACAATTTTGCGCGTTACGTCCACCGCTCCAGGATGGTGCCCGATGTGGATGTGCTCTTTGTGGACGCGCCCACCTTTGAAAGGCTGCAAGCAGGGGCCAGTCCAATGCGGCGAGGGGAAGCGGCCCTTCGGGTTCCCTCCCTGCCTGACTTGATCGCCCTGAAACTGCACGCGATTCGAAACCAGCCAGCGCGTGAAGTCGGCGACCTCGGAGATATCGCCCGGCTGCTCGCCGCCAACCCGGGCAAAGTGTCCAAAGAGGGACTCGGTTCGCTCTGCCAGCGTTTTGGCCCCGCAGGCATCGAGAATAAACTTCAGAGTATTTTGACCGCTCCATGACTCCCGCCGATCTCGATTTCACGTTGCCCGACTGGAAGATTCCGCCCAAACGCCGCAGCCAGCTTTGCCCGGAGGCATGGCTTGCCTGGCTTGAGGAAAACCGGCGCGAATTGATCCGGACAGGCCAGTTGGAAAAAATCCGCAAAGATCCCCTCCGCCGCCCCGTGGATGTGCGCTTTCGGTGGACCGACTCGCTCTGAACTGCAAGGGAACCGATGAGATCATCCACGCTGCGATCCACCTTTTGGCGAGATTGCTGCGCGAGGCCAGAATTCAAAGATTGCTCGCGCCAAGGACACAAAGCACGCCAAGATAATCGAACGGCGGTCAACAACCTTGAGGAACCAATGGTTCTCTGAATCTCGGCGTCCTTGGCACTGCTATCCCCGGAAATCGCGCAGTTCTGCGAGGGGTTTTGGCGTCTATATAGTTCGCTTCGGAGCGCTCTATTGGCCGTCATCCTGAGCTTGCGAAGGATCTTACGCCACGCCCAACCAGCGTTATACAGCTATTCACCGTTCTCGAAGCTGACAGCGCTGCTGGCGATGCCGCACTGCCATTAAGTTAAAGGAGTTCGCGGTCTCGCTCCCAGGCTCCTGCCTGGGAATGCCTCTGTCTTGGAGGCTCCAGCCTCCCGTTCCTCTCCGGTGCGCTGTGCTTTTGGAGGTCCGGCAGGAGGCTGGAGCCTCCGGGAATACTGCATTCCCAGGCAGGAGCCTGGGAACGAGCGTGCGTTTCTAAAGGCCTCAAGCTTAACTTAATGGCAGTGTGGCGATGCCGTCAGTTCCGAAAACGCTTGAAGTTAAGATTACGCTCGGTCGGCCTCGCGAGATCCTTCGCAAGCTCAGGATGACAGCGTTCGGGGCTCCGTTCTCACTCAGGAGACCGGTTGCCCAAATTCGGTTGCGGCTCCGCCGCGCTAAGTCCTTGGCGCGAAATCTTCTGAAATTCGAATATTTTGGCTGAAATTAGTTTTGCAGCCGCCCACAGGACCGGCGGGAACGACTACCCCGCCGACTTCACCCACTCGATCATCCGGCGGATACCCTGTTCGCGGGAGACGGCGGGGCGCCACTCCAGCAGGCGCCGGGCTTTGGAGTTGTCGGCGACGAAAAACTTCTGATCGCTGTGCCGCCAGGGAAGGCGGCGGTAGGTCAGCTTGGCCCCCAGTTCGGTTTCAAGGAAGGCGAACAATTCCAGCAGCGAGCTGCTGTTCTCGATGCCGCCGCCGATGTTGAACGCCTGTCCCCGCGCCTGCTCGATGTGCGCGGCGGCGGCGAGATAACACGCGACGGCGTCCTCGACGAAGAGCAGGTCGCGCACCTGCTTGCCGTCGCCGGAAATGGTGAACGGTTCGCGGTCCGGGTTCTTGAGGACTTCCAGCGCCTGCTGGCAAAACCAGCCGACCCAGCCCTGGTCGAACGTGGCGAACTGACGGCCGCCGAAGATGGTGGAGTGCCTGAAGACCACCGTGTTCAACCCGTAGCCGCGGGCGTAATCGAGCATGTATTGGTCCGCGGCGCCCTTGGAACAGCCGTAGGGAGTCTGGAAATCGAGCGGGCTGAATTCATCGACGCCATTGGGGTGCGTGGGCGAGGAGTACCGCAACGCTTCCTCAACCAACGTGACGCCGGGCAGATCGCCGTAGACTTTGTTGCTGGAGGAATAAACGATGGTTGCGTGCGGAACCTTGCGCCGGACGGCTTCGAGCAGGTTGATCGAGCCAACGACGTTGGTTTCGAAGTCGCGGCGCGGATTCTCCATGGAGGTGGTCATCGCCACCTGGCCGGCGAGGTGGAAAATCACGTCCGGCACAGCGGTTTCCACGAGGCGTTCCACGTCGTGCGCGTTGCGGCTGTCTCCATGCACGAAACGCGCCTGCCCCTGGCCGCGCAGCCATGCCAGATTCTCCGCGGCGCCGTGCCGGGAAAGATTGTCGAAGACGGTGACGGTTTCGCCGCGTTGCAAAAGGGTGGCCGCCACGTTGCTGCCGACGAAGCCGCACCCACCGGTGATCAGATAGTTCATAGATTTTTGGACTGTGCGCGCACTTTCTGTTTGAGCCGGAAGAGACGCACCAGTGTGGCGAGATAGCCGAGGGCGAAGCTGAAGAGCTGCCGCTTGGTCTTGCCCGCCTTGCGTTTCTCAAAGGTGATGGGCACCTCGACGACCCGGTACCCGGACCGGCAGAAGACGAGTTTGACCAGGATTTCCTCGACGATGTCGAAATGGTCGCATTCCAGGGTGAGGCGCCGGAGATCTTCGCCGCGGTAGAGGCGGAAGCTGTTGGAGACATCGAAGCAGTCCAGCCCGAGCACCATCCGGAACGCCAGGTTCACCACGTGGCTCATCCAGATAAGCATCTGCGGGTTTTCCGTCTTGCCGCCGGGAATGTAGCGCGAAGCGATGACCAGATCGGCCGATTCGCGCCGGTTCCAGAGGTCGGGAATGAAAAGCGGGTTGTGCGAGCCGTCGGCGTCCATGAAAAGCACGTATTCGCCGAGGGTGCGATGCGCCCCGGTGCGGACAGCGTGCCCGTAGAGGTTTCCGCCGTGCCTGGGGACGTAGGCGGCGTTATGCTTGAGGCAGGCCTCCGGGGTGGCGTCCCGCGGCGCTTCGGTGTCGATGACGAGGATTTCGTAGCGGGGGGTCAGTTTGCCAACGATTTCGTGCAGGCGCGGAAGGAGGATGTTGAGGTTGTCCGCTTCTTCGTAGGCGGGAAGGACAATGCTAAGCTCGATGGGTTCCACTGGTTGAAAGCTGGGTGATGGTTACGCTGGTAGTTGAATGACGGGGATCATTCCAACGCCGTGGGCGCAAGACAAGCAAATGTTTTTCCTGCTTTCTTCCCCGCAGAAATCGGCCATTGTTTCTTTATGAGCTTGCAACAACAAATCGACGAAGACCTGAAGGACGCGATGAAGGCGAAAGACGCTGTGAAACTGGGCGTGATCCGGCTGTTGAAATCCGCGCTGAAGAACCTGGCGATCGAGAAGGGCGGGCCGGCGGTTCCGGTCAATGACGCCGAGACGACGGCGGCGATCCGCAAACAGGTGAAGCAACGACAGGACTCGATTGAGGGGTTCGAAAAGGGCGGGCGGCCCGAACTGGCCGCCAAAGAGCGCGCCGAGATGGAGATTCTTGCCACGTATTTGCCAAAGGCGATGACGCCGGAGGAAGTCGCGGCGCTGGTGAAGGAAGCGATCGCGGAGGCCTGCGCCACTTCGAAGGCGCAGATGGGCGCCGTGATGAAGACGGCGACCGCCAAGGCGGCGGGCCGAGTGGACGGCAAAGTCCTCAGCCAGGAAGTGCAGCGGCAGTTACCCTGAACCGAAGATGATTGCGATCGTGGTGGCCGCCGGCAACAGCCGGCGAATGGGTTTCGATAAACTGACAGCCGACCTTGCCGGGAAGCCGGTGCTGGCGCATTCCCTGCTGGCTTTTGAACATTGCCTGAGCGTCAAACGGATTGTGCTGGTCACGCGTGAGGACCGGGTGGAGGAATTCGAGACAATGGCGCGCTCCCACGGAATCGACAAGCTGGCCAAGGTGGCGCCGGGGGGCGCTGAGAGGCATCTTTCGGTCTGGAACGGCATTCAAGCCGCCGACGCGGTGCCCGAAGACTATATCGCCGTTCACGATGCCGCCCGTCCGTTGATTACCCCGGAGGCGATCGAGAACTGCCTGGTTCTTGCCAAACGCCACGGCGCTTCCGCATGCGCCTGCCCGGTGCCGGACACGCTGAAGCGCGCCACGGCGGAGGGGTTCGTGATCGGAAGCGTCGAACGGGATCGGCTCTGGGCGATGCAGACCCCGCAGATTTTTCTCGCCAGCATCCTGGTGCATGCTTACCGGCAGGTGTTCCGCACCGCAGCGTCGGTTACCGACGAGGTGTCCGCCGTTCAAAAATTGGGAATTTCAGTCCAGTTGTTGAATAATCCCGAACAAAACTTTAAAATCACACTCCCGCGCGATCTCGATCTGGCCCGCCTGGTGCTGGCGAACCGTGCTCAGAACGGGCAATTATAGTCCATCTCATGCAGCCTTATTTCCTGACCGCTCTTCCCAACGGGGTCCGCCTCGCAACCATCGAAATGCCGCATATGCGCAGCGTGAGCGTGGGGATATGGGCGGCGGTGGGGGGGCGCTATGAGCCGGAAGCGGTGTGCGGCATTTCCCATTTCATCGAGCACCTGATGTTCAAGGGAACCGCCCGCCGTAACGCGCGGCAGATTACCGAGGCGGTCGAAGGCCTGGGCGGCTACCTCAACGCGTTCACCACCGAGGACCACACCTGCTATTACGCCAAGGCCGGGGCCGCCCATTTCGCGACGCTCTGCGACGTGCTGGGGGACATGTACCTCAACGCGCAGTTCGCTCCGGCGGACATCGAACGCGAGAGGGAGGTCATCCGCGAGGAAATCCTCATGTATCACGACAATCCCGGTCAGCACGTACAGGAGCTGCTCTCCGAAGCGTTGTGGCCGGAGCATCCGCTGGGGCGTCCGCTCACCGGGACAGTCCAGAGCATCTCGGGTCTAAACCGCGAAAAGTTCCACGATTTCCGGGCGAAGCACTACAACGGGCGCACAACCATCGTGACCGTGGCGGGCAAGGTGACGCATGAGAAAGCGATGGAACTGATGGCGCCGGTTTTCGGCGCGCTCCCCGCCGGTCGCGTGCCCCGGTGCGCCAAGGCGCTCGATGCCGGCGGGACGATGAGGATCAAGGCGATCCAGCAGGACCTGGAGCAGACGCATGTGGCAATCGGTTTTCACGCTTTCGGGCGGCTCGACGAGCGACGCTACGCCCTGAAGCTCCTCAGCGTCATCCTGGGCGAAAATATGAGTTCGCGCCTTTTCCAGAAACTGCGGGAGCGCCACGGGTTTTGTTACTCGGTGCAAAGCGGCGTCGTCTCGCTGGAGGACACCGGCGCGCTCACCGTTTTTGCGGGACTCGACCCCGCAAAGATGGAGAAGGCGCTGAAGCTTATCCTGGAGGAAACCGACCGCATCGCCGCCCGCGCGCCCAGCCGCAACGAATTGCGCAAGGCACAGGATTACACCATCGGCCAGATGCTCATGGGCCTGGAGAGCACGACGAACCAGATGACGTGGATGGGCGAGTCGCTCCTCGGTTACCAAAAGGTGCTCGACCCTGCCGAAATCGAAAACCGCCTCCTCGCCGTGACGCCCGAAGAGGTGCGCACGGTGGCGGAATGTTGTTTGGATCGATCCCGCCTGACTGCCGCCGTGGTCGGCCCCGGTTCGGATGAAGAAAAGGTTCGCCGCTGGTGCGAGGCAGGGAGCTAAAGCAATCCGTTCACCCCGTGGTTTTTGCGGTGAAAGTCGTGGAGGAGATCAGAATGTCGAAGCCTATGCCTGCCCCGGATTATTCCCGGAAAATGCTTTGGCAACGGCATTTGGCTCATCGGTTACCCTTCAGGCGTCCGGCCTTTTTTTGAAACGAATTCCGGCGTTCGTGCCGGACGGCCCTATTCTCGGGAGCTCCCAAGCGATTTCGGACAGATTCTCCAGCAGACTGAAAACAAATCTTCTTATCCTGATGCGTTAATTTGTTGTTGCCGCGGCGAGTTCCCCCTCGTAGCTTCTCTCAACCATGCAGCCTCTTCTTTCCACTCATCCCCTTGTGCAGCTTCTTCACCGCCGCATCGTCATTCTCGACGGCGCGATGGGCACCATGGTGCAACAGTACAAGCTTGCGGAGGCGGATTACCGGGGAGCGCGCTTCGCCGCGCACGGGCGGGACTTGAAAGGGAACAACGATCTGCTCGCCCTGACGAAGCCGGCGATCATTGAGGAAATCCACGCGCAGTATCTAGCCGCCGGCGCCGACATTATCGAGACCAACACGTTTAATGCGCAGTCGATCTCGCAGGCCGACTACGGTCTGGAGTCGATCGTGCGGGAGCTCAATCTCGCGGCGTGCGGGTGTGCGCGGCGCGCGGTGAAGGGATGCGGACGGCAGGCGTTTGTGGCGGGGGCGATCGGGCCGATGAGCAAGACGCTCTCCCTTTCGCGCGACGTTCACGATCCCGCAAAGCGCGAGGTTACGTTCGACGAAGTGAAAGCCGCTTACCGGGAGCAGGTGGACGCGCTGATCGAAGGCGGTGTGGACGTGCTTCTGGTCGAGACGATCTTCGATACTCTAAACGCAAAGGCGGCGGTGTTTGCCATTTTGGAAGCGTTCGACGCGGCTGGCATTGAGCACGGGCGCATTCCGCTGATGATCTCCGGGACAATCACGGACTTGAGCGGGCGCACTCTCACCGGGCAGACAGTGGAGGCTTTCTGCACCTCGCTGGCGCACGCGCCGGTGCTGAGCGTGGGCTTGAACTGCGCGCTCGGGCCAAAGGAGATGCGGCCTTACATCGAAACCCTTGCGCACGCGGCGCCGGTGTTCGTGAGCTGCTATCCGAACGCCGGACTGCCCGATCCGCTTTCGCCCACCGGGTTCCCGGAGACGCCGGAGAGTCTCGCTCCGCAGCTTGGCGAATGGGCCTCGCAAGGGTGGCTGAATCTCGTCGGCGGTTGCTGCGGCACCACGCCTGCGCATATCGCCGAGATCGCGCGCGCCGTTGCGGACTGCCATCCGCGCGCGCTGCCGCATCTTCCGCCGCACACCCGCTTGAGCGGGCTGGAGCCGCTGACGATCACGTCCGAGACCGGGTTCATCACGGTCGGCGAACGCACGAACATCACCGGTTCGCCGAAGTTTGCGAAGCTGATCCTGGCCGGCGATTTCGAAGGCGCGCTGGCCGTGGCGCGGCAGCAGGTGGAGGGCGGCGCGAACATCCTGGATGTGAACATGGACGAGGGGATGATCGATTCGGAGGCGGCGATGACGCGTTTCCTCAATTTGGTGGCGGGCGAACCGGACATCTCGCGCATCCCGATCATGATCGACAGTTCCAAATGGAGCGTGCTCGAAGCCGGCCTGAAGTGCGTGCAGGGAAAGTGCGTCGTCAACTCGATCTCGCTCAAGGGCGGCGAGGACGAGTTCAAACGCCAGGCGCGGTTGCTGCGCCGGTACGGAGCCGCCGCCGTCGTGATGGCCTTTGACGAACGCGGCCAGGCGGACTCGACCGAACGGCGCATCGAGATCTGCACTCGGGCCTACCGGATCCTTACCGAACAGGTCGGTTTTCTGCCGCAGGACATCATCTTCGACCCGAACGTTCTCACCGTCGCCACGGGCATCGAGGAGCACAATAACTACGCCGTTTCATTCATCGAGGCGACGCGCTGGATCAAGGCAAACCTGCCTCACGCCAAGGTCAGCGGCGGCATCTCGAATATTTCGTTCTCATTTCGCGGGAACAATCCGGTGCGCGAAGCGATGCATGCGGCATTTCTCTATCACGCCATTCAGGCGGGCCTGGACATGGGGATCGTCAACGCGGGGATGCTGGCCGTGTATGAGGAGATCCCGAAGAATTTGCTGAAACTCGTTGAGGACGTGCTGCTGAATCGCAGCCCTGACGCCACGGAGCGGCTTGTGGAATTTGCCGAGACGGTAAAAGCCTCCGGCAAGACCGCCGTCAAAGACGAAGCGTGGCGCAATGCCCCGGTGGAAGAGCGGCTCTCGCATGCCATGGTGAAGGGGATCGTGGACTACATCGAGCAGGACGCCGAGGAAGCGCGGCTGAAGTTTGCGCGGCCGCTCCAGGTCATCGAAGGGCCGCTGATGGCCGGGATGAACATTGTCGGCGAACTGTTCGGCGTCGGGAAGATGTTCCTGCCGCAGGTGGTCAAGAGCGCGCGCGTGATGAAGAAGGCCGTGGCGTATCTGATGCCGTTCATGGAAGCGGAGAAAACCGCGGAATCGCGCGCGCAGGGGAAGATCGTCATGGCGACCGTCAAGGGGGACGTGCATGACATCGGCAAGAACATCGTCGGGGTGGTGTTGCAATGTAATAACTACGAGGTGATCGATCTCGGCGTGATGTGTCCGGCGGAGAAGATTCTCGAAGCCGCGCGCGAACAGAAGGCCGATATCATCGGCTTGAGCGGGCTTATCACGCCGTCGCTCGACGAGATGACCCATTTGGCCCAGGAGGCGCAACGGCAGGGGTTTGTGCTGCCGCTGCTGATCGGCGGGGCCACCACCAGCCGCGCTCACACCGCCGTAAAGATCGCCCCGCACTACAACGGCCCGGTGGTGCATGTGCTCGACGCCTCGCGCGCGGTCGGCGTAGTCAGCGCGCTCCTGAGCCAAGAGCAGCGACCGGAGTTCGAAGCCGCGACCCGCGCCGATTATCAGCGCCTGCGCGAGGAACACGCCGGACGGTCGCGCGATCGCAAGATGGTGACGCTCGAAGCAGCCCGTGCGAATGGCACAGCCATCGACTGGTCCGGCTACACGCCGCCGAAGCCTGAATTTATCGGCGTCCACACGGTCGAACCGGCGCTGCAAACCCTGGTGGAGTACATCGATTGGTCGCCCTTCTTCCACACCTGGGAATTGCGCGGGCGGTACCCAGCCATCTTCGAAGACCCGCAGCACGGCACGGTTGCCAGCGAGCTTTTCCGGGATGCGCAGGAATTGCTCGGACGCATCGTCAACGAGCGTCTCTTCACCGCGCGCGGCGTCCATGCTTTCTGGCCCGCCAACGCCGTCGGCGACGACGTGGAACTTTACGGCGACGAAAACCGCATCGAGCCGTTTGCGACGTTCTGCTTCCTGCGCCAGCAAATGGAAAAGACGCCGGGGCAGCGGCATCATGCTCTCTCCGATTACATCGCACCGAAGGATACCGGGTTGGCGGATTATCTCGGCGGTTTTGCCGTAGGCATTCACGGCGGAGACGCGCTCGCGAAGGTATTCGAGGCGGACAAGGACGATTACCGCGCCATCATGGCCAAGGCGCTCGCCGACCGGTTCGCCGAAGCGTTTGCCGAATACCTGCACCGCCAGGCGCGCATCGCGTGGGGCTTTGGCGCGAACGAAAAGCTCTCCGGCGAAGATTTGATCCGGGAGAAATACCGCGGCATCCGCCCTGCGCCGGGCTACCCGGCATGCCCCGACCACACCGAGAAACGCCTCTTATTCCGGCTGCTGGGCGCCGAACAAAACGCAGGGATGGCGCTGACGGAATCGTGCGCGATGACCCCCGGCGCGGCGGTCAGCGGGTTCTATTTTTCGCATCCGGAAGCGAAATACTTCGCCGTTGGGAAGATTGAGCGCGATCAAGTCGCGGATTACGCGGTCCGCAAGGGCGAGAGCGTCGGTTGGGTGGAACAGTGGCTGGCGCCGAACCTCTAAGAGCATTCAAAAAGAAAAGCGTTGCCGACTTTGGAACGAAAGGGAACCAGAGAAAAAGGGGCATGGCAGTCGCGCCAGCGTCCTGACGCCAGAGTTCAAATAGCGCTACTCCGAAAATACCCATGCGCGTGTATCCGAAGGGGAGCGCGGGTTTCCAGCCTGCTGCCTTCGGCATCCTGCCGGAGGCTTGGGCGCGCGCCGAGTGCAATCCGACGCCGTCACCAATACGCACGCCGGCACCAGGATGCCGGCAGGATGCGGGCAAGATGCCCGCGCTCCCCTTCGGATGCCGGGACCATCCCGTCATCCATTGCAAAACCCGAAGGCAGCGGCCTTCCGCTCGCCCACGACGGATGCTCGAGGCGCACTCCGCAGAGAGGGCAACGCGAAAAGTGCGCAGATTCAAGAGAAAACGATTCAGCGTCGAATATTTAGCTGTCAACTCCGTCCGCTTCGCGGTAAGAACCGACAGCCTTCTTGCAGCCCATGACTTCAATTTCACTCTCTCGCCCGATCGCATTCATTAAACCTGCCTCTCTAATCTGTGTGCGTTTTCTTTCACTCACCAATCTGGCCGGCCTATGCTGGCTCGGCACCGCCTTTGCCACCCGCGCGGTCGAGATCGTTGAAAAGCCCGGTGGCGTGAGCATCGAAAACAAGGTGGTGCGCGTGGAGATCGAACTCAAAGCGGGCAGCTACAATATCGTGGATGTGCGCGACGGCACGGTGGCGATCCGGCACGCCCACGGCGAAGTGGACGGTCTTGGCGCGCTCGGCACCAAGGAGAGCAACCGGATGTTCGATCCCAAGGCCAAACTGACGTGGACGGTAAAGGAGGTCGCCGACGAACTCGGGTGCGGCAAGACGCTAACCTTGAACAATCTTCGCAGCGATGGAATGGAGTTTTTCACCACCTTCAGCTTACGCGAGGACAAAGGGTTTGTGGCGCTTGGCAGCGGGATCGTCAACCACCGCGCCTACGGCATCCGGATGAAAACGTTCCAGCCGCTGACGGGAGGCGACGTTTTTCCGGGCTTGGAGATGAAAGCTCCCATGAACCTCAACGGCGGCGCGGGCTCGACTGAGAACCTGGTTCAACCCGGCACTGACCGAGCTTGCGAGAACAGCCTGCTTCTCACGTTCACAGCCAACGGCGTGCGCCGAAGCCTGGTGATGGGCGGTCTGAGTTATCACGACTTCGCCAAATACGCGGCGCTGGGGAAATACGAGTGCTGGGATGGGTATCCCGGTTATTGGCACCAGCCGGAGATTGGCGAGACCTGGCGCACGATCTGGAGCCCGTTAAACGCAAAACGTTTGCCGGAGAATTTCCCGGCGGTCAATGCGCAGGTCGCCGCAGTCGATCCTGTCGGGCGGTTGGTGGACCCGGGGACGACTTATGCACCTGCCGATCTCTTTTACGTCGATGTCACAACTGCCGATCCGTTTTTGGCGCTGGAAAGGTATGGGCTGGCATTGCGCACCGCGACGAAATCGCGGCCCAATACTTATAACAACCTGACGGTGTGCGGCTGGTTTAGCGGACGCAACAACGCGCAGCGGCTGGTCGAGGAAATGGATGTGGCTCGCAAGCTCGACCTCCTCAAGACGATCCCCGTCACCGTTCGCCTGGAGCCGGACACCTACGGTTGGGTGAACAACGGAAACACCGAACAAGGCTGGTGGGACGACGCCCACTGGCTCAAATACGGCCACCTGGCGCCCCCCTACGACACCTTTAAGAAATGGATTCAAGCGGTGAAGGAACGCGGTGGGAATACCGAGACCTATTTTCAGTGCGGCATGCCCTCCGATGACTACGCGGAGGCGTTTCCCGGCCACATGCTGCGCAAAGACATTAGCAGCCTGCACCGCCGCCACACCCACATCACCCCATCGGTTACTTACGATGCGACCGCCGCCGGTTTCCAGGCGCACATGCGCCATGTATGGAGCTACCTGAAAGAGTGCGGCCTCGCGGGCGTCAAATTCGACTACCCCGACATCGCGTGGAGACCCGAGGGCGGCTTTGAAGACCAACACGCCACGACGGCGGGCGCTTACCGCGCGTGGTTCCAGCTCTGCCGCGACGGTCTGGGACCGGCCGCACTCATTCACGAACGGGCATTGGGGAACAACTGCCTGGATGTCACCGCGGGCATTGTCGATTTGCAGCGCGTATGGGGGGACTCGGACCAATGGCGCTCGGGAATGGCGGCGAAGTGCGGCCTGCGCTGGTATAAGAACCGCGTGGTGATGAGTTATTACCCGGACAGCAAGGCGTTCACCGGCTTCAACGACAAGGGCCGCGTCGAGGGGGTCGTAATGGAACCGTTGAAACGTCAGGGGATCATTACCATGCTATATGTCACAAGCGGCCGCATCGAGTCGGCCGCCTCCTTGAGCAAGCTCACGCCGGAAGTCGTGCATGATCTCGGACGCGCGTTTCCGATGCATGCCACTCCGCAGAGCGCCCGGCCTGTGGACGCGTTCACCGGGGTAAAGAGTCCGCGCGTCTACGCGTTCCGGGTGGACGACCAATGGCAGCAGGTAGCCTTCATTAGCGAAGACGAGGCATCCAAGGTGAGCGCGCCGCTCAGCGGCGATCAGGCGGCAACAGGATCGCTGGGGCTCGACTCATCAAAGAATTACTATGTCTACGAGTTCTGGAGCGACCGGCTGGTTGGAAAATTTCCGGGCACGGCGACGCTCGAACAGCCGCTCGCAGCCGGTGAAGCCCGGATGTTTTCCGTGCGCGAAGTGCTCGACCGGCCGCAAGTGCTCTCCACCAACCGCCACCTGATGCAAGGTTATCTCGATCTCGCCAACATCCGCTGGGATGCGCACGGAAGGCGACTGTCGGGCGTGGCCAAAGTGGTAGGGGGCGAACCGTTCCGCATCGCGCTGGCGGGCAACGGAAGCAAAGCAGGCGAAGCCCGCGCGGAGGGCGCAAAAGCGACGATGGCGGCGCCCCCAACCGAGGGCTTGAGCGTGCTGGTTCTGGAGCGTCCGGAAAACGGAGAGGTCTCGTGGCAGGTGCAATACTAAAGACCGTCGTTCGGGCCGGACGCAACCTTGCAGGTTTTATCGGAGCCAATCTCCTGCTTTTGTGCAACGGTTCTCACCAACAAAGATCAGGCTAAATCTCCCGGCCCAGCACTTCGAGCGAGGCGCTCAGCTTCTTCAGGCCCAGTTCAATGCGGGTCTTGATGGTTCCCAGCGGGATGCCGGTGTGCGCCGCGATTTCCCTCTGGCTCATCCCCTTGAAGAATGCGAACTCGATGGCTTCGCGCTGGAAGCGCGGCAGTTCCATGAGTTTCGCCTGGATGAACGCGCGCATATCCGCGCGCTCGCCGTCGCCGTTCGGGTCGCGTCCGGAGATCCATGCCTCCGGGTCGTGTTCCACTTCCACCTGAAGCCGGTCGGTGGCGCGCGAATAACTCTGGCGTTTGCGGAGTCGGTCGATGCCGCGCCGGCGTGCCATGGTTACCAACCAGCCTAGCGCCTTGCCCTTGGCTGCGGAATACTTGGCTGCGCCATTCCACGCTTCGTAGAACACCTCCATCAAGACGTCTTCGGCTTCCGCCTCGTTGTGGATGATTTTGAATATGACGCTCTTGATGACGCCGGCGTGGCGGTCGAAGAGCTTTTCCAAGGCGCTCGATTCCTGATTGGCAACGCGCGTCATGAGCAGTTCATCGCTTTCCTCATCGTCCGGAACACGGCGTTGCTGGCGGCGGGTCGATGGGCGCGATTCCGGCAAAGCCGGCGGCGTGGCGTTTTCGAGTTCTTCCTGGAGGGTTTCGGACTGCGCCTCCAGGTCTATTTCGCGGGTATCTGTAAATGAGATCATAGGCAACTTCATGTTTCAGGATCCCCTTTAGCGTTCCCCGTGCCATGACCGCTTCACTGGGGCGCGGCAGCAAACAAAGGCTCCGTCGCGTCGGGAATCTGACAGAAGTGTCAGAAACCGGACGCTCCCTCCGTGGCGTCAGTTCTCGTTAATAGTTTCGGTTTTCGGAGCTCCCGGGGCCGAATCGTCCGACATCCTTTTGCATTGCAACCGCGGCGATCGGGTGTATTCAGAGAACATGAATATCGTCGGTTTTATCTCTAACCTCGCCGGGGGGGACATGATCATCATCCTGGCGCTGGCGCTCATGTTTTTTGGCGCCAAGCGTCTGCCGGAACTCGCCCGAGGCCTGGGTCAGGCTGTAAGCGAGTTCAACAAAGCCAAGGACGACGTGCATCGCCAGCTTACATCCGTCCCCGAGCCTAGCGTGCAAACGCCTCAGGGCATTCAGGAACACCGGGTGGAGACTGCGTCAGCACCGATTCAACCTCCGTCAACGCCGGCGCAGCCCAACGAGGACATCAAGCCACAGGTGTAGAGCAAATGGCGCTAGCCCGAGCGCTGGCCGTGAAATCCCCTTTTCTCTTCTCGATTGCGCTGGCCGCGCTTCTTTTTTGCGGCGGATTTTCCGCCACCGGTCGGGATTTTGTTTTTGCCGGGTATAACATCGAAAACTACGCCCCGGTCATGGAGCCGGGTCGGCGCAAACCGGGCAAGAGCGCGGGGGCGGCCGATGCGGTCGTGCAAGCAGTCAAGGCGATCGGCCCGGATATTTTGGGGGTTTGCGAAATGGGACCGCCGCGGCAATTCGAAGACTTTCGCAAACGGCTTTCAGCGGCGGGACTCAACTACACCGATTTCGAATTGGTCGAAGCGTCCGATCCCTCCCGGCACCTGGCGCTGGTGAGCCGGTATCCGATCGTCGCGCGCCAGTCGCAGACCGACGTCGCCTATGAGTGCAACGGCTTGCGCGAGAAGGTGAAGCGGGGATTTCTCGACGTCACCGTGCGAATCGGTGACGCTTTTTTTGTGCGAATCCTGGGCGCTCATCTCAAATCCAAGCTCCCCAGCCCGGATGCGCGGGAAGACTTGCTGCGACGCAACGAAGCGCATCTGTTGCGCAACCGCATCGCCGAGGTTCTTGCGACCGAGCCCAAACCGAACCTGATTGTCTTCGGCGACTTCAACGACACGAAGGACCAACCCGCCATCCAGGAAATCGCCGGACGCCGCGGCGCGCCCGACGCTTTGGCGGACCTCGCCCCGGAGGATTCGCTGGGCGACCGTTGGACGCATTACTGGAAAGTCGATGACGTTTATGCGCGGATCGATTATATTTTCGTCAACCGGGACTTTTCCCCGAGAACAGTGCGCGCCAAATGTTACGTTTACCGTTCGCCGACCTGGAACGAAGCCAGCGATCATCGTCCGGTGGTGGCCGCGTTTCACATCCCCGAAAAATGACAAAGCGACAGAGATGCCAGCGCGCTGTCCCAAGGCGACACAGGACTGCCGCAGTCCAAGACGCTGGCGTGTTGCTTGCAACTCCCAACGCAGTCAAGGATGATCTCCATCCGAAATCGCTGAAACGAAGAGCATTGGGTGTCGCGCCGAAACGCACTTTCGGTCCTGTCGTGAATTGGGGCCGGCGCAAACGGCTGGTTGGTTTATTCGTGTTGATGCTGTTGGCAGTTGCCGCGCCCCGGCTTGCCTGGTGCGGCGAGGCTGCATCCGAGGAAGCGGACTGGAAAGCGGTGCTTGCCTTGGACGGCGGGCCGCAGGCGCCGGTTACTTCGCGCGATCAGGCGCGAAAGATCGGTTTGGAGCATCTGGCCAGGCGCGAGGAAGCGCTTCGGGCCTATCTCGAGCGGCACGGCAGCGAAGCCCACACGGTGGACGCTCAATTGCGCCTGGCCTCTCTGCTGGCATCCCGTAGCGATCTGCTGGAAAAACCGGCTCCGTACGAAGCGGCAGTCCGGCTTCTGAACGAGGCGTCCGCGACTGCGCCCGAGGCGCGCCAGGCGGATATCGCATTCGCGAAGATTGCGCTGGCAATGCGCCGGATCGCTATCCCTACCGATACCGACCGGGAAAGGCTGACCGCTTGTCTCAACGCGTTCCAGAGGCGGTTCCCCTTCGACCGCCGCATTGCGCCGCTGATCGTGGAAGTGGCTACGTTGTACGACACGCAGCCCCATCATAAGCGGGATCTGCTGAACCGGGCGCTGGAAATTACGCGCACCGAGGAGTTGCGAGCGCGCATTCTGGACGATCTCCGGCGGCTCGAATTTCTGGGGCAGCCTGTGGCGGTCACGGGAACGACCATGGATGGCACGCGGGTCGAGGTCGCCGACCTGCAAGGCAAAGTGGTGCTGGTGTACTTCTTTGCCGGGTGGTCGGCGCCCAGCATCGCCGGTCTGGACGAGGTCGCTTACCTGAGGCGCACGTTTCCGCCGGCACAACTCGCCACGGTGGGGGTCAGTCTCGATCCCACCAAGGAGACGCTGCAGACTTTCTGCAAGGCGCACGCCATTGTTTGGCCGGTGATTTGGGACGGTCAGAGTTGGGACGGTCCGCTCGTGCGCAAGCTGGCCATCAACGCCCTGCCGACTCTTTGGATTCTCGACAAACACGGCAATTTACGAACCCTCAATGCACGGACGGACAGCGAGGGACTGGTCCGAATTCTTCTGAAGGAAAAGTAGGGGGCGAAAAAAAAACAGTCTGATAAACGAACGTTTAGAGCTCTTAGAAAAACATTCGCTTGTTTATCTAGGGGAGTCTTCTCTATATTGCGTATCAGATTCCCTATGCCGACGCTAAAAATCCATCTCCCCGACTCCGGAGCGGTCACGCACGAACTGTCTGGTAAAGACGTGGTTTCGGTGGGTTGGGCCGGTGATAACGTCATCCAGATCAAGGATGCGTCGATCTCCAGCCATCATGCGCAGTTCGTGAGGGACGGTGATAAATTTCACCTGAAGGATCTTGGTTCGACCAACAAGAGCTGGGTCAACGGCGTGGCGGTGATGGACGTCGTGCTGAACGATTCGGACAATATCCGCTTCGGCTCGGTCGAGTGTATTTTCCATTTCAACGGGTCAAGCGGTCAGCAAAAGCTGGCTTCGGGCGCCAAGATGCGGGGACGGTTGACCCTGCAAATCCCCGGCAAAGGCGAGGTCGTGCATCGGCTCGACCAGGATGTCGTCACAGTGGGATGGAAATCGGTCAACACCATTCGCATCGAAGATGCGTCTGTTTCGGGCAGGCATGCCCAGTTTTTTATCGTCGGCACCCGCTATCGCATCAAAGACCTTGGTTCGACCAATAAGACCTTCGTCAACGGGCACTCGATCGTCGAGGCGGAATTGACCGACGGCGACCGGATTCGTTTCGGAAATGTCGAAGGCGTCTTCAAGGCCGAAATCCGGGTGCCCATCATTGGGGCTCCCAAGGCCGGCGAACCGGCGCCCGTGGAGGAAGAGTCGGATACCGACACGCGCAAGATCGAGATCGAAGGGGTCCCCCGCTTTGAACACGACCGGGTTCTCGATCAGGTAAAGGCGCTGACGAGTGAAAGCGCGGCACGCCAGGAGCAACTCGAAACGCTTTCAAAACAACGCACCGTGCTGGAGGAAACCAGCAAGAAGCTGGCGACGCAGCTCACAGCGACGCAGAAACAGATCGAGATTCTCAATCAGGAGCGGGAAGTTGCCCAGAACGCGGGTTTGGGAGCGGTCGAGAAGCTTGGGACGGCGCAACGCCAGATCGAAGCGCTTACGAAGGACCGGGACGCTCTTCAGCTTAGAATCGACGCCCTTGGGAAGGAAGCCGACGAGCCGCGTAAGATCCTCGACGAAACCAGCCGCCAACGGGACAATCTGCAAGCCGCCGTCACCGAGTTGACCGCGAAGATTTCCGATCTCGAATCAACCCACGTCAAGTTGCTCAGGCAGCAGGAAGCCGCGCAAAAGGCGGCGGGTCACGCAGCCGAACGGCAGGCGTCCCTCCAGGGACAAATCGTCTCCATCCAGCGGGAACGAGCCGCTGCGCGCGAGACGGAAACCGAATTGTCAAACCGCATCGTCGCGCTGTCCAACGAACGCGCGGAGATGGCGAAGAAGCTCGCCCACGCCGAGGCCGAACTCCAAAAGGCCGCATTGGAACGGGATGTTCTGGAAAAGGAGAAGCTGGCCGAAGCGCAGCAGAAGCTCACAGCGCTCGTTTCCGAACGCGACGAAGCACAAAAGGCCCGGGACGAAGTGGCCGAACGTCTCGCGGAGGCAGGACGAAAAATCGAAGCGTTGCAACGGGAAGCGGCGGACAAGGCTCTCAGCGGCGACGCAGCGACAGCCGAACTCGCGAAAGCGCGCCAGGAATTGGAAGCGCTCCGGCAGGAACATCGCGAGGCGGTCGAATCCCATCTTAAGGCGCAGCAGCAACTTTCCGCGCAGATCGACGAAGACCGCCGCCAGGCCGAAGCCCTTGCGTCGGAGCGGGACGCCGCAAAGGCCGCCGGCGCCGAAGCCGGGGAGCAGATCGCCCGCCTGACCGGAGAACGGGACGCCCTGAAGCAGACTGCCGAGGAGACGGCGGCCCGATTGGCCGAGGTGGAAGCACGGGTTCAAGCGCTCGATCGCGAGCGGAGCGACCTCGAAAGCCAGACCAAGATTCTCGCCGTCAAGATCGACGAACCGCAAAAGCAGGTCGCCGAACTCACCCGCAGCCGCGACGACCTGCAACGGGTCGTTGAAGACTTGAACGCGCGGCTCAAAGGCGCAACTGGAGAAATCGAGACGCTTTCCGCCCAGAGTCGCGCTGCCGCGGAAGAAAACAGGGCCGTCGCCGAACAGCTCGCCGAAGCACGCCGGACGCTTGAGCAGACATCGAGCGAACGTGAAGCCGCCCGCAAAGAAGCCGTCGCTCTGGCCGCGCGATTGGATGAAGCGCTCAGGAGTCACGAGCATGCGTTGAAAGAAGCTGAGTCGAGACTCTCCGCTAAAGCGTCCGAACTCGACAAGTCCATGCGCGTCCAACAGGAGCTCGCCTCCACGCTAGACGAACAGAGGCGGCATGTGGAATCGCTTTCCAAACAGCTTGACGGGACCGCGCAATCGCTTTCCAGCGAGCTGGGGGAGGCGCAAAAGCAACTGGAAGCTCTCCGGCGTGAGTATAACCAGGAGAAGCAGCGGGCTGCCGAGCTTGCCGGGCTTCTGAAGGAAGAAGAATCGCGGGTCGCCGCGCTGGCTCGGGAACGGGACGCAGCCGAAGCCGGCGGCGAGAAGCTCGGAAGCGAACTGAAAGCGGCTCGTGAAGCGGTTGAAGCCGCCAACGCCAAACTCGCGAAAGCCGGCGCCAAGTCGGCCGACCTGGAAGCCGAGATTCAAGCCGGCAAAGAACGGGTCGCCGCGTTGACCAAGGAACTGAAAGCTGCGCAAGGAAGCAGCGAAGCCGTTTCCGCAGAACTTCGCGAGACGCAGGCGCTGGTCGAATCTCTCAATCGGGGCAGCAACAACACCCAGCAGGAATTCGCACGTGTTTCCAGCGAATTGGCCGCAACGCGCGGCGAAGTCGAAAAGCTTGCCGCCGAACGCACCGCTGCCGGCGAACGGGCCGAAGAACTTTCTGCAAAGCTCGAAGACGCCGACAGCCGGTCGGCAGAGTTGAAAGCTCAACTCGAAGCCGGCCAGGAGCGTGTTGCTGAACTCACCAAAGAACTCAAATCCGCTCAAGCCAACGGCGAAGCGGCCTCGACGGAACTCCGCCAGACCCAGGCAGTGGTCGAGTCCTTGAATCGGGGCAGCAGCGATACGCAACAGGAACTGACGCGGGTTTCCGGCGAACTGGGCGCGACTCGTGGCGAAGTCGAGAAACTCAGCGCCGAACGCATCGCCGCCAACGAGCGAATCGAACAACTTTCCGCAAAGCTCAATGCAGCCGACGGCAAATCGACTGAGTTGAAAGCGCAGCTCGAAGCAGGCAAGGAACGCATCGCCGCGCTCGCGAAGGAACTCAAGGCGGCTCAAGCGAGTGGCGAAGCGGTCTCCGCCGAACTTCGCGAAACCCAGGCAGTGGTCGAGTCCCTGAACCGAGGCAGCAGCGATACGCAACAGGAACTGACGCGGGTTTCCGGCGAACTGGGTGCCAGCCGTGGCGAAGTCGAGAAACTCAGCGCCGAACGCATCGCCGCCAACGAGCGAATCGAACAACTTTCTGCAAAACTCAATGCAGCCGACTGCAAATCGACTGAGTTGGAAGCGCAGGTCGAAGCAGGCAAGGAACGCATCGCCGCGCTCGCGAAGGAACTCAAAGCCGCTCAGGCAAATGGCGAAGCGGTCTCCAACGAGCTTCGCGAAACGCAAGCGCTTGTCGAATCTCTGAACCGGGGCAGCAGCGCTACCCAGCAGGAGTTTACGCGGGTTTCCGGCGAATTGGCCGCCACGCGCGGTGAAGTCGAGAAACTCACCGCCGAACGCAGCGCCGCCAAGGCGTTTGCCGAAGAACTCTCCGGCAAACTCGACGAAGCCGGCGCCAAGTCGGCGGAACTGGAAAAGGCGCTTCAGACCGCAAAGGAGCGGGTCGCGGCGCTGGCAAAGGAACTGAAGGCCGCACAGGCGACAGGCGAAGGCGCTGCCAGGGAACTGCGCGAAACGCAGTTGCAGGTCGAATCCCTCAACCGCAGCGGCTCCAGTGCGCAGCAGGAAGTCGCCCGCCTTTGCGCGCTGCTGGGCGAGGCGCGAACGACCGTCGAAACTCTCACCCAGGAGCGCGACACCGCCCGGCGCACAGGCAGCGATCTCTCAGCAAAACTGGCCGAGGTTGAAGCGGCTGTCGCAGAAAAGACCGGCAGTATCGCTTCTCTACAGGACGAACTCGCCACGCTCGCCAGCGAACGCGAAAACGCCCTCAAGCAAATCGAGCAGCTTTCCGCAAAACTCGATACGGCGCAGAAGAACATCGAGGCGCTCACCAAGGCGCGCGATACGGGAGTCAAAGACGGCGAACGGCTAAGCGGCGAACTGACCGCTGCCCGGGCCTCCATTCAGACGCTCACCGCGGAACGCGACGCCGCACGCAACGCCGGCCAGGAAGTCTCCGCGAAACTCGTCGATGCCGAGGCCAAGGTTGCCGCGCACGAGACGGAGATCGCTTCCCTCCAGGCCACCGTGAACGGCCTGATGGGCGACCGGGAGTCGGCGCTCAAGCTCGACCAGGAGCTCTCCACCAAACTTGCCGCGGCGCAAAAGAGCATCCAGGAAATCACCCACTTGCGCGACGCCGCGTCGCAGGAAAACGCGCGGCTCAACAGCGAATTGGGCGAAGCGCGCTCTAATATACAAGCGCTGATTGAAGAACGGGATGCCGCCCGCCGGAAGGGCGACGAACTCTCCGACAAGCTGATCGAATCCGAGGCAAAGATCGCCGCGGACGAAGCCTCCATCGCCTCCCTGCAAAGCGAGCTGGCAACCACGGTCGCAGATCGGGACGCCTTGATCAAACTGGGCGAGGACCTTTCCGCAAAGCTCGATAAGGCGCAGAAGAGCATCGCGTCGTTGACCAAAGCTCGCGATGCCGCCACAAAGGAAGGCGAACGGCTCGACGGCGAGCTGACCCAAGCCCGCGCCAGTATCCAGGCGTTGACCGAAGAACGCGACTCCGCCCGCCGTCGCGGCGAGGAGCTTTCGGCAAGTCTGGTCGATTCTGAAGCGAGAGTAGCCGCGGGCGAAGCCTCGATTGCGACGCTTCAAACCCAACTGGCTGCAACGACCGCCGACCGGGACGCTTCGATTGCCCTGAGCGAAGAGCTTTCCGCAAAACTCGATGCCGCACAGAAAAACATCGCGTCGCTGACCAAGTCGCGCGATGCCGCCACGAAGGATGGCGAACGGCTGAACGGCGAATTGGCTGATTTCCAGGCCAAAGTCGCTGCGGCCGAAGCGTCGATTGCAACCCTCCAGAGCGAACTGGCCGCAATGACCGCCGACCGGGACGCATCCGTCGAACTGGGCGAGGAGCTTTCCGCAAAACTCGATGCCGCACAGCAAAACATCGAGTCCCTGACACAGACGCGCGATGCCGCCACAAAGGAAGGCCAACGGCTCGACGGCGAGTTGACCCTGGCCCGGGCGAATATTCAGACTCTGACTGAGGAACGGGACGCATCCGTCAAGCTGGGTAAAGCGCTTTCCGCAAAACTCGATACCGCACAGAAGAACATCGAGTCCCTGACACAAGCGCGCGATGCCGCCACGAAGGAAGGCCAACGGCTCGATGGCGAACTGGTCCAGGCCCGCGCCAATATCCAGACTCTGACTGAGGAACGGGACGCCGCCCGCCACCAGGGTGAGGAGCTTTCCGCTAAACTGGCCGATTCCCAAGCGAGAGCCGCCGCCGGCGAAGCGTCGATTGCAACGCTCGAAAGCCAGTTGGCTTCGATGACGGACGAGTGGGGTGCTGCGGTCAAACTGGGCGAGGAAGTCGCGGGCAAACTCGATGCCGCCGGGAAGGATAATGCGGCCCTGACCAAAGCTCGCGACGCCGCAACCAGGGAAGGCGAACGCCTCAACAAGGAACTCTCCGAAGCTGTCATTGCGATTCACACGCTGACCGATGAGCGCAATACCGCGCGCCGGACCGGCGAGGAGCTTTCCGTCCAACTGGCCGAGGCGAACACGACCATCGAAGCGCTGAACGAAGCGTGCGACATGGCGCGCGCCAATGGCGACCGCCTTTCCGCGCAACTGGTCGAGGCGCGCAACGTCATCGAAACCACCACCGGCGATCGCGATGCCGCCATCCAACTTGGCGAGGAACTCTCCGGCAAGCTCTCCGATGCTCTCAAGGAAATCGCGGCGCTAACGCAAGCGCGCGACACCGCTATCGAGGCTGGCGAACGACTCTCCAACGAACTTGCCCAAGCCCAAGACGGTATCACCGATCTCAACGGCAAGCTGAAGGCGGCAAAGAAGGAAATCGAGCGTGTCTCGGGCCTGTTGTCCTCGTCCGAATCCACAGTCAAAGAGCACGAGGCGAAGATTGCCTCCCAAGAGAGCGCCATCGCTTCGCTCACGAGCGACCGCGACGCCGCCACTCAATGCGGAAGTGAACTCTCGGCGACGCTCGAAACGGCCCGCAAAGACATCGGGGCTCTGACGCAAGCGCGCGATGCCGCCGTCCAGAACGGCGAGCGGCTTTCCGGAGAACTCGCCCAGGCCCAAGCAGCCATTACCGATCTCGACGGCAAACTTGCGACAGCCCAGAAGGAGATTGAGCGCGTCTCAGCGGCGTTGACCACGTCCGAAGCCACAGTCCAAGAGCGCGAAGCGAAGATTGCCGCCCAGGAGAGCGCCATCGCCTCTCTCACCCGTGATCGCGATGCCGCCATTCAGCTTGGCGATGAACTTTCGGCCTCGCTCGAAACGGCCCGCAAAGGAATCGAGGCGCTAACGCAAGCCCGCGATGCGGCCATCCAGAACGGTGAGCGGCTCTCCGGTGAACTTACCGAGGCCAAGGCAAATATCGCCGAGCTCGACGGTCAGCTGAAGGTGGCGCGCAAAGAGATCAAGAGTCTCACTCAGGCGCGCGATGCAGCCATCCAGAGCGGCGAGGGCCTCTCCGTCGAACTCACTCAAGCCAAGACCAGCATCGCCGAGCTCGACGGTCAGCTCAACGCTGCCCGCAAGGACATCGAGGCGCTGACGCAAGCCCGCGATGCCGCCATCCAGAATGGCGCGAGCCTCTCCGGCGAACTCACTCAAGCCAAGCTCAACATTGCCGAGCTCGACAGCCAGCTCAGCGCTGCCCGTAAGGACATCGAGGCGCTGACGCAAGCCCGCGATGCTGCCATCCAGAGCGGCGAGGGCCTCTCCGGCGAACTCACTCAAGCCAAGGCCGGCATCGCCGATCTCGACGGCCAACTCAGCGCCGCCCGCAAGGACATCGACACGCTGATGCAAGCCCGCGATGCCGCCATCCAGAGCGGCGAGGGCCTCTCCGGCGAACTCACGCAAGCCAAGGCCGGCATCGCCGAGCTCGACGGTCAACTCAGCGCTGCCCGCAAGGACATCGACACGCTGACGCAAGCCCGCGATGCCGCCATCCAGAACGGCGAGGGCCTCTCCGGCGAACTCACGCAAGCCAAGGCCAGCATCGCCGAGCTCGACGGTCAACTGAGCGCCGCCCGCAAGGACATCGAGGCGGCTCATTCGGAAATAGAACGTATCTCCGATCGCCTGTCCGCCTCGGAGTCGAAAGTCCAGGAACAGGAAGTCACCATCGCCTCTCAAGAGAGCGACATCGCCACGCTTCAGGCGAACCGCGACGCAGCCCTTCAGAACGTAGAGCGCCTCTCCGAAGAACTCGCCAACACCCAGGCCAGAGTGGACTCGCTGGTGCGTGAATTGGAAGCCGCGCACCGCATTGCCGAGGACCTGACCCAACAACTCCAGACCGCCGACACAAAGGGCGAAAAACTCTCCGCCGACCTCGATTCCGCGATGCAAATGCATCAGGAAGCGCTCACCAAGATCGCAGAGCTTCAGGAGGATGTACGATTGCTCAGCGAGCAGCGTGATGCCGGCGACGCGCAAATTGCCGATCTCGCAGCCAAACTCGACGAACAGACGAACCAGAGTAACTCCTACGCCACCGCCCTTTCCCAGACGCAGGCGCAATGCGAGGAATTCACAACCAAAGTCGCCAGTCTCGAAGAGCAAATTTTCGGGCTGGATATGGAACGCGACACCGCCACCCAGCTTTGCGAAGATGTCACCAAGGAACTGTCCGAGGCGAGAAAGCAGTTGGACGCCTCGCGCACACAAATCCGCGAACTGACCGGCAAACTCGACGAACAGCGCCGTCAGGTGCTTGCTCTTTCCAAGTCCCGCGGCGGCGTTCCGCAGGAAATGCTCGATGCCGCGATGAAAGAACGCGACGACATCAAAGCAGGGGTCACGGACATGGAGACGCGAATCGGCGCTGCCGAGGCTCGCATTTCCGCGTTGACCCAGGAACGGGACGCCCTGCAAAAATCGCTCGCCGCCGCCGAAGCCGCGCGCACGCGAGTCGAGCACGCCGCTCCTATCGAAGAAGTCCGCAAACCGAGAATCGAATCGACTGCGCCCGTCACGCCTCTGCCGCAAATCCCGTTCCGTACTCCCGCACGTCCTGTTGTGGAGGAGCCGCCGCGTCCGGCACGCCCCGCTGCCCCGGTTGTCATTCCGCCGTCCGCGGATCTCACGGCGCCCGAACCTCCGGTCAAGGTGCCGACGGGCAAGCCGCCGGTGCATGCGGGCCGCCCGGAGAACTCGATGACAATCAAGATCGACGTCGACGGCGTGTTGTTGCACCGGATCATCGATACTTCGCCCGAAGCCCTCAACGGAATGCGCCGGCACTTGCATGCATTCATCAAGAATCAGGCGGAGACGGGTCTGCTGGAGCAGCTTCTGCTGAACCTGCACGCGCTCACCGAACAGACTTCCCAGGCAAATCTGACCTCCGTCCATACCATGGCCTACGCCCTGGAGCAGTTGATTGCCGACCTGATGAAGATCCCCGGCCAGATCAACCCCTCCACACTGCGGACGGTCAGCCAGTCCCTCGACTTCCTGGCCACGCTGCTGGACGAGAAAAATCTCCAGCGCACCAAAGATCCTTATCTCTCCAACATCTTCGCCGTGGACGACGACCACGACGCGCGCCGGGTCATCCGCTCGGCAATGGAAATGGTCAGCCTGAAGGTCACCTGCGCCGAAGATCCCAAGACCACCTTGGCCGTCTTGAACGAGCAGCGCTTCGATCTCATCTTCATCGACGTCGGTCTGCCGGAGATGAACGGCTTCGATCTCTGCACGAAGATCCGCAAACTGCCCGAGCATAAGAAGACCCCGGTCGTCTTCCTGACCGGCGCGGTAACCGTGCAAAACCGGGTGCAATCGAGCCTGAGCGGCGGCAACGACTTCATCGCCAAGCCGTTCAACCTGCTGGAACTGGGCGTCAAAGCGCTGACGTGGATCTTTAAGGGGCAGTTGGGGCTATTGTAAGAGGAGCCCGAAGAAGGGCTTCGATGGGATTTTGTGAGTTTTCTTTCTTTCTTCAGCGAATTACTGTCGTAGCAATAGTCAAAATACCCGACCGGTCGGATTGGAATCGGATCGGGCAGTGCCAACTGCTGGAGTACCAGCAGCTTCGATTTCCGAACCCCGTTTTAGAAATGGTCCGCAGATTACGCAGATTTGCGCAGATTCTTTGGGGCGGGGATGGAGCCTCGAACGCTGTCATCCTGAGCCTGCGAAGAGCCTGTCCTGAGTCTGTCGAAGGAATCTCACGAGGCGATCCGAACGTGTGTTTCAGTCGGCAGGTAATCGGAACTAACGCCCCATCGTGCGGCGCTGTCAGTTTCGGAAACGGTGAATGGTGGCATAATGCTGGCTGGCGTGCTGTAAGATTCCTTCGACAGACTCAGGACAGGCTCTTCGCAAGCTGCCAATGAACCTCCCGGAAAGAACGAACGTTCGAGGGCGGAAATCCGGGGAGCGCACGCGTCTCGCGTGTTGGCGTCGGCGTCCTGCCGACGCGGACTTCCAGTCTCCCCCGCGCATCGCGGCGACTCCACGCGCAAAGTTCGCCGAGGCGGGACGCCTCGACCAGCACCCGGGACGGGTGCGCTCCCCGGAACTCGCATTCCGACGCGATCGCCCGCAAAAATGCCTCTGGCGAGGGCGCCAAAGGCCGCACGCGAGGGCGCGTGCGCTCCCCCGGAAGCTGGCGCGACTTTCAGGCTCCTCTCGATATTACGCCCGCCTTACTTCCAATCGCACAGGCCCTCGACATAGCCCGCCGAGCCGTCCCGCAGCCAGCCGTCGAGTTGCGCCGGGTCTTTGAGCTGCTGGCCGCGGAGACGCGGGACGACGACGAAGCGGCAGGCGACTTCCGGCAGGGCGCTCATGTCACCCCAGAGTTTTTCGAACTGGGCGACGGGGAAGATGTCCTCCTGGCCGTGGCCCCAGCGTTTTTTGACGTCCTTGAGCGTGATGTAGGTGGGCATCCGCGCGGCGAGAGTGCGAATGGCGGCGGAGACCGTCTCGGCGTCGGCGAGGTCGGCGCGGGAGAGGCGGAAGACGGCGAGCAGCTTATCGAGGTCGATCCACGTGGTGAGCGTGTTGTAGTAAGATAGATCGAACTCCACTTCCTCGCGCGGCATCGCCAGGCCTTCGACAAGGCGCACTTGCCCGTTGACGCGCGCCAGGCCGCCGCCGCGGTCTTCGATGCGCCGGGTGATGACCTCAAAGCTCAGACACGCTTGCTGGGCGATGTGCAGGCCGAGAAGCGCGGGGTCGGCGTCGGCGCCGAGGGTGTCGATGTTGTGCAGCATCAGGTGTTTGAGCCCCGGACGCTGCGCCAGCAGGTCGCGCAACACGCCGTTGCGCAGCAGGTTCGCGAACTCGAACCAGTGGCCGACCGGATGCATGCACTGCAACGGGAGATTGTCGGTGTAATCGGTGGCCTCGCCGGTTTGTTTGGCCCAGCCGATGAGCGCGGCGTGCAGGCTTTCGCGCATTTTCTGTTTTTGTTCGTCGAGCAGTTGCTGCGGCTGCTCCTGCCACGCAAACCAGAGGTCGCGCGCCATCGGCACGGTGCGCAATCCGACCGAACGCCCCGGCGAAAGCAGCAGCGGGCCGCAGTAGCCGTAGTTCTCCTGCCGGGCGAGGAACTCCTCGATGGGTCGGTGCGTGAGATAGCTGGTGGTGAAGATGTGCGGCAACGGCGTGCCGGCAATGCGGCTGGCGCGCCGGCTCTTGGCGAGGTGAACCTCGATGAACGTGCGGTGCCTGTCGGCGAACTTGCAGAATGGGTGCAGCGCTTTCACCACGCCCGCGCCCTGCGTCCAGCGGCTGCCCGCGCCCGCGGCCAGCGAGATTACGCCGACTTCGCCGGCGGCCAGCGCGGCCAGGCCGGCTTCGCGGAATTCCGGGGCCAGTCCGGCGGTGGCGTCGGTCACGTCCTCGGGGCGCACGTTCTCGATGGTGGTCGTGGCCGGAAGCCGGTTCTGGGCGAGACCGGTGCGTCCGCTCTTGAGGTCGGCGCGGATTTGTTCGTGCTGCGCGCGATCGAATCCGTTGGCCTCCAGCAACGCGGCCAGCGTGGCGGCGGAGGTTGCGGCGTCCTGCGGCGGACGCGGCAGCAGGCGGTCGAAGAGCGCGGGAATCGTGCCGCTCAGTTCCGGATGCGTGCGGCAGGCGGCGTTGAAGCGGTCGAGGTCGGCGCGGCGCGCCGGGGTCAGCTTGCGCGGATCGGTCCGCAGCAGTTCCGGAACCTGGAGCGTGTAATAGCCGCCAGGCATCAGGGCGCGGTCGCCGCTGAGAAGCTCGGCGAGCGTGCCGTGCGGATTGATGGCGAAATCGTAGACGACCGGCTCCATGGCGAACGGCAGGGCGTGCTGCAACTCGCGCTTGGTGGCGCTCATGATCCGCTGAAGCTTCTCCTGCGCTTCCGCCTTGCGTTCCGGGGCCATGATGAACCCCATGCCGCCGCCGGACATGCCGCCGAGCATCCAGAAGCCCCAGAAATCGGAGGCGAACTCCGCGCGCGCCTTGGCGATGAGGGTCTCCGTGTAAAACGTGCTGGCCCAGGGGATGATCGTTTGGATCGGGCCGAAGAAATTGCGGGTGGTGACACCGCCGAGAGCGCGGATGTCTCCCTCGCTCAAGTGTCCAAGAATTTCGTCGAGAATGCCGAGTGCCTGGCGCCGTCCCTCCCATTCCTTCTCGCAGCGCAGCAGGTATTTCTCTGTCACCATTTCGAGGATCGGGCCGACGTTCTGCGCCATGCCGCCGTGGACGAGCACGAGGCTGTCCTGAAGCGCGCGCCGCGTGGCTTCCGGCGCGTCGGCTTCGCCCAAAATGCGGTGGGTGGGCATGAGGCGGCCGCGGCTGACGCCGAACTCCGGATCGCCTTCCTGTGCCCGCACACCCTCGATGAGCTTGATGCCCGGCCAGACGCCGCCCGAGTCCTGCCAGCCGCCGCCCGAACCGCCGAGCCATTCGCCCAAGATCGCGCGCGCGGCCACGAGCCGGCGTTCGCCTTCCTGAAGCGGTCCCGTCAGCGAACGCGCCTGCCCGGTGGCCCGCATGCAAAGGGCGATGAGCGCCGCGAGCAAATTGGTCGAAACCGCCAGGCGCGACCCCTTTGGGATGTTGTTCACGCTGCTGACGATCTCGATGCCGCGGCCCGGTCCCGCCAGCCGGGAGAGCAGTTCAGCCAGGCTCTCGCCGCTGCCTTCCATCCCCGGCGGCACCACGCCGGACGCGATCACGGCGGCTTTGAGCAGGCCGAGGTAGTCTTTTGCAAAATCGAACACGTCGGCGAGATCGACGATGTCCGCCGTCGCGCCGAGATCGACGCTGGTCAGGCGCAACAGCGGTTCGTCGATGACTCGCAAATACGCTTCCACCGGCGGTTTCGGAGCGGCGTCGCGCCCGTGGACGCCGAGGTCGATAGAGACATTGAGCACCCGCGCGCCTTCCGGGTAGTCCATGCCCAGAAAGAAGATGTCGCTCCAGGCACTATGGGAAAGGTCCATGCGCACCGGCGTGCATTCGCGGAGAATCGCGCCCTCTTGCAGCAATTCGGGCCGGATGCGCAGCGGCTGATCGGCCGGATGCCCGAGCCGGAACATCCATTGGTTGCCGCGAATGGAGCGGACGCTGTGGCGCACCTGATTGGCCAGCGTCTGGAAGGCAAGCTGGTGATAAGCCGTCGCCAGCGCGCTGGCGATGCCGTCGCCCGGTCCCTGCACGCGTTGTTCCTCCAGGAAAACCTCCACGGCTTCCTCAAACCGGCGCTTGAGCAAATGCGCGTAGCCCTCCGGCGGGATGCGCCCCGGTTGGGCGCTGCCTCCCAGGGCTGCGAGCTTCGCCGGCAGGTGAAACCGGTTGATTGACGATAGAAAGAACAGCGCGCGAACCCGTTCGTAGAGGTTCTGGCTTTGCTTGCGGAATTTCTCCAGCGCAGCGCAGGCGGCCAGAAGCTCCCGCACCGATGCGGGCGCGCAAAAGCCATCCAGGGATTGGTTGCGGATCGCGGCATCCGAGGACGCGATCAGTTCGACGAGTTGCTCGGGTTTCATGCTCTGACGGCGAGGTGTTCCACCAGTTGCGCCAGCACTTCGGCGCGGTCGTTGCCGCTCAGCGCCAGGGCGAGCTGCGCGTCGAGCATTCCGTAGCGCACCGCCATGTTGTGCCGGTGCCCGTCCAGCTCGAGCGCCAGGTAGCGCTCCTTCTGCGCGAGGCGGTCGAGCGTCGGCGAGAGCGGGATGTTGCACGCGTCGCCGGCGACTTCCTCCGCTAGAAAATCCATCACCGAGGGGGTCAGCACGTGAATGCCGAAAAAGCAGAGATAGTAGCCGGCGCGCAAGCCGGGAACGATCAGCCGCTGCTCGGCTTCGGTGGGGGTCGGCTTTTCCATCACGCTCTCGATTTCGTAGAGGCGGCGCTGGTTTGCCTCGCGCCGGCCGCCGACCGCTCCATACAGCGGCAGGTAGCTTTCGCGGGTCGGCTGCACCGCCGAGACCGCGCACGATTCCGCGGCGGCGACCTTGACCACCTGGGCCGCGCAGCTTTCCGCCACGCCGCTGATGAAAAGGTGATCGCTGACGCAGTGCAGGAAAGGATCGGTTCCGGCAAACTCGCGGGCGCAGAAGAGCGCGTGGCCGTATCCGCGCGGCTGTGCCTGTTCGGCGAAGTGCAGGCGGTCGACAAGATCGCCCGCGGCCTGGGCGTAGGCGTCCCGGTCGCCGGGACAGACGACCACGCAGATTTCCTCGATGCCGGCGCTGGTGGCTTCGTTGAGGATGATGCGGAGGGCCGAACGTTCGACGCCGTCGCGGTCAACCAGGGTTTGAAGAGGAAGCGTCCGCTGGTTGCGGCCCGCGGCAGTGATGATGGCTTTTCGTATTTTCACGGAAGGAGGGTGTGGATGCTGAGGACAGTATGAGGGAATCTCGCCCGGAGTCGAGCGCGGCGTTCGTCTGGGATTTGGAGTTGGGAGGTGTATAGGAGCGAAAGGGGCGACTGCCAGCGCCGTTACCAGTCGGAGTTACTTGAGGAACATGCACGCCCTGATCGAACGATTCTGCGAAAATGCGCCGTTTCAACTGCCGGATCGAGAGTAAGGCTTGCGTACCTGGCTTCGGTTGTGCTCGTTAAAGTCATGACAGTCAATGCCAATGCCCCTTGCGGGTTTCGACTGGCCGCGATCGACCTGGACGACACCCTGCTGGGGCCAAACCGGGAGCTGAGCCCGGCCAACACCGAAGCGGTATGCGAGTTGCGCGCCCGCGGGGTTGAAGTGGTGCTCGCCTCCGGCAGAAAGCACGAGAACATGGTGGGTTTTTACCAACGGCTCGGATTGCAAGGCTGGATTGTTTCCAGCCAGGGCGCGCTGGTCGAACATGGCGAAACCGGCGAAGTCCTGCACCGGCAGCCGATCCCCGTCGAACCTGCCACGCAGATCGTTTTCGAAGCGGCGGCGTGCGACGCAACGCTGATCTACTATCATTCCGACGCGATCTATGTCGCCCGGCGCAACCGGTTGACCGAGCTCTACTGTTCCCGCGGCAAAGATGATGTGGTGGAAATCGGCGATTTGCGACGGCTGGCCGGGGAGAGTCCGCTGAAGATCATCTGGATGGACGATCCCGCCCCCACAGCGACCCGTTTTCGGACGGCATCGGAGCGTTACCGCGGAGTGCTCGACCTGGTTGTCACCAGTCCGGAGTATTTGGAAATGATGGCGCTCGGGATCAACAAGGCAGCGGGCTTGGCGGTTGTGGCGGAACGCATGGGAATCGTGCCGGAACAGGCGCTGGCCTTCGGCGACGCCAACAACGACGTGCAGATGCTGCACTGGGCCGGGTTCGGCGTGGCGATGACCGTCTCCTCACCCGCCGCGCGTGCGGCGGCCCGGGCGGTCGCTCCGCCGGGTTGCCCCGCCGAGAGTCTCGCGCGCGCCGTGGCCGAGTTGATCAGGAGCGGACGGCTGTGAGAGCTGGTCAAGCATGCTCGGCGGCCACAGTTGCGTCCGAAATCGCGTAAACGAACAGCATTGGCGGGATAGGTTCGCTCCCCGGAATCCCCGGCCCGAGTGCTGTCCGCGATGCGAGCCAACCTATTTCCCCGCGATGCAGTACAGCTTCGCCCCGGTGCGGATGAACAACCGGCCGTTGGCCACAGCGATGCTTGCGCGGCACGGGGCTTCGCCCATGCAGAACGCCGCGAGCTGCTTTGGCTCATCGCCCGCGGCCAGCACCACCACATCGCCTGCCTGGCTCAGGCAATAGATTTTTCCGTCGGCACCGGTCGGGGATGCCTGGAAGGAATTCTTGCCGGGCAGTTTTTGTGCCCAGATTTGGCGCCCCGACTTCGGTTCCAGGCAAATCAGCACGCGCTGTTCTTCCTGCATGACGTAAAGCCGGTCCCGGTAAACGAGCGGGGAGGCGATCCACCCCTGGTTTGTTTCGAACGTCCACGCCACGCAGTCGTTGCCGAGCGGTTTCGGGTTCGCTGGCTGTCCCTCCTTCGGCGATTCAGGCCGCAACGCAAAGAGCGGGCGGTGTTCCGGGCGGACGATATACAGCAACTCTTCACAGGCCACCGGCGTCGGTACGGTGTGCTGGAGGATGTTGCGGTCCGGCGGGGTGAACCACCAGCGCCACAGTTCCGCACCGGTGGCCGGGTCATGCCCGGTTACGCATTCGCCGCCGGCGAGAATGATCTGCCGACGCCCATGCAGGACAACCGGATAGGGCGTAATGTAGGATTCGCGGGATTGCTCGGTGGCGTCGGTTGGGCGCACTTGTTTCCAGAGCGTCTTGCCCGAAGCCGGGTCGAGCGCCAGCAGGTACGAATCCAGCGGTCCGGTCATTGCGGCGTTGGCGCCATACTTATGGGGGTCATCGTTCTGAAGGGCGAGAATGTAGAGCTTCCCGTCGGAAAAAAGCGGGCTGGAACTGTAGCCGAAGTTGCAGGCAAACGCGCCGTAGTCTTTGGCGAGGTCGCGCTGCCACACCGGTTTACCGTCCTTGGTGAACGCCGCCGCGATGCCGCTCGCCGTCAGGAACCAGACGGTTTCGCCGTCGGTCACTGGCGACGAAGTCGCGATGTTCTTGCCGTGCCCTTGCGGCCCCAGCGTCTGCCGCCAAAGTTCGCGTCCGTTCGTTGCGTCGAATCCGAGAGCCAGGAGGCTCTTGGCCGCCGGGTCCGCTGCCGTCACAAACACGCGGTCGCCCCAGATGACCGGGGTGGCTGAACCCGGCCCGGGCACCGGCGTGCTCCAGACGATGTTTTTGGAGGCGCCCCATTCCACCGGAAGACCGGTCTCCGAAGAGGAACCGTTGAATTGCGGACCGCGCCACTGCGGCCAGTTTTCACCGTGCGCTCCCCGCGGTGCGCCCAGAAGCGCAAGCATTGCTGCAGCCAGGAATATCTTCATGACGGCGTTATCCCGAAGTGAACCGGCGGCTGCAAGGAGAAAAGCTACCGTTTGGACATCCGGTAGAAGAGCACGCTTCCCAGAGTGATGAAGATGATGTTCGGTACCCAGATCAGGATCTCCGGGTGAAGCTTGGGGTTGTTGCGGACGGTGTCGGCCACAATGATGAAGAAGAAATAGACGAATGCCACCAGCACCGAAAAAAGAAAGCCGATAGAGGTTTCCTTTCGGTGCGCGGTGATGGCCAGCGGCACGCCAACCAACGCAAACGCAAACGACGCCAGCGCGAAGGAAAAACGTTTGTTGGCTTCGGTAAGGCGGGCCGACTGGAAAGCGGTGTCCTTCGTCCTCAAGAGTTCCTGCAACGTCATCTGCGGCAGGCCGCGCCGGCGTTTGTTCTTTTCGTACAGCGCCTGAAGCGACACAGGGAACGGCATCTCTTTGGCGGTGACTCCCTGCTGAATACGGTTCAGGTCATTCGGCGCGTTGGCGTCGCGGGCCTCGTACCGCAGGTCGTCCAGATGCATGATAACCTGCTTGTTCGCCAGGTCCGCCTGAAGCTGCCCGCGGCGCGCCTGGATCACCCGCATCGGGTTGCCTTGTTCGTTCAAATCATAAACGAGCACGTTGAAAAGAGCGTTGCCCTCCTTCTTTTCGACGTAGATTTTTTTCAACGGAAATTCCTCGATGACTTGGTCGCTGCCGAACATGGCGATCGGGTTGCTCGTGGCGATCTTGAAAAGCGCGTTGTGCATTTTCTCCTGGGTGCGCGGCGCCACGCTGATGTTGATCCAGAGGCAGATGAGCGTGCAGACGAGGGCCAACCCCCCGACCGGAAGGCAGATGCGCGGGATGCTGACGCCGTTGGAGCGCAACGCGATCAGTTCGTTCTCCGCCGACATCTTTCCAAACACCAGCAGCACGGCGGTCAGGAAGCCCCACGGAATGGTGAAGGTGAGCGAGAAAGGCAGGATATAGGCGATAAACGACAGGATGTACTCCAGCGGCACATCGTGATTGACCAGCAGGTCCAACAGCCGCTTGAAAACGTTGCCCAGCACAAGCACGAGGCTCAACACCGTCACGGCAAACATCGCCGTTACCAGTAGTTCCTTGGTTACGTAGCGATCGATGATTTTCATGAGCCGGGTATTCTTGAAGGGCTCCGCGCCGAATGCAAGGACGATTATGGCTTAGACAAGTGCCCAAGCACCCGGGTGCGGGGCGGACGGGGCAGGCCTTACTTTCTGGTTTTTGGTTCCGGGCGCACGATTGCCAGCACAGACGGTTGGCCGTCGAAGTATTTGCGCGCGACAGCTTTCACGTCATCCAGAGTCACCGCCTCCACCTGTGAGCGCAGGTGCGCGTATTCATCGAAGCCCAGCCCGTAGAGTTCGTCCAACGCACAGGCGTAAGCGAAGGCGCCTGCGTCTTGATTGCGAATTTCCTGCTGACCGAGCAGCTTCGCCTTTGCGCGCCGCAATTCCTCGCCGGTTAGCCCGTCTTTCGCGAGATGCCCGATTTCGTCGAGAAACTCCGCGCGCACTGTCTCCACCTTCGCCGGCGACGTGCCGAGATAAAACACGAACGGTCCCGGCACGAGGCCGAAGGCCTGGCTGCTGCCGACAAAATAGGCGAGTCCCAGCTTTTCACGAATCCGGATGAAGAAGCGCGAACCGAGATCGCTGCTGGCCTCGTCGATCAACTCCAGCGCGTGCCGGTCGTGACTAAAGATATCGGTCCCGCGAAAAGCGACCATGACGATGGCCTGGCTCTTCTGCTTGTGTTCCTCCACCATCTGCGGAACGGTAAACGGCGGGGGAACCGGCGGTTTCACCAGCGCGGCCTCGCCCGCGGGCATGGCGCCCAGAGTTTGTTCCACCAGCGTCTTGACTTCCGCAGCCTTGACGTTGCCGAATATGGCCAGCACGCAGTTGCGTCCCGCGACAAATTGGTTGCGGAATGCCGCGAGCTGCTCCCGGTTCAGACCGGCAACGGTTTCCGCCGAGCCGTTGGCGCGAAGCCCGTACGGATGCCCGGCATACAGCGTGCGGCGCATCAGGTTGCGGGCAACGGAGGTCATCTGCTCCTCCTCGGTCTTGATGGCGGCAAGCTGCGCCTGTTTCTCGCGCGCCACGGCTTTTTCCGGGAAAGCGGGATGCAGCAGCACGTCGGACAAAAGCTCCAGGCCTGTCTTCAGGTCGGACTGCATCGTCTTGATCGAAACGCTGAACGAGTTGTTCCCGGCGTCGGACCCGATGTTGCCGCCGATCGATTCGATCTGCTCGGCGATCTCCTCCGCGGAACGCGTCTCTGTCCCCTTCAGGATCGTCTTCGCGAAAAGTCCCGAAATGCCATTGTTCCGCGGGGTTTCAGCCAGCAACCCGGCCTTGAAGCACGCAACCGCCGAGACCAGCGGCAACCGCGGATCCTCGCGCACGAGCAAGCGCAGACCGTTGGGCAGGTCGAACTTCTGAATCTCACCCGCGGCGGGAGCGGTTGCGGGGGCTTTCGCCGCCGCCATCGATCCCGGAGGATTGAGGGAGGTGACGGTGAGGTTACGATTGTCGAACCAGGTGTGCAGGGCGCGGTCGATGTCCGCCTGCGTGACTCGCTGGACTGATTCCAGATAGTCGTGGGTGAAGTTCAGATTGCGGGTAAGAATCCAGTTGGAACCAAGATCCGCCGCGCGACCGTGGGTGGTGGTCAGCGCTTCGAGATGGCCCGAGAGCGTCTGCTTCTTCGCCTTGGCCAGCTCTTCCGGCGTGACGCCATTGCGCTTGAGTTCGTCGAGGATGGCGAGGATTTCGGTCCGGGCCGCATCGCGCTTGTCCGGGTCCAGTATCATCTCCACACCGAAGAGCCCCGGTTGCCCCGGAGTGTAGCACCAGGCGCTGATGGAATGCACCAGCGACGTCTCCTCGCGGAGTTTCTTGTAAAGCCGGCTGGAGCGTCCGTTGCCCAGAATGACCGAGAGCATATCGAGCGCGGGGACATCCGGATGCGTGATCTCGGGAATGTGCCACGCCAAATCCATGCGGCTCAGTTCTGTGGGGAACTCCTTGTGTTCCTCGCGGCGACCGAGCTGAGGCGGTTCTTGCGGGATGTAAACCGGAGCCAGCGCCTGGCGCGGGTATTTTTCGAAATACGCCCCGAGTTGCTGGTAAACCTTCTCCGCATCGACATCCCCCGTCACCACGAAGAAGAGGTTGTTCGGGACATAACGCGACTTGTAGTAGGCCATCACGTCTTCGCGAGTGAGCTTGTTGTAGACCTCGATATGTCCGATGACCGGATGCCGGTACGGATGAACACTAAACGCGTTGGCGAAGAGCGTCAGCGAACTCATCCGGTCGGGATTGTCATACCCCATGGCGAACTCGCGCCGGATCACCTCCTGCTCCTTGGTGTATTCCTCGGGCGGAAGCGTGGAATTCATCATCGCGTCCGAAAGAATGTCGATGGCGGTGGCAACTCCTTTGGCCGGAATATCGATCCAGAACACCGTGCGGTCGAAGGACGTGTAGGCATTGATGTACCCGCCGGCGTTTTGCACCGCCTGCGCAATCTCATTAGGATGCCGCGTCGCCGTCCCCTTGAAGAGCATGTGCTCCAGGATGTGCGAAAGCCCGGCGCCGAGTTGCTTGTCCTCAGTGATCGAGCCGGTCTCGCACCACGCTTGCACACTGGCGACCGGTGCGGAGTGGTCCTCCTGCACGATGATCGTCAGGCCGTTGGGCAGGGTCCACCGCCGGGCGTCGGTTGCGGGAAAATGGATGACGCCCGCCTCCGCTTGGACTGGGGGGCGGGTGGAGGGCTGTTTGGCTTCGGTGGTTGGACGCATGAAGAGCACCAGTGCAGTCGCCAGGACGACCGCGAAGAGGCAACGATTCATCGTCCCCGCACGGCGGTTTCGGCTTTGCCGCTCTTGGGAGAGGCGGAGGGGCTCGGCAGAAACGGCTTTTCGAAAGCGTCGTGGAAATCGTAGCCGTTGCGGAAATCCTCGATGCTGTCGCTCTCGGTCTTCCCAAAAATGCCCGCATTAATCAGATTGAACACGATCTCGCCGATGTCCGCGCACTCCTTGATGCCCCACGACTCGAAGACGGTCAAAACCATTGGGCCGAACTCGTTCAGCGCAAACTGGCGGACCCCCTCCAGCAGTTCCTGACCGGTGACATGCCGGGAGAGGTCCGATTTTTGCTTCTTGCGCGCCTTAATGGTGAAGTCCAGAGCGTCGCGGAGAAACAGGTACGCTTCCTTATCGTAACGCGGGTTTGCGCTTACAATGCGGTCCAGGGCTTCAGGAAAACCGATTTTCTGCATAAAAAATATGTTCAATTCTGTCCGGCTTCCGCCGAAACGCCGCTCTCCACGTGGATGGGCCCGCGAGGTCGGCAATGACGCACTGTTACCCCAATCAGGATCGAAAGCAACACGGCGCACAGCATCAATTTCTCGCGGGCGGTCAACCAGGACATGACGCAAAAAATTTAAGCGGTCCCGCGGGCCGCGTCAATAGCCCTGCGTGGGCGGCAACCACGAACGGATAATTTGAACCACGAATGTCACGGATGGGCACGGATGAAACCTATCTGTGTTCATTCGTGTAATCCGTGGTTGATCGGTTGAATGCGAGTTTCTTGGGAGAAGATGCCTTTGGCGGGGCGCCAAAGGCCGCATGCGAGGGCGCGTGCGCTGCCCAGAACGCGGTTTCCGACGGTCTCGCAAGGATCGGGTCAATAGATAGAAGAAATTTGTTTTGCGCCCCAGAAAACGAGGAAAGATTCCCACGCTTGAAAGCCAAAGGCGGAGGTGCCAGCGGTGAAACGCTTGTGCGAGTATCTTCAGATTTCACCGTCTTCGCTGCGGAATCTCTTTCAGGAACACTGCGGTAAGAGCCCGCAGGCCGTGGCCCCGGGAATGCGCATGGAGCGCGCGCGGAAACGTCTGATGGCGCGAAATGTCACAGTCAAGGAGGTCGCCTGCGAGTTGGGCTACAGCCATCCCAACGACTTATGGCGCGCGTACAAACGTTTTTTTGGGAAGCCGGTTTTTTGGAAAGAAAAGTAGCGGAAGCGTCAATCGCTGCGAGGGTGCAGAAATAATAACTTAGAATCTCATGAAACTGCTATTCTCCACCCTTTGTGCCGCGTTGCTCGTTTGCAAAGCCGTTGCGGCTCCATTCGAGTTCTTTCCGTTCGACAGCGGGGTCGGACGGGGCAAGCCGGAATGGACTCCCGACCGCCAGGCCGATACGCTGAAAAAGCTGGGCTACGACGGCATCGGCTATAACTATACCACTCCCGAAGCACTGGCGGCCTGGCAAAAGGCGATGGATGCGCGGGGCCTCAAAATCTATTCCATCTACCTTTACACGATGCTCGGAAAGACTCCGGCCTACCCGGCAAATCTGGAGGCTGGGATGCGCATTCTCGAAGGCCGCGATACCGTGATATGGATAACGATTTTCCGGCCCAAGGAAAACGGCAAGGAGAAGGCGGTCAAGCCCGGTGAGATGGACGACGAAGCTGTGAAGATCGTTCAGGAAGTTTGCGCGATGGCGAAGAAACACCATCTGCAAGTGGCTCTCTACGGCCACAAGAACCTTTATATCGAGACGGCCGAAGACGGCGTTCGGGTAGTGGAAAAGGCGAACTGCGACAACCTTGGCGCAAGTTTCAATCTTTGCCACGAATTGATGCACGGCAACGAAAAGCGCCTTCACGAGATCATTCGGAAATGCGCTCCCCATTTGACCAAGGTATCCGTCAACGGCGCGGATCTGGCGACGAAGCGGTACGTCCTGCGATTGGATCAGGGCGATTTCGACGTGGCGGGAATCGTCAGGACGCTGAAGGATTCCGGATACAAAGGCACCGTCGGCCTCCAGTGTTACATGGTGCCCGGCGAGGTTGAAGAAAACCTGAAGGCGGATATGGACGCTTGGAGGAAGATCGTCGCCAAAGTGTTTCCCGACGAAGCCAAGCCGTAATCCTACTTCTTCTTCACTCCAAGGATTGCGTCCTTGGCTGTTTTGGACACCCGGAACTTGATTACGGTTTTGGCGGGAATCTTAATGGACGCGCCGGTCTTGGGATTGTGCCCTTTGCGTGCGGCCCGCTTCTGTTTCACCAGCTTTCCGATTCCGGGCAGAACGAATTCACCGGCTTTCTTGGCCTCCTTGTAGGCGATGGTCACAATGGCATCGAGAAAGCAGGCGGCGGTGCGTTTGTCGGTTTCAGTGGCGGCGGCGATGGATTGAAGCAATTCAGTCTTGGTCATGATGAGGATTTTATGAAAGCAATGGCGCGGTTCAAGCAGAAAAATTTTGGGTTCCGGATGGTTTGGAAGGGATGGCACTCCGTGCCGTCCGCGGAGGCGAGCGTTACCCATGTGAAATGGGAAAAGAACGGCGGCGAGACGCCGCTGCCACCTACCGGCTCGGGCCGGATGCCGGTTGGGCGGGCTTTGAATTCGCCTGGAAGACCTTTCCGGCTGCCGAATGAAACGAGCCGAGAATATCTTTGCCGTCGGATTTCGGCCAGTCGCCCGCCTGCTGGACCATGAAGATGGCGATTGAGCCTAAGTGCGGATCGATGGACAGGTCCGTCTTGTAAGCGCCTCCGTGCCCGAAGGCGCCGCCTCCAACGCACCAGCCGAATCCGTAACCCTGCTTGTTCGCATCACCTGTTTGCTTGGTGGTCATGCGCTCGATGGCGGCTTCGGAAATGTAGCGTTTGCCTTCGTAAACGCCGTTGCTGAGAATCATCTGGCAGAACTTCGCGACATCGCTCGCCGTGGAAAACAGGCCGCCGGCGGGCATTGGCTGGCGGCGCGGATTGGTGAGGGGGTAGGAGAGCTGGGTGACGACCGTCTCCTCCAGGCCGTTCCTGGCCGCGTTTGCCTTGTATGACTTGGCCAGGCGGCGAACCTGTTCCTCGTTGGGTACAAAGGTGGTGTCTTTCATCCCGAGAGGCTTGAAGAGTCGTTGCTCCATGAACTGCTCATACGGCATTCCGGTCACGACTTCGATGATCCGCCCAGCCGTGTTGATCCCGGCGTTCGAGTATTCGTAAGAGCTGTCCGGATCGAATTTCAGCGCGGACATCGCGTGGCTTTTTACGGCGACGCTGAGCGGAAGCAGGTCCAGCGTCGGGTGTTCCATCGCGGAGACGGGTGGCAGTCCGCTGGTGTGGCTGAGGACGTTCCGGACGAGAATGGGGTGGCGAGGTGTTTTCAGGAGGACATGGTTGGCGTCCTTCTCCGCCTCGAACATCTGACCTTTGAACTCGGGCAGGTACTTCTCGACCGGGTCCTCCAGGTTCACCTTGCCTTCGTCAACCAGCATCATAAACGCCGTGGCGGTCATCGGTTTCGTCATCGAAGCGATCCAGAAGAGGGTGTCCGGCTCCATTTTCGCTCCGGTGGCGATATCCGCATAGCCGACCGCGTCGAGGCTGAGGACCTTATCCCTGGTCGCCACCAAGGTGACAGCTCCTGCCAAGGTGTGCCGGTCCACAAAGGGGCGCAGGCAAGTTGTGACCTCCGATGCGGGCGAAACCGCCTGGGCGTTTGACGCCGGCGGGGTGAGAAGACTGGTGAGCATAAGCGATGACAGCGCAGTGGCGCCGACGCGGCAGGCGCGCGAGGCCGAAGAGGCTTTCAGAGGGGAAGAGTTTCGAGAGATGGTCATAACTGAGCCGATTAAAGTAGCGATGACACCGCCAATGTAAAGGTTTTCTAAAGCGCTGGAAGGGGGGCCGTGGGGGGCCGTCGATTGCCGGGCAAGAACCCGCAAGAACCCTGTAGACCCCGCTTTTTCTCTTGCCAGGAGCCGCTTCATAGCAGGACTGCCGCACTTGCTGCAAGACGCTGGCGCGCTCCCGGGGGGGAGTCCCAACGCAACGGCGGCCAGTTTTGGTCCGAAATCGGCTTAAGCGAATAGCATCGGGCGAGACGCAGGCGTCACACCGGGCGGGGGCACTCGCCCCCACCAAAGCAGCGGGATGGCCAGCATCCACAACAGGAGCGTAAAGAGCACAATAATCACATGGAAAAACGAAAACGCCGTGCCGTTGCGCAGCGTGCAGGGCACTGGATGCGCTGTAAACCAGTCCATTAAACAGCCTCCGGAAAGCGCACCGAGCGCACCGAGGGTATTCACTGACGCCCAGTAAAGCCCCATTGACACCGTCCGCCCGGAGACGCTGGAGACCTGCGCGATCAGCCGCATCTGGCAGGCGAACATGCTGTTGAAGACGCCCCCGTTGAGAAACATCGCAGGCGCCAACAGGAAGATCGCCTGGGCGATGGTGCATTGGCCGATGACGGGAAGCCGGAAGGTGACGAACGTGGTATCCACAAAGAACCAGGCGACCAGGGTCAGCGGAGCGAACGCCAGCAACAGCGCGGTCAGCTTGCGGGGGCCAATGCGGTCGAGCATGGAACCGATGAATACCCCGACGGCCGCGGTTCCCAGCGAGTTGGCGATCGCGAGGGCCGAGACATCGGAGTAGGTGACCGGAAAGTACCGTTTCAGATACACGTAGGAGAAAGTGACGATGATCGTCGAACCGAAGGTCCAGGCGCCCATCGACGCGATCAGCAGCCGGAAAGCGCCGTTTTGCAGCGGGGCCGCAAGGCGGTGCCAGACGCTGCGATGCGGTGCGCGGGCGCCGGGCATCGGCTCCCGCGGAACGATGTGCAGCGCGATGTCGGTCACGCCGCAGGCGGCGGCAATCGCGAAGACCAGTGCGAACCCAAGCGGGGAAGTCTTGCCGGTGTGCGGGTATTGAAAGGTGTCCATCAACCACCCGGCCAGCGCCATTCCGCCGAGGCCGGCGATGGTCACAATCGTCTGCCGCCGGCCCCAAAACGCCCCGCCGGTGCGAGCCGGAACCAAGTCGGTCATCCAACTCAGCCACGTCACGCTGGCGACATTACCGGCGAGGTCGCTCAGCCCTACGGTGGCGATAATCGCGGGCGCGAGCCACCACGCCCCCGGTTTCCAGCATAGTGCCAGGCCGGCCACGGCAAACCAGAGCATCCGGTGAACGATGCCGGAAACAACCATGAAGCGCTTGCGCGAACCGATCTTCTCGGAAATCAACGCGGCGGGAACCTGCATTCCGGCGGCGAACATGCGCACCGTGGTCAGCAGGCCGATCACCACTCCGCTGGCGCCGATCGCCTCCATGAACAGATTCAGCGGCATGGTCAGCGTCATCGCCATCCAGATCGTGCCGAACGAACTGGCCAGAACCGTTACCCGCAGCGACTGTTGGACTTGCGCGTGCGTTATTTTGCGCCCGTGGACGTCGATCAATGCGGCGGGTTCAGGCATGACGGGGGCGTGGCTGGTTGGTTCTTCGGTGCTTGTTGCCGCACCGTGCGCCCCGTTCACTTAATGAGCTCTTCCAGCGCCGGATCGGGATCGGTCCCGAGTTGCACGGCCCTGGCGTAGTGTTTCCTGGCGTTCTCCTTGTCCGGCGGATGGCCTGTGGCGAGAACCACCGCCAGGTTGAAATGCGCGTCCGAGTAGGTCGGGTCAAGCTGAATAGCCGTCTCGATTTCCTTTTGCGCGGCTTCGGTCCACCCTTTTTGAGCGGCGGTCACGCCCAGATAATTGTGAGCGGTCGGGTTTTTGGGATTGATCGCCAGCGCGCTGGTCAGCGACTTGACGGCATCGTCGTATTTGCACTGCTGGTAATACAAAATACCCAGCGTCGAGTGGGCGAATGCGTCGTTCTGGGAGATGGCGATCACTTTCTTGAACGTCTCTTCAGCCTGCTTGACATGACCGGCGCGGAAGCGCGCAACGCCCAGATTCGAGAGGGCGAAAATGTTGTTGGGCGCCTGGGAAAGCAACTTCTCATAGGTGCGCTCTGCGTCGGCGTATTGCCCGCGGTCGAGCTTTTCCTTCCCCTCGGCTGCCAGCGGCTGCAATTCGGGGGGGATGTTGGGCTTGCTTTCGGGAGCCGCGGTGTCCCATTTGTGGGAGGTGTCCCGAGGCGAAGTCGCGGCGAAAGCGCTGTTGCCCAAAGGCACATGACCGCCGCCGCTGGGCAAGTCGCCCTCGGCCGCGCCGGGGGTCGAAGCCGGCGACGCGCCGCCCTGCCTGGGCATGCTTCCCGTGCCGGATCCCGACGGGAGATCCGATTGTCCCGAGGCGATGCGGATGGCCACGGTATTGGTGTCGTTATCGACGATCTCCATCTGCGGAGTCTTGAAGAGCGCGCGCTCTTTGTCGGAGAGTTTCACCACTGGCTGGCTGAGGAGATCGACCTGGTCGTTGAGCGCCTTCGAGCGGACCTGCAAGCGGTCCAGTTCGCCCATGATCAGCTTGCGCGCCTGCTGGCGGCGGGCGTTATCCTTCAACTCGCGCATGACGATGCCGCGCAGGAGGTCGTTCTCTTCGGTGAGCTTCTTTTGATCTTCGGTCAGAGCGGGGCCTTCGAGCGCCATGCCGGCGGAATCGAGTTGTGCCTCCAGCGTTGCGATGAAGTTCTGGTTGCCCGCGTTTTCCTTCTTGGCGCCGGCCAGCTCAGTCTGAACGCCCGCCAGCTTCTCCTTAAGCGATACCAGCTCCTTGTCTTTCTCCGGAGCACTGCTGTTGAAACTGGCGATCGTCTTCTGGGCCTCATCGAGCTTCTTCGTCAAATCCCCGTTTTCAGCAATCAGTTTGTCGACCTGCGCCGCGGCCTTCTTTGCATTTTCAAGCTGGGCGAGCGCTTCGTCGCGCTGCTTGGAGGCGTTATCGCGCTCGCCGGTAACGGCGACGACCTGTTTGCGGGTCTTGTCGAGCTGTTGCGCGGTTTCGGTCTCGTGGGTTTTGGCAAGATCGCGCTCCTGAGTCATCGCCACCAGCTTCTTCTCGGCTTCGGCGAGGGACTCCAGCTTCTTTTGCGCGTCGCCGAGCTGGCTGGTCAGCTTGCCATTCTCGACTTTGGCGCTGTCGCGTTCCTTGGTTACTTCAGCCAGCTTCTTTTGATCTTCCGCCAGGGCGTCGATCCGCTTCTGGGCCACCAACAATTGCTCGCTGAGCTTGTATTTCTCGGTCTGGGCGGTATCGAGTTGCTGTTTCAGCCCGGCCATCCCCTTGTCCGACGCGGACAGCGAGGCGATCGTCTTCTGCGCGTCGGCCAGCTGCCCGGCCAGCAACGTCTTTTCCGAAAGCGCCGCTTTCAACTGTGCTTCGACCGCGGCGAGGTTCTTGTCGGACTCGGCCAGGGCGTCGATCTTCTTTTGGGAATCCGCCAGATCGGCGGCGAGCTTGGCCTTTTCGCTTTCGGCCGCGGCAAGCTGTTTCTTGACAGCTTCCAAATTTTTCTCGGCGGCGGCGGAAGCCTCGATCTGCTTTTGAGCCTCGGTGAGGTGGCTCAGCAATTTGGCCTTGTCCGCCAGTGCGTCGTCGAGCTGCAACCGCATCGGCGCCATATCCCGGTTGCTGGCGGTCAGCGTGTCGAGTTTCTTCTGGGTCTGCTCCAGCTTCGCGGCAAGTTCCGCCCGGCCGGCTTCCGCGGCGTCGAGCTTCTTCTGGGTCTGCGCCAGCTTCTTATCGGCGTCCGGCAGGGAGGCGATTGTCCTCTTGGCCTCGGCGAGCTGTTCGGCGGCCTTGGCTTTTTCGGCTTCAGCCGCGGCAAGCTGCGCCTTGATTTCAGCCAGGGACTTGTCGGCGTCAGCCAGCGCCGCGAGCTTCGCTTTGGCGTCGGCGATCTGCTTTTTCGCCTCCGCCTTTTCAGCCTGGGCTTCGTCCAGTTGCCGTTTGAGGTCCGCCAAGCCCTTGGCGGACTCCGAAAGCGTTGCGGCCTTCTTTGAAATCTCGGCCAACTGCTGATCGACCTTCAATTTCTCAGCCTTCGTGGCGTCAAACTCTTGCTTGAGGGCCGCCAGTTGTTTGTCGGCGCCCGCGAGCGCATCGAGCTTCTTTTGAACGGCGGCGAGCTGTTCGCCGGCCTTCGCTTTGTCGGATTGTGCGGCACTGAGCTGCGCGTTGGCCGCGGCAAGGCTCTTCTCCGTTGCCGCCAGCGTATCGACCTTCTTCTGGGCATCGGCAAGCTGTGTGGCCACCTTCGACCGTTCCGCCTGCGAAACAGCCAACTGATCGTTGACAGCGGCGAGCTTCTTCTCCGTCTCGGCGAGCGCATCCACCTTCTGTTGCGCCCCGGCGAGTTTCTCGCCCAGGCGGGCCTTGTCCGCTTCAGCCGCTTCGAGTTGCTTCTTGACCGCCGCCAGATTCGTATCCACGCCCGCCAGCGAATCGATCCGCTTTTGCGCGTCGGCAAGTTGCCCGGTGATGGCGGTCTTGTCGGATTGGGATTGCGCGAGGCTCGCTGTGATTTGCGCCAGCTTCTTCTCGGCCTCCTTCAGCTTCAGAGAGAGGTCGGGCCGGGAAGCCAGCACCCTGACTTTTCGGGCGAGCATTTCGTCCTGTTCCTCGGCAACTTCGCGATCGGCCCTGGCGTCTTCGAGCGCGGACTGAAGCTTGACGATCTCCTTCCGGAATGCCGAAACGGCGGACGCGGACTCCGCGCTGCTGCCCTTCGCCTTTTGCAATTCCTCCTGGGTCTCGGCCAGTTTGTTCTGGAGGTCGCCTTCGGCAGACTTGGCGTGTTCCGCCTGGGCTTTCGCCTGCGCCGCGGCAGTCCTGGCTTCTTCGAGTTGCTTCTTCAGCTCGTCCTGCGCTTCACTCGCTTCGCCAGCCTTGCTCTTTTGCTGGGCCGCTTCGGTCTGGGCTTGTTCCGCCTGGGTTTTCGCCTGGGCGGCGGCGGCCCTGGCCTCTTCGAGCTGTTTCTTTAAGTCGCCCTGCGCTTCACTCGCTTCGCCGGCCTTGCTCTTTTCCTGGGCGGCTTCGACCTTGGCGTGTTCCAGTTCCGCTATGAGCTTTTCCTCGTGAGCTTTGGTTTCGGCAAGCTGCTTCCGCAGATCGGCGTGTTCCTTGGCTTTCGGCGCGTGCTCCAGCTGATCTTTGAGTTTCTTCTCGCTGTCCTTGAGCGCTTCGAGTTGATCGGCGGTTTCCTGCGCCTGGGCTTTGGCGTCGGCGGCTTCCTTGGTTAACCGGTCGATCTTCTCCCGGTCGGCTCCCGCCTTATTCAATTTTCCAACCGCATCGGCGAGTTGCCGGGCCATCTGCGCTTTTTCATCCTGAACCGCTTCGAGCTGTTCGCGCGATTTTTGGAGCTGCTTCTTGAGCAGGCTCATCTGCGTGCGAATCTTCTTGGCGGCTTCGTCCATCACGTCCCCCTCGCCGTCGCCCGCGTCGCGTTTGCCTGTCTTCTTCGGCGCCGTCTCCTCGCCATTGCCCGGCAGAGGCGGTTCCGCGCCGGTGTCGTTGACGCCGGGCAGGGCATTGTTCAACGGAGCGGTGGCCGGTGTCTCGGTGGAGGGCGTTTGCGCCGGAGCCGCCTCCTGAGCGAGCTTTCGCTCCAGGTTGTCGATGGCCTCGTGGGTCTTCTTGCTCCGGTACTCGATGATGAGCGGTTGCCAGTCCGGATTCCGATCGTGAACCTGGTCGAGCAAGCTGCCCGCATACCGGTACTTCGAAAGGGCTGCCTTGTAGCTACCTTCGCGCTCCAACTTCTCCGCCTGCGTGAAGCTCATGTAGGCGTTGAGGAACGTGTCGGAGGGATCGCCGGAAGCAGCGCGAGTCGAGGCAAGCGGCGCAAGGAATCCGGCGAGGATCAGAAGTAGTAAGACGATGGAGGGGTGCCGCATAGAAACCGCTGACGGTAGAGGAATTCCTTATCCCTTGCAACTCCTTCCCGCTTACCTCGCCACCGGAAGTTTCGGCCACCCCTGGTCCGCCTCGGTGAACTCACGCGCGGTAAAGCACCAGACGACGACTTTCTTGTGCGAAAGAAACTCCTTTTCACGGACGCTGCGGCGGTAGAGATCTTTGCGCACCTGCGTCGCGCCGGAACCGCGAATGCCGATCAGGTCGGGCGCCTCCCCAAGTTCCACCGCCAACTGATCGACCAGCCCCGCCCGCTCCCCCAGGAACTCGTGGAAAACGAGCGTGTGGCTGTCGCCGATCACCAGAACCTGGCTGTCCGCGTTCGGTTTCACCGCGGCGCCGGACGCTTTCTCGGTCACGCTTCGCACCTGGATTTTCTCGGCGCCTTGCGCGTTCGAGGCCGTTTGCGAAGCGAGCAAACCGGGCAGATCGCCATCGATCGAGAGTTCCTTCCACTCGGAAGCATACGCCACGGTTGGCGACGCCGAGGGGTTGAGCTTCGCCCGGATCTTCTCGGCAATCGCCTGGGCCGCCAGCACGCACCCGACGCCCGACCAGTGCGTGTCGGTCTTGCAAAACACCGCGCCTTTCTCGCCGGCCCGGTTTTCGCGATACAGCGGCATCAGGTCCAGAACATCCACGCCCGCACCGCGAAGCTCGTCATAGAAACGCGAGAGAAACGGCGCCGCGTCCGCTTTGCCATTCGCGGCGTCCGCCAGAAGTTTTTCCGGATAAATTGCGGCTTTCGGGGGAACCGGGACCAGAAGCAAATCGATCCCGCGCGCCTTCAGTTGCCGTTGAAAATCCACGATTGCGGGAGTCGGATCGGCGGTTTCCGGTTTTGGCGAGCGGCTCGCCTTCGGCGCGGTCTCCCCCCAGAATTTTCCGACCGACAGCATCCGGCACTCCGCGGCGACAAACAGCCAGCCGTCGAGTCCCCGCACCGCTGAGGCGTCTTGCTTTTCCGCCCCGGCAAACTTTGCGGCGAATCCCGCCGGCAGCGGATCCTCGGAGGACGCCGCCGCTTGCGCTAAAAGCGCCGGCACAAACGCGCAGTGCGCCAGAAGGATCAAGCCCAAGACTGGCGAAGCGACCGAGGGAACAATAGTGAGAATACGTGAGAGGCTCATTTTAGACGCTTGTTATCGGCAAAGGGATAACCGGAAGTGCGAACGATTCTTTTTCTTCTTTTTTTGTTTTCAGGCCAGAAAATTCTGCACCAAATGACGCGTGGTCTTTAGCTCCCACCTGTTCATCTACTACTTTCTACCGCTGGCGCTGCTTGGGTATTACCTGCTGGCGAGCGCCCCCATGCGCTGGCGCAATCTGTGGTTGATCGCCACTGGCTACGCGTTCTACGGATGGGCGGAGCCGCGGTTCATCGTCCTGATGTTCTTGACCACGTCGTTCGACTGGTTGATGAGCCTCGCCATCGCCCATGACACCTGGCGCATCTGGCGGATCTGGCACAGGCCGGTCGCGACGCTGGCCAGGGGTGGGCCGCGGACGGGAACTCAGCGGACGGCAATCGCTCTCTCGGTGCTTTCCAACCTGCTGGTGCTCGGCTTCTTCAAGTATTTCAACTTTGGCGTGGACACCTACAACGCCCTGGTGCAAGCGGCGGGTTTTGGCGGCATTCAGTGGGACTCGTTCTTCCGCGTGGTGCTGCCGCTGGGAATCAGCTTCTACACGTTTCAAGCGCTCAGTTACACGATCGATGTCTACCGGGGCGACGCCGAGGCGATGGCGAATTTCATCGACTTCTCCTGTTTCGTCTCGATGTTTCCTCACCTGGTGGCGGGGCCGATTTTGAAGTTCTCGTTCCTCGCCGAACAACTCAAGTTTCGCACGCTGACGGCGGACAAATTCGCGCGCGGCGTGGCCTTCTTCGCGCTCGGTCTCGCCAAGAAAATCCTGCTTGCGAACCCGTGCGGGAAGATTGCGGACACCGCCTTCGACGCCGGCTCGCTCCACCCGTTCCACGCCTGGTTCGGTTCGGTCGCTTATGCTTTTCAGATTTATTTCGACTTCAGCGGCTACTCGGAAATGGCGATCGGGCTCGGGTTGATGCTCGGGTTTGTTTTCGCCAAGAATTTCGATTCGCCTTACCGCTCGGAATCGATCACCGACTTCTGGCGGCGCTGGCACATTTCGCTCTCCACGTGGCTGCGCGAGTATCTATACATCCCCCTCGGCGGGAATCGGGGCGGTGTGGCGCGCACTTATGCCAATCTGATCGCCACGATGCTTCTTGGAGGGCTCTGGCACGGAGCTTCCTGGAACTTCGTCATTTGGGGCGGAATGCACGGTGGGATGCTGGCTTTCGAGCGCAGCCAGGGACGCGAAAGCTTCTACAGCCGGCTCCCGAAAGGGTGCCGGGTGGCCCTGACGTTTGGAATCGTCCTGATAAGCTGGGTGTTTTTTAGGGCGGCCGATCTCTCCCACGCGGCGGTCTATCTGGCGAGCATGTGCGGGCTGGCCCACGCGCAACGCGGCGCGGCCCTGCTGGGCGGCATCCTGTTCAAACCGTACTACCTGCTTTCCTTCATGGCGGCGGCAACGGTGGTCTGGGCCGGTGTCCCGACGTGGGACTGGACTCAGCGGCTGACTCTGTCGAAATCGGCAATCTGCATCGTGCTGGCGTGGCTGGCGCTGGCGACCCTCGCCACCCAGGAATACAACCCTTTTATTTATTTCATTTTCTAAGCGCCCATGCCGCCCGCGATACCACCCATCGAGCTCCCGCCATCCACAGGCGGCGAACCCGCGGTCAAACCGGTTCATAGTCTGCCCAGCTACGATGAGCCGATGCCGGAAACACCACGCAGGATTTCCCGCGAAGAGGAAGCCGAACAGGCGCTCCCGAACACCGTGTTTGCGCCGGGCGCGCGATCGCTGCTGATCGGCCTGTTCTTGCTGACGATCCTCAGCGTGCCCGCGATTCAACTCGTCGTCGAGTTCAAGCAAGCGGGTTCCCTCGCGCACCCGCGGATTTTCCAAGTCTTCAATCTGATTCCATCGGGCCGCAAGATTGCCTCTGCCCGCAGCCTTGGCGATTTGAACAAGCTGCTGCCCCGGCCCGGTGAAATCAAAGCGGTGGAAAAAGGGATCGAGAATGAATCCGCAGTCTCGCTTTGGTTGCTGCCCCGCGTTCAGTCCCTGCTCGTCGGCACTCTGCACACCGGCAACGAACAAGTCATCCTGGGCCGGCCAGGCTGGCTGTTTTACCGCCCGGACGTCGAATACATCACCGGCCCGCCGTTTCTCGATCCGGCTCAACTGAAGAAACGCGCGCGAGTTGCAGACGTCCAGCCGGATCCGCTCAAAGGGATCGTCGATTTTCGCGACCGGCTCGCCAAACGCGGCATCGAACTGATCCTCATGCCTGTCCCGACGAAAGCGGGCATCGACGGCGAAATGCTCGCCGATGGTGCGACGCGCGCCGGCACGCTGCAAAACCCCTCTTTCGCTGAATTCAAGGCGCGCCTGAAAAGCGCGGGCGTTAAACTGTTCGACCCGGAGCCGCTTTTGGCGGCGAGAAAGGGGTCGGGAGCACTGTATCTGGACACCGACACGCACTGGCGGCCGGAAACGATGGAATACATCGCGGGCCGGCTCGCCGCGTTTCTCGGCGCTTCCAGGCCTGCGGCAGGCGGAACGCTCAGAATCGTGGAAAAGGAGGTTGAGGCGGCCGGCGATCTCGCGGCGATGCTGAAGCTGCCGGCAAAGAGTTCAATTTACCAACCACTGCGGGTCGTGACCCGCCAGGTGGTCGCCGGCAACTCGCTCTGGCGTCAAAACAAAGACGCGGACATTCTGCTGATGGGTGACAGTTTTTGTAATATCTTCTCGCTGGCGGGGATGGGGTGGGGTGAGTCGTCCGGGTTTTCCGAGCACTTAAGCCGGGCTCTCGGGCGTCCGCTCGACTGCATTCTTCGAAACAGCGACGCCTCGTTCGCCACGAGGGAGATTCTTGGCAGGGAACTCGCCCGGGGCCGGGACCGGCTCGCCGGTAAAAAGCAGGTCGTCTGGGAATTCGCGGAGCGGGAGCTGTCCTTCGGGAACTGGAAGCCGGTCGGGATGGCTTTGGGCTTGCCAAAACCGGCGCATTTCTTCGCGCCCAAACCCGGCGAATGCATTGAGGTCACCGGCATTGTCGAATCGCTCTCGCTGGCGCCAAACCCGGGCAGCGTGCCCTACAAGGATCATATCGTGACCGTCCATCTCGTGGATGTCGCCGGCCTCGCAGCTTCCGCCAAAGACGCGCCGGTCGAAGCGCTCGCTTATCTCTGGAGCATGCGCGAAAATGTTTGGACGCGCGCCGCCCGGTTGCGCCCCGGCGACCAGATCGCGGTTCGACTGCGCCCATGGGCGGACGTTTCGGCCCGATACGAACAATTCAACCGAAGCGAACTCGCCGACAGCGCGCTCCAGCTCGAAGAGCCGGCTTGGGGCGAACTGCTACCGTAACTTGCGGTCGAGATCCCTCGCGACCTGCCCGGCCCAGGCTTCGGACGGTTCGCTATTATAGTGGACGCCGTCGCCGCCGCTTTTCCCGGGGATGTAATGAGTCATCGAGCGGGAAGCGACGACCTCGAATGAATACCTGCGGGCCGCGTCGCGAATCAGGGTCTCCACGGCACGTTGAACCCGGTTCGAAAATTTTGAGGAATCCGGCGGCATGATCCAGATCACCTTCCGGTTTCCGCCGGCGAACGATTTCAAGACAGGAATAAAGCGGTCGATGACGCCGCGATCGTGCTCGAAATCATTGCCCGACGCCGCCAGCCCGTCCATCCAGTTGGTTCCCTGCTGCACGATGACCACCGCCGGGCGGTAGGTGCGAATCAAAGTTTCGACTTTCGGGATCGTGACAGGAACCGGTCTCCTGCCATTATGAAAATCGTTCAGCGTGGTGCCCGCCGCGGTTTGGGTCCGGTAGCCGCATTTGGTGGTGTAAGGAGGGTCCGCCAGCAACCAGCTTTGAGGCGAGGAACCGCCGGCGGCGAAAAGCGCCACGTTGCCGCGTCCAAACCGCGCAGCGAGATAATTGCCCATCGCTTCGCCGAAAGCGCCGACGGAAAGCGAATCCCCAATCATCAGCACTCGCGAACCCGGCCCCACGCGCCCGCTGCCGTTGAGCACGACGCGCGGCTCCCGGCCAAGAGCGATCAGGGTCTTTTCGCGCAATCTTCCGGCCCACTGGGCGAAATCGGAGGCGGTGGCGTACGGAGAGTCCGCAAACGCGGGCAATGCCACAAGACAAAGCCACAGCGCGACAAATCGGTTGGTTTTCATGGGATCGTTCTATCAGTACGGGCGGGAAGACAAAGGGCAAGCGCCAACCGGCCACCCGGTCCAATTTGGGCTCAACGAACGCGGGCGGGAAATTTTCTCTCGTCCTGCACCTGGATATACGGCTGGAGATCGAGTTCGTCCGAGTCGTCCCGGCACTTCTCGGCCCGCCATACGGTATTGGAAAGCAAGCGAACTTGCATTTGGTAGTCCTTGCCGAGCGCAAATGGGGTGAGGTCCTGCTCTTTGAGCCCGATGTGGGCCGGGTGCATCACCACCATCTTGGCTTGCGGATATTGCCCTGCAACCACGTTCTTGACCTGGTACACGTACGCCACGAGCGATTCCCGGTACGGCAGCAACTCTTTGGTCCGCATCGGCGCCGACTTGAACATCAGCCGGGCACTGACGCAAATCGCCTCCGCCGGCATCCCCTCCACGGCAGTCGGCTTCTTCCCAAACGCCGCCGACAACGACGCCAGCACCGGCGAGGCCGCGAACGGTCGTTCAACGAGGTCGCGCTCAATGATTTCTGAAACCCGGTCCGCCCACTGGTTCATTTCCGCGCCGACAAAATGGGTGAGGTCCTTTTGCATGCGTTTGCAGGGATACGGCACCAGGAACCGGCTGTCGATCGGCGTCACACCGCCCGCAGTACACGCTGTGAGCCTCTGCATCAGGAATTCCTGTATCTCCCTGGAGAAGCGACCGGTGACAGGCGGCGCCACCCAGTAGATTTTCCGCAAACGCGGGCCGAGCTGAACCGCTTTCGCAAGGAAATGGACGATAAAAGAGTCCAGCATCGGACCGTGTCGCTCCGGATTCACGGTCTTTCCGTCACGGAATAGATCGTAGAGATTGTTGCCGGACTGGAAAACCAGCACGTCGGGATCGACCTTGGCCAGCAGGTTCTCCAATTTTGGAACCGCTTTGGCTTTTCCTTGGGGGACGTCGGTCGCGAGGGGCCTTCTCTTTCCATCAACGGACTCGATGCTCATGAACCCCGAGAACGTCTTGATGGTGGCGTAGGGCTTGTCCTTGAGCCAGCTCAGCGGGTTCACCCCGGACGCGAGGTAGGTGAACACCGAGCGAATCCGCGGATTGTGTCGCAAATCGGCGTCCAGGCGCGGACCGAAGCCGCAAAGGCTCATCGAGTCTCCCAGAAAGAGAACTGTAACGGTTCGGGTTTCCGGAAAGGAGTAGGGTGGGGGAGGCTGCGGCAAATATTTCGGGTGCCACGGGCAGCACGGAGCCAAGAAGTCGCCAAGGGCGCTGTAACCCGCCGTTGCCAAGACCAGAAACGGGGTCGGTTCCGCGGAGGCGCTTAACACCCATGCAACCAGGAAACAGCACAGTAAGGCCGGCGAGAGCGGCTTTCGGTATGAATGAAGCATCTTTAACAACACCGGTGATCATGCACTTTCTCATCGGATTGGCAATGAACCGGATACGGAGGAGTGTAATTGCAGGTGTTGGCTGAATGTGTTTGGGGCGGCAGGGGCTTCCATCCCTGCCCGCCCGAGAGCACGAACCCTGCCCGTTTCGCCCCGGCCCGCTGTTGGAAAATTTCTGCGCTTGCCACGGGCCGTTCCATCGTTAAGGTTCCACGCTTCCGATGCCCGCCAGGGTGTCGGGGAGAAAAACTTACCGGGAGAAAACATGCAGCCGCTATTCCATTTTAACGTCGTTCCGAATTTGCCAAAAGAGCTAGAGCCTCTGCGCGAGATTGTCTTCAACCTCTGGTGGACTTGGGAGCCGCCCGCCCGCAAACTGTTCCGGCATCTCGACCCGGAGCTCTGGGAGCGCACCAATCACAACCCGGTGCGCATGCTGCAGCTTTGCCGGCAGGCGCGCTTGGTGGAACTGGCGGAAGACGAGCAGTTCCTGCGCGAAATGTGCGAGGTTTACCGGCAATTCCAGGCCTACATGAGCCGGAAGGACACCTACGGTTCTACTCGCAAGAACGAGCTGATCGCCTATTTCTCCGCCGAGTTCGGTTTCCACGAGTCGTTTCCGAACTATTCGGGCGGCCTGGGCATCCTCTCGGGGGACCACTGTAAGGCGGCCAGCGACCTCGGCCTCAATTTCGTGGCTGTCACGCTGCTCTACCGCCACGGCTACTTCAAGCAGCAGATCAACAAGGACGGCTGGCAGGAGAGCGTCAGCCTTAACCAGAACTTCCACCATCTGCCGCTCAAGGAAGTGCGCGAGAACGACGCGCCGCTGACCATCGGCGTCAGCTTCCTTGGCCGTGAAGTGCGGGCCAAGGTGTGGGAGATCGCCATTGGACGCATCAAGCTCATCCTGCTCGATACCGACATCCCTGACAATGCCCCCGAAGACCGTCTCATCAGCGCCCAGCTGTACGGCGGCGACCTGGAGATGCGCATCAAGCAGGAGATCGTGCTCGGCATCGGCGGCATCCACGCCCTGAACGCCATGGGATTGCACCCGGAGGTGTACCACATGAACGAAGGGCACTCGGCGTTCCTGTCCCTGGAACTGATCCGGCGCGCTGTGCAGGAGAAGGGGATGGAATTTAAAGCCGCGCTGCAATTGGTCGCCGCGGCGAACGTCTTCACCACCCACACGCCGGTCCCGGCGGGCAACGACGCCTTCCCGCGCGACCTCATGCAACGGTACTTCGGCGACTACCCCGCCCGTGTCGGGGTCGGTTTCGACGAGTTCTTCTCCTACGGGCAGACCACGGTCAATAAAGTGGACGCCTTCTCGATGACGATTCTTGCGTTGCGCACCAGCCGCCACGCCAACGGCGTCAGCGTCCTGCACGGCAACGTGAGCCAGGAACTCTGGCAGGATGTCTGGGCGGGCGTGCCAAAGGATGAGGTGCCCATTACCAGCATTACCAACGGCATCCACACCAAGACCTGGCTGGCGCCGGAATTCTCCGCGCTTTACAACAAATATCTGCCCGGTTGGGTGGAAAACCTCACGGACGTGGAGTTCTGGCGCGGGGTGATCGATATTCCCGACGAGGAACTCTGGAACACCCACATGGCGCTGAAACGCCGCCTCGTGGAATTCGTGCGCAGGCGGGTGGGTGAGCGCTCCAAGCGCATCGGCGAAGCTCCTGAGCGCTGCCGCATGGTCAATCAACTGCTCGACCCGGACATTCTCACCATCGGGTTCGCCCGCCGCTTCGCCACCTACAAGCGCGGCACCCTCTTGTTCAGCGATCCGGCCCGCCTGAAGAAGCTCGTCGGTCACCCGGAACGCCCCGTGCAATTTGTCTTTGCCGGGAAAGCGCATCCGAAGGACGAAGGCGGCAAGCGCCTGATTCAGGACATCTACAAGTGGTGCCGCGAAGAGGGCCTGGAAAACCGGGTGATCTTTGTGGAAGACTACGACACCTATGTGGCGCGCCGTCTCACCCAGGGCGTCGATCTGTGGCTCAACAATCCGTTGCGTCCGCTCGAAGCCAGCGGCACCAGCGGCATGAAGCTCCCGCCCAACGGCGGCATGAACCTGAGCGTGCTCGACGGTTGGTGGTGCGAAGGCTACAACGGCAAGAACGGCTGGGCCATCGGCGCGGAGATCACCGACGGCAGCGTCGAGTTCCAGAACGAAGTCGATACCGCCAGCCTCTTCCACATCCTGGAAACGCAGATTGTCCCGCTCTACTACGCAAAGCCCGACGGACGGCTGCCGCTGGCGTGGTTGCAACTCATGAGGGAGTCCATCCGCAGCGTCACGCCGGTCTTCAACACCGAACGCATGGTGCGCGAATACAGCGAGCGGCTTTACGAACCGGCCGCAGCCGCCCACACGAAGCTCGCAGCCAAGGGCGCAGCGGAGGCTCTTACCATCGCCCGCTGGAAGGCGGACATCCGCAAGGTATGGTCGCAGGTGCGCATCAACGACGTGCAGGTGGTCAATCCAGACAAGATCAACGTCCTGGTGGGCGATTCGCTCAATGTCGAAGCGCGCGTGCATCTTGGCGAGATCAACCCGGCATACGTCCGGGTGCAGGCGTATGTCGGCGAGAGCGAAGACAACAAGATCCTGCGCCCGATCACCGTGGATTTGTCCGAGGTCAAGAAGGACGCGCACGGAGATCATCTCTACCGCGGGTCCATCCCAGCTCCCGAGAGCGGCGCATACGGCTTTAACGTGCGCGTCATTCCGACGCACCCGAGCCTGACGCAGCCTCATGAACTGCGCTTGATTACCTGGGCGCCGTAAGGCCGACTTGGGCGGCAGGCCCCAGCAGCGCGAACCCACAAGTTTGAAAGCCGGGCGCACAAGCCAGAACGGAGCGCCGAATGCTGTCATCCTGAGGAGCTAACCCCGCCAAAGCGCGAGGGTGATTGTTGGGCATGAACCGGGGAGCGGCTTCGCAGTCGCGCGAGCGTCGTGGAGTGCGGCAGTCCTGTGCCGCCTTGGGAGAAAACGCCGTCAGCGACTAACGCTCTCTG
>Ga0316227_1000377_pt1 | contig 66000 bp, 36 predicted proteins | sample TBH18019metaG_FD_206012 | JGI IMG/M metagenome (GOLD analysis project Ga0316227, IMG submission 206012) | Freshwater microbial communities from Trout Bog Lake, Wisconsin, USA - TBH18019 | ecosystem: Environmental > Aquatic > Freshwater > Lake > Hypolimnion/Profundal zone | place: USA: Wisconsin... | reverse complement strand
AGGTATCAACCTCGTCCTCAAATCGCGGAAGTGCTTCGAGTCTTTGGCAACACAAGAGACAGTTGGGCCATCGCCTTATGGTTCGCTTCTCTGAATAGCTTTCTCGATGATGAGAGACCCCAGGATGTATTAGCGACTGATCCTGATCGCGTTGTCGAGGCAGCTAAAGACGAAAGTGCTGGAATCCAGCATGGCTAAGGCGGCTGCCGGCCCTCCATTGCCGTTACCACCACTTGGTGCGCGCCTCCTCCCTTGGGGTTGCGGCCTAACCATGAACCGTGTGCATGACAGCGCCTATCTTCCGAATATTTTCAATCCGAGCACTGCTGGAAACGCGCGCTTCAGCCCGATCCTCGACCCCAAAGGCAAGGTCATTCCCACTCTGTATGCCGCAACGACGATGCAGGGAGCACTGATGGAGACGATCTTTCACGATGTTCCTTACAAGAAGGGTCTGAAGACCGTTTTCAAGACGCGCCTGGTGGACAAGCTTTATTCCAAGGTTCAGTTCAACACGGACTTTCAGTTGATTGATTTGAGCAAGGTGGCGCTTCGCAAAATGGGCATAGAACCGGAACATCTCATCTCCACCACCAAAGCGCACTACCCCGAAACGCGGCGTTGGGCAGAAGCGCTCTATGCGGAATATCCGACAGCTCAAGGGCTGCTGTGGACATCGCGGCAAGATGATCGGTGCCAAGCAGTCGTATTGTTCGGCAACCGTATTGCCCCGTCGGACTTGTCCGTTGTGAGCACTTCTCAAGAGCTGATGCCATCGGGCAAGGTCTGGGATGTCGTCGACACATTGGCGACTGATATGGATGTGATTCTGAGTTGAGCCGTGGCTCGGTAGACTTCACATGTGTGTGGTCGCGACTGCCTCAGGCTGGGGTGCCACTCTTCGCGCAGTCGATGAAGGGATGCCAGAAGCCGCAACCGGCAATGATGAACTCTTGCACAATGGAACGAATCGCCTTATGGAGAGCCGGCGAAGGGACAGACCAACATCGATTCGATTCTGGAAGCGATCAAGTGTCCATTGCGATCGTCAACGATGCAACGCGAGAAAGGGCGATTTCAAATGCCCTTTGCGCAGGATGTGGAAGGAGCCAATGTAATGGCTTACTGGAGCACCATTAGCTCATCGAGCGAGTACTCGCGATTAAACGCCTGCTTTGCCCGATCGAAATCATAATCCTTTATCTGAGCGCCGATCTCGCGTGCCGCGTTAAGCAGACCGCCGAGACCATACACATTCTTAAATTCGACTACGTCGAAGATCTCGTGAGTCTCGTCAAGAATCACCAAATGCAGATGTGTCTGGCGCGATCCTTCCTCCAGCACCTGAGAGATGCCGGGCTCTGGCGCGAGCGGAAGTAGCAATTCATACGCAGCAAAGGGTACGCCGTTGACTATGGGCGAGAACCACCAGACCATAAAGATCACCGGGCCTGCACTCGTCCGAACTGCACCTGATTTTATGTTTACAGTGAACGGGCCATGTTCCCTCAGCTCGCTCATGAACTTCCGCTCTTCTCGTAAAACCAGCACCGTTTCTGGGCCGAGAGAAGGCATCAGAGTCAGAGTGTTCAGGTGCACTCCAAACGGCGCCGGTGTCGGCCAGTGGTCACATTCAAAGTGCCACTTCTGCCCCTTCGGGAGAGCATTATTCCGCACAATCATTCCTCGGTGCGACAAAACTGATTTCTTTCAGCCAGAACCAGGCTTGACCATTGGAAAGCAGTCGCAAGTATACCGTAAGTTTGTCCATGTCTGGATGACTCTCTACCAACGGTACGCCGCCGGTGTCAACGCTATCGATATTGGCGACTATCCGTACCGCGTGCGCATTGCTTCCCCAATCCAGATACAGGATTCGTTCTCTTGGAACAAAAATGTCGCGAAGTGGCGAGATCCCGCGTCCCTGGCGGACGGTGGAACCATCACTTGCAAAAGAAGGTACTGAACATGGGCATCAAGCAAAGTGAAAACAGCGGCTCCGCAAAAACGCTACGGGCCGGTCCTGGCAGTGACTTTCGATGTAGATTCGTACTATGACGATGCCTGGGCCCTCGTTCATGTTCTTTGGATCACACCCGGCGAGCGAAGAAGCCCGCATTGCGCTCGTCAGTTCGATGCAATCTCTGGAAAGCGTCCTTCTCCTTATTGCATTAAGACGCTACCCACACGCGCTAATTACGTGTGACGCGGCTATTGAGAGTGCGATCAAATCTTCTTCGGTCGGTAAAACTCTGCCGGAAAGAGTTGGCTTCCAAAAGCTCATCGAAGCCGCGAAGCGCGCGTCGAGCGAGTTGGAAGGGCTCGCCGATAAAGCGCTTTTAGACTTTCGGACAGCACGCAATCGCATGACCCACGAGGGCTTCAGCCCGCGAGACGATAGCGAGTCTGTCTGTTTGCTTTTAGAGGTCGGCCTTCCATTCCTCCGTCAATGCTATCTACAGTTGTTTTCGTTCGATCTCTGGGATGCACTCCTTCCGGAGTATCTGGAGCAACTCAGGATTGGCACAGAAGTCTACATCAGCGGAATCGAAGTGGTAGGGCTCGACCGTTCATATTGCTTGAAAAGCCTTGGTCACCTCATTCGATGGAATCTCAAGGTAAGCTTTTCCGCCGATTGGGAGATCCACGAGTTGATCAAATTAGACGAACTAGGGAAGGGGTTCGAGTTCAAGCATGAGCGGCGCCAAAAGCTTGAGCGCCTGTTCAGCCCAGAGTGGGTTTTTGATTGTCCCCTGTGCTGTGCCCTAGAGGCCCTCGTCTGCCAGTTGGACGAAAGCAAACTGCGCGCCGGCAATATTGTCCCGAAGCAGTTGGCTTGCACTAACTGCGGACTCGTTGTGGGAACGGAAGAGCTTTTCCTCGGCGAGGCGCTTTTAAGAATTGAGGTTGCCACGGCGAGAACAGCCATTCTAAGAGACTATGGACTCTAGCTGGAGCGATCGTTTCCTCACGACTCTCTGCCGTTCGTCGCAGGAGTTCTAGAAAGCGCCACTTTCGAAGACCATCAGTGACTTTACGTGGTTGCAACATCTGAGCCTCAATTGTAAGAGCGAGAATTCACATCCCGTTCTTTTTCCGGTCTTACACTATTCCCGTCTGATCGGCGCAAGCTGAGAATCCCACTCGAACAGCGGAGGTCGTCATGCCCTCTCCACCCCGGCTGACCACAAAGCCCCCGAATCGTGCGGCACAATACGTTCGCATGTCTACGGAATTACAGCAATACTCCACTGAGAACCAGGCGGAGGTCATTAGGCGCTACGCCGAAAGCCATGGACTGGACATCGTCAAGACGTACGCTGATCACGGACGAAGCGGCTTAAATCTATCTGGCCGAGGCGGCCTCCGGCAGTTGTTGAAGGATGTTGAGAGCGAGGCAGCAGGATTCAATGCAGTCCTCGTCTACGACATTAGCCGATGGGGGCGCTTTCAGGATGCCGATGAAAGCGCGTACTACGAATACATCCTCAAGCGGGCCAATATCTCAGTTCACTATTGCGCTGAGCAGTTCGAAAACGACGGGAGCCTCAGCTCCGACCTCATGAAAGCCGTAAAGCGAACCATGGCCGGAGAATACAGCCGGGAATTGTCATGTAAAGTGTTCGCGGGGCAGTGCCGGCTCATCGAAATGGGATTTCGGCAGGGAGGAGCGGCTGGATACGGTCTGCGCCGGCAGCTAGTTGATAGAAACGGAATTCGCAAATCTCAGCTAAGTCGAGGCGACAGAAAAAGTCTTCAAACAGATCGAGTAATTCTAATTCCAGGCCCGGATGAGGAGATTACTGTGGTGCGCGAGATCTACGAACGATTTGTTCGGCATTGCGAGGTCGAACTGCAAATCGCTTCGAGTCTCAATCAGCGAGGGATACTATCCGATCTCAAGCGGCCCTGGACGCGCGCGAGCATCCATCAAGTCCTGACGAATCCCAAATACGTTGGAACGAATGTCTACAACCGGCAATCATTCAAGCTAAAACAGAAGCGGATCAACAACCCTCCTGAGATGTGGATCATGCGAAATGCAGCGTTCGAACCCATTGTCCCGGCCGAATTGTTTGTGCAAGCTCACGCTATAATCGAAGCCCGCTATCGCCATCTTTCCGACGATGAATTGATTGAGCGGTTGCGGTCGTTGCTGAAACGTCACGGAAATCTCTCGGGTCTCTTAATCGACGAAGCTGACGAGATGCCGTCAAGCTCCCTGTATGCAAGTCGGTTCGGCGGATTGTACCGGGCATATCAACTCATCGGATGGGAGGCAAAGCGAGACTTTAGCTATGTCGAAATCAACCGCGCTATTCGCACAAAACATGCTGACTTCGTAAAGTCCATTGTGTGCCAACTGCAATCGGTCGGCGCTGGAATCCACTTGGAGCTGAGCTCTGGACTTCTCAGGATCAACGAAGCCTTTACTGCTTCCCTCATACTGGCTCGATGTCATGAGATGCCCCGCCATTCCTACCGTTGGCAATTTCGTTTCGACACAAGCCTCTTGCCCGATATCACGATCGCCGCGCGGCTAAGTCCCGGCAATCAAGAAATTCTGGATTATTATTTATTTCCGCGCGTTGACATTTTGTGGCAGACGCTCCGGTTGCGTCCCGACAACGGCGTTGTGCTCGATCTCTACAGATTTGAGAACCTCAAATTTTTCGAGAGTCTCGCGCGCACCATTAACGTGGAGGAGGCTGCGTGACCGAACAAGCGATTATCGAGATTCCGATTTCAGCTATTCGCATCGTCAACCCGCGCTCAAGAAGCAAGGTCAAGTGGCAATCGATCGTGCAGAGTGTCGGCGCACTTGGATTAAAGCGTCCGATCACCGTTACAAAGCGGCCTGGACCCGACGCGAATGGAACAACCTACGACCTTGTATGTGGCCAAGGCCGCGTCGAGGCATTTCTGGCACTCGGTCAGGAAGTGATCCCGGCGATCGTCATAGATGCCTCCGAGCAGGACTTGTTGTTGATGAGTCTGGTCGAAAACATCGCCCGCAGGCCATCGTCGACTATAGCAATCCTTGATGAGGTCCGAACCTTGCGGCAGCGCGGCCACACAACCGATGATATTGCGGCCAAGCTCGGGATGGACAAGACATACATCTACGGAATCGCGCATTTGATTGATTGCGGAGAGGACTTCCTCGTGCGCTCCGTTGAGGGCGGACGCATACCTCTGTCCGTCGCAACCGAAATCGCAGCAGGGCATGACCAAGAGGTGAGCCGCGCGCTCTCGGAAGCGTATGAGAAGGGAGAGCTCCGTGGGCGTCACCTTACTGCAGCTCGCCGCATCATAACCCAGTGCATTGCCAAGCGAAGGCGAGAAGGTAAAGCGCAACGGGACCCTAAACGTCTGACGGGAGAAGCCCTCGTAAAGGAATACAAAGAGAAAATCCGCGAACAGAAGGCACTCGTCGCCAAGGCAGAGCGCACAAAGGAGCGGCTCATACTTCTAACCACGGTGATTCGAACACTGATCGCTGACGAGAACTTCACGACCCTTCTGAGAGCTGAAGGGTTGCAGAAGATGCCGGCCGAGTTGGCCGCCAGAATCTCGTAAAGGACGGCACCATGCCAGATCGCCTACAATCCGCTTTCAAGGAAAAGGTCTTCACGCTGCCGCTGACTTCGATAATTCCGCGCCGGCCGCTCACCTCGAGCCTCAAGAACTCACGCGTCTACCTCCAAATCAAGGCATCAGTGAAAGAGATTGGGCTGATTGAACCGCTAGTTGTTTTCGCCCAGAATAACAAAGGCTTCCTCCTACTCGATGGCCACCTGCGACTCGCCATTTTGAAGGAGTTGGGCGCCGCTGAGGTGAAATCCCTGGTCGCTACTGATGAAGACGGCTACACCTACAACAAGCGAGTCAACTACATCCCTCCGGTAGCACAGCATTTGATGCTTTTGCAGGCTCTGAATCGCGGGGTCTCAGAACAACGGATCGCTGCAGCGCTAAACGTAAATATCTATGCAGTCCGGCAGAAAGCGCAGATGCTCGATGGCATCTGCGACGAAGTAGTGGAACTGCTGCGCGATCGTAAAATGAGCCCGGCGCTCTTCCAGGTATTGCGAAAGATGAAGCCAGCGATCCAGATTGCCACAGCCGAGCTAATGATCCTCCGAAATGATCTGTCTGTTGCGTTTGCGAAAACGCGGCTTGCGCTGACGCCACCTGATTTGTTGAACTCTTCTCTCACGGGCAAGCGAAAGCAGAAAGCAAACGCAGCCGCCGCTCAAATGCAGCTGGAGGACGATACAGAAATGTTGGTTCGGAATCTCAAGGCGATTGAGGCATCCTATGGCACCGACATTCTGACTTTGACCGTGTCCCGTGCGTACGTCGAACAAGTGCTCGCCTGCCAAAAGGTCGTCCGCTATTTGGAGCGCAATCACGGCGAACTTCTTGGGACACTTCAATCGCTTGCTTCAGAAACAGGTGCACGGCAGAAATAGCTAGGCCGTGGATAGGCGGGTGCCATCTCCTCACGTTTAGAGTCCACTGACGTTAAGCTCGGGCCGACAAAACTAGATCGCTTGCATTGCAAGTCTTCCGCTTGATGGATGAGCTATTGTTCGGTAGCTTGCTTTGGTATTCGGGAACATCTGGCACAGCGGAGATGACGCAGAATTTACTCTTGCTTCTTGCAACGCCGGCCGTCGGATGCGATCTTTGCTGCGGCAACCCCAAGCAGTATGGCGGCGGTGGCATCGTGCACAAGCAAAAGAATCGTTGCGGACAGAAGCATCCAGCCGGCGGGAACGCTATGGCCCCAGTAGGCGCCGATTGCCCAACCGATCATCAGCAAGGTGGCGGTATAGATCGTGACAAGCAACGGGTGACCAAAACGAACGGTGATGTTCAATAGATGAATTCCTTTCATGGGTGGGAGCAATAGACGTGAGGAAGGTGTGGTGCCAGCACTCATACTTCTGGGGGAATTTGGCAATCGCTATGCCGAGGAAAATGTGCCGCGGACAAGCCCGGACGGAGATGGTCTTCGTCTTTACCCCATGGGTCGCGTTGATCGGCATCGAGGAGCCTGAGTGCGAATCCGCCTTTGTCCATCAATTCTCGAAGAACTGCCGATACTCGGAAAAAACCGTCTGTAATCAGGCAGAGATTGGCAGAGTTCGCTACCGAACCCGCCGTCAGAGTCACGATCGATTCGCTCAGGAGAATGTTCTCGCATGCAGGCTCGAAGTGGGTTGAGATGGCTCTCGATCACATGCAGATCGTAGATGTAGATGCTCGTGATCAGGAAGCGCGGCTGATTGTACGCGCCATTGGTCGAGTCATTCCATGATCCCTTGACCATCATGATGATGACCATGATCATCATGGTGTCGTTTCGATGTGGTACTTTGACTCCCCCATGCGCGTGGTACATAATCTGCCGGTCCCCTTTCACCCAATCTTGATCGTCACGCTGCGACGCATATAGCGCCGCTCTCTCGGAGCAAGGCGATATGAAGGGATTAGACTGAACTTGAGAAACCAGTTCCTGGGCGATTATGACCGACGATTCGCAAAATTTTCAATATGAGTGACGCCCCAGAGACAACTGAATGCGCTACTCTGGCGATTGATGATGCTAGTCCTGCCAGCTACGAGGAAGGTCTGTGTTGACGGTTCCGTTCCTCACTGACCTCGATCCGCAGGCCGCGATCAAGGGATCGCGCGATCCACTAGGTATCCAGCCTATTTGGACGCGCATGGGCCGTCACGTCGTCGGTAATCTGACGACAGTGAGTACATCAGTTCGCGATTTCACTACGACTATCCTCGGCTACTATTTTGCAGAGCGTGTGTCCAACGAGGACAACGGAGGCACCGATCTCGCGGTGTTTCTTTGCTGGGAACAATTGGCCGCCTACGCTCGCGGCGGCATAAATAAGGATTGGGTGTTCCGCGGCACTGAGCGCGCGAAGAAGAATTTCAACGAGAACGCGAGGGTTAGGCTCGGAACAGATTCGGCCGCGCTGATCCTCAGCGACCAGAAAACCTACGGTCTGTGGGGTCTCTACTCCGTCCCTTCGAGGTCGTCTGGCCTACTGACGGGCGATCCAGCACGCGTGACGCCTTCGGTCCGGAAGTTCATTGAAGACGAGTATTTATCCACGCTGTCGGGGAAGGGCCGTGACGCTTCCGATATCGTGAACCTGCTGGCCAAGAAGAGCCCGGAGCTGCTGCCACGCGATCGCGACCTGCCCCTGTTCAAGGCTGTTGGCCGAACGCTGCGGAGAGAGCTCTCCCCCCGTGAACAGGAGTTCTACTTGACACACCTTGTAGAAGGTGGTCCGGAGGACCGAACCCAAGGCGGGCAGCGCTTACTCGTCGAAGCCCTCAGGACGACGTTTGACGTCGAGGATTGGTCGCTCAACCCGATGTCGATACAACATCTTGCGAAGCGGTGCCGCACGCAGGGTGGTCGCGGAGCGGAAGTCGCCGGTTATCTCGAGCATATTCGTATCGCGGAGCAACTGGTCGCTCCGGCGGCCCGACTCTTCATGCTGTTGCTCAGTTGTGACGGTCGGCTACCGTGCGACGTTTCGGCGGCGGTGAAAAGGCAGTGGGGACCGGAAATTCCTTCAATCGATGCCAATGCCATCGAGGACATTCGCGGTGAGTTCGCCAACGCGCCGGACAACCAAGAATCGAGCGACCGGTGGGTGAGGCTCGCACATGCGCTGACTTCCGGCGACTATGATGCCGCCCTGTCGATACTGATCGAACTGAATCGCGCAGTGATGTTATCGAGGGGCGGGGCAGCGCCGTGGGTCGAGATCCGCGACGGCAAGTTACACGTGAGATTCCTCGACGAGAGCAGTGCCGTGTTGCCGACCCGTTCCGAGTTACCTTTTTTGTGGACCAACTCGTACTTCCTCGACTCCCTGCGCGCGGTGGCGATGCAGGTGGAGGGCCACCATGGCTGAGAAGCCGCCAACAGCCGTCCTGTCCGACGAGCTCAAGGCCGCAACCGCTGGCCGTCGACTCGTCGCGGCCGTCTTTTTAACCTTCCGTTTTGAACCAGAGTTTTTCGAGCAGCAGGTTTTGCCGCTGTTCTTCGACGTTTCGTTGAGCCACGCGGATGCAATTAAGCGTGTGCAGATGGAAGACCTGCTCAGGGACGTCCCGCACGGCGTCGCCGTCTATTACGACCAGAACGGCCTAGTGGCGGATGCCAAGCCTGCCCGCCTAGACGTTCGCCGAATCGCCGTTCGCCATTACACTGGAATCTTCCATCCTAAGAATGTCTTTGCGCTAGTCGAAGCTCTCGAGCCGGACAAGGATGGCCAACATGCACAAACCCTCATTGTCGCCAGCCTGTCTGCTAACCTGACTCGCGCGGGTTGGTGGGAGAACGTCGAAGTCTGTCATATCGAGCAGGTTAAAGAGGGCGACCTTACGCGATTGAGAGACGATGTCTCCGGTTTCTTAGAGGGCATCGAGCGGCGCACGTTTGAGAAGGCCGCTGACGGACACGCCACTTTGAAGGCGATCAAGGCATTTCTCAGATCCACGACACAACGCCGGTTGCGCTCTTCCGGCGGCCGGCTGGAGCCGCACTTCTTCGACGGCGGCACGACGGTTGTGGACTTTCTTTCTGAGGTCGCTGGTCGGGAACTTCGCGGACTCAACCTCGAGATAATTTCGCCATACTTCGACGTCGCTCCGACATCAACGCCGTTGTCAGATCTTATCGAGCGGTTCTCACTTAGAGAGGTCAGGGTGTTCTTACCAAAGGCAGAAACCGGTGAAGCCCTCTGTTCGGAGGAGATCTTCGAATGGGTCAAATCGCAATCAGGGGTGAGCTGGGCCCGCCTCCCGAAGGACTTGACACGCGGCGGGAAGGCGGAGAACGCCAAGGCACGAATGGTGCACGCCAAGGTCTATCGGTTCTTTTCGGCCCAGCCGAAGCGAGAGTTCTTGTTCGTTGGCTCGGTGAATCTCACAAGCGCGGCGCACCGCCGTGGCGGCAATCTCGAGACTGGCTTTCTGGTTGAAGTCGAATCGCCGCGTCGGCCGGACTGGTGGATGGACCGTGACGGGAGCAAGCCCGCAATCTACGCCCCACATCGAGAAGATGAGGGTGCGGTCAGCAATTCAGGATCACGGTTGTCCCTCAGATACTCGTGGGACTCTAAGCTTGCGCAAGCTTACTGGGACGATCCCGGAAGGTCTCGCGGGTTGTCAGTGTTGTGGAGCGGTGGCGCGCTCTTTGAAATCGACCCGCTGGAGACCCGCCAGTGGACTGACATCCCGGTGATCACAGCTGCGGCTCTGGAGCAGGTGCTGCGGTCCACGTCGATTCTCCTAGTGAAGGGCGACCGTCCGGAGGCCGTGCCGATCCTAGTACAGGAGGAAGGTATGAAGAGCAAGCCTTCTATCCTCTTCGACCTGTCACCGGCCGAGATCCTGCGCTACTGGTCTCTGTTGACTACCGAACAGCGTGCTGCATTCCTCGAAGCCCAGGCACCGGAGGGGGCAATTGGCGATGACGCGAACCTCGTTACGAGGTATGCGCTTGCGGTGGAAAAGGACACATTTTTCGATCGCTTTGCGGGCATCTTCATTTCATTCGGCAACCTCGAAAGCCACATCCGGGAATCGCTGAATGCAGGCAATAGCCGCCCGGCCGAGTATCGACTGTTCGGCCAGAAGTATGACTCGCTCGGCCGCTTGCTCGACCGAGTACGCGATGACAGTGAAAAGAGCCGAAACGAACTGGTCGAACACTACGTGATGTCGCTTTGTGCGAGGCAGACCGTGACGGAGCTTCGCCGAGAATTCGTGGACTTCTTTAAGGAACACGCGGCCGACGCTCAGCGGCTGCAGCATCAACTCGTGATCGCGGAAGTCCTACGAGCTCGCCTCATCGAGGGCGATGATCCGGCGATGACCGAGTTCCTGGAGTGGTTCGAAAAATGGTTCTTGCGCCGCGCGGCGCCAGTCGGCCAGGAGGCCAGCGCATGATCGACATAGCTACCGCGCAGAAGTTGATCAACTTCAACGCCAGCAATATCGGACAGGCGCGCGCTGACGCCCAGCTTGCCGGCGCCGTGGCTATGCATAACATCCTAGAGCGCTACAACGTAGCGTACCTCGCCGATGAGGTCGGGATGGGCAAAACGTATGTCGCTCTTGGCGCGATGGCACTTTTTAGACACTTTGACCCCGAGTTTCGTGTGCTTGTCATCGCGCCACGCGAGAATATTCAGCGCAAATGGATGAAGGAATGGGGCAACTTCGTTAAGAACAACTTCCAGTCTCCGGACCTCCGGGTCAAGTCCCTGCGGGGCGGTCCGGCGAGGCCAATAGTCATGTGCAACAGCCTCGGCGACTTCGTTCACCAAGTGAGCGTAGATTCACGTCGCGATTTTTTTCTGCGGATGTCCTCGTTCAGTTTCGGGCTGGGCAAGGACCCTGAACAGTGGAAGACGCCGCGCGACAACCTACGTCGCGAACTGCCCTGGCTGGCTGACGAGGTATTCGATCTTCGGAGTAAGGAGGCTTTCAAAGACAACTTCGCGCGGGCGGTCTGCTGCGCGCTCCCGAGGTTCGACCTTGTAATCGTCGACGAGGGCCACAACCTGAAGCACGGCTTCCGAACCGGCGTGGCTGCGAGAAACCGCATCATGGCGCTGGCGTTCGGTCGGTCACCTGATCAGATCGACGGACGCCTTTTCCCGGGATATGGAAAACGGGCGCAGCGGGTGCTCTTCCTCTCCGCGACGCCGATCGAGGACTCATACGAGCAACTGTGGAATCAGTTGGACGTGTTCGGCCTCGGCGGATTGTTCTCAGACCTGAAGGGGCGCAGTGCTACCGATGAGGAGAAAAAACAAACAGCAGCTCAGTTCTTGGTTCGCCGAGTAACGACCCTAAAAGTGAATGGCCATGAGCTGACCAAGAACCAATATCGGCGCGAGTGGCGCAAGGGAGGCGTCTTTCGTCACGACGAACCCATCTCCGTCGACGACCCGAAGAGGCGGTTGGTTGTGGCGCTCGTTCAGAAAAAAGTTGCGGAACTACTAGGCTCCGGCAAGTTTAATATGTCGTTTCAGATCGGCATGTTAGCGTCATTTGAAAGCTTTTTGCAGACGGCGAAACTCCAGAATGACGATGAGGACACGGTTTTCGATGACGCGGAACAGCAGCGGGACCTCTCTGACGTTGAGAAAGACGGGATCGACGTTCGCGCTGTCAACAATCTAGCCAGTAACTTCTTCAGCACTTTCCACTATCACATGCCGCATCCGAAGATGGACGCGGTTGTGGAGTCGCTTGCGTCGTCATGGCTCAATGGAAGGAAGACACTCGTATTTGTCCGCCGGGTGGCTTCGGTGACGGAGTTGGAGCAGAAGCTCAATGAGTGTTACGACAAGTGGTTAATTAGATACATGCAGGATCACCTGCCTCAGGCAGTGCGCGACCGCTTTGATCGAGTTGTTGACGATTACCGCCGCGAGAAACAGGCGGCGCAGGATCTGCGTCAGTCCAAGCGTGCCACTGGCTCTCAGCGGTCGGGGACTGACGGCGACCACGGTGGCGTCGACACGTTCTTCGCTTGGTTCTTTCGCGGCGATGGACCGAAGGGGGTCGTGAGCGGGGCTAACGTCCAGCGGCGTTTCATCCAAAGCAGCAGCGCTTACTCCACCTTTTTTGACCGAAACCATGTGGCCGAACTGCTCGGAGCTGAGCCCGGTGGCGTGGCGAAAGCGCTCGCGAGGACTGTCGGATTGAGTGACAGTGAAGTTGCTGCTGAGGTTCGCACTCGTGCTACGAAGTATCTCTCCGCAAAGGCCAAGGTGCATCCGAGCCATGATCGATTTGTCGCCGCTCAGGCGGGGGCTATCGAACTATTGGTCAAACTAGGTGGTCCTCTGGCCGAGCCAGCGCGTCTCATTTTTCAACAAGTGTATCAAGGAACCGAGAAGAATCCGCATGCTTCGCAACCCCCTGAGGTTGTCGAGTGGTTGGGAGAACGAACGTTCTTCACGGAGATTCAACGTCCCGAGTGGTCGGCGCTACGTGACGCTCTATGGCCTGCATCGCGAGTCCAGAGGCCCGCAGCCATGTTTCGGGAAGAAGAAATTCGCTCGCGGTTGCTATCCACGGTAGCGCGGCTGGGTCATGGGTTGATTGACATCTACCTCCTTACGATCAGCCGCCTTGGCAGTCTCGAACTCCGCACGCTGGAATCTGATGCAGGGGTCGGCCAGAGCCGGGATGAACGGCGCATCACGGAGTACCTGGCGATCCTCGAGAAGCAGCGTACGACGCCCCTTTCCGACCGAGCTTGGGGTGCGTTCGACGAATTGCGTGAGCTGGCGACGAACTTTGACCTCATCCTCGACGTTAATGCCCCCGAGACGCGCGAACTGGCCGTCACCGACACCGCGCGTCTGTTTGGCTCCTTGCTCGGCAGCCAGCAGCCGGTTGGGGGTATGTGGGGTAAGGTGAACCGAACGCTAGTCCAGCAGTTCCGGATGCCAGGGTACCCCTTCGTCCTCATCACGACCGACCTACTTCAAGAGGGCGAGGACCTACATTCGTTCTGCTCATCGATTTACCACTATGGTATTTCCTGGACCGCGTCGTCGATGGAGCAGCGGATCGGCCGCATCGACCGAGTTCGCTCCCAATCGGACCGCCGTCTATCGGAACTTCATCGCGATGCCCATGGAGACGAGCTCCTTCAAGTCTATTTCCCGTACTTGCAGGACACGGTCGAGATTCTGCAGGTTGAGGTGGTGCTTGAAAGGATGAACGTTTTCCTGAAGTTGATGCACGAGGGCCTTGTCGGGCCCGGTCCAGAACTCAAACACATTGACGTAGCGACTGCCATGGCTAGAGCACGTCGCCCAGTCGCGTCCTATTGTGAGAAACTCCAGACTGCATTCCCAATAAAGCCTGCCATGATCGCAGGCAACGTAACGAGTGTGATCGTATCCCCGACGCTTGCAGGCGAAGCGCTCGACCGCTTGACTGCATTGCAACAGCTTTCTGGCGAACAGTTGGCCATCGAATGGAGTCCCCGCAATACGGAGGACCAGTTATTTGGCACGATCAACCTCGCCGGCGGTCGGATTCAACCCTTTACGCTGTTGCTGGATTCACTCGCAGGACGATTATTGGTCAGATGTATAAGTCCCGTCGGTGTTGTTGATCTTGCCGCGTCGTTCGAGGCCATTCAAGACAGCGTCAGGGCAAAGCCAGTCAGGGTCGGGGCGGTCCTCGGCACCGAGGAGGGATCATACAACCTCACGGTTCAGGAAGACGTTCTGCTTGGAGCCCGCGCGCACGACGAAGCGCGGGTAATCGCGCTCTTAAGACGCGTGGCAGAAGAGGCTGACCGTCTCGAGCAGATTCATCTGCCCGACGCGGATCGCGGCCTTGACTCGTTCGTGGACGATCTGCGTAAGGAAGGTATCGGTTCCCGTGATTGAGTGGCGCAAATTTTGCGTGGGCGCAACCGACCTTACGCCGGACGACGCCGGTGTAACCATCCAATTCAGCGACGGGAGAAGGCAGCGAATCGACGTTCGCCCAGGAGACGGCGTGATTGAACTTCGAGGCGTCGTTGCTCGACGTGCGGTGGCAGTGCAGATCGAACGCATGGCGCTGGTTGCCTGGGAGCGCAATCGCGCCAGCAGTCTAGTTGGATTCAGAGTGGATGATCGAGGTCGCCTCGTCGGTGAGTCGTGGGTGCCGACCGCTGGCCTGACGCGCGACGAGTTTCTTTTCTACTTACGCAGTGCGGCTGCTGCGTGTGATCTGTTCGAGTATCAACTCACTGGCAAGGACCGCGAATAGACGAAGAAGATTGTCCTTCAAGTTCGCAGCACAGGGCAGACTAGTCGCGGCTGCGTATGTTGCTGTCACTTTACCTAATGAACATCTCAGTTTGACGCTAGGTGGTGTTACTGCCACCCGGCATCAGGATGCTTGCAGGCTGAAGGATGTACGATAGTGCTTCAGTTACAAGAGAGATGACGAGCGGGATAACTATGCTGCAATTTTTATTTACAAAGATGACAACACGGCCGAACAAGCGTGGTCGGATGTCTTGGAAATTGCTGATGGAAGTGGGCCCATCTGTGGCGAGCTACATAAAACCAAGGACCCATTTCTTGCCGCCATCCGTGATTGGAATGCGAAAATTGAGCCGCAGGGATCGTTTTTGTGCATCTATTCGCATGCAAGCAAACTCGGCATAAACTCGCTTGGAGGTCGTAAGGAAACGCGAATCACCTGGGATGAGCTAGCAGAGGCACTCGTAAAGCCGGTGGAGTATTTATGGTTACTGGGCTGCACTACCTCTAATTCCACAGCGGTTTGGGATTCTTTGAGTGGACCCGTCGGCCATCTCTTGCTCGCGACGACGGCGAGCGCACCTTTTCGGGCGGCCGTCAAGTGCTTCGCCGCTGAGATCGATCAAAACACCATTGCCTTAGATGGCGAGATTCCCCATATCCTAAGCAAGACAATACCTGAACTCGCTGAAAAAACAGCATACTTCGCACCAACAGTAATAAATGGAAAGCGCACCTTCACAAGAGCATTTTCCGAATCAGAACTTAAAATCCGACGCTACGTGAACATTCTTCCGCTTTCTCCCGGTTTTTACGACTGGCCGCAATTCATTCAGGCGGAGGAAAGCAAGGGTCTGTCAGGAGACGACTATGCTCGATTTGTAGAGCAGCGGATGACTTCGCAATTGGAGGAGAGTTTCGTTCTCGAATTGGTGACAGCGGCTTCGAAGTTTGTCGCAAGCCGTCTAGTTGGGCTCGATAATATCGGCGAATGTGTTCCCATCTCCATCTTCTTGTCAAGGTTGCTCGAAACGTATGGGGTTTGGAGTTACGTCGCAGTCGGGGGAGTAATTGTGAAGTTCCCATCACCCATTCGTCCCAAGATCTTCTACCCAGACCCTGGGCCTGCAAATGTGGTTTACGGCCATGCGTGGCTGCGAGTCCCGCCTTTTCATGTGGTTGACTTGAGCTTGCCATATCAGGAATACTCGCCTGAACAGAGAGAAATCGAGATTCCGACGGTTATTTCAGAGAATCCAAAGCTGTGTCGTGTTCCTTCCGAGTTTTCCCATTACCGGACACCCAAGATTCGCGATTGCGCTCCAACTGTTTCTCTTTCGATCGGGCAATTGGAGATAACTTATGTCCCCTATAGCATTGCTCTGCCGGGAGAACAACTTGACCAGGCGAAGAGACCTAACTTAAGCGGGATGTTGCCTTCTGAACTCTTAGAACAATTCAAACGGGAGCACGCGGGGCTCCAGACCGCAACACCTCCTGCTCGAGGTAATTGCAACCGTTGACGAAGCCGCTCGCGTCTTCGAAGTTCAACTTGCTTAGACCGATCGCGGGAGACAGCATCCCTGTTGCAAGGCGGTTTGCTGCTCCCGTCCGGGATTGAACGCAAATGATAGTGTCCCTTAACAGATTTAACGGGAGGCCAGAGGTGGACATCGAAACGGATGGGGAGACTTCGCATTACCTCCACTCAACACTGCGCGAGAGAATCGTCGAGCATGTGTTTGTGGGCGATGCTCTGCGCCGGCTGTGGCAGCACCGCGTGACGGATGTGGAGGTGCTGCGCTCCGAGTTCGACGCGGGCGGATACGACCTGGTGATGAGTTACGGCAAGATCGTAAGACACATTCAATTCAAAACCTCAATGGCCGGGGGCAAGGCAGCTAGTATCAAAGCCAGCCTCAAGTTGATGGACAAGCCAAGCGGCTGCATCATCTGGATCATAGTCACTCCAGAGTTGAAGCTTGACTCCTACCGTTGGTTCGGTGGCCCTCCCGGAGATCCGCTGCCTGACATCCGAAGCATGAAGATTGCCAAGCATACCAAGGCGAACGCCAAAGGCAAAAAAGCCGAACGGCCAGATCAGCGGGTTATCTCTCGCAACCGTTTCGATTCATTCGGCTCGATCGACGAAGTGTTGGAGCGGCTATTCGGGTCACTGGCATGAATTGGGTCATCTGTCTGCGGGTGTCGAGTACTTTTGCGGAGTACCGTGTCTTTCTGGCCGCACCGGAGGCGGCGGCCAGTTAATAGCATTCCTCAGGAGGCGAACAAGCGGAAGGTCGGCTCGCTCCACGGCCACGATAGACAAAGGATTTCCCTATCTCGCTGTTGGCAAATTCGGTCAGCCGCGGTGCGCGGCTCCATAATGACTATTACCGTCAACTGGCTCACCCAGAGGCAGAGTTGGTGGACACTAGTACTAATCTGTCGTCGGTTAGCGAGTTGGTGTTCATGTGCAAGAACAGCATAGCGTCTTCCGCGGCTTCCAATTCTTGCCGATCACTTTAAAAGCCAAATCCTGCTTCGGACCTGAGGCACCTCGGCAGATTGTGCAAAAGGCCGGCGAACCCGCTGCTCGAAGATTTAAGAATGATTGGCCCGGTCTTGACTTGAATTTGCCATCGCTGCGTACCCAGGTTATCGATCTGGTGTCCACATTTTCACGAAGAAATCGCTGGTACGCCGCGGCATTTGCCTCTGAACCATGATGCGGAGCAGTAACGATCATCCCATTGCTCCACGGAATGCTATTTGGAAAGCTAAGATCCGAGTCGGCGGCAAATAGGACTGCCGGAGCGCCTTTGTCTTGAGGTGAACAGAAGACCAGTGACTGCTTGTTTGCGATCGTCAAAGCGAGATACATCAAGGCGCCTGAATTGTTTACCTTCACTTTGTGCACTTCGCGAGCATTGACAGGAGCAAGTTCGCCAGGGATTCCACCCGAAGGCTTTTCGTGACAATACTCGAACCAGCGAATACGGCAACCTCGATGAAATGCCAGTTGGGCAATATGCTTGATTCGTTCCCCTGCTGCCATCGCTTCTACGAGTAGCTGAAATCGAGAATGATTAGTCCCCTCTCGCCCATGGATCCCCTTCCACCCTGGTTGCCAATAAAGCAGCGGATAACGCAAGAATGCCATGTAATCTCCACTGGCTCTTTCAAGAGTGCGTTCAGCAAGCTCCTCAGCGTCAACGGTAGCTTCGGCATCTTCTATCCCATTTGCTTCCCGTTTGTCCGCAAGACGCCCAAAGAATGTATCGAGGTCTTCGATGTTAGAGACTTCTGCATCACTCAGCCCTGCTATGTTATTGACCAATTCGCGTGTGAATTGTGCCGGGTCAAGGAGATCTTCCAATCGGTCCGTCCAAGAAGCAGGTAGCCAGACTTCCTTGCAACGCAATCCCGACTGAAGAAAGCCGATAATGCCGTTCGCATGGTCGGCATCGTTATGAGTACACACCACGACATCAACACTGTTGCGCCTCGTGACTTGTCGAAATTGACTAGAGAATCCGGCAACTGATTTGCCACCGTCTATCAGGGCAACAAAATCATCGCGCCTTTTGACCACGAAGGCGTCTCCTTGAGCTACTCCGATGGCGAGAAAAGCCTTGTTCATAGCAAAGGGAGATGTAACTAACGCGTGAAGCTGTCTTTTCAGTTTACCGACAGCGATTAGAAACACGTAATTTTCCCATAATGCGGCAAAGTCGGAGAGTTTCTTCTCGCACTATCAGTGCAAGTCTATGATCTGAACGGCATGTTCTGTACTAGCAGGACTCAGTCCTGATAAAGGCCAATCACGATGACGATTTGCACGGCGGATCAGGTCATCAGATTCCTAGTGCGATGACGACTCATGAGGACCGGTGCATCGCCGTCTCTACTGCGTCGCAGGATTTCTGGATTCCTTGCTGAGACCTCACGATTGCGCCTAGATCTGCGGCGCGGCTTGCAAAGTGAGGCTCGCGAAGCAGTCTGTCAAGCTTCGCAAAGGCGGTGTCTGCCGAATACTCCGTCCGAGCTACAGCCAGGCCAGATCCCAGCCGCTCCACTCTCAGAGCGTTATCCGGCTGATCCCAGCCAAAGGGAACAAACAACATCGGGCGTCCAGCCCTCAGTGCCTGGCCGGTGGTCCCAGAGCCTCCCTGGTGAACGATAACGGATGCGTTTGGAAAGATCTCTGAATATGGGGCATACGGGATCGAAAGAATTTGATCTGAGCGCGGTTCCAAATCATTCGCCCCTATCAACACAGCTCGTTTGCCGAGCCGGAGGGCCGCATCTCGACTGGCTTGGTAGAAGTTGCCGGGGTGGGACACCGCCGTCGATCCGAGGGTGAAAACGATGGGTGCCTCGCCAGCGGCGAGAAAGCTGGCAAGCGCTGGAAGTTCGGCATTCGGTCCGCTTCCATCGAAGAAGGTAAAGCCGGTTTGGACTGTCTGTGGAGGCCAGTCCGGCTGGCGTTCCGCCAACACTGGCGGAAATAGCGCAAGCACGAGTGTTGAGGAGAACTTGTCACGTGTGAGCGGCGCACAGGCAGGATTGAGGCCCTCCTTTACCCGCAGCCGTCTCACTGGCTCCCACCAGCTTCCGATTAAACGGGTCCCCAGGTTCAGGATCGCCCGGTTCAAGCGCCAACCGGCTCCACGAAGTCGGATGAGTTGCGGCATATTGACAAGCAAGGAAGGGTCATAGGCTGAGAGAAAGGAACATGGAGACAAGATAAGCGAACCCCATTTCAGGCCAAGCTTCTCGGCAACCAGCGGGGCCGCAAAGACGAGTTCGCCTGCAAGCATGAAATCGCACTCGCTGGCTGCGGTGACGAGGTCGAGGTAGGTTTCATCAAGATGAGGCAGGATCAGCTTTCGAAAAAGAATCTCCGGTCCGCTTTTCAGGTCTTCGCACTGACTTATCAGCTCGGAGTCCGCGGGATCCCAATTGGGTCGGAGACTGCGGAAGCCGACGCCAAGCTCCAGAACTCGCGATCGGTATGCCTCTGTAGAAGCGATGATAACGGAGTGCCCACGCCTCTTCAATTCCATGGCGAGACCCAGGCAGGGATGAAGGTCACCAAGAGAGCCAATCGTTGCAAAAAGAATGCGCATATCGTGCTTTATTGCATAAGCCTACACTTCACGTGCAGATTGGTAACGGTAAACGCCGTAGGCTCCGAAAGTGTCCTCTGACCCCGGCCTCAGCGGCAGAGCACAAGATTCCAGTCGCCATGCCTGCTTTGCAATATCAATTCGCGCCTCGACCACCTGGGTACATGCGAATACCATCCTGGGAGCGGGTCGAGCCAGAGCGCAGGAAATAGGAGCCCTCAGTCTAACGACAATATGTAGGAGAGGCTTGACTCTCTTCGTGCGGCTCTGTCCTTTACGATGGCCTCGATAGCGCCCTTTCCTACAACGACTGCACCCGCTGCGGCGAGCGCCATCAGCGTCGGCCACGACACGCCGGCGAAGATCTGAACCGCCGATGAGCTGCCGATGAAGCCCAAAGCTCCCGCAGCAGCATGCGCAATAAGTCCGTCATTGACTCCGGCCATCTTGTTCTTGAAATCCCTTGCTGCCGGGACGATTTCCGTCGTGATGATTTTCCCGATGATTGCCTGATAGTCTCCATCCTCCGGTACTTCGTCAGCCTTCGACTGCAGCGCAGCGATATGTTCAAGAAAATGCTCGCGGGCCGCGGCGGAAGACTTACGGTAGTCAAGCACTTTTCCGAAGTTGATCTCCGCGAGGCGATCCGCAGGCATGAGCTCATCGAGAATGGCAAAGCTGAGATCTGCTACTGGGATTTTCGGCGCTACCTGCGTAGCCGCCGCCATGGCCCGGGCGTACTTCGCTCCGAGGAGGCTACCGAACGGCGAGGCATCTGCGATGGGCTGATGGCCATGCTTGGCACCGATATTTAGCGCAAGATTCAGTTTCGACACACACACCAGAGCGTCATTGACCAGAGCTTTGGCCTTCTCCTGCGGCGTGGAATAACGGAATTGTTGAATTTTCGCGTCTTCGCTGAGTGCGATAGCAGTACCGTGATCAGCGAAGGCCGTAGATAGATCTACCTCGAGAAGCGTGCGCGCCACATCATCCTGATTGCCGACCTCTCCGTAATTTCCCGGCTGGATGATGATGTTACGAAAAGCAGTCGAGTCTTTCAGGCCCTGCTGAAAGCGCCGCAGAAATTCCGGGTCGTCTACGTCTGCGCAGACCTCCGCGTAGTCCTCCTCTGCCATTCGCCCGCCTGGTGCGCCGTGGACATAGAGTGGCATGCCTGCATCGCGAAATGCCTGCTCGTACTGACGCAGCGGCGACGCAGCTCCGATCATGCCGAAGTTCGATTTCTTATATCCACCAAAGCTGAACGATGGCCGGTCCATGATATGAAGCTCATCGAACAGGAGAATTGCGCGCTTGAGCGTGATCTCATTTAGCGTAAAATCCGGATAGTAAAGGGCATTAATTGGTTGGCGCATAGGTGGCTCGCTCTGGGGACATAAGGAATTGTTGCACTCGCCGGTGGTCATAGTAAACGTAGGAGTCCGGGGTTAGATCCTGGAAAATGCCCTAGGTGACGTCGATCCTCACCAACGATAAGTAACCAGATTCCAGTCGCCATGCCGACTCTTCGCTACTAACTAGTCTTCCGCTGTTAGGGCACCCTTTGTCCGGCACACTGCTGCAAATTCAAAAGAAACCCTTGGCGCAACCCCGTTGCCTGAATGTCGGAGCTGTCGCCGCGAGCGACGAGCGACGGAAAGGAACAGTCTGGGTGACATGCGCCGTAGTGTGGCTCTTCCATGAAGCCGCCAACGAAGTGATACATTTGGCTTCCAGGATTCGGCTGATCGAGCGGAGCCAGTACTAGCGCGAGCATCTGCAACGTCTGCAAGGATGCGCAGGACATCGAAAATGCAAAGACATTCTGCCTTACCTTCAGCGGATGATCGTCGAGCAGGCCGTCTATGTACTTAGGGTCATCGAGCAAACCTTCCCGCTCAGTCTGGACGTGACCGGGATCGTACTGCCCGAGACACTGCAGGCACGGTCGCCCGAAGGTCGCGGTATGGGCGCGCCAGTCAGCGGCAGCGAGCTTACCCAAACGATTTCGCCGCGCGCGAATGCCGCCGTCGATCACAGGAATGAGATGGCTGTAAGCCATCAAATTCAAAATATAGCGACCCCAGGGCCGATCTACGCAGGAGAAGAGCAAATCGCAGTCGAGCGCCGCCCGGTAGCCTGCCTCTTCATAGACCGGCGCTGCAACCGTATGCACGGTGAAGCGCTCTGCCGTGGCGCAGGCGCGTAAATGATCCGCCAACGTATCCACCTTCAGCCGTCCGACATCGCGCATAAGAGCGTAATTGAGGCGGTCGAGGTTATGCGTTTCGACTTGGTCAAAGTCTATGAGGCTGACATCTTCGAAGCCGGTCCTCGCCAGTGATTCTGCGACCATTCCGCCGACGCTGCCTGCTCCAATAACTCCTGCACGCAAACGGACCAGATGCGCCTGGTCGTCCTCGCCCCAGGCTGACACCGTGCGCAGCTGCGAATCCGTCGAACGCGGCACCGGAGCCAGCCTGTCCATATAAGTCACCGAGAGCCGGTCTCCGACGACGCGCACCGTGGCGCACCAGGAGACCGGATAGGTATGCGGCGCGGTACGCTCCCAAAGCCGCCCGCTCCATCCGCCGTCTCCGGCGAGCGTCAGGCCCACAAACGGCAATCCCGTCGCGCCGTAGACTGCTGGGGCGTTGTCCCGCTCCGCACGAACGTCATCCCGGCTCATCCCCTGCCATCCCCGGCCCAACGGATGGCTGTGAAGCATCACCAAGCCCGCGCTGCTGCCTGCGGCCTCCGCCATGGCGCGCTCCAAAAATGCCGGCTCGAAGCTCGCATTGCCGTGAACATTGCGCTCGCCATCCAGCGGCAGGATCAGGCGTTCAATCAGTGCGGTTGTGCGAGTTGCACCTTTGCTCGTCCGCCAGAGGCCAAAGCATATGTCCTCCTGGCCGTCGAGCCGCAGCAGATGCTTACGGGCATGCCAAAGACAGAATCGAGCATGATGGAACTGGGGACGGAGGCACCGGCGTTCGCTCTGGTAGACGTGGTGAGTAGAATGACGGTGGCGCGCGATGATGTTGCCAAAGGGCGCGGGCTACTGGTGATGTTCATCTGCGCGCATTGCCCATATGTGAAGCACGTGGAGCAGGAGCTGGCGCGGATCGGCGCGAACTACCTGGGCAAGATCGGGATGGTGGCGATCTCGGCAAACGATGTGGAGAACTTTCCGGAAGATTCGCCGGAGAACATGAAGGAGCAGGCCGAGCGGCTGGGGTTCAAGTTTCCGTATCTGTACGACGAGACTCAAGAGGTGGCGCGGGCGTACCACGCGGCGTGCACGCCGGACTTTTTCCTATTCGATGCGGGGATGAAGCTGGTATACCGCGGACAGCTCGACAATTCGCGCCCGCAGCGGCCGAGCGGCGGCGGCAACGACATTCCAGTGACGGGGAAGGACTTGCGCGCGGCGCTGGACGCGTTGGTCGCAGGGAAGCGGCCGGACACGAACCAGCGCTCGAGCATCGGGTGCAACATTAAGTGGCGTGAATAGGGGTGTTGCTTCTCAGTGGATGCAGCTTTCGTCCAATATAAGGTAGGAGATTTCGTTCGAGTTGATTAGAGGGATCGATGCGAATTTTGCGGATCGCAATACTTCTATTTGTGGTGTCTTTGGTTACGTGTGTTCAGGGGCGCGCACAAGCTGCGCCGACTGCTGCGGGCTCTTTGTCGGCATGGGCGGGTCCGACGAACTGGACGAAGATCAAGCCAGTGGAGATCGACAACATTGTGTTTGCAAATGTGCCGTTGATTGCGAACCCCAGTGCGAATCCGGACCCGGGGACGCCGGGAGGGATTCGGAAGCCGGTGCCGAATTCGGGCAAGCCGGGGACGAAGGACCTGCACGTCGATGTATACCAAATGCCTTCGGCGAAGCCGACCCCGGTGGTGGTTCAATTGCATGGCGGGGGATGGATTCGTGGGGATAGGCCAAGCTCCTACAATACGTTTCGCGCGCTGCTGGCTGGCGGGATGAGTGTGGTGGCAGTGGAGTATCGCAATGCAAAGGATGCGCCGGCGCCGGCAGCGCTCCAGGATGTGCGCTGCGCAATGGCCTGGGTGAAGAAGAATGCGAAGAAGTATAACTTCGATACCAACAGGGTAGTGATGTATGGAGGATCGGCGGGTGGGCATCTGGCGCTGATGGGTGCGTATGCGCCTACCTCGTACAATCCGCCGGGATGCACGGACCAGCCGCATGTGGCGGCGGTGCTGGATTTTTATGAGGACACGAATCTGGAGAGACAGCTGACGGAGGCCGCCGGCGCGGACTCGGTCCACCAGTGGCTGGCGATGGACTTACCACTACCGAGCGTGGGTGCGACCGCGGATGGCAAGCCTGCACCAAAACGTTGGCCGGAACCGGATGCCAAGATGCTGGCGCGTGCTCGGGAGTTATCGCCGGTGACTTATGTGAAGCTCGGCATAGCGCCGACGTTCATTGTGAATGGCGACATGGACCATCCGGCACGGCACGCGGAGTTGAAGAAGGACCTGGATGCGGCGGGGGTTCCGGATGGGCAGTACATTGTGGTGGGGGGTGGGCATGGGAACTTTCCCAAACAGGAGGCGGATAAAGCGATGCTGCTGTGTCTGGAGTTTTTGCAAGCGCAGGGGGTTTTGAAGTAGGGTGCGGAGGATACCGGCACGCTCAAGGCGGTCGGCAAGAACGGCAACACCATCGCTGCCCAGCAGGTATTGACCACGGCTGGTCCGGCAGCTGCCATCAGGATGACACCGATCGTCGGTCCCAGGGGACTGCAAGCCGACGGCCAGGAGATCACGCTCATGGACTTTGAGGTGGTTGACGCCAGAGGCATGCGCTGCCCCACCGACTACGGGTGGGTCGACTTCACCTGCTCCGGGCCGGGAATCTGACGCGGCCGTTACAACAGTGGCATCCTCAATTCGACCAACAACCTCTATCTCGACACTGAGTGCGGCATCAACCGCGTCGCAGTGCGCTCTACCCTGATCCGCACCACCGATCCGGTTCCTCCACCCATCGTTGTCACTGCCTCACGCGATGGTCTGAAGTCAGCCAGTGTGCGCATCGAGCCGGTTCGCACAGCAGAAAGTAACGGCATCGCCCAATACATGCCGCAGCACCTGGCGGTCATAAAGGGATATGTACCCTCCACGAAGTAACCCTGCCATGGGCAGGAGCTCCTGGAGTACCAGGTCTTTTCTGTAAAGTTTGAATAAAAAAACTGACATAAATGGTCGGGCAGACCAAAAGTGCGGAAGAAAATTCGACAACTCTACGGTTCTTCGCCCTTGGGCGCTGCATTCACATTGACTGGTCCTTGACCGCGCACGGCTGGCGGAACATAGCCATCGTTCGAGGAGCCGTTCTGGAAGAACCGCGCATCGTAGCTATAAGGCCCGGTCGCATACGTCGCCGCAGCCTGCCCGAAAATCTTGCCTGCTCTTAGGGTATCGTCATGCACTTTCTTAACTAACTCGTGATACCGGTCGTCGGTTTGCAAATAGCCCGAAAACGAACTCAAATCGTTGTTACCGGTGATCACTACATCTACGCCGGGTACCGAGGCGATATCGAACGCGTTGGCCACGCCCGTCGGCGTTTCAATCATGATGACAACCAGCATGTTGTCATTGATGGTCTGCCGGTAGTTGATGCCATTGATACCCCAGATGCTCGCAGCCTGTCCCTGGCCAGAACTTCGCCGGGCCACTGGCGGATACCGGGCCCACTTCGCCGCCTCTCGCGCGCGGTCCACATCGTCTACCGTGGGAATAATCACGCCGAGAGCGCCGATATCGGTCGCGTGCTGGATGTGCCACTCCTGCGCATCCGGCAGCCGGATCATTGGCATCGCAGCAACATGCGGGCACGCTGCAATCATCGCCTCAATGTCCTTGAATTCCAGCGTGCTGTGCTGCATTTCGAACCACGTGAAGTCGTAGTGTTTGGCCTTTTCACAGTAGCCTGCGGGATCCATTGTGGACTGGGTAAAGCTGAACACCTGTTTGCCTGCCAGCAGCTTCGCTTTTGCAGTGTTATAAAGAGGCGCAGGGCCCGATTGTTTGGAAGTTGCGGGCGCAGACTGTTGCGCCTGGGTTACCATCCCGACCGATGCGACCACTGCTGTCACAAACGCCATTGCAGCCATGCTTCCTGACAACTTCATCGTTTTCCCTCCATTCCCTTTTCGAGCAAGTGCAACTACACCTTGTAACTCCTTATAGGGCGTTGAATCGTGAAACGTGTATCGCTCTTCTGCGGTATTGCAAGATAGCACCGGAATTCCGGTCAAGTAGCAGAGCAATCATGCGCATGAAAGTCTCCTGCCGCCGCCCGTATGTCAGCGGAAATCAATATTTGGCCCGTGTAAGTAATGCAGAAGGTACTCCGATCACGAGAACGCAGTCAAGGCGGGTGACCATTCGTCGCGCCGTTGACTCACTGGTGTTCACTCCCGCGATGAGGCTGCATCGCGTTCCGCATGCCGATCCTCAAGTGTCGCAGACTGTGCTTGGCTCCTCGTCGCGAATCAGCGATAACCGATCGGGAAGCTCAGGCCCACCTTCGCGTTGTAATCGTTCCGCCAGTCGCCCTTCGGATAGAGAAAGACATACTCCGCCGGAGTCACCGACAGCGAGACCCATCTCCGGATCGGGATCGCGACGCCTACGCCACTGGCGAACAGCAGCTCGTTCGTGATCGTTCCCGCCGAGGAGGCTCGCACGTCACCCGCCTCGGCGAAGATCGTGAGCTTGATCTTCGGGCGCGACAACACCTCTTTTACCAGGCCGGAGGTGAAGCCATGGGAGTTCACCGAGCCCTTGGCGTTCTTCCCGTAGTAGTTGGTCGACGAGAAGAAGACAGAGTAGCCGCGCGGAAGATTGACCGCGGGCTTGACGAACCACCCATTGAGATTGGCGCGGTAGTTAGCTCCCTGGTCGGCCCACAGATAGGTCCAGCCCGTGGTGAAGGTTGCAATCGGTCTCGGCGGCTTGCCCCCCTTTTCCTGGGCGCAGGCTGGATTCGCGAAGAGAGTAAGGATGCACACGAGCAGGAAGAGTGCCATTTGGCGAGGCATATCTTGCTCTGCTTCAACGGCGAATCCACAATTCCAGAGTCTTTTTTTTGGGAACACGGCTAAAAATAAAGTCACTTCACACCTTTTCGGCGGCAGCGTTCCTGCCGGCGATGAGGCCCCCAACGACGCACCGCGCAATACCGTGCTCGCCGAATCCACCGGCGGACTCGCCCGCGCAGTAGAGGCCCGGTATCACCTTGCCCCTGAGGTCGTGCACCTGGTTGCGCGCGTTTATGCGCAGGCCTGTGCGGGTATCATGAGTAACCGGTGTGGCCCAGGCGGCGTAGAACGGAGCTGTCTGGATTTTGTACGTGGGAGTGGGTTTGTCGAAATCCGCGTCCTTGCTCGCGTCCACAAAAGAGTTGTAGCGGGCAACGGTCTCCTGGAGTGCCTGGCCGGACATCGGGTTCTTCATATATTTGTTTTTGCTGAGGGTAGCCGCCAACTCGGCGAAGGTGTTGCCACTAAAGAAGAAGCCAGCCTCCCTATCCACATAGGGCGGCTCCACGGTCCATTTCTCGCGCGTGACGGCGTTGGCGTCGAAGATCGCCCAAATCGGCCCACCGCCGGGGCCAGTGCCGCCATTCAGGCCCATGGCGGCCGGAAGGTAGCCCATGGGATCCCACTTATTATTGCCCGCGTTGCGCCAATTGTCCTGCTCGTAACTTTGGCCGACCTCGAGGGTAGCAGCGGCGTTGGCGAACGCGCCCTTCGTCTCGTCATAAAATCTCACGCCGACCTGGTTGACGCAGATCACGTTCTGATAATTCTTGACCTGTAGGCCGGTGGCGCGGGCCAGGTGGAAATACTTGCTAGTCGGTTGCCACGTTGGAAACATGGATGGGTACCCGTGCTGGCACCCGATATACCCTGGCTTAGAGATATGGGCACCGAATTCCGCAGTCATGTTGGCGGTGTCCCAAAGAGACGCCCCGACCTCCATGCCAGCGATTTCTCCGCTGGCATCCTGGGTAGTATAGGGCTCGCCCGCGTTGCTGCAGTATTCCTCGGTGAGGCGGGGATCGAATATGCGGCGGAACTCCACGTTGCCGCTGCTGCCGCCGGTGCAGATGATGACGGCTTTGCGGGCGCGGATATTAAGCTTAGCGCCCTTAGCCTCCACGGTGATTCCGGTTACCCTGCCCTTGTTGTTATTCTCTCGGATAATGTTGGTCATCTTGTGGTTAAGAAGGATTTGCACGCCCGCTTTCCGCGCGGCTGCCTCCAGCGGGCGCACTATACCGATGCCCCCGGAAGTGGTTTTCCCGACGTCGAGGGGCTCGACTACGCCGGTCTGAATCCGCTCGTATTGCATGATGGCCGCATGCATCGCCCTGGGAGCCGACTCGCCCGCCTGGGTCATGCCGCCACGGTCGGGTACCGGTTTCGTCCATATCAGTCCATGGGACACGAGAAAGTCGTAGGCGAAAACGTTGTTGTCGGCGAAAGCGCGAACAATGTCGCGGTCGTTGAAGCGGTACTGGCCGGCGCCGTTGCCCCCCACCACGGACCAGTCGGTGAGGTCCTTAAAAATGATATCGGGAGAATCCACGATTCCGGCCGCTTTCTGGGCTGCGGTGCCGCCGCCCAGCGGGATGTTGCCGGTGCAGACGGCGGCGTGGCCGCCGATGTCGCCATTGGCCTCGACCATGATTACCGACGCGCCGTTCTCCTTGGCGATAATGGACGCGGGCAGCCCGGCAGCGCCCGACCCGATCACCACTACGTCCGCTTCTTTATCCCATTTGTGCGCAGCCGGGGCGGCCTGCGCAGCGGGCGCCACACCGGCCAAGGCCGCGCCCTTCAGGAATGCTCTACGATCAAGGTTCTTCATTGGCATTGTCTTTTCCATGATGTTTTGTCTACTCCAAGGTTCGATTCGAACCTTATCCTTAATCCTTAGGGTAGAGGCCGAAGGAGATACGCTAGAAAACCACAAGGCCCACCCTCCTTGCAAGGTGAATCGCCAAAGCGTCCTCGATGAAGCTCTTCTGAAGGAACGAATCCGTCCTTTATGAAGGTGGCCGTTTCCTGTTGAGCGGCTACGTGCCCATGCGCCAGCCCCCACCCTTGTGCCGGTGGCGGAGGAAGCTACGAAGTCTCGTGCTGTCCAAGTGTGCATCGATGCCCGCGCTCCCTTCGAGTTCGCCGAAGGCTTGACCTAAAGAATCCCTGTATCAGGGAATTGTTATGCTTTGATACAGGGACCAAATACCCTGTTCGGATTGAAGCATACACGACGAGTTATGTGCATTAACTCACTTATATTGAGAGCTATAGAGAGAGCCTGTGGCATGATTCTAGGTCAAAAATCGTGAAATTCCCTGTAAATTTCCCTGTTAGCAGGAAATATGGCGCGGAGAGCGGTTCGCTGGAGACTCCGTCCAACTCCAGTACTCCAAATCGTAAGACCGCTATAAAGACGTGGTGTTTAGAGTCCCCTGGGTATGAGTTCGGGAGGCGTCTTGTTTGGGCTGAAATTGGGGCTGATGGGGGACGATTTGTATTGATACGGAGTAACTTCCTTGTTTTCTACCACTTATTCAAAAAGTTTTGAGAGCCCTATTGAGAAGATGACTACCGTGCAAGTGTTTCAAGTTGGAAGTGAGTTGCGACTGCTTAAAGTAGGGGAAGCGTGCTAGAACATTAAGCCATGGCGACCATCAATTCGATGCTGACCCCGCGCGAAGCAGCCCGCATGATTGGGATAAGCTATCCCTCCATCAAACAGTGGATTCTAACCGGCAAGCTAAAGACGGTGAAGACTACTGGTGGCCACCACCGCATCGCTCAGTCAACGCTCAAGCCATTTCTGGTGAAAGATCGAACAAGGTCTGCGAGTGAATCCCGCGAACGCTACCGTCGCGTCAGCGGCCGAAATCAGTTGGCAGGCAAGGTAGTGAGTGTACACATAGAGGGTTTGCTTGCTGAGGTTATCCTTACCGTCGGCAATACGAATATTACTGCCATCATCACTGCCAGCGCGGTGCGTGAACTGCAACTGAAGAAGGGTGACAGCGCGGCGGCACTGATCAAGTCTACGGACGTGATGATTGAGCGGCTGGACTAGAGTATTCCTGTCTTTGCTTGCCTGAGTCGGCATCGGACAACGTTGTTTTGACCCTACGATTACAGTCGAATAAAATCGATAAATGATGCGAAACTCATTTTTGCGCCGCATAGTCGTATTGTGCCTTGTCATCTTATCTCCCGCCGCATATACGCAGATCACGGCCGACCTCAGTGGGCGGATTTTCGATGCCACGGGTGCAGCGATCCCGGGCGCTCACATCGACCTTACCGCGACGGCAACCGGCAACCGCCAGCAGACCGTCTCTTCCGCCACGGGTAACTATCTCTTCACCAACCTCAATCCGGGTTCCTACACCCTCGATGGGACGGCGAGTGGCTTCAAGCATATTCAGCGCATGGGTATTACCGTACTTCTGGGCCAAACCGTTAACGTAAATCTGTCCATGGTTGCAGGAGGCGAACAGCAAGCCATCACGGTCAATGGCGACGCGCAGTTGCTACAGGCCGCGACCAGCAATATCGCAACCAATATTGCCGGTACTACCGTCGTGGCGATGCCGCTCAACTCACGGAATTTCATCCAACTCTCAACTCTTGCCCCCGGCGTCGAACTGCCGCCGGGTACCGTGCTTCCGCGCATTAATGGCGGTCGTCCGCGCACCAACGAGTATCTTTACGACGGCATCTCCGCATTGCAGCCTGAGCCTGGCCAAGTCGCATTCTTCCCCATTCTCGATGACATCGAGGAGTTCACTATCGAAGCCAATAATGTACCCGCCGAATTTGGTCGCTTCAACGGTGGCGTGGTTAATGTTGCCACACGCTCTGGCTCCAACAGCATCCACGGCAGCCTGTTTGAATTTCTCCGCAATGAGGATCTCAACGCCCGTAATTACTTTGCAGCCGGACCTCCGGCGCGCAAGCCTGAGTATCGGCGCAACCTCTTCGGGGCCACACTAGGCGCGCCAATCCTACATAACCAACTCTTCTTTTTTGGCGATTATCAGGGCATCAAAGCCCTCATCGGACGTACTGTGATCTCCACGATTCCAACGCTCAACGAGCGCGCGGGAATCTTCACTGGCGTGTCCCATATCTACAACCCGGCCACTACCACGGTCGTTGGCGGTGTCAATGTTCGCCAGGAGTTTACGAGCGACGTAATCAACACGCCGTTTGATCCTGCCGCCGTAGCTCTACTTGCCCGTTTTCCGGCCCCTACGAACCTTACTGCAGCGGCTAATAACTACAGCCGCACCGCCAACGATGCGGACCACCAGAACCAGTTTGACGTACGCGTTGATGGGGCGCTTGGTATAAAGGATCGCAGCTTTGCCCGTTACTCCTATTTCTCTGATGTGGAGCAGCCTGTTACGCCATTCTCCGACGGCAGCGGAGCCGTTACCGGCTCGGTGATCGGCACCGGTGCAGTCGTCGGACTCTCCCATGTCCTTGGCCAGCAGGCTGTGTTTAACGAGACGCATAGCTTCAATCCGCGCCTGCTGAACGACTTTCGCCTAGGCTACACGCGTCGCGGTAACACCATCGATGGCCCCACGCTTGGAACCACGGCCTCGACGTCGCTCGGGATTCCCGGCATTCCTACCAACGCAGCCTTCAACAACGCATTGCCGCTCTTCACGTTCACAGGATTCCAACAGCTAGGTCCTTCTGCCAGCACGTTCTCGGCGTATCAGACCGCTGTGTGGCAGATGGTCGATTCCGTGATCTACACGCGCGGTCGTCACGCTTTCAAAGCCGGCATCGATTATCGATGGTACCAACTCAACACCATCTCCCCGCCCAACCCCACAGGCTCGTTCGCCTTTACCACTACTGGCACGGATCAGCAGGGTGTCACAAACAGCGGCAACTCAATTGCCAGTTTTCTTCTGGGGCAGGTAGACAGCTTTCAGATTGATCTGCAGACCGCCAAAATCCGTCCGCGAGATCACATTCAGGAGTACTTCCTGGAAGATGACTGGCATGCCACGGATCGTCTGACTTTCAATATCGGAGCACGGTGGACCCTCCATTTCCCTTCCACTGAGAAGAACAATCAGGGTGCGGTCTTTAATCTCACTACGCAGCAACTGGATTATCTTGGCGTCAACGGCTACCCCAGGAGCGCTCGCGAACTCCACGCCGCCAATCTTGCGCCGCGTGTAGGATTCACCTACTTTATTACGCCTAAGACAGTAGTACGTTCTGGATTCGGTATTGTTTTCATCGATCAGTCCGGTATCACGACACCGTTCACCATTCCACAGTTTCCCTTCATTCAAAGCGTCACGCAGAAGACTCAGGACTCCGTCAATGCCGCATTCACTTTATCCAGCGGTCCATCGGTTGCGCCTATTCCGCTGATCCCTGCCGCGGGTCTTGGCCAGAGCGTCTACACAGTAAATCGCGGCGCTGGCTCGGGCTATTCGCAACAGTGGAATCTTGCCATTCAGCGTGCGATCACCAACAACTTTTCGGTTGACATCGCCTACGTTGGTTCGCACATTATCCACGTTGGTATTCCCGACTCGAACCTGAACCAGTTAACCGCTGCGCAGCTAGCCGCGGGTCTCACCAACCCGACCTCGCTCACCGGCAAAGTTACCAATCCTTACTATGGCCAGCTTCCTGCGTCCAGTTCACTGGATACACCCACGATTGCCGCGGCGCAGTTGCTGAAGCCGTACCCTCGCTTCCAGAATGTGGCGACCTACCGCAACAACTCCGGCACAACCTACTACGATGGCATCGAAGCCAAAGTGGAGCAGCGCCTGAGTCGCGGCATCTATCTGCTCTTTGCCTACACTCATTCCAAACTTATTGACGACGCGAGTTCGGTCTTCTCCTCAACCGTCCTCTCTTCACCGAACTCAAGCTCCCTTATCGCCGCCGACACCTTTCGTCCACGGCTGGAGCGTGACTCTTCCTCTGGCGATATGCCCAATGTCCTCTCCTTCAGCGGCATCTACAATCTACCTGCCGGTCATGGGCACCGCTTCGCATCAACCGGGATTGCCGACTATACTTTTGGTGGCTGGGCACTCAACACGATCTTTCAGATGCAATCCGGCATGCCCGTTACGGTCACCCAGGCCACCAACAACAATGCCTTCGCCGGATTCGCTTTACAGCGCCCAAATCTGATCGCTAATCCCAGCCTGCCACCTGCCCAGCGCATCCCGGCACGCTTTTTCAATACGGCCGCGTTCGCCACTTCGCCGCAATTCGTAATCGGCGATGCATCTCGCAATCCTGTTCGTGGTCCTGCGTACCGGGATCTGGATCTGGCTGTGATCAAACACACTCGCCTGGGCGAGATAGCCGATCTCGAATTCCGCGCCGAAGTCTTCGATATCACCGACACGCCTGCTTTTGCCCAGCCGAACGGCAGCTACGGTTCAGCCGCCTTCGGCTCTATCACAGCGACGACGACGGATCCACGGGTTGTGCAGATTGCTATGCGTCTTAGCCGTTAACTGAAGGCGATCTGACCTAAGTCCGGCTAAACTCCAGCGCCTGACATGCATCCTCTCAGGTAAGCTATCCCGAGAAGACCGGGCCACATTGCTGCGCACTTGACCAGGACAATTGAGGACACAATGAACTCACGAGCGAACCTTCTTCATCCTCGGGATCAACTGATCCAGATGATGGATCGTATCTATCGCTATCGGATGACGACGACTTCGGGCGGCAACTTATCGATTCGCGAGGCCAATGGCGATATATGGGTGACGCCAGCGCGTGTGGACAAGGGCAACCTGCGACGAGATGACATTGTTTGTGTACGCAAAGACGGGTCAGTGGAAGGTCGTCATCCACCGTCGTCCGAGTTGCCTTTTCACCAGGCTATCTACGCAGTCCGGCCAGACCTGGGAGCCATTGTGCATGCACATCCAGTGGCGCTAGTTGCGTTCAGTATTGTGGGGCAGGTCCCCGACACACGTCTCTTCCACCAAGCAAGCAAAATCTGCGGTACTGGAGGCTTTGCCCCCTACGCATTGCCGGGAAGCGCTGCTCTGGGGCAACAAATTGCGAACATTTTTAAGCAAAACTTCAACTGCGTCATTCTGGAAAACCACGGGGTCGCCGTGGGTGGAATGGACTTGCAGGAAGCTTTCCAGCGATTTGAGATGTTTGAGTTCACGGCGAAGACCATCATCAAGGCGAGCCTTCTGGGCGACGTTCATTACTTGAACGACGAGCAGCTCGCACTCTCCAGAGTGGGCCCCCCTCTGCTTCAGGAATATGATCGCGGTCCAGCGGACAGCCTCGAGAAAGAAGCACGGCGTCAACTGGCCGACTTTATCCGTCGTGGATATCAGCAGCGTCTTCTGATCAGCAAGGCGGGCAGTTTTTCCGCGCGATTGGACGACGATTCGTTTTTGATCACACCCCATATGCTCGATCGCAGCGTAGTAGAGCTGGAAGATTTTGTTCTTATCAGCAAGGGACTGTGCGAGCGCGGCAAGGTGCCGAGTCGAGCGACGCCTGACCATCAGGCGATCTACCGTCGCTGTCCTCAGATAGCTGCCATCGTCAATGCATCCCCGGTGAATGGAACCGCATTCAGCGTGACGGACAGCCCCTGCGATTCTCGAACGATTCCCGAAAGCTATGTCTTCCTGCGCGAGGTACAGAAGATTCCCTTTGGCATGCAGTTCGGAGATGGCGAAGAGCTGGCACGGCGCATGTCTCCTCGCAATCCCATTGCGCTGCTTCAGAACGATGGCGTTTTGGTACTCGGCACCAGCATTCTGGATGCATTCGATCGCCTGGAAGTACTGGAATCAACCGCAGAGGCGCTGATCAACAGCCGTCCGTTGGGCAAGGTTACGCCCATGTCGGATAGCGTTATTCAGGAACTGGCTACAGCTTTTTCGCTCGATTAATACGCAATGGTGCGAGGAGATCGATCCATCTACATGGTGGATTGAGTGGAGTGGTACTGTGTGGAGAGTTCGACATGCAATAAAAAATTAAATTCAGATCAATTATTGTGGGCATCGAACTCCGACCTGTGCGACGAAATCATGTCTGTTTAGACCAGATTGATAAAGATCAGTATGCGACTCGTGAGAAGCCGCATGAGACAGATTTCATAGGCAATCTATGTCGTTTCGAGATCTGGGAAGGAGCACTGTGAAATGTGCTTTTACCTCTAGAATGCAACATTTATTAGGCATATTTCTTCCTTTTAACATGCACAGTCTGTGACAAATATCACGTTGACGGCATGAAACAGGTGCTATTCTTTTTTCAAGCCGCACATTCTTGGACGATTTTTCTGCCGCGCGCGCTCGATTTTGCGAGTGAGTGTCTACGCAGCTATTCACCAACACAAGCACCAAGTCGAGGAGATATCCTTCGTGTCCATATCCAGGTGTTCTACAGGTTTTGCAAGCCGTCGCACTCTATTGTTGTTGGCCATGCTGACATTGACCGGCTTTGCTTGCAGCGCGACTGCGCAGACCGCGCCACAGTTGCTGCCCTACACCGTCAAGCTGATCGCGGGCGGCGGAACGGTAGCAATCGCAAGTGGCGCGACATGTCCGGTCTCTGGATTCAAATCTCTGGATGCGTATGGCGACGGGTGCCTTGCGACCGAAGTACAGATTGCACCCACCGCGACAAGCGGCACCGGTGCGCGCTATGTGGTGACTGATACCACGGGAGCTGTCTTTTTCTCAGACGCTACGAACGGACTTATCCGGAGGGTCGACCCTATAACCGGCGTTATCACAGCGGTGGCAGGTGGCGCTGCTTCTTCGCCCGCGTCGGGCACAGCCTGCGGAGCATACACATCCACCGATGCTGATGGAGACGGTTGCCTGGGCACGGCGGTAAAGCTCGGCAAGCCGATGGGTCTGGCCTTTTCCCCAGCCGGGGATCTGTACTTTGCGGACAACAGCTTCGACGATATCCGCAAAGTAGCAGCGACGGCAGGCGTAATCACCACGACTGGCATCATCACCAACATTGCTGGTGGCACGACCTTCGGCTACAACGTCAACAGCAGCGCCGGTCCGGTCAACGCCGCAACCCAGAGTCTACTCAACTTTCCTTACGGCATCGCATTCGATCCGGCGGGCAACCTCTACGTGGCGGACGAAGGCAACAACGCGATGGAGGTGATCAACCTGACCGCCGCCAGCGAAACAATCCAGGGCCTGACCGTACCCGCCGGGACGATCGCGAAGTTTGCCGGCTATGGCAATCTCAATACCAAGACAGCCTCCAACACAGAATGCCCCGACTTCACCGCAGCCGTAACCGGCTCGCGCGGAGGCTGCTACTTCGGGAAGTGGGTTGACGGCAGCACTGCGGCCACCAGCTTCAACGATGCAATATATGGCTTGGCGGTCGATCCTTCGGGCAATGTCTTTTTTGGTAACGAGTTCAACAGTAACGTTGGCATGGTGACTTCGGCCAACATCATCAGCAACTATGCTGGCATTCAGGCTACTGCGCTCAAGGACATCACAAAGCGCGGTGCGGCAGGCAGCTTCGGTATTGGAAGCAGCTTTGGTGTAGCCGTTGATGCCCTCAAAAACCTATATATTGCTGACGCCAGCAGTGGTGTTATCTGGCGCGTAGATGGCGCGTCAGGCCACACCATGTACTTACTTGCCGGCGGAGCAACTACCGTATGCAGCGCAGCCACGGACGCGAACGGGGACGGGTGCCCGGCCACACAGGCAAAGTTTGGCTCCAGTGGCGCCGGCTTGTTCGCCACCACGACACTGCCTGGTCCGGGCATCTATGGCATATCGGTGGACGCGAACTCGAACCTTTTCGCGGGCGACACGGAAACCGGCGTGATCCGCGAGATCGCCTCGGGAACGCAGTTTGGCAATGTCGGTGCCACGCAGACCAACATCGTTGACATTCACTTCGCGGCGGGTGATTCTGCGGCGGCCGGTGGCTACACACTCACTGCGGGAGCGAGCATCTTCTCTCTCGGCACACCCTCCTGCACCACCAATAGCGACACAACCACGGATTGCCGGCTACCAATTACGGCGGCACCATCCGTACTCGGAGCATTCACCGGTACGCTTCAGGTTCAATCGCAACTGAGCGGCGTTGGCACGTTCCCGCTGTCTGGAAATTTTGTGCCGAGTCCGGTTACGCGGACGGCAGTCTCCGCGACCGGCTCGAATGCTGCCTGCACTGGTAGCACGGTCTACTCCACCACGGCGCCGTCCATCCTGACTGCGTCTCTGGTTGCTAATGGCCCATCCAATCCAACCGGCACCATCATTTTCTATGCCAATGGAACTGCGCTTGCGCCAACGTCAGGCGTTGCTGTCAGCAATATTGGCACAGCCGGTGCTCCGGTCTATGGTGCAATTCTGTCGTATACCTTCTCCACGCCCGGGACATATACGATCACTGCAACGTACAGCGGCGACAGCTACTTCAAGACATCCACCAGCGCCGCCACAGCGACCGTCACCACTGCCTTGCCTGCATTCGCGGCCTCAGCGATCACCTACCAACAAAACTTAATCAGCGCGGGACAGACGGCTCTTTATAGCTTCAACCTTGCCCAGACCGTATACACCGGAACGATTACATTCACCGCCGCAGGTCTGCCTGCCAACTCCTCTGTCAGCTTTAGCCCGACCACCATCACGGCGACGGGCTGCTCTGCCACCAATACGGTTGCGGTCAGCGTCATCACCCAGCAGGGCTCCGCTGCGCTGCTGAGTTCGATGGGTGGGGGCAAGGGATTTCTAGGCAGCCTTGCGACATTACTGGGGCTGGGATTGGCCCTGGTCATTGGCATACGTCGCCGACGGGTTCCGTTGCGATATGGCAACTTATGGATGGCATTGGCGTTGTTTCTGGTGGCCTCCGCAACCGTCGCATGCAATAGCAGTGTGACAGCCATAGCAGGTACGCCGTCCGGACCCTATACCATCACAATCACTGCGACTGGTTCTACAGGAACTGTATCCACTTTCACACTTCCGCTTACGGTTAAATAGCTCGCTTCCACTACGAGGTCGAAGCATACGTTTCGGCCACTGCAATTTTTATTACCGCCCTGCATTCATCTCAGGCATGGCCCTAGGTCAGGAGATTCACTGGATGCTACACACCATTCGCAAGTCCGCCCACATCGCTCACGCATCGATTCTGGTATTGCTCGTCCTTGTCTTCGCCATCACTGCAACCATGGGTAGCACTGTCCTTGCTCAATCGGCGACCACGGGCGCGATTGGTGGCACCATCACCGACAGCGGAGGTGCACTGCTTCCTGCATCGACGGTGACAGTGACGTCGGCGGACACCGGTCTTACGCGCAGCGTCAAAAGCAACGCGTCGGGCGAATACAGTGTGCCGGAATTGGAGCCTGGCACCTATAGCGCAACTTTTGTCGCGGACGGCTTCGAAACCCACAGGGAAAACTCGATCACCGTCACGGTGGGTAGCCTTGCCAATGTCTCACCCAGTCTCAAGGTCGGCTCGGTCAGCAGCACGGTTGAGGTGGTGAACGATACCCCGTTGATGCATACGCAGGACGACGCAATTTCCACTACGATCGACCAGAATGCGATCGATAATCTTCCCATCAACGGAAGGCGTTGGTCGAACTTTGCGTTACTTACGCCCGGCGTCGTTTCCGACTCCAATGGCTTTGGTCTGCTCAGCTTCCGCGGTATTAGCGCCCTACTGAATAACAGCACAGTCGACGGTGCGGACAATAATCAGGCGTACTTCTCTGAGGAGCGCGGACGTACCCGTGCGTCCTACTCCGTATCCCAGGCGGCGGTGCAGGAGTTTCAGGTCAACTCATCGAACTACTCCGCCGAGTATGGCCGCGCGGCCGGTGGCGTTATCAATACCGTCACCCGATCAGGTGGCAACCAGTTGCATGGCGAAGTCTTCTTTTACGACCGAGACAATAACCTGGGTGCAGAGAACCCATATACCACGCTCACGACTCAAGTCACCGGAACCAATAATTTTGTTACATATCCCTACAAGCCTAAGGACTGGCGCAAACAGTGGGGCTTTGGCGCTGGTGGCCCACTGCTGCGCAACAAACTGTTCTGGTTCTACTCGTACGATCAGAGTCAGAGAAATTTTCCCGGTACAGCGCGGGCATCCGATCCAAGCGACACGTTTTCTCCGGCGGACCAGATTCTTCCCTCGGGGCTCACTTGCTCGAGCAGTGGACTTTCGTACGGCGATCAGGGTGCGTGCGGGATACAGACTGCATTCGGTGTGTCCTATCAGGCGGCAGCGTCGTACTACCAGCAGGGCCTGGGAATCATCGCGTCGTTTCTGGGCGTGGTTCCCCGTCACTCGGACCAGGTTCTCAACTTCCCGAAGTTGGACTGGCAGATCAACGATGCCAATCGACTCACCTTGCAGTACAACCGACTGCGCTATAGTTCGCCTGCGGGGGTTCAGACACAGGCCTCCAATTTTTACGGTCGCTCTTCGTTCGGCAACGATTACGTCAAGGAAGACTTCGGAATAATGCGTTTGTCGACGGTTATGGGCTCCAAAGTCAACAGCTTTCTCTTTCAGTACGGTCGTGATTTTGAGTACGAGAGCTCACAGGCTCCAACCCCCAACGAACAGCCGTTGAGCACAACGATTCCAGGAGATCCCCTGGCTCCTTCTGCGCCCCCGGCTATCCAGATCGGATATGAATTTGACGGCACAGGCTTCGATATTGGCCGTGTCTATTTTCTGGAGCGCCGCGCGCTGCCAAACGAACGGCGCATGCAGGGCGAGGACATGGTTTTATGGAGCCATGGCCAGCACACTACCAAAGCGGGGGTGGAGATCAATCGCGTCTTTGACTTTGTGGACAATCTCTACGAAGAGGGTGGCAGCTATAGTTTCGACTACTCATGGGACTTTATCGCAGACTACCTACACGCTACGAGCGGCCTAGGCAACGCTAAATCCGGGGGCTATACACCGCAGTATTACTCGTTTAGTCAAGGCTTTGGAAATCCACGGTTAGAGCTCGCCACCACCGATTACGCAGGGTTCCTAATGGACGATTGGCGGGTTACGCCGAGACTCACGCTCTCCCTGGGACTCCGCTACGAATACGAGTACATCCCTTCCAACCCATTGCCCAACACCAGTGGTACGGTTGGCACCGGCGGCCTCGGCATTCCCCAGACCATCGGTCGGCCGGATGACCGTAATAATGTCGGTCCTCGGGTTGGGTTTTCGTATGACGTTTACGGTGACGGGAAGACCATGCTGCGCGGCGGATATGGGCTGTATTACGGACGCGTGATCAATTCCAACATTATTCAGACCGATCTTCTGTCAGGTGGCGCCGGTAGCCAGGTTGCCCTCAATGCCAACGGCTCCAACAATTGTCTGGCATTTCCGTCTATATTCGCCACGGCCACGCAGTACCAGGCTGCCTGCGGTAACTATTCCAGCACGGTTGCATATCTGGATAAGCATCTACAAAATCCGCAGGTTCACGAGGTCGATCTCGCACTGGAACAGAGTCTGGGATGGAATACCGTTCTGTCGCTCAATTACATGGGATCATTTGGCCGCGAAATGGCTGCGGCGGTCGACCAGAATGTGAGTCCGGCTAGCCCCATCAATAACCGTACGTTCGAGGTGCTCAACAACAGCGTTCAGCCGACGCCTGCCTATATCACCTATCCACACGGTGGCAAAGCGCCTCCGCTCTTCGCCAATAGTATTCATACCTACCAGACCTACACAGTTAATTCTGGACAGTTTCCGGGGTACTATCACGTCCTCGACTTCAAGAGCGAGGTCAATTCCACCTATCATGCGCTAGCGGTGCAGGTAAATCATCGCTACTCGGATAACTTCTCACTGCTCACGAGCTTCACATGGGCCCATGCGCTGGACAACAATCCCTACCTTAGTACAGGCTATGGCAGCTCGAGCGAGTTGTTGGATCCCTTCAATCCGGCTGCTGAACACGCCAATAGCTCCTTGAATGTGCCTTTACGGTTCATCGCTGCTGCTACCTACCGGACCAATTTCTCCAGACTGTCCGGCTGGGAGAAGGCATCGTTCAATGGCTGGGGGATTGCACCCATCGCACAGGCTCAGCAGGGGCTGCCCTACAGCGCGGGCTTGACGGGGAGCATCAGTGGAACTTTATATGGAGGCATCCTCGGTGCTGGCGGTACGGCACGGGTCCCCGACCTGGATCGCAACAGCTTCACCATGCCGATGACCACTACGGTCGATCTACGCCTCAGCAAGACCTTCAATTTGTTTCGTGGAAGCGAACGGTACCGCTTCGAGATTATGGGCGAGGCCTTCAACCTACTGAACCACCAGAACATTACCTCGGTCAACACAACGGCCTATTGTATTTCGAGTTCCGTTCCCACCGGCGTACCTACCACCGGACTCTCATGCCAGCAAGTGCAGGCAGCACCTGCGAAGGTAAGCGGAGTCACGGATTACATGATTGCCAACCCGCTCTTCGGGACGAATCTCAACTCGAACAGTAACACTTTGTTGACGCCACGTCAGCTACAGATTGCTGGCCGCTTCTACTTCTAGATGGCTATTTGCTAACCTGCGGCGATGTCGTTGACGAAGGAATAGTCGAGGAATTGATGATCGGCTGCACTGGCAGGGAAGTGCGTCCTGGTTGTATGTCCGCAGCGGCAGGCGTGCTGGAAGTGCCCAGTATCCGATTAAGGATATGCGCCAGGCGCAGACCAGACAGCGCCAGTTGTGCATCCACGACTTTGGCTTCCTCGGCGACGTACGCTTTGGTGAGGAAGGCACCGTTGGGTGCGAGTGCTTCCACCGCATAGTGATGGGAGATGTTGGCCCAGGTTGTCGGTTCACCTCCTGCCATTCGCTCCCAGTTATTGTCCTTGATCTCCTGTAGCAGCCTATCGGTATATTTGTTTTCGCTCAGTCCCTGGGATTCAAGGATTGAGTCGTCCCACACTCCGTGCAGGTTGCAACGGTAGTTACCGCAAGTTGCACTTCCGAGAAATATAACACTGATATTGTTTCCTCCGCGATCGTCTCCCAGTGCATGAAACGGCTGGTGGATGTCCCCGACAAAGTGCACCAGAAATTTCAATGCGATGGCACGTTCAGCTTGCGTGAGCGATGTGTCCCCCAGTTGTCCCTCGAAGTACAGGATGCGATCTGTCACACAATCGCGCCACGGTGACCTGGGTTCCTTCTCCGATACGGGACAGTCCCGGGTACGGTCGAACGCTACCTCCGACTTTGGGATGTCCACGAAGTGCCATGGAGCCGTCTCCGGATGATCTGTACGATACGCATCGGCCCACGGCGCGATATCGGCCAGCGTTTCAATGCTTTTCGAATCGGCCTGGAGTAGCTCCGCGACCTGCGCCTTCGTCTCTGGCGTAAGGTATTGTTGGGCCACCAATGCCATAATACGATGACCCTCGCGTCCCCACGCCCGACACTGTGGCGTTGTCATACAAAACAGAAGCGCACATACCGCCATACTACGTTGGATCCTGTGATGCCATAAGGCCCAGCCAATTACTGATTCGTTCATTCACGACCTGCCGCAGTTAGAATAGGGTATGTCGCAATCGTACGCGGATTTGACACCAGGGATGCGGGACGTCTTTGGGAAGGAAGAACAAGGTGCAGTTGTTATCCGTGATTCATCGAGCTCTTCGTCCCAAGATCGTGGTTCGTACCATCGTACTGCTGGTGGCAACTGCGGCTCTGGTAGCAGCACAAGGCATGAACGCGCAGCCGTTGCCAACTGCGGTAAAGGTTGAGCCTGCACCAGCTACGTCACTTCCTGCGCTCAAGGTAAACGCACGCCTGGTTGTTCTGGATGTTGTTGTTACCGACAAGACCGGCAAGCCTGTCGATGGGCTGACAACGCGTGATTTTCAGGTGTTGGAAGATGGCGAACTGCAGCATATTCGCTCACTCGAAGCACCTGCGAGTCACATCTTGCCGCCGTCCTCAGGCACCGCAGGCACCGCCGTTGTGTATGATCCTGCACAGCCAGAGGGCTTGGGCCAATCGCCGATCAATATACTTGTGCTCGACCAACTCAACACACACTTTGCCGACAGCACGTTTGCGCGACGCTGCCTGCGCGACTACCTGGCTAGCCAGCCCGCGCTTCTAGCGCGTCCAACCACGCTGCTGAGTGTGGACGACCATCGCTTCCGGCAGATGCAGGCGCTCACTCGCAATCGGGATTCCCTGTTGCACGCGCTCGCGGCTGCGCCAGCGCAGTATCCCTGGACCCTCGAAGTCAATGGCAAAACCGATCATGGCCCTATTGAGCGGCTGGATCAGTCGCTACGGGCACTCGAGGAGATCACGCAGAGCTATGCGCGCATCCCCGGCAGGAAAAACCTCATCTGGGTGGGCGGGGGATTTCCATCACTCGATCCCGAAGCGCTGGATGGCGACGACCTGCAGGAGGTGAACGATGCACTCCGCCACGTCACCGATGTCCTGCTGGACACACGCGTCACGTTCTATGCGGTGGATCCGACGAGTTCCGCGCCGGGCATGACGGAGATCACCGACGCCTCGCAGATGGCCTTTGTGCAGGCCGCGGGAGACTCTGTCGGCACAAACGTCGATCCGTTCAACGCCAGCGAAGACTTCAATAAACTGGGTCCTGTAACTGGTGGCCGAATCGTCCGCGGGATGAACGACATTGCAAGCCAGATTGCCTCGTCCGTCGAGCTCGGCTCCAGTTATTACACAATTTCCTACGCGCCAAGTTCGATCAGTGAAGCCACTGCAAAGTACCGCAAGATCGCTGTTATTTGCCTACGTGCGGGGCTTACGGCGACCACACGCAGCGGATATTATTCCGGCCAGACAGAGCAGGAAAAGGTTGCGGCTACTGCCTCCTTCGACCTGACCACTGCCGCCGAAGGCACGTTGCCACTTAATGGCATACCTATTACCGTTGAGCGCGATACTTCGCCTGGCGCACCGCCCTCTACCTATCTTGTGCGTGCCGGCGTCGCCAACCTTTCCTGGAAGCCCAGGCCTGATGGCAGTGCAACTGCGTCGGTCTATGTGATGGCTGTGTCGCTCAATGCCAAGGATAAAATGCTGGGCCATACAGTTCACGCAATGGTGGCTAATGCAAAGCCGGAAACTGACTTGCGCGATACGGATCGGACTGCCGACTTCTATTTCATCGCGTCACCCGCGCCCAAGTCGGTTACCCTGCGCTTCATTGTCCGCGACACCATCAGCGGCCGCATGGGTTCGTTTGACCTTCCACTTGCAAAGCACTGAACTAGACTGGGAGCCGATCGCAGCCCGAACTCATTCTTAACCGGCTTGCAATCAGTATGGTTTAGCGGAGACTCCAGGCTAGCCAGATACGTCTTCTATTTAAGCTCAATCTGAAAGGTTGCGTTATGACGAAAGCAATGGTCATCGGTGTATCCGCGGTATTTTCACTGGCAGTTGTTCTGACCAGCAGTGGCGTGTCGCAACAAGCTTCAAGCCCTCAGCCGAAGGTGGCCAAAGTCATGGTCATCGCGCCCGTCACCCTTACCGATAACGGCGACAGTTGGACCCTGGATAACGGCATCCTGAAGGCCAGTCTGAACAAGCGCAATGGCAACCTGACGGCTCTCGTCTATCACGGAGTCAGCATCCTGACCCGCGGCAACTGCTGGGAGCAGATGCCCACAGGCACTGTCACCGCAAAGGTGACCATCGATCCGACAACCAACGGCGGCGAACGCGCGGAGGTCGCCGTGAAAGGCATCAACCCACGCAGCATGGATATCGAGACGCGCTTCACGCTGGAGCGCGGCGCCAGCGGCTTCTATACCTACGACGAGTACACCCACCCTTCCTCGTACCCCGCCGTGCATGTGGGGGAGAACCGTTTTATTCTTGAGGATCTGAACCCAACCTTCGACTGGCTCTCCGTCGATAAAGACCGCAACATGCTTATGAGCAATGCACTCGGCGGCATCACCGTACACGCCAAGGAACAGAGCCTCTACACCACGGGCATCTATAAAAACTCGGTTGATCATAAATACAGCTATAACGCCCTGATGTACAAACTGCAGGCCTGGGGTTGGAGCAGCACGAAGGACCACATCGGCGTCTTTTTCATGAACCCATCCAACGAGTACATTGGCGGTGGGCCGGATAAGCTGGATCTGATCGACCACATGAGCGCTCCGGGTTCCGCATCCATGCAAGCTATCATCCTGGACTACTGGACGAGTGGACACTATGGCGCTGGCGACAATACTGAGATTACCGCTGGTCAGGCATGGGGGCGCGTCGTCGGCCCTATCTTCGTCTACTTCAATGCATTGGACAATCCGAGGAATCCGACGCAAGCTGACCTCGACAAGCTGACAGCAACATCCGGCAGCGGTATGCCGGCGGTTCCTACAGTCTGGCGCAATAATGCGCTGGCACTATGGAACGATGCCGTCGAGAAATCGAAGGCAGTCAAGGCAGCATGGCCTTACGACTGGGTGCAGGGGGTAGACTACCCTCACAAGGATGAGCGAGCCACCGTCACCGGACAGATGGTTCTCGACGACCCGCAGGCCGCATCCAAGCTGCTGCCCAATCTGAATGTTGGCCTCACGCATGCCAACTTCAAGGGTTCTGAGAGCGGATATACGTTGTTGGCTGGCAATGGGGATATCGTCACATGGCCGCATGACGGTAACTACTACCAGTTCTGGACGGACGGCAGTTCGGATGGCAGATTCACCATCACCAATGTACGTCCTGGCAAATACACGCTTCATGCCTTTGCCAATGGGGTGCTGGGTGAATTCGCGAAGGCCGACATCACGGTGGAAGCCGGCAAGAAGATAGATTTGGGCAAGCTGGACTGGCAGCCGGTTCGCTATGGCAAGCAGATCTGGGAGATTGGCTATCCCGACCGAACAGGCGACAAATTCTTCAAGGGCGATCCCGATAACTATTGGTTGTGGGGTTGGGGTCTTCGTTATGCAGGTCTTTTCCCGAATGACATCACTTACACCATTGGCAAGAGCAATCCGGCGAAAGACTGGTTCTTCCAGGAAGTGCCACATTCCACTACAACCGCATGGTTGAATCCCGCCGCAAAGGATCCCTATAATCAGCGCTTCGGCTGGGTGGCTATCCCACCCACCACGTCAGACCCATGGCCACAGTGGGGGCAGGGCAGGGCAACCACATGGACTGTCAAGTTCAATATGGCGAAGGCTTCGCAGGGTACGGCGGTACTCCGTGTATCGCTGGCCGGTGCTGATGGCGGTGGCAATCGAGCTCTTAGTGGTGGTGCTGGAGGACAGCGTGCCGGCGGCGGTGCGTACGTCGGTGCGGATACGCAGGGTGGGCTGATCATCGGTGTCAACGGACAGAATGTGGGGACCATTCATCCGGTTGCCACCAACGCTTTACGCTACAACTCCGATAAGGGGGTTTGGTACCAGTACATCCAGAAGTTTGACGCCTCACTTATGAAGCCAGGTGTGAATGAGATGACCTTCACTGTTCCTGCCGGAGACGTCACCACTGGAGTAGTCTGGGATTACCTCCGACTGGAAGTAAACGATGGCAGCAAGACGTATCCCGCTGTGCCCGATAATGCCAGCCAAAGACCTGACTATCCAACTCTCGATTAGTTGGATAGTCAGGTTTAGCGTGGCAGAATTCAGGCAAGCTGCCCGCACAGCCGCATGCGCTCTGGGCACACGCTCATCCAACTCACGTTACGTGCATGGGGGAACGCCTGCCGGCAGATTCCCTTTCTTTGCGGTGAGCGGATTGGCTTAGCGATCGATTCGAGTTGTCAGTTTGTCGACAACGGCCATGTCCAGCGGATATCCCATCCCCGGATCGGTGGGTGCCGTAACATATCCGTCCGCATCCACGCGGAACTGATGTTTCACATACGGACGATCCGCGTACTCCCATGGCCATACCATCTCGAACCAGTAGCAATTGGGTAGAGCGAGCTCCACCTGGAACGCTGCCGCCATGTCAAAGAAGGTGCCCCAGTTGTGAGGCGTACACGGCATGCCAAAGGTGTCAGCCAACTGACCTACGCGGAACGATCCGCTGATGCCGCCGACGCCGTCCGTCACCAGTCGCACAATGCCCATGGCATCCCGCTTGATGTACTCGCCGTAGTCGTAGATGTTGGTTAGGAACTCACCAACCTCGGTGGGTACGTCCAGGTGCTTTCGCAGTTCAATCAACCCTTCCAGGTCGGTGGTCTGCATGGGGTCTTCAAAGGCATCGTAACCATATTCATCCAGTGCGCGGCCCACCCGCAGCGCCTCGTAGTAGTTGTACGCCTGAACTCCGTCGAAGAGCAGGGTGAAGTCGTCTCCCACCGCCTGGCGCACCTCTTTGATCTCATCAATGTGGCCTAGGTATGCTGGGATTCTTCCTCCGGTCTTATGCTGCCCTCCGCCCGGATGAATTTTGTACGCCTTGATGCCCGCAGCCTTGGCCTTTAGAATGTCGGGCCCGTAGTCCTCGACATTTGTGAGGTGCTGCGAGCTGGCATAGGCAAGGATCTTGGTCTTCGTCCCGCCCAGTATCTTATAGATTGGCCGGTTGACCGCCTTACCCATGATGTCCCATAGAACGAAATCGCAGATGGCGGCATGAGCATTCGGACCCGGGGTCCCCGTTCCATGGGTCCGGCTTCTAAAGCCGGGGTTGAATCCGCCGATAAAGTCTCCTCCTCCTCTGCCACCGCCACCTCTCCCTGCTCCTGGAGCTGCGGCCACTGCTGTGCCAGCGCCCGCCGCAGCGGCTCCACCGCGCCCACCGCCAGCTGCACCACCACCACCACCGCCTGGACCTGGACCGTTCTGCAAGGGAATTGTAGACACGGTGGGAAGAATATCGAACAGATTTTTGCCAACACAGTAGGTCTTGGCAAAGTCAATCCAACTTCCTGCGGGCGTTCTCACCCCTCCCGCACCGTTTCCTAGTGTGAAATTGCCCTCAATCCCGCTGTTGGTCACCAATGAGGCGATTTCGTTGCCACCGCTTAGACCTGCTCCTGAGTTCCGCCAGCTACTGCCATCTAAAACATAGATCTTTGCTTCTTTGATTGTGAGATCAGGCATGTCGGCGGCTTTAATTCCCGCTGCCTGCGCAGCCAGATGGATGGGATGGGTTGTTACGACCGCAGCTCCCGCTGCTGCCGAAGCTGCAAAGAAACTGCGTCGTGAAAGTTCACGTCCGGACATAATGATTCCTCCAGCCACATCATGAGCATTGCCCAGCGGCGCGCCTAGCGTATCACATTGAGGTGCTGGCATGCTCGCACAAAATACAGAGTAGCTAGAGCCCATACCGTATTGCTTTTCGGCTATCGCCCAGGCAGGCTCCAGATATCCAGTACTCCTGTGGTGGAGTGAGTATTGGCGTTGCCTTCGGGAAGAGCAATCCGGCCGTCCACCACAATGGGGCTGTTCCAATGTCCGCCGCCGCTTGGCAGATCGGCCAGCTGAGTTCCTCTCACCGCCTCGTAGATGCGCACTCCGCCTGCGGCATCGTATACATACAGAAGACCCCCTGCCACTACTGGACTGGTACCGGCGTTACTGTTCTTCCACATAGGGGCGAGCTTACCGTCCTTGAGCATCCAGGCGGCGGTTGCCCCAAAGTCGGCTGCAAACAGCCACGTCTCCGCGCCGTGATGCCATACAGCGGGAGCAGTCGGAAACTGACGGCCTGCCGAGGGGGTGGGGACCGTTTGAAGTTCACCGCCCATATGCGACGCGCTGCCTGCCATCGCCTTAATACTGATCAGCCAGAAGACTCCATCCTTGCCTCCCTGGGCGATCAAGTCATCTCCGAGCATTGCTGGCGCAGTGGATCCAACGTCGAGATCGCGCCGGTTCAGCTCGGCATTGTTGGCTGGTGTGTAGTTGCCAATGATCTTGGTGGCATCCGGATTAAGCTCGATTACCGCGTCGCCCCAACTCGTTTTGCCGTCATACGGACCGTTTCCGGTGGCAAAAAATATGTTGCCGCTGGAGTCAATCACCGCTCCTGCTCGCCCCCAGATTGCGGAATCGCTCTCTGGACATGTGTTGGGCATATACAGCGCAGTGCGGTCGCTGCAGAGCGAGTTCCACACATGCTGCAACTGCCCACTTTTTGCATCCAGAACCACTACGTGGCCCTGGTATGGCGGGCGGTCACCAACATAGCCGCCTGTCACCACAATGATGTGTCCGTGAAACTCTTTAAGACCACCCGCGATCTTCTCGCGTAGCGGCATCAGCGTAACCGCGGTGGCCCATAGCGCATGGCCGTCGGAGATTGCCAGCTTCTGCACCGTTCCATCCGGCGCGGCAGTGTAGAGGAATTCATGGTCGGGATCGGCAACCGGGGAGCTGTTAGTGATCTGCGTTGTTCCGTGCAGGGAATCATATTTAGGCGGCGTATATTCCCAAAGAATGGTGCCGTTAGCGGCATCCACGGCAATCGTCTTTCCATAGGTAGTAGTGACGAAAAATACATCATGCTTCGCACCCTTTACCGTGACGCCGTGAAGATAGATAGCAGCGGAATCCACCGTACCATCCAGTGTGACCTGACGCCGCGTCAATTTATCGACATTCGCCGCCGTGATGCCGGTCGCATAGGTTGGTGCGCTGGAACTGGCCAGGTCCCAGCCGAACTGGGGCCAATCGCCCGTCTCGCGCTGCGCCAAGGCACCCATGGTTGTGAATGCAACCAGGAAAAATAGAGGTAGAAAACGCAGGCAGAGGTTCACGCTGCCTTCTGTCAGCTTAGTCATGTGCCCACCTTAGTAGAAAGTATGCCATGTAGTCGATTTCTCATCCACATATTGCGTCGCCCTGATTTTCATCGAGCCCCAAAAGCCCAATCCGTCTTACAGCAATGAGTTGCTGATGCTTCGCAATTTGATCTAGTGTTTGAATCATGTTGGCATTCATTTTCTCGTCCCTGCTCGCGTGTGTCATGGCAATCTTCCTCTCTACGAATGCGGCAGCTCAGAAGTCGCCGAAACGTGACAACCATGCAACGTTGGTGAGCCAGACGAAGTACTCGTGGCAAAAGTTGCAAATGCCTACAGTCGCCCAGGTTTCGACCACATGGAGGAATCCACCGGCGGAATATGGCCCAGAGCCCTACTTTGACATGAGTGGGGCCGTCGATCAGGCAGAGGTGCAACGCGATCTGGATGCTATGAAAGCACTTGGTTTTCGCGCCATCACGCCTCAGGCCGGTGTTAACTTGCCCTTTGAATACCTGTCGCCGGAGTATTTCAAGTTCTTTCAGATGCTAGTGGCGGAAGCAAAGAAGCGCGATATGCGAGTGTGGATCGTCGACGACATCGGGTACCCCAGCGGGTTTGCCGGAGGCAGATTTACGCGCGACAAACCAGAATTATGCATGCAGACGTTGGTGGTGGCTGAGCGGATTGCGGTAGAGGGAGGAAGCACGCTGCATCATGCGGTATCGCAAGACACGGTTGCAGTTACGGCGATTGGGGAGAATCAAACCACCATCGAAGTGCCCGTGATTGGAGGCACGATCGACTGGACAGCTCCTGCCGGCAAATGGCAGGTGAGCATGGTGGAACATCATTTTGATACAGCTCCAACACGTTCCGGGTCGAATCCGAAGTTAGCGACCGAGCCTCGACCCAATACCAACAACGTGCAGGCGAAGGATAAATCCCAGTCGCTTGAGGACTATCTGAATCCGGTGGCAACACAACAGTTCCTTGCGTTCACCCATGAGCAGTATAAGAAGTATGTTGGCGATGAGTTCGGTAAGACGATTCTTGGATTTCGAGGAGATGAACCGGACTACTCCGTCTCCGGCTTGCCATGGACGCAGTCCTTCTTCGATCGCTTTCAACAAGTCAAGGGATATGACATCGCGCCTTATGTGGCCACGTTTCTTCAGCCCAGGGGAACCCAAACTACACCGGAGCAGGCGCGAGCCAGAGCTGACTATTGGGATGTGTTTTCTATCCTATTTGCCGATAGCTTTTTCAAGGTCCAGGCAGACTGGTGCGCGGCCAACCATCTGGAGTATCAGGTTCACCTGAACCACGAGGAGGCTGAGTTAGAACTGACCCAGAGCGAAGGAGATTTCTTTCGCGATATGAAGTCTGTACAGGTTCCGGGCATCGACACAACACGGCATCAGATATGGACTGACACGATCTCCGATTTCCCTCGCCTGGCGTCCTCTGTCTCTCACGTCTATGGCAAACCGAGGGCTTTTACGGAGAGTTTTGCCTCTTACAAGCCGCCGGCCGATGCCACGATGGCTCGATACGTTCTGAACGAACAATTTGTGCGCGGCATTAATTTGGCGGAGTTAATGTACTTTCCTTCGTCCAACGCAGGCGGTCGCCCACGGACGACACTCATGGAGCAGCCAGAACTAGCAACCCTGATGCCGTATGCAGGGCGGATGAGTTATCTGATGTCCATGGGAAGGCCGACTGCATCGGTAGCGCTCTACCTTCCATCCAGTTCCATGTGGCTGAACGATCGCGTAGCCGATACACAGTTTGTCTCGACAGAAAGGTTTCTATCCGAACATCAGATCGACTTCGACATTGTCAGCGAAGATGCCTTGGCCAAGGACCTTGTGTTGGGCAAGGGCGCATTTGTAACCATGAGCGGCAATCAGTACCGAACCGTTATCCTGCCAGCGGTTTCGTTGATTTCACAGGCGGTGCTGGAACGCTTGCGCAGCTTTGCTACCAGCGGGGGACACGTCTTGTACCTGGGAAGGACGCCATCCCTGATTGCGGGAAAGACCATCTTGAATGCGCGAACGCCTGGGCCCGACGAGTTCTCCTGGGCGACGGTGGTCCCTGGCGAGTTGTCACCGACTCCTACTCCTTCCGATAATCCACCGGCCCAGACACCATTGGCCCAGGTAATTCCGCCCACGATGCTACAGGCAATTCTTGATGCGACCCCTATACGAGACGTTGTTTTAGGCCAGCCATCTACGGCATGGCGCATTTTGAAGAGGCGCTGGAAGGATGCGGATGTCTATCTCATCTTCAACGAAGGAGCCGCAGCCTCAAACCATACAGTGCGTTTTATTGGGAGAGGAAAGAAAATGGAAGTGTGGGACCCGCAGACGGGAACCATCGCACCCTTGAGGGCAGTAAAAACAGCAGATGGACTCAGGGTCAATGTGACATTACAGGGTTACGAGTCGCGCGTGTTGGTATTGCGATAGAGTTTTGAGGATTTGTGAATTTATTATTCGAGAGTCACGCAGGATTCGGATATTGAGGTCACATAGCAACTCAATTGTTGCGTTGGCATGGTTACAAACGGCTGCTATTGTATTTCGGAGCATAAAGGGATGATTGGATCGATAGCAGAGGCCAACGATCGCCGTAGCTTATTTCCACCGCATTCTACAACGCATCGTACCCGCAATCTTTGCAACAGGAAATTAATCACAAGTTACGATAGTTCTGTTGCTTTCTGTTATCCCATCCGGTTATATAAATAAATCGTTTGAAAATGGAACACATCTAAATAAGGCTTCAGCCAAAAAAACGTCTGATTTGCGCGACACCCTTCCCTCCCAGCCGGGCCATTGCAGGGTTTAGGAACGATATTGGTTCATCTTCGATCCGTTTGATCGAAGCGGGCCCCCTAACTAATCAACATGCAATGGAGAATGCAGAACATGCTTGACTGCTCCCAGCCAATCCCTGTCCGTTCGTATTTCGCTCAACTCATCCAAGCATATTTCTCAAGATTAGACGGCCAAAGAAAGGCCATGAGCTTGTCCCCGACCGACCAGAACGCGTCGGGGAATGGCGCGGGCGAAGTTGTTCGGGAAGGTGCCTTTGCGCAGCTATTTCAGACGGCGGAATTCGGCGAAATGGGGAAGAAGTGTGTTCGTCTGGCGCTGGCTGGGGCAGCGGCAGGCCTGCTTGTGCTCTCTGGCATGCAGAGTTTGCAGGCGCAGACGGCTAAGCCAGGCGCAAGCGTGACCTTGGTTTACACCCCCGCTGGCGGCGTTGGCTCGGAGGGCGCGGCAATCGATGCCGCAGGAAATGTGTATAGCGGAACCAATTCCGCCGCTGGAATATACAAATCCACATACAGCAATGGCTCCTACACCACGGTGAATATCGGGGCAGGTTTGACGAGCGACTACGTATACGCCCTTGCGATCGACTCCTCCGGCAACATCTATGCGGCGACCGAGGGTACCGGTACCATCATCAAAATAGTACCGGGCAGCGGTGGCACCTATACGGCGACAACGATCATATCGGGTATAACCGGGGGGTCTGGATCGTCTGGTGTTGCTGTAGATGCATACGGCAATATCTACACCAACAACTATGGCAACACGCTCTACAAGTACATCTATTCCGGTGGTACCTACACCCAGCACGTGATTGGCACCGGCTTCAGCCTCACACGAGGTCTCGCGGTGGATAACAATGGAACGATCTACCAGACTGATCAGTCTGCGGGTACGGTCCGTGTCTTTATCCCCTCGGGGCCGGTTCAAACGACAACGACCTATACCGCCGGGACCTCGTTCACAGGACTTTCATCGCCGGCAGGAGTGGCAGTCAAGAATGGCATCGTTTACATCGGAAATAATACGCAACTACTGCAGGAGACGCCGAACGGAAGTGGTGGGTATATCCAATCCGTGGCGGCAAGCGGCTTTGGCGCGCTACGCGGCATCGCACCTGATAACTCAGGGAACATCTTTGTCTCCGATCTAAGCGCCGGAACTCTGCCCGCCGGATTGAAGAAGGTGACCAATGCCCTGCAGGACTTCGGCTCTGTGTCGGTTGGTACTACCTCAACCCAACAGTCGATTGCGTTTGAAGTTGTAACGGCAGGAACTTTGGGAACGCCCCTGGTGTTGACCAAAGGCGCCAGCGGGCTGGACTTCAAGCTGGGCACAGGAAGCACCTGCGTGGGTGCCCTTGCCGCAAACACTGCCTGCGTTGTGAATGTAACCTTTACGCCGCAGTATGCGGGAGAGCGTTTTGGAGCGGTGGAGCTGACCAACAGCAGCGGAGCCGTGATTGCAACCTCGCTGATGCAGGGGAACGGTAGCGGGCCGCAGGTGAGCTATAGCCCAGGCACGATCTCCACCGTAGCGGGCAATGGCACGGCGGGATATAACGGAGACGGCATTGCAGCCACCAGCGCGGAGATGAACGCGGACGACAATGGCCCTGCAATCGATGGAGCGGGCAACCTGTACTTCGCGGACCTGTACAACGGGCGTGTGCGCAAGGTAACGGCGGCTACGGGCATCATCACGACAGTGGCTGGGGGCGGAAGTTCCCCCAGCAGTTGCAGCGGTTCCACAGATGCGGTGGGCGATGGTTGCCTTGCTACCAACGCTGCGGTATCACCTGAATCGGTTGCAATAGACGGCGCGGGCAACCTCTACATTGCCGATGGCGGCAACGAACGCATTCGCGAGGTGACGGCGGCGACGGGCGTGATCAGCACGATCGCGGGCACGGGCACGGCGGGCTATAACGGGGACAATATAGCGGCCACCACGGCGGAGGTAAGTGGCCCATATGAACTGGCGGTGGATGGTTTGGGCAATGTGTTCATCTCGGACACGGGCAACCATCGCATCCGCGAGGTGTCTGCGGCGTCGGGCATCATCACCACAGTGGCGGGCACTGGCACGGCTGGATATAGCGGCGACAACGGCGCGGCCACCAGCGCAGAAATTGGAAATCCACGCGGCATTGCTGTGGATGCGACGGACAATTTGTACATTGCCGACTACAGCAATCAGCGCATCCGGAAGGTTTCGAATACAGGGGTTATCACAACCGTAGCGGGCAACGGTACGGCTGGATATAACGGCGACAACATCGCGGCCACCAGCGCGGAGTTAAACATACCGCTGGGTGTTGCGGTAGATGCCGCTGGTGATCTCTACATAGCGGATGCAGGCAACAACCGCGTTCGCGAGGTGACTGAGGCTACAGGCTTTATCACCACGGTGGCGGGCAATGGCACCGGAGGATATAGCGGCGACAATGGAGCGGCGACCAGTACGGAGTTGTACGGCGACCATACGCTGACGCTCGACAACGCCGGCGACATATACATCTCGGACTCCGGCAACCAACGCATCCGCAAGGTGACGACGACGGCCGCGCCCTTCTCATTCGACAACACATATGTCGATAGCGTGAGCGCGGACAGCCCGAAGACAGAAACGATTACGAACATCGGCAATGCGGCGCTGACCTTTGAAGTGCCCGGTGTGGGCGACAATCCCAGCATTTCATCGGGCTTTACGATCGGAAATAGCTCGACCTGCCCACTGCTCTCAACCATTTCGAGTGCTGGGACTCTGGCTGCTGGCGCATCTTGCACGGACTTGCTTAGCTTTGCGCCTCAGATAGTCGGCACTATCAGCGGATCAACCGTGACGACGGACAATACGCTGAATGTTGCCAATAGCAGCCAGTCGGTGGGATTGAGCGGCACCGCATTGCCGCTGCTGACCAAGACGATCACGTTCCCGCAGCCGACCACGCCGGTTACGGCGGGCAGCTCGGCGACGCTGACGGCTACCACAAGCAATAGCGACCCGGTCACCTACAGCATTACCTCCGGTGCGGCAACCATCAATGGATCGACGATCACGTATACCAATACGGGCACGGTCGTGATTGCGGCGAACTCGGCGCAGACCGCCGACTATGCAGCGGCAGCGACTGTGTCAGACTCGGTTGTGGTGAATGCGGCGCCCAGTTCCTATACTGCTCCGACGGAAAATGTGGGCAGCAGCAGTGGGGCGCAGATCGCGAGTGTGAACTTTACGACTTCCGGCACGCTTGGTGCGATCAATGTGGTAACCAAGGGCGCGCCGAACCTCGACTTTAACTATGTCAGTGGAGGCACTTGCACAGTAGGATCGACTTACACCGCAGGTGAGGTCTGCACTGTGCTGTACAGCTTTACACCTCTATATCCCGGCGCGCGTGAAGGCGCCGTGGTGCTGGAGACCAGCGGCGGATCGGTGCTGGGCACATCCTATCTGGGCGGTACCGGCATTGCTCCGCTTGGCCTGTTTACTACCACCTCGCAGACGCTGAACGTGACAGGCCTGAATGGAGCGCGCGGACTTAGCGCGGATGGCTACGGAAACCTGTATGTGTTGGAGACAGGCAGTGGCAAGGTCGACAAGATTGCGGCGGGTACCAACACCGTCACCACACTGACGACGCTCGGCACGGGTACAGGCGCTACGGCCGTGGATGGAGCGGGCAACCTGTATGTGGGCATCGAGGCGGCCGGCACAATCTACGAGTTGGTCGGCGGCAAACTGCCCGCGATCACTCTGGTGACCGGCACCTGCGGCAACGACGACAACCTGGAGACGGATGGCGCGGGCAACCTGTACTTCAGTTGCTATTCGGGGGGCGCGATCTACAGGGTGAATACGGGCAGCCATACCCTGACGCAACTGCTTGCCGGCGGGGCGGGGCATCGGTTTATTGGCATGGCGGCGGATGCGGCAGGCAACATCTATGCGCCCGACTTCAATAACGCCATTCTGTTTGAACTGCCTTTTGGAGCGAACAGCCTGACCACGCTTGTGACCGGCGGCGCGCTCTCCAATCCGCATGGCGTGGCAGTGGATCCTGCGGGGAACATCTACGTCACCAACATCAACGGAAGCAACATACTGCGCTACGCGGCCGGCACCTATGGCCTGACTGTCCTGCCTGCCGCGGGCCAGCGCGGCATTGCCATCGATGGTGAAGGCGATCTCTATACCTTGACCAGCGACTCCACCATTGCCGAATACACTCGAACTACAGCTCCGGGCCTTACCTTCCCCAATACCCCGGTCGGCACCAGCAGCAACTCGTTGCAGACCGTGGAATTCGAAAATGACGGTAACGCGCCGTTGGCCATTACGAGTTATAGCGCAACGACGAATTTCAATGTGGGCGGAGCGGGCAACACCTGCGCGACCGGCTCGCTTGCGTCGGGTGCAACCTGCTTTGTGGGCGCTGTATTGGCCCCCACCGCGGTTGGCTCTCTCACCGGCACAGCCAGCATTGTCGATAACACACTGAATCTAACCGGAACATCGCAGAACATACCCCTCTCCGGGACCGGCACATTGGGTTCGAAGACGATCACCTTCCCGGCATTGCCGACACCGGTAACGGTCAACAGCACAGCAACGCTGGCGGCAACCGCAAGCAACGGCGACCCTGTCACGTATAGCATCATTTCCGGTACAGCGACGATCAACGGGTCGACGATTACCTATACCAACGTGGGGCCGGTAACGATTGCGGCGAACTCGGTAGCAACCAGCACCTATGCGGCCGCAGCGCAAGTGACGCAGACCATAACGGTCAACCAGATTGCGCAGACGATTTCGTTTACGCCTGCCAGCCCCGTGACGTATGGCGTTTCTCCCATTACGCTGAGTGCGACTGGCGGAGCATCTGGCAATGCCGTCACCTTTAGCATCGTCTCCGGTCCTGGATCGATCACCGGCAATACCCTGACCATTACCGGCGCAGGCACGGTAGTGGTTGCCGCGAACCAGTTGGGCAACACCAACTACTCCGCTGCCCCCCAGGTAACGGCCAGCATTGTGGTGAACAAGGCCACTGCTTCTGTGACTCCGGCTTCGGCCACGAAGATCTATGGCACATCCGACCCGAGCTTTTCGGGAACGCTGACTGGCTTCCTGCCCAGCGATGGAGTAACGGCGACCTATAGCCGCACCGCGGGCGAGACGGTTAGCGGCAGTTATACGATCAGCGCCGTTCTGGCTCCGACGGCAGTGCTGTCGAACTACAACATCACCTACAACACGGTGCCCTTCACCATTACCAAGGCGACCTTGACGGTGACGGTGAACCCTGCGAGCAGCGTCTACGGCGCGGCGTTCCCGGCCTTTAGCGGCACGCTCTCCGGCGTGGTGGCGGGCGACGGTATTACGGCCAGCTACTCGACTATCGCGACCCCGACCTCACCGGCCGGCGGCAGCTACTCGATCACCGCGACGTTGAACGATCCCAACTCGAAGCTGAGCAACTATAACGTCACCAACACACCTGCAACACTGACGATCAACAGGGCTGCGTTGAGCGTGACAGTGAACCCAGCGAGCAGCGTCTACGGCGCGACGTTCCCGGCCTTTAGCGGCACGCTCTCCGGCGTGGTTGCAGGCGACGGTATTACGGCCAGCTACTCGACCACCGCGACCCCGACCTCACCGGCCGGCGGCAGCTACTCGATCACCGCAACGTTGAACGATCCCAACTCGAAGCTGAGCAACTATAACGTCACCAACATTCCGGCGGTGTTGACGATCACCCAGGCTATGAAGACGATTGTCTTCCCGGCACTGGCATCGCCGGTTGCGGTCAACGGCACGGCGACCCTGGCGGCAACGACCAGCAACGGCGACCCGGTCACCTATAGCATCGTATCGGGCGCAGCGAACATAAACGGTACGACGATCACCTTTACCAATGACGGCTCGGTGACCATTGCGGCCTATTCTGCTTCAACCACCAACTATCTGGCGGCAGCAACTGTGACAGATACTGTGGTGGTCAATGCGGCAGCCATTTCTTATGCTGCGCCGACTGAACCCGTTGGCAGCACCACTGCAACGCAGACCGCAACGGTGAACTTCACCGCCGGCGGTACGCTGAGCGCGATCAACGTGCTGACGCAGGGCGCGACCGGGCTTGACTTCAATGTTGTAAGCGGCGGCACCTGTGCCGTAGGTTCGGCCTACACCACGGGCCAGGCCTGCACGGTGCAGTACAGCTTTACTCCGCAAGAGCCGGGAGTGCGGCTTGGTGCAATCACTCTGGTATCGGACAGCGGATCTTTGCTGGGTACTTCCTACCTGGGCGGCACAGGCACGGGGCCGCAGGCCATTTTCAGCAACGGCGGCCAGAGTGTCTTCCAGAACACCTCTGGAACTCTGAATGGGATTACCTCGGATGCCTCCGGCAATGTGTATTACTCGACCTTCGGCACGGGCAACAATGGAGTTTATAAAGTCGCTGCCGGTAATGGAAATACAACCCAGATCGCGTCGGTCTCATTCGGATCGGGGATTGTTGTCGATGGCGCGGGCAATATCTTCTATTCGGACTACGGCGCCAACACCGTCAATGAACTTGTAGGCGGTACCGGAACACCAGTCCTGATCGCAAGCGAGCCGAATCCGGAAGGGCTAGCACTGGATCTTCAGGGGAACCTATACGTAGATGTAGGCGTGAATGTAATTAAACTTTTGGCAGGCAGCTTTGCACCGTCCACGACGTATGGAACGGGCCTGGCCCATGCGCAAAGCGTTGCGGTAGACGCTGCGGGCAATGTATACATCACGGACCGGGATGGGGCACAAGCAGTGGTGGTCACGCCGGACGGGCTGACGCAAACCCCGATTGCAACGGGAATAAGCACTCCAGCTGGTATCACGCTGGATGCTGCCGGAAACATCTACGTTGCCGTAATTGGCGGCGCGGAAGTGGAAGAGTACGCGGCCGGGACTTACACTCCGACCACTCTGGGCTCCTTTACGCAACCGGCCTTCGTCGCGCTCGATCCCAGCGGCAATATACTGGTCATAGACCGCGGTGCCAACGCTATCGAGAAGCTGACCAGGGCTACGCCTGCTCTGCTGAGCTTCGCCACAACGCCGGAGGGTTCGACCAGCAGCGACAGCCCGCAGACGTTGACCCTGGGCAACAATGGCAACGCTCCGCTAGTGCTGAGCGGCTTGTCGACGGCAACGACCAGCTTCACGCTGAGCGGATCTTCGACCTGCACCTCCAGCACGAACCTGGCAAGCAACGGCTCATGCACCATCGGCGTGAACTTTGCGCCGACGGTTCCCGGCAGTCCGTTGACCGATGCCGTAACAATCACGGACAACAACCTGAATGTTGCAGGTGCTGCGCAGACGGCACAGCTGAGCGGTACAGGCACGCAGCAGACAGCGACCATAACGGTTGCACCGGCAAGCATCAGCTACACCACAACTCCAACCACGCTGTCTGCGACGGTTGCATATCTTGGCGCGACTGCACCGAGTGGAGCAGTGAGCTTCACCATCGATGGCGGCAGTGCTATACCGGCATCCTGCACAGGAACTTCTTCGCCGCTGACCTGCACGGCCAGCTATGCGACAGGAATATTGTCTGCGACAGCGCACACGATTACCGCGACGCTTGCGGCTGACACTGACTTCGCCATCGCATCTGGATCGGCGGCGCTCACCGTAACTCCGATTGCGCCGACCATTACGTTTACGATTCCCAACCATACCTACGGCGATGCGCCGGTTATTCTTGCGGCAACGTCGAACTCCGGCGCGGCCATTACCTACTCGGTGGTGAGTGGACCTGCGACTGTGACGGGATCGACGCTGAGCATCACCGGAGCGGGCCCGGTGACGGTGCAGGCTGCGCAGATTGCGGCCGGCAACTATATTGCCGGTTCGCAGAACGCGAGCTTTACGGCTGCGCAACTGGCTCTCACCGCGGCTGTCGTCGGCAATCCGACGAAGACCTACGACGGGACCACCAGCGCGACACTCACTTCGGCCAACTACCAACTGACACCGCTGGTGGGCACCGATGCCATTACGGTAACGCAGCCCACAGGTGTATATGCATCCGCGACTGCAGGACCAGAAGGAGTTACCGCGGCACTGTCTGCGGCGAACTATAGCGCTGTCTCCGGGCTGCTATCGAATTACATTCTGCCTGCTGTAGCAACCGGTCCAGGCACCATCACCCAGGCGACGGCTTCAGTGACTCCGAACGCTGCTACTAAGATCTACGGCACAGGGGACCCAAGCTTTTCGGGCATGTTGAACGGCTTCGTTGCGACGGACGGAGTAACGGCCACCTATAGCCGCACGGCGGGCGAGCAGGTGGTTGGCTCACCATACAGTATCTCCGCTGTGCTTGTGCCGTCGGCTGTGCTGGCGAACTACAACATCACTTACAACACCGCGGCGTTTACGATCACACCGGCGTCGGCTTCTGTGACTCCGGCGGCTGCAACCAAGACCTACGGCACAGTCGACCCGCCACTGACCGGCACCCTCTCCGGCTTCCTGGCGGCTGACAATGTGACGGCTATCTATAGCCGCACGGCGGGTGAGCAGGTGGTTGGCTTACCATACAGCATCAGTGCTGTCCTGAGCCCGAACGCTGTGTTGTCGAACTACAACATCACCTACAACACCGCAGCGTTTACAATCACGCCAGCGTCGGCTTCCGTGACTCCTGCGTTCGCTACCAAGATCTACGGCACAATCGACCCAACCCTAACCGGCACACTTTCCGGCTTCCTGGCTGCGGACAACGTGACGGCCACCTATAGTCGCACGGCGGGTGTGAATGTCGGCAATTACTCGACCAGCGCCGTACTGAGTCCGACGGGTGTTCTAGGGAATTACAACATTACCTACAACACTGCAGCGTTTACGATTACACCGGCGAAGCTAAGCGCAACGATCATTGGTACGCCAACGAAGAGTTACGACGGCACAACGACGGCGTCGCTGAGCGCGGCCAACTACCAGTTGAACGGTGTGGTGGCCGGTGATTTATTCCTGGTAAACCAGCCAGCGGGCGCGTATGCGGCAGCCACTGCGGGACCTGAATCTGTGACGGCATTACTGGGCGCGTCGAACTTTAGCGCGGTCAACGGGCTGCTGACGAATTACATCCTGCCCTCGTCGGCAACCGGCCCAGGAACCATCACCAAGGCTGTTACCAGCTCAACCATTACGTGGAACACACCGTCAGCTATCACATACGGAACTGCACTCAGTACAGCGCAACTTAATGCAAGCTCAACCGTTGCGGGCAGCTTCAGCTATACACCGCCGGCTACCACGGTACTCGGCGCTGGCACGCAGACGCTGAATGCAGTCTTTACTCCCACTGACACAACGGATTACCTGAGTGGAAGCGTATCTGTCACGCTACAGGTGAACCCAGCGACACCCACCATTACATGGACGACACCGGCTCCGATCACCTATGGAACTGCGCTGAACGGGACGCAGTTGAACGCGACGGCTTCGGTTGCAGGAACGTTCAGCTATAGTCCGGCCTCGGGTGTTCTGACGGCTGGTTCGCACACACTATCGGTGACGTTTACGCCGACGGATGGGACCGACTACACGACTGCCAGTTTGACTGTGACGTTGCAGGTCAACCAGGCTACGCCGACGATCATATGGGCGACACCGGCATCGTTCGCATATGGCACGGCGCTGAACGGAACGCAACTGAACGCGACGGCCTCTGTGGCTGGAACGTTCAGCTATATCCCGGCCTCTGGGACCGTGTTGACAGCAGGATCGCATCTTCTGTCGGTGACGTTCACTCCGACGGATGGGGTGGATTACACCACTGCATCCGCAGTGGTAACACAGGTGGTGACACAGGTTACGCCGACCATCAACTGGGCTAACCCAAGCACCATCTCGTATGGAACCCATCTGAGCGGGACGCAACTGAATGCAAGCGCGTCCGTGGCGGGCAGCTTCAGCTATAACCCAGTGATGGGGAGCGTGTTGACGGCTGGGCCGCATGTATTGACGGCGACATTCACGCCCAACGATACAACTGACTACACCACAGCGACGACAACCGTAAATATAACGATTACGCCGATTGCACTCACTGTCACTGCTGGTAGTCCGACGATGATCTACGGCAGCACGTTGCCAACGATTGCGCCCAGCTACAGCGGCTTTATAGCGGGCGATAGCGCGTCGAACCTGACGACACAGCCCAACTGCACTACTACGGCAACCAGCACCAGTAATGTAGGAAGCTATCCGACAAGCTGCGCGAGTGCGGTGGATGCGAATTATGTCATCAGCTACAAGCCCGGCATACTGAGCATCACGCCGGCGGTGCTTACCGTCGCTGCTAATAAGTTGAGCTTTGCCTACGGCGGCGGTGACGGCGACAACGACGAAGATGAAGTGACTAACCCGATGACATATACCATCACGGGCTTTGCCCCTGGCCAGACTGCTGTTACCGATCTTACAGGCAAGCCGTCGGAGACCAGTAACACACCCGAGGGCGGGCCAGTCGGCAGCTACACCATCACCATGTCAGCGGGAAGCCTGAAGCTGAAGCCGGCTTATAGCAGTGACTACACCATCAGTTATGTCTCAGCGCCGCTCGTTATCACACCAGCGGTACTCACAGTAACTGCCACTAGTCAGAGCGATGTGTATGGCACGGTGGATACAGATAACTGCGGTCATCCGGAGCGCCATCTGAACTACACAATCAACGGATTCGCCTATAACCAGAACCAGTATCAGGTGCTCAACGGCTCTCCCACGGTGTCCACTACAGCTACCACGAAGAGCGGCGTAGGGACTTACCCGATCACGATTACCCAGGGCAGTTTGACGCTGAATCGGAACTACGCAAACGACTACACGCTGGTATTCGTTAATGGCACGCTAACGGTGACGCCTGCCAAGTTGTATGTAGTGGCCAATTCGTATAATCGTCAGATCAATACGGCTAACCCGGCCTTTGCCTATACGATTAACGGCTTCGTCAACGGCGACACGCAGAGCGGCGCGACAACAGGCGCACCGGCGTGCTGCACCACTACTGCTGTTACCGGCAGCCCAGCAGGCGTCTACCCCATTACGATCGCTGCTGGGAGCCTTGCGGCCAGGAACGGCAACTACACGCTAAACTTAATCAATGGTGTACTGATCGTCTATAACCCCAGGGATAGGAATGATCCGCACTGTGACGGGTACGGAAACTTCCGTGCAAATCAACAGTTCGACCACGATAACTGGCCAGACAGTTCAAGTTTCAACTTCTACTGGGGCAACGGCGGTGGTGGACCCAATATCAATAACTGGTTCTGGTAATCGGGATCGATAACTGCATCTGAATTCATACAGGACCTACGCCTTTATTTGGGGCTTAGGTCCTGAATCGTTCATCGCTCTGCATTTACTATTCAACATATTTATAACCCGCCCCTATGCGCTGCTTAGCTGGCTGTCAAAATGATCGGCGGTCATTTACGGCCATAGTTGTTGTGATACTTTGTACCCACCACGATTGAGGGACAGACAAGGGTTGCCGCTTGTGCTTCAATCAACTAGGAAGCTGCGCCTTTAATGGATTGCAATGGCGAGGAGACCTGGTGGACAAGGTCCTATATCTATCGGGTACAACCCGGGGCGGTGCGTTGGAGGGGATTGGACGCGCGTTTGCCCCGGCTCTTAAAGAGATGGAACTAGAGTTGTTGGAGATCAGTCTGCTTGATCTCGCTCCATTGCTACCGTTGTTACAAAGCTCAGAGGCATTGAAGATTCGCTTTGTTCTGACGTGGGCTGGTATGGGGATGGACATTTCCGCACAGATAAACGGTCAAAATATTAATGTTTGGCAGGAACTAGGTATTCCGCTGATTACATTGCATGGCGACTCTCCCTGTTACTTTTTCGATCGACATCGAGTGCTGGGCAATCGGTTTATCTCACTTTACGGATTTACGGAGCATAGCGATCTGCGAAGGAATTTGCCATATAGGAATGGTCCAATAGGAACCGTTCCTCCGATCCTGCTTGACGATATTGCCTTGGATAATCTTGACGTTCAGGCAAAGCGAGATGGAACTCTTTTGTTCTTGAAGAATGGAAGGGACCCGGCTGCGGTACGGCAGATGTGGATGGCCGGCGTAGATCTACCGATTCGGCAAGCGCTCTTCGAACTTGCCGATGAGATGGAACAACATCTTGATAGTGCGACGCATGATCGAATCGACGATGCTGTGATGCATTATTTCAGCCAGCGCGACTTCGACATTGAACAACTGTTGAACCTGCGTCTCTTCTTCCTTGCGCAAATCGACGATTATGTCAGGGCGCTGAAGTGTACCCGTATTGCCGAATGGTTGATGGATTTTCCTGTTGAGATCCGAGGAAACAATTGGGGGCACCTAGACTTTAATGGAAATAGGGCAACCTGTATTGACGACTGTAATTTTGTGGATTCGATCAGACTCATCCGTGAATCCCTTGGTATGATCGATATTTCTCCCAACACAGTCTCGTTACCTCACGATCGGGTGGTGCGATCCTATGGAGCGCATACTTTGTGCCTGACCAACAGCGGCCAGCGATTTATGGATGATTTGCCCTGCAAGGACGAATTTACGTTTTCCTTCGACAAAGAGAGCTTTCAATCGCGAGTCGCAGGTCTGCTTGCAAACAAGGCTGCCACAGTTGATCGGGGTATTGCAGTGAGCGAGGCATTCAAGAAGTTGCATCCGCCGAGGCAAGCTTTTGAGCAGATGCTGCAATATGCTGAATATGCTCGATTGGATCAGGCGAAGACGCGTCTTCCAGGATTTCAAGATTATTTTATGTGGCCACCCCAGGCATAACGGAACGGTCCTTCCAGCTACTCTCACTGGAACTCCATCTCGAGGGCAAGTATGTGGTTCAACGCACTAGGTGTAACCTATAGCACCCGTGTCACGTATTAATCGCAACAGTGCCTTCTGCGAGTCGAGAGAGCGCGAGGGATGGCATTGCGACGGACATCGCGCGAAGATCCAGTTCAAGCTGCTCCACAACTTCGTCCCATCGTCCGATGGCGGATTGTCGGAAGAGACGCATCGTGGGATACCAGGGAGAATCGGAACGGTCTCGCAGCCATCTCCAGTCGCCAACATAAGGTAGGAGTAACCATACCGGTTTACCCATCGCACCCGCGAGATGGGCGACTGCTGTGTCAACGCAGATAACCAGGTCGAGATTGTCGAGAATCGCCGCAGTGTGCGAGAAGTCTTTAATGTTATGGCTTAGATCGACTAT